>Ga0075106_1000310_pt1 | contig 26211 bp, 29 predicted proteins | sample AntDeeMetag02WF4_FD_69796 | JGI IMG/M metagenome (GOLD analysis project Ga0075106, IMG submission 69796) | Saline lake microbial communities from Deep Lake, Antarctica - Antarctic Deep Lake Metagenome 02WF4 | ecosystem: Environmental > Aquatic > Non-marine Saline and Alkaline > Saline | place... | reverse complement strand
AACGGCTATGCATATTCCGCTACTTATACTGGAAAGCAGTTCTCGTCAGGAGTTATTCCAATCTTGTATAGGATTGGTCTAAAGAATTAGTCCGCGACGGGCTCGACTTCGTCCTCGATCGCTTCCCGTTCGGCGCTGGGGAGCGCGTCCTTGAACCGGCCGAGCACCTGGCGTGCCTTCGGCGCCTCGGCAGAGCCGACTGCACGCACGAGTGCGAGCGCGCGGCGGGCACGGTGTTTCCGCCACGACGCCTCGCGGTTCTCGTAGGTCCGGATCGCTCGAAGGAAATCGATCCGGCGGAACTCCGGCCAGTAGGGCGCACAGAAGTAGACGGCGGCCTCGTTGCCGTTGGCGTGCCACGGGAGGAAGTTCGACGTGCGCTCGTCGCCGCCGGTGCGGACGATGAGGTCCACGTCTCGAGTCGGTCCCTCGTAGAGGCGTTCCTCGACGGCGTCGACGTCGACGTCCTCGGCGGGGAGGTCGCCGTCGGCGACTGCGCCGGCGACGTCCCGGGCGGCGTTCAGAAGCTGGCTCCGGCCACCGTAGGCGAGCGCGACGTTGAGGTGCAGGCGGTCGTAGCTCGCGGTCCGGGCCTCGGCGTAGTCGATGGCGTCCTGGACGCGCTCGGGGAGCATGTCTATCTCACCGATGGCGCGGATGCACACCTCGTTCTCGTGGACGCGGTCGGCGTCGGCGAACGTGGTGAGCTTCTCCTCGACGAGGTCGAAGATGGCCTCGAGCTGGTCCTCCGGCCGGTTGAAGTTCTCCGTCGAGAAGGCGTACAGCGTCACCTCGTCGATGTCGAGTTCGTCCGACCAGTGGAGGAGTGCCTCCGTCGTCTCGGCGCCCTCGACGTGGCCCTCGGTCGTCTCTTTACCCTCCTTGCGCGCGTATCGGCGATTACCGTCCTGGATGACGGCGACGTGCGACGGCGTCGAGGAGAGCTCCCATTCCAGCATGCGCTCGTAGAACCCCTGGGCGAGCGCGCGTACCCGCGTTAGCATCGTGTCAATGGTTTCAGCCAGGCGATAAGTAGCTTGTGCTCCGCGGACGCCAGCCCGCAGAGCCCGAGTTCGCCGACGACCCCCTGGACGCAGGATTTTAGTAGTCGAGTCGCCATTACACGGTTGCAATGGCGACCGGTACGGTTGACTTCTTCAACGACACAGGCGGCTACGGCTTCATCGATACCGAAGACTCCGACGAGGACGTCTTCTTCCACATGGAGGACATCGGCGGTCCTGATTTAGAAGAGGGTCAGGAAGTCGAGTTCGACATCGTGCAGGCGGACAAGGGTCCGCGCGCGGAGAACCTGACGCGACTGTAAGCGCGGTGCTTCCAGTTGTGATTTCTTTCGACGCTGCCTGGTGAGTGGCGACGCCACCGTTCGAAGACCAGTTATTCTGGTCCACCCGGTCTGGGAATCCGGACGGCGAAAAGCGGACGGCTCGCACACCTGGATCGACCTCCCGGCCTTGCTGGACGGTCACGTTATCTCGGGCGGCGTTCGAACATGTTCCGCGAGCGTCGCGCGAGGAATCGTGAGAGGTATGGGGCCAGACGGTCGATTCAGTGCATGGACGCGACTGAGGAGGACGCGGGGATGGACACCGTCGAGAAGGACCTCTACCAGCGGACGAAGGCGTTGCTCGAACCGGGTGACATCGAGTTGAACGGCGTCATCGTCCACACCGCCTACGACGGCCAGGCGGACATCGAGATGATGGAAGCCTCGCTGGAAGTGGGCGACGTCATCGCGGAGCACGCGGGGCACGACCCGAAGGACGTGTACGTCTACTCGGGCAACAACGACCCGGACTTCTCCTCGAACCAGCACCAGGGCAAGACCATCGACGGCGACGAGTTCGTCTGGGAGTGCCAGCAGCTGCTGCGCGACGGCGCCTTCCGCCTCATCTTCTACTACGAGGCCAGCGCCGACCAGGCGGGCATCGTGGCGGACGTCGAGGACGCGGGCTACGACGTCACAAGCGTCGAGGGTTGACCGGTCGGGCGAGAGCTGGTCGGGACGGGTGAGAATCGATCGGCAAGACCAATCGGCTCCCGAGTTCGCCGCCGGGGCGCTTATACCGTCCCGGGACCGACGATTGGCCATGACCGAGGATCTGGCCCCCGTCGACAGGGGCATTCTCAACGCGTTCCAGGGCGGCTTCCCCGTCACCGAGCGGCCGTTCGACCCCGCGGCGGCAGGGCTCCGTGAGGAGGGGGTCGACGTGACCGAAGGCGAGCTCGTCGACCGCATCGCCGCGATGGACGAGGCCGGCACAATCTCCCGGTTCGGCGCGCTCATCGACGCCGAGGCTATCGGCGGCACGGCGACCCTCGTCGCCATGCACGCTCCCGAAGAGCGCTTCGACGAGGTCGTCGAGCAGGTCAACAACCACCCCGAGGTGGCCCACAACTACGAGCGCGAACACCCTCACCTCAACGTCTGGTTCGTCGTGAGCGTGGCCGACGAAGACCGCGTCGACGAGGTGCTGGGCGACATCGAAAGCGAGACAGGCCAGGAGACGTACAACCTCCCCAAACAGCAGGAGTTTCGGGTCGAAGCGAAGTTCCCCGTCGAAGGCCCGCTAGAAGACCTGCCCGACGGCCTCGACCTGTCGGACCTGGGGCCGGACGTATCCCCCACGGACCGTCGTGGACTGACCCCCGACGAACTCGACCTCGTGCTCGAAATCCAGGGCGGCCTGCCCATCACCACGACGCCCTACGCGGACGTGGCGGCGGCCATCGGCCAGGATCCGTCGTGGGTCGTCGAGACGATCAAGCGCTTCGATCGGGAGGGCAAGGTCCGCCGCGTCGGCGTGGTGCCCAACCACTACGCCCTGGGCTACTCGGAGAACGGGATGACCGTCTGGAACGTCCCCGACGACGTGGTGGACGAAGTGGGCCCCGCCATCGCCTCCTTCGACTTCGTCACCCACTGCTACGAGCGCCCGCGCCACGACGACGTCTGGCCGTACAACTTCTTCGCGATGACCCACGGCCGAAGCGAGGAAGAGAGCGACCGTCGCGTCGAGCAGGTTCGCGAGCGCATGGCCGAGTACTGGGACGTCGGCGACGACGACTGGGACACGTTGTTCTCGACCCAGATCCTGAAGAAGACCGGCATCCGGATGGACGAGCGGGCCGAAGCGAACGTAATCGATCCGGCAGAGGTCGACTGATGATCGGGAGGACGGTCGAAGAACTGGGACGTAACCACACCAAGGGGTGGTCGGCGTGATTCCGTTGTTCCACGATTTCACTGACGAGACGGTCCTGGTGTTCGGCGGCGGGCCCGTCGGCGCGCGAAAGGCCCGGCGGTTCGCCGCGGAGGCCGACGTCGTGGTCGTCAGCCCGGCGTTCGCGGACGCTGAGTTCGGCGGCGCGGAGCGGGTCCGCGAGGCGCCCGACGGTGAAGATATCGAAGACTGGTTCGACCGAACGAATCCCGCGCTGGTCGTGGCGGCCACGGACGACGGAGCGCTGAACGAGGCCATCGCCGAGGCGGCGAACGAGCGGGGTATCCTGGTCAATCAGACGGACGCGAGCGGGGAGCGCGACGCCGGGAGCGTGGTCGTTCCAGCGACGGTCGAGGACGGACCAGTGACGATGGCCGTCTCCACCGACGGGACCAGTCCGGCGGTGTCGAAGTACCTCCGGGAGCGGTTCGAGGAGGAATTTGCCGGCGTGGGCGAGATGGCCCAGCTCACCGCGGATCTCCGTCGGGAGCTCAGAGACGAAGGAATGGCCCCCGAGGAGCGTCGCGCGGCCGTCAGGCGCGTTGTCAATTCTGACCGCGTTTGGAAGGCTTTAGATAGTGGCAGATCTAATCCAAGCCAAGTAGTTTCGGCTGTGATCTCGAACAACACCGGTGATTCGTCGTGAAGGGCGGGACGGGCGTCATTTCGGGCGTGAGTATCTCCCACGAGCGCTCGAGCATGGACGACCTGGAAGCGGCGTCCACGGACAGCCAGCGCGGCGCCGTGAAGGCGCTGCTGGCGGATTCGCGGGTCGAGGAGGCGTTCGTCCTCCAGACCTGCAACCGCATCGAGGCCTACGTCGTCGGCGACGACGAGTCAGCCGGTGAGGCCCTCTCGCTGTTTACCGACCGCGTCCCGGCGGACGTCACGGTGGCGATGGGTCACGAGGAGAGCCTGCGCCACCTGCTACGCGTGGCGGCGGGCCTGGAGTCCGTCGTCCTCGGCGAGGACCAGATCCTCGGGCAGGTCCGAGACGCCTACGAGGACGCCCGGGCCGTCGACGGCCTCGGGCCCATCCTGGAGGACGGCGTCACCAAGGCGCTCCACGTCGGCGAACGCGCGCGCTCGGAGACGGTCATCAACGAGGGGACGCTGTCGCTGGCCTCCGCGGCGGTCCGACTCGCAGCCAGGGAAGTCGCCCTCGACGGCACGACCGGCGTCGTCGTCGGCGCCGGCGAGATGGGACGGCTGGCCGCCGAAGCCCTCGCCGAGGAGGTCGACCGCCTCATCGTCGCCAATCGAACGGTTCCCAACGCGGAGTACGTCGCCGATACAGTCGACGTCGAGGCCAGCGCGGTCGGCCTCGATGCGCTGGGCGCGGCCGCCGAGGAGGCTCGCGTCGTCGTCACGGCGACGAACAGCCCCGACCACGTCGTCGACGCCGACGCGTTCGCGGACGCCGGTGAGACTATCGTCGTCGACCTCGCCCAGCCCCGCGACGCCCACCCAGGGGTCGACGACCTCCCCGAGGTCACCGTGCTGGACCTCGACGCGCTGGAGACCGTCACCGAAGAGACCCGCGAGGAGCGTCGGGAGGCTGCCGTCGCCGTCGAGTCGATGATCGACGCCGAGTTCGACAACCTGCTGACCCAGTACAAGCGCAAGCGCGCCGACCGCGTCATCTCCGCGATGTACGAGAGCGCCGAGCGCGTGAAGGCCCAGGAGCTGGAGACCGCGCTCGGAAAACTCGACCTCGATGACGACGAGCAGCAGGTCGTCGAGTCCATGGCCGACGCCATCGTCTCTCAGCTGCTCTCCGCACCAACCCGGAGCCTCCGGGACGCCGCCGAGCAGGACGACTGGTCGACCATCCACACCGCGCTCCAGCTGTTCGACCCGAACTTCGGCCCCGACGGTAACGGTGGCCAGAAACCGCCGTCGTTCGCCGAGGGCGTTGCCGTCGAGGACATCCCGGAAGGGATGCGCGACGAGATGCCCACCGGCATCCTCGAGGAACTGAGCGACGATTGAGCGGTCAGTCCACCGTTCGTCAGTTCACTCGTCGTCGCTGGCTATCGCCTTTCGCACGTTCGCCTCGGCCGCTTCGAGCGCTTCGATCACCCGGCCTTCTGGTAGTTCGTACTCGATGACGAGCGGCGCGTCGACGTCGGCGTGGTCGTCGAGTAACCCGACGATGGAGGGGAGGTCGAGTTGCCCGGCCCCGGGGAGGTCCTCCACCTCGGCTTCGGAGGTGTCCTTCAGGTGGACGCTGTTTATTCGGTCGCCGACCTCGGCGATCACGTCGTCGGGCGCAAGGTCCTCGACGAGGAAGTGACCGGTATCCATACAGACGCCCAGCCGGGGATGGTCGTACCGGTCCAGCACGTCGCGGACGTCCGCGATCGAAGAGAACACCTGCGAGAGGTCGTCGTGGTGGACCGAGGAGTAGTTGTGGATGCCGACGTCGATCTCGTACTCCTCTGCCAGGTCGATCAGTTCCTCGGTGACGTGGTCCCGGTCCGGCGGGTAGTTGACAGTGACGTAGTCGGCTCCCAGGCGGTCGGCGAAGGCAACGTGTGGACGCGCCTGGCCGACGTCGGCCAGGTCGACGACGCCGTAGCCACAGACGTCTATCCCCGCATCGGCGATGGCCGCGGCGGCGTCGCTGATGGTCTCTTCGTCGTCGTCGGCCGAGAGGTGGTGGTCCCAGAGTTCGAGGTGGCGTATACCGGTCTCGCCAAGTTCGTCCAGCAAGTCAGCGAGCGAGTAGTCCTGGAAGACGACGCTCTGGACGCCGACGTTGTAGTCGCGATCCATGGGTATTCCTCGTCGGATCGACCCAAAAGGGTTAGGCCGGTACTCGACGACAACCGGAACCGCTCACTGCAGTGACACAGACTCTTTACCCCGCCCGCACCCAGCGGGTGTATGGACGTCCTCATTATCGGCGGCACGGGCCTCATCAGCACCGGAATCACGCGCCAGCTCGCCGACGGAGCGCACGAGGTGACCTGCTTCACTCGCGGTGAGAGCGAGGCCAGAGTACCCGACGACGTGGAGTTCGTCTACGGCGACCGCAACGACGGAGCCGACCTGGCCGCCGCCCGCGACGAGGTCGACCCCGACTGCGTTATCGACATGGTGTGTTTCTCGCCGGACCAGGCCGAACAGGCCGTCGACGTCTTCGGCGGCGAGGTAGAACAGTTCGTCTTCTGCTCGACGGTGGACGTCTACCACCGGCCGCTCGACACGAACCCGGTCCAGGAGGACGCCCCGCGAGAACCACCAGTCAGCGACTACGGCGCGGACAAGGCCGAGTGCGAGGACCTGTTCATGGCGGCCCACGACCGCGGCGACTTCGAGACGACCGTCATCCGTCCGTGGTGCACCTACGGCGAGGGCGGCACCGTGCTCCACACGCTGGGGCAGGGAAGCTACTTCCTGGACCGCATTCGGCAGGGCAAACCCGTCGTGATCCACGGCGACGGCCAGACGCTGTGGGGCCCGTGTCACCGCGACGACGTCGCCCGCGCGTTCGTCAACGCCGTGGGCAACGAGACGGCCTACGGCGAGGCCTACCACGTCACCAGCGAGGAGAACATCACCTGGGGGCAGTTCTACGGGACCGTCGCCGACGTGATGGACGCCCCAGATCCAGAACTTGTTCACATCCCGACGGAGATTCTGGCCGAGGCGGTCCCTGACCGGACCGGCATGCTGCTCGACCACTTCCAGTTCTCGACGGTGTTCGACAACAGCAAGGCCCGCCGCGACCTGGACTTCGAGTACACGATTACCTTCGAGGAGGGGGTCCGGCGCACTATCGAGTGGCTGGAGGAGCGCGGCGAAATTGAGGACTGGGACAGCGAGAACGACGACGAACTTATCCAAGCCTGGCGCGAGGCTACAGGGAAGTTCCTCGATTCGGTCGCGAAGTGACTCAATCGGTGACGTTCGTTATCCAGGTCCGGAGAGAGACGAAAGCCACTCGCGACCGGAGAAGGTACCACGGACTGACGAGCACCGCGCCGAGCGCGTTGGCGTAGGCGTCCAGAAACGAGAAGTGGCGCGCCGGGAGGAAGCCCTGCCAGAGTTCGATGCCGATGCCGAAGCCTACCGTGACGCCGAGGACGAGAATCGCCAGCCGGCCCGTCGACCACTCCCAATCCGTCGTGGCGTAGGCGAGAGCCCCGCCGAAGGCTGCGTAGGCCAGGAAGTGACGCCACTTGTCGAGGGGGACGAAAGAGAAAGGCTCCGTGACGACGCCCGACGGGAGCGTAAGGAGGACCGAGAACACCAGGATGACCGTGGCCGCGGCGCTGACACCGAGCCATCGGAACCAGGCTGGCAACAGCGGCAGGCGAACCTCGCGCATGGCTCCACAGCGAGACTATCCGACAATAAGTGGTTCGTTCTCGGCCCGTTGCGGCGTTCGAAACCTGTCGCCGTCCGTCAGTAGACGGCGTCTTCGATGTCGTCGGCCAGGTCCTCGAACTTCGAGAGGTGGACCCGGCGTTCGTTCCGAAGGCGCTCGACGTGGTCCTCGTGGTCGTCGAGTGCGTCGGCGACGTCGAAGCGGGAGACGTCCATGCCAGGGACCGAGTTCGGGACCGTGAGTCCCGTCGCGTCGTCGGTGCCCCACTCGACGGTGCCCCGGGAGACCTCCCGGAGGAGCGTGACCGTGTCGTCGACGCCGACGTCGCGGTCGCCGACGCTGCCGGTGTTGAGGACGAAACACTCCACGCCGAGGTCGGCGATGAGGTCGCGGAAGCGGTTGCCCTCCTCGCCCTTCGAGCCGACGATGAAGGGGTTGGTGCCGACCACGCGGATGGACTCGCCGGCCTTCGAGGGGTCGCCGGCGCTGGTCTGGACCGACTCGCCGAGCATGAACGCGGCGGCGGCCTCCTCGGGCGTGAGCTTCGCGATGGGCGGCATCGCGGGATTCCGGGTGATGAAGAACACCTGGTCGATCTCGGGCAGGTCGATCTCGTCGTCGGCCGAGGAGAGGTGCTCGCGCTGGATGATCGCGCGCGTATTGGTGGTGTACTCGTCGCCGTCGAAGTCGACGGTGCCGTCCTCGGCGACGTCAACGTTCTCCAGGACGGCGGACTCGTGGGTCGCCGCGTCGTAGAGGGCGGGCTGTTCGTCCGAATCGAGGCCGATGGTCTTGATGAACAGGCCCTGGCCCTCGCTGCCGGCGACGGAACCGTCGGGGAGGAGCGCGCAAACGTCGTCCTGCAGCATCGTCGCCTCCTCTGGTTCCTCGAGGCCGAGACCGTGGGCCGTCAGCGTCGACTTCCCGGTGCCGGAGAGACCGAGGAACACCTGGCCGACGGTCTCCATCCCATCGTCGGTCTGGAGGTCGACGCGCTTGGTGCCGGCGTGGAGGCCGAGGCCGCCCTGTCGCTTGGCGTAGAACATGAACAGGCGGAGGAAGGACTTCTTGGCCTCGCCGGTGTAATCGCTGCCGAGGACCGCAGTCATCGCCTCGTCGGGGACGACGCGGATGGCGACCTCGTCGTGGTCGGGGAGCTGAACGGTGTAGAAGTCCGGCTCGCTCGACTGGTCGGTGACCGGTTCGAAGAGCTTCGCCCAGGCGAGTGCGATCCGTCCGTACTCCTTCGGGACGAACAGGCGGCAGACGTAGCTGTTCTCGGGATGGCGACCGAGCTGTCGGTCGAGACAGACCATCTCGCGGTCGTGGACCGCCTCGTAGGCCGTCTCGACGTGGCGGTAGTCCTCGGCGCCGAACTCGTCGTCGACGGCGTTCTTCGTTCTGTCGGCGTTGCGCGACCGGTGTTCGCTCACGTACGACGGGGAGCCGAACTCCGTGGTCGTTTCGAGCTCGCGCGAGAACTCGCGGAGCTGGTCGAACGACGGGTTGTAGATGACGTTGTCCGCCTCGGCGGGGTTGGGCAGCGTTTCGGCCGGTGGCTGCACCGTCATCCCGAGATCTGACATCGTGTCAGCTACTGCGGGGGCCTACCGTATATATTTTGCATATTTTCCGGAATGTGGGACATTACCAGACATACTTTAAATTATTCTCCCGCGAGTAAACGATTGTGTAGGCAAATGCTGCCAGAACGAAGATGGCGCCTGACGGCAGCCATAGTCGGCTGTCGTCACCGGCTACTGTAACGGACGGCTCGAAATCCGCGACAGCGTTCTCACGTACTGCTCTGATACAGTTCTCCCGAGTCGTCGTAGCGCGCGTCTTCGATCCGAGCGAACTGGTCCTCGCTCAGTTCGACGTCGACGGCGCCGACGTTCTCGTCGAGCTGGTCGACCGTTCGCGCACCGACGATGGGAACGCAGTCGAAGTCGGGCTGGTCCATGAGCCACCGCAGTGCGATCTGGGCCGGCGTCGCGTCCACCTCGTCGGCGATCGCCCGTACCTCGTCGAGGACGTGCCAGCCCCGTTCCGAGACGTAGAAGTCCAGGAACCGGTCGTCGAGGGCGGCACGGGTGTCCTCGGGCGCGTCGAGTTCGTACGTGCCGTCACCGGCGCGCTCGTACTTGCCCGTCAGGAAGCCGCCGGCAAGCGGCGAGTAGGGACAGACGGCCAGGTTCTGGTCCGCGCAGACGTCGAGATACTCGGCGACGTCCTCGTAGTAGGCGGCGTGGAACAGCGGCTGGGTGACGGTGAAGGCCTCGTAGTTCTCGACGTCGGCCTTCCAGAGCCCCTTCGTGAGCTTCCACGCGTCGGCCGTCGAGAGCCCGACGTGGTGAACCTTCCCCTCGCTGACCAGGTCGTCGACGGTCCGGAGGGTGCGTTCGATGGGCGTCTCGTCGTCGAAGCGGTGGAGATAGAGGATGTCCAGGTAGTCGGTGTCGAGCCTGTCGAGGGAGCCCTCGACCTCGGCGCGGACGTTCTTGCGCGAGAGGTTCTCCTGGAAGCGTGAGACCTGCGACCAGTAGCACTTCGAAGCGACGACGAAGTCCTCGCGGTCGCGGTCGGCGAGCCACTCGCCGATCCACTCCTCGCTACGGCCCTGGCCGTAGCCGTTTGCGGTGTCGATAAAGTTTCCACCGTGTTCGGCGAACGCGTCGAGCAGTTCGTGGGCCGATTCCCGGTCGGTCTCCATCACACCGTCGTTCTCCTGGCCGAAACGCCAGGTTCCCAGACACAGCGGTGATACCTCGAGTCCCGTCTCGCCGAGTCGCTGATACTCCATGCGTGAACGTCGGCTGGCTCCCGTATAGTCGTTTTTCAGGACGAGAAACAGGCGGGGCGCCCACGACGCCCGACCGCTTACGCCTCGATGAGGTCGAGGATCCGCTCGTAGTACCGCCCGAACGCCTCATCGGAGCGCGTCCGGGGCCGGTCGAGGTCCACGTCGACGACCTCCCGAACGTGGCCCGGTTCGATGCCCATGACGACGACACGGTCGGCGAGTCTGACGGCCTCCTCGACGTCGTGGGTGACGAACAGAATGGTCTTGCCCGTCTCCGACCAGATGTCCAGCAGTTCGTCCTGGAGCATCGCCTTCGTCTGTGCGTCGAGGGCCCCGAACGGTTCGTCCATCAGGAGGAGCGTCGGGTCGAGCGCGAGGGCGCGTGCGAGCGCCACGCGCTGTTTCATCCCGCCGGAGAGATCCCGTGGATAGCTGTCGGCGAATCCATCCAGGCCGACCAGGTCGAGCAAGTCCCCGACGCGCCGGTCGCGCTCGTCCGCCGGCACGCCTCGCTTCTCGGGTCCGAAGCCCACGTTCCCCGCGACCGTCCGCCACGGAAACAGGTGGTACTCCTGGAAGACGATCCCGAGGTCCGCGTCGGGGCCCTCGATCGGCTCGCCGTCGAGCGAGACGGTCCCCTCGGTGGCCTCCTCCAGACCAGCGATGATTCGAAAGAGCGTGGTCTTCCCCGACCCAGACGGGCCCACGACGCAGATGAACTCCCCCGGATCGACGGTGAAGGAGACGTCCGCTAGCGCCCGCACCGGGCCGTTCGTCCCGGGGTACCGTTTGCTGACGCCGTCGACGACGACGCGGGCCAATTCGGGCTCGTCTACCGCCACGCCAGGACCCTCCGTTGGACCGCGCGGAACGCCGTGTCCACGAGGAGGAACATGACGCTCAACACGAGGATGTAGGTGATGACGACGTCGACCTGGAGGTTGTTCGAGGCGCGCAGTATCTCCCGACCGATGCCGGGGACGCCGAATATCTCCGAGGCGACCACCAGCATCCAGCACCGACCGATCCCCGTCCTGACGCCGGTGAGTATCTCGGGCGAGGCGGCGGGGATCACGACCGACCGCACGAGTTCGCGGTCCGACCGGACGTCCAGGCTCCGTGCGACGTCGAGGAGGTCCTCCGAGACGCCCTCGACGCCGCCGTAGGTGGCGTAGAAGTTGATCCAGAACGCGCCGACGGCGATGATGAAGGCGGCGCCGACGTGATTGATACCGAACCAGGCGATGGCGAAGCCGATGAGCGCGAGCGGCGGGACCGGCCGGAGCGTCCGCACGACCGGGGCTGAGACGTCGTCTGCCAGCCGACTCCATCCGAGAACGATTCCGGCGAGTATTCCGAGGCCAGTGCCCACGACGGCGCCCGGGATCCAGTGGAGGACGCTGCTCGCGAGCGCGCTCGTGATCGCACCCGAGACAGCCTCCGCGTAGAACGCCGCTGCGACTGCCGGCGGCGCCGGGAGGACGTACGCCGGCTGAACGAGTGACGCGAGCCACCACAGCGCGACGAACGCCCCGATCCCGACCGCGCCTCTTCGTGCGCGGCGGAGATCCCATCCCACGAACGGGACGGACGTCTCCTCGTCCTCCGTGGCTCGCCCGACATCCTCGCCGACGTCGATAGCCATTTGTCCTTGGTTGGTGGTGGCCCCGTTATAATCCCTCGTAGACGCTGTAGTCGAATATCTGGTCGAGGGAGAGCTGTTCGTCGGTCTGGCCGTTCTCGTGGGCGAACTCCGCGAATATCTCCGTCCCGTTCTCGATTTCGCGCGGGTCGGTGAGGAAGTTCGACAGCGGCCCCCGGAGCGCCGCCAGAGCCTGGTCGGCCGGCATCCCGAGCGACTCTTCGACGATCTGGGCCGTCTCCTCCGGGTTCGCGTCGATGAACTCCGTGGCGTTCACGTGGGCCTCCAGGAACTGCGTCGCGACCGGGGAGTTCCTGACCTCGTCGCGCATCAGCGTCACGGCGGCCGGTTGTCCGGGCATGATCTCGGCGGCCGTCCGGAAGGTACTGACCGGCGATCCCTCCTGTTCGGCCCGCGTCGGGACCGGTTCCATGATCGACGTCCCGTCGACCTCGCCGTTGGCGATGGCCTGCCACACGGCGTTCGCGCCGCTGATCTCGAGTATCTCCGCGGCCTCCGACGGGTCGACGCCGACCTCGGATTCCAGCCAGTATCGCAGGAGAACGTCCGGCACCGACCCCTGCGGGAAGGTGCCGAAGCGGAACTTCCGGCCCTTCTCCGCCTCCCAGACGCCGAAGGCGTCGGCCCCGTGTTCGTCCCACATCGAGTGGAACTCGTCGTGGGCCATGATCGCCATCGGCTCCTTGATGTTCGTCGCGGTCACCTTCGCCGGAATGCCCCGGTCGATGACGATCATCGACGGGACCACGCCGAACATGGCGACGTCGAGTTCGTCGCCGCCGAACGCCTGCACGATGGCCGGCCCGTCGGTGAATTCGCGACTCTCGATCGTCGCGTCCACGTCGTCGAAGTACCCCTCGGCCTCCATCACGTAGTACTGCAGGTCGGGGAAGATCGGCATGTGCGCGAGCGTCAGTTCGTCCGTCCCGCCCAGGTCGACACAGCCAGCGAGACCGACAGTCGCCGCCGCGCCGGCACCCGCGAGGTACGCACGTCGCGAGAGCCGTTGCGAGTCACTCGTCATGTCTTTGTCTTACGTAAGGGTATTTAAGACGAGCACGCTCCTGGCAAGTCCGACCGCCGTCTACGACGGCCGTTCCCCCACAGAACACCGACGTCCAGTTCCGCAGCCCCCTTCCGGCACTCGCGGGTCTTTTCCCCTGCTCGCAGCTACCGGAGAATATGCCCGGTACTAGTCGCCACTCCCCACCAGTACGTCACGGAGTATCGTCCGATGACACCGCTTCTTGTCGGTGTTCTCGTAGCAAACGAGCGCGATATCGGTGCCGTCGGCGAGCGCGGCGCGCAACTCTGTGAGGGCAGCCCTGGCCTCGTCGGTACCCAGGTACTCGCGGTACCGCTCCTCGAAGTCGAGTTCCTCCCAGGTGGCGTTGTGGGCACCCTCGTCGCACATCCCGTCGAGTTTGAACGCCTCTTCGCGCTCCTGAAACGCTTCGAGCAGGTCCCGCGGCGGGCCCAGCGCCGGCCGGTTCACGTCCACAACGTTCGAAAATCGCAAGCGATTTTCGCAGCCCATCAGGTCGCTACGCGACCTGAGGACCCCGTGGAACCAGGGCGTCGGCTTCCGGACGACGCCGACCCGGCGCGCGCCCTCGGGCAGGTCCACCAGGTCGTGCTGGATGGCAGCGACGTAGGTGTCTGTGAGTGTGCCAGCCACGGTCGCTCTAGTGCGTTCCGCGCCAATAACTGTGGGTGCCGTCGGCCCGACTTACCGTTCCCACTCGTAGAACCACCAGGACACCCCGAGCAGCATCAGCCCGGCGCCGAGCGTCGAAGACACCGGTTCGGGGATCACGAAAAGAACGAAGCCGACGATGATGAGGAGCGTCGGTTCGAGCTCGTTCCAGAAGCCGCCGAGTGACGTGGACATATGCGTGAATTCGAACGCCTCCCTCAAATGGGTTCGTGAGACCACCATCCAGTGAGCGGGAACGAGCGGGACGGGTCGGCGGCGACGCCCGACGGTGTCTGCGGAACGTTCAGTTATATGTCCCAGCAGGAAACACTCGGTCCATGGGTGTACGTGACAGCTGGAACGAACTCGGAACGGGTGGAAAGGTACTGGTCGGGCTGCTCGTGGGCGGCGGAGTCCTCGTCGTCGGGCTCGTCCTGCTCGTGATCCTCGCGGCGGTCGTTGGATCGTTCGTCCTGGGAATGGGAGAATCCACCTCCGCAACGGCGACGCCGCAGGTCTCGTTCACAGCCGATTACGACACGGCGGGCGAGACGGCGGAGATACTCCACGATGGCGGTGACGGGATTCCGGCCGACGAACTCAGCGTCGAGACGGGCGATCGAACGGTGGCGTGGGACGACGCAGACGGTGCGGTAACGGCGGGTGATTCGACGGTCGTCGACGCCAGCCCGGGGACGACCGTCAGCGTCGTCTGGAACGGTGACGGCGAGTCGGCGGTCCTCTTGCGGACTACCGTCGAGTAGCGCTGTCCCCGCCACGCCGATAGCGACTCAGACGCCGCCGTCACCGCCGACGTTGTTGAGGAACTCCTCGAAGACAGTCGCACAGCCGTCACAGAGCGAGAAGTTGGTGAGGGGGCCGTCACCACCGCCGTAGGCCGCCTCGCGGTCGAAGTACTCGACGCCGAGCACGTCGTCCCCGTCGACGTCACGGTCACAGAAGCTACAGATCTCGGCGACGCGGCGATAGCCGGCGCCGATGGACCACTCGTCGGCGACCGGCGGGGCGTCGTGGCGGGTCCAGGCATCGACGAGTTCGTCGACCTCGACGGTGCAGTCCTCGCAGACGGCGACGACGCCGTCGTCGGCCGCCGGTGCCGGAGCGGACCGGTTGTCGGTGGGGTAGAAACTGACGAACCGGCCAGCCTCGCCGAGTCGATGCCCGCACAGCGAACAGACGACGCCCCCCGGCGAGTCGTCGCCCTCACTCGTCGGTGAATCCACGCTCATGTCCCCGCCATGAACCTCCCGGGTTAAACCTCTTGCACCGGCGTCGTACGCGCGTCTGACGGTCTGCGGAGTTTCAGCACCGTTCGGCTTCCGGGAAATAGCTGGACCGGTTTGCGGCTCGCGACTCGATCACGCGGGATCGACGGCCGGCAGCGAGAACGAGAACGTCGAGCCCTCTCCCGGGTCGGAGTCGACCCATATCTCTCCACCGTGGCGATCGATTATCTTCCGACAGAGGGCCAGTCCGATGCCGGTACCGGGCTGTTCTTCGTGCGTGTGCAGCCTGTCGAAGACGTCGAAGATACGGTCGAAATCGCCTGCATCGATACCGATCCCGTGGTCCCGGACGGACAGCACCCACTCGCTCCCGCGCCGCTCGGCCCGCACCTCTATCTCCGGTGGGTCGTCGCCGCTGTAGTTGATGGCGTTCGAGAGGAGATTCTGGAACACCTGGCGCAACTGGTCGGCGTCGCCCTCGACGGTCGGCAACGACTCCGCCTCGACGGCGGCGTCGCTTTTCGCTATCTGGAGTTTCAGATCGTCGAGGATGTCCGCCAGTACGTCGTCCAGGTCGACCGGTTCGAACGGGTCGCCCTGGGTCTCGACCCGGGAGTACTCGAGCAGTCCCTCGATCATCGCACGCATCCGGTCGGCCCCGTCGACCGCGTAGTCGAGGAACTCCCGCCCGTCCTCGTCGAGGTCGTCGACGTACCGTCGTTCGATGAGCTGGAGGTAGCTCGACACCATCCGCAGCGGTTCCTGCAGGTCGTGGGAGGCGACGTAGGCGAACTGTTCGAGGCGCTCGTTGGACGTTTCGAGTTCCCGCTGGCGCCGTTGGCGCTCGAGTTCGGTACTGACCCAGTTACCCAGGAGTTCGACCAGCGTCACTTCCCAGTCGGAGAAATCCCCGGAACGGGCCTCCGTATCGTAGAAACAGAACGTCCCGTACACCTCCTCACCGACGGAGACCGGCGTGCCGAGGTAACACGAGATCCCCCACTCGGCGTTGCCCGCCCGATCGGCCAGTTCCGGTGCGTCGGCCTCGACGTCCTCGAGTACGAGCGTCTGTTCGGTGCTGACCGCGTGTTCGCAGTTCGTCGCCGACAGCGACGTCACGTCGCCGGCTTCGAGGTCGGCGCCCTCTGGGGCGGCGACCGCCTCGAAGACGTACTCGTCGGCGTCCTGGTCGATCCGCGAAAGCGTCGCGTACTCCGTTCCGATAGTCGTCCTGACGACGTGGAGGAGCGCAGTGACCCGGTCGTCGAACGACCGGTCGGGATCGGCGATGATCTCGTAGACTTCACGCAGCGTCTGTTCACGGTCCTGGAGCGTCTCGTCCCGGCCGACCCGGTCGGTGACGTCGTGGAGCGAAACCGAGAGCCCAGTGTCTGAGGGATAGGCCCGCACTTCGAACCAGATGTCGAGCGGGTCGTAGTATGCCTCGAACGTCACTCCCTGCTGGGTGCGTACGGCGCGCTCGAACTCGGACCGAAACGCCGCATCGTCCCCGTCGGGGAACACCTCCCAGACCGCCGTCCCGAGCGCGTGCTCCTCGTCGCGCTGGAGAACCTGCTCGGCCTGTTCGTTGAGGAAGGTGAACCGCCACTCCCGGTCGAGCGCGAAGATCGGATCGGTGATCCGGTCGTATGCGTCGACGGCCGGATCACCGCCGGACGGGGTGGTCGATTCGAGCGGGTTAGTCACTTATCAATAATACGAACTTGCGAGGGAAAAAGGTGTCTCGCTCACTCGATCGTTCGATCCAGTACCGGCGCCGCACGAAGCCGCAGTCAGAGGCGCGGCCGCGACGCGGGACACAGGCGCTTACGTCTCGCTGTTCGCCTCCCGGAAGAACTCGGGCTGTTCGAAGGACTCTTCCTCGCCCTCGACGTCCAGCACGTCCAGCGCCGTCACGACGGCGTCGACGCCGAGTTCTCCCGAGAGACTCGGCTCGGTTCGGCCCTCGTCGCTGGAGACGAGTTCCTTGACGTACAACCCTCCTGCACCGTGGATTTCCAGGTCCGCGTGGCGGTCGTCGACCAGTTCGCCGTCGGTCTGGTACACCTCACGCGTTCGGACGAGCGAGGCGCGCCGATGGTCGACGCGCTGGGGCGTCTCCTGCTCGATAGTCGCGCCTTCGAGCGCGTCGAGGGCAGCCTGTAGCTGGTCCTCGTCGACGGGGTCGTCGAACTCGACGTCCATCCGGTAGGTCTTGGAGGCCTCGTGTTCCTTGACGCGCTCGACCATGTCGTAGGTCGCGCGGCGCAGGCCTTCGACTTCGGCCTTGCCAGCGGCGAACTCGTTGATGTCCGCTTCGAGCTGTTCGACGTCGACGTCGCGCTTCCGGGGCTGCTTGACCTCGATGACGAACGGGCGGCCGCCGCCGAGCATCAGCGCGTCGACGTCCTCGCGACCGGCGCCGTGGAATACCGCCTCCTCACCGTCCATCGCCTCCAGCACGACCGGCGCGGTCAGCTCCTCGACACTCTCGTCGTAGCGGTAGCCCGTCCCGTCACAGCCGGGACACTCCTCGCCGCGCTTGATCCCCGTCTCGTGACACTCGTTGCAGGGCCACTCCGTCTGGGGGATGTCGCGCACGAGCTTACGGTAGCGACCGTAGACGAACGCAGAGTTGACGTTCACCTCGATTTCGTCGGTCGCCAGGTCGAGCAGAAGCTGGATATCTGGCCGTTCGAAGTCCACCTCGGCGCCGGTCAGCTCACCCACGCGCTTGCCGACCTCGCGATTGAACTCGGTCTTCAGCGCCTCGCCGACGTCGTCGTCGAGGCCGATCTCCTCCCAGAGCAGGTGGTCGTTCTCCTCCAGCAGCGGCGGGACGCGCGTCCCCAGCTGGTAGGTCTCGAACTCGTAGCCCTGTATAGCGGCAGCGCCACGCTCGGCGAGCCGGTCGTACTCGGCGGTCTCCATCTCGCAGACCCAACAGTCCTCGTCCGGTTCGTACGGTTTGTCCTCGTCCAGCGCCAGCGTGGTCCGGAGCGCCCGCCCCCGCTCGGCGTTGGTGAGGCCGAAACTGCGGTCGGCGAACGGCCGGCCCAGACAGGAGTCACAGAGGGGGCCGGTATCGAGCGCCGCCCGCGCGTCCTCGAGTATCGTCATTGGACAACGGAACGGGCGCGGCCGGTAATTCAGTTTCGAAGGCTAGCGACGGAATTCGTATCGAACCTGGCACTCTCTAAGACTCCGAAGACATCGAAAGCCCTCGTCCGGTTGCAGTCCCGGGACCCACACTGCGCGCCTCACTCCGTTCGGTGCCCTCAGCGGAGCTGAGGACTACGCGAGAGCTCCGCTCTCGCGGTCGCTTGTGGGGTCCGGGTTCCCGCAACCGGACTCGCCCTTTCAGTCCACCAGGGACCGCACGTGGCCTGTGCAGGTCCTGGTAGACTGGAAGGGTGAGCAAGGATTCCGAGGTGGCAGCCGTCGGTCCGAGCCCCAATTCAGTGGATTCCCGCGGTCGAGACGCAAGGGCTTATTGGACCACCAGACGACGGTACGGGCATGTCAGAAGCAGACCGAAACGAACTGATCGACGCGTACTTCGACGCAATGGACGCCGAGGACCTGGAACTCGTTCGACCGGCCCTCGCCGACGACGTCGTGTTCGAGTCGCTCTCCGGGCCCCTCGAAGGGTTCTCCGGTTTCGAGACGTACATGAACGAACTCCGCGGGCTCTCGAACACCGAACACGAGCTAACGAACCAGGTCCACGGCGAGGACGCCACGGCCGTGGAGGGCACCGTCACCGGCGAGAGCGATGACGGCCCGGTCGAGACCGACTTCTGCGACGTCTTCGAGTTCGACGCCGACGACGAGTCGATCACCAGAATCGCCGTCTACCTCAACGACGCGTAGAACCGGCGCGATCTCTCGTCGGCGACCTCGTTCGGACCGATCAGTCGTCGACCCGCGGATCCTCCGGATCATCGGCGTCGGACTGGATTTCGTTGATCGGGGTGGGCGACGCCACCCCGTCCTCGTCACTGGCGACGGCCGACGACATCCGGACCTCACGTTGTGGGAACGGTATCTCGACGTTCGCTTCCTGGAACCGCTGGTAGATTCCCCTGTTGATGTGGTGAGTGACGCGCGCCCGTAGCGCCGGATTAGGCACCCAGCACAGGAGTTCGTGTTCCAGCGCGGAGTCGCCGAACTCCCGGAACCGAACGCGCGGGCTGGGGCGGTCGAGGACGCTTTCCGTCGAGGCGGCGACCTCCAGGAGAATCTCCTCGACATCGTCGAGATCGCTTCCGTAGGCGACGCCGATGGGGACGCGGATGCGGCGTTTCTGGCGTGGCGTCGACTCGTTGACGATGGCCGCGTTGTTCAACGTGGCGTTGGGGACGGTGATGAGGATGTCGTCGCGGGTCCGGATCACCGTCGAGCGCACGGAGATGTCCTCGACGCGGCCGCGTTCGCCGGAGTCGAGGACGACGTAGTCGCCCACTTTGTAGGTGCCGTCGACGTACAGCGCCAGCGACCCGAAGAAGTTCGCGATGGTGTCCCGGGCGGCGAGGCCGACGACGATACCGGCGACACCGGCCGAGGCCAGCAGCGGCGTGACGTCGATATTCCAGTAGGTAAGCAGGAGGAACCCCGCGACGCCCACGACGACGGCGCTCCAGACGTTCTGGAAGATGGGGACCACCTGCCGGTCGATGTAGCGGTTGTCGGTGACGGCGTTCGACACGTTCCGGCCGACGCGGACCAGCGTCACCAGCCAGATGACCGTGACGAGCGAGAGGGCCGCGGCCTCGAACGTCGCGGCGTCGGTCTCGGCGAGATCGAACAGGTCGATTCCCACGAACACGCCGACGACGGTGACCGTCAGGTACAGTGCGGGGTGGACGCCCCGGAGCACCACGTCGTCGACCTCACCCGGGATGCGGGCCGTGACCCGTTTGAGGTAGCGGTCGCCCGCGACCTGTAACAGTGCGGCGGTCAGGACCGCACCGCCGACGACCACGAGAAATCCCTGCCAGTCAGGCAGCCCTTCTATCCCCTCCCATATCGCCCCCAGCGCCCCGTTCGTTTGCATCTTGCCCTCACGAAGGCCCCAGGAGTATATAGCTACGCCGTCAGATGCGTCCGGCCGCCGGGCCGCCGGGCCGCCGGGCAGCTCTCACTGGTAGCAGCTATGGGGTACTGGACCGAATGACCTTTACCCGGCGACACCACCCCTCTGGCCATGAACGAGACGCTGATCGCCGTCCTCCTCGGGATCGTCCAGGGGATTCTGGAGTGGCTCCCGGTCTCCAGCGAGGGCGGCGTGGCTATCGTCGTGACTGGCCTCACCGGCGCGTCGCCCGCCGTCGCGACCCGGTTCGCGCTCTTCCTCCACGCCGGCACCGCGCTCTCGGCGCTGGCGTACTACCGAACCGAGGTGGCGGCGGTTCTCCGGGAAGTGCCATCGTGGCGTCCGCGGACTGCCTTCGACCGCGACCGCGCCGACCTGTCGTTTCTCGCCCTGGCGACGCTGGCGACGGGCGTGACCGGCCTCCCGGCGTACGTCCTGCTCGACGCGCTCGTGAACGACCTGACCGGCGGGGCGTTCGTCGCCCTCGTCGGCGGCCTGCTAATCCTGACCGGACTCCTGCAGCGCTTCGCAGAGTCCGTCACGTTCGACCCGCGTGCCACGCCGGACTGGCTCGACGCAATCCTCGTCGGCGCGCTCCAGGGACTCGCCATTCTCCCGGGCGTCTCCCGCTCCGGGACGACCGTCAGCGCGCTGTTGCTCCGGGGCCACGAGGGCGAGTCCTCGCTTCGACTCTCTTTCCTGCTATCGATTCCGGCGGCGCTCGCGGCGAACGTTCTCGTCCTCGTCGACGACGGCGTGCCGGCCATCTCGCCGTCGGCGGCCGTCCTCGCGCTCGCCGTCAGCGCCGTCGTCGGCTACCTCACCGTCGGTGCGCTCGTCGCGCTCGTCCGTCGCGTTCCGTTCTGGGCGGTCTGCGTCGGGTTCGGTTCGCTGGGCGTGTTCGGCGGCGCACTCCTGATCGCCTGATAGCGCCGGTTGGAACTATTTTCAGGGGGCAGACGCTAACGGGAGTGAAACGGGGCTGAACCGGCCGGTGACGAAGAGACGCCGGTACCAAATTACAACCGACACGATGATTCGGGACGTCCACGCCACGGTGGCGAACATATATAGCGCCGAACGACAATCCACAGTGTGAACGGCGGGCCATGAGCGAGGACGAACAGAAACTTGTCGACACGGCGGGCGATTACTGCTACGCCGTCAAGAACGGCGAGCCAGTCGCCGACCCGCAGTGGAACTCCTGTCGCCTCGTCATGACCAACAGGCGGCTCGTCCTCGCCAACAACAGCGGCAAGCAGACGGTCCCCCACTCGAACATCGAAATCGTCGACGACGACGTCGTCCCCGACGCTATCGACGCGGCAGGCGCCACGCCGCTCCGTATCGGCGACAACGTCGTCCTCTTCGACGCCACCGGGGTCTCTGACTTCGAGCGCGAGTACTGCCGGGCGACGCTCCACGGAGAGATAATCCTGGCGAACCACCCGGCAGTCGTCGGCGGCGTCGTCCAGGACGACAGCGAGTGGCAGAAGACCCGCTTCCAGCTAGACGACGGGGCGATACTGCTCGGGTTCCCCGGCGGCGGCTCGACCAGTTTCGCCCTCGACGACGTCGGGACCATCGAGACGGCGACGCGGCAGGTTATGGGCGAAGCGCGCACTGTCCTCGAAGTCGAACACACCGACGAGGAGGACCGGAGCGTCGAGACCCACTTCTCCGGGATGGAGCACCACACCACGGCACTCCAGTCGCTGTTCGAGCGCGTCATCGAGGACCGCGAGGGCGACTACGAACTCTCGGAGACGGAGAATCAGGTCCTGATGGCGCTGTACTCCGGGGTCTCCCCCTTCGAGATGGCCGACTTCGTCGGGTTGCCCGTGGACGAAGTCGAGGAAATTTACCAGAAACTGCTCGACGTCGGCGCCGTCGACGAGGTCAGGACGCGGACGGAAGTCGCGTTGAACGCCCAGGGGCGGAACATGGCGAGTGAGGCGATGTCGGAGAACTAGGATGGGGCGAGCGTAGCGAGGCCCATCTAATAATCGAACGGCGACCGAAGGGAGCCGTGAGATAGGCTGCTCCGAGCGAAGCGAGGAGCAGCTTATGTGCGAGCGGGAGCAACCGGTGGGAGCGACACGCGAGCAGTAGGATGGGGCGAGCGACGGGAGGCCCGAACCGTGTGAGGGCCTCCGGGTGCGCGAACGGCGAAGCCGTGAGCAGCGAGGCCCATCTAATAATCGAACGGCGAACGAAGTGAGCCGTGAGATAGGCTGGTCTGAGCGGAGCGAAGACCAGCGTAAGTGCGAGCGGGAGCGAAGCGACACGCGAGCAGGCCACTTCTGACTTGCGAGAATCAGCTTTTGATCGAACGGCGTAGCCATGAAAACGAAGTGAGGATCACCGCCCCAATGCGGGAACGAATCGCGGGTAAGGAAGCGAGGTGAGCGACTGAGCAGTGCGTCTGATATCCGTCAACCGCTTTCGATGGCTGCGTGCGACCCGAAACGGACAAACAGCTATTACGGGCGAACACCTATTACACGATAACGTGCCGATCGACATCGCTCACTTCGAGGACGCGGAGACGCTCGGGCCACCGCCCACGAGCGAGCGCATCCTGCAGTTCCTTCGCCGCAACGGCGGTCGAGCGTTCACGCGGTCGGAGATCGCGGCGGGGATCGACGCGGATCCTGAAACCGTGGGAACGAACCTGACGCGCCTGAAAGAGCGGGGCACGGTCCGCCATCGGAGCCCGTACTGGGCACTGGCACCGGAGGCCACGTCGGCCGATAGCGCTGACGGCGAGGCGACGACGGACCAATCAGAGCTGGAGGAGCGCGTCCAGTCAATGGCCGGACCGGGGGGTCGGCACGGAACCCACGGTCGCGCGGCCGATGCGTTCGTCGAGGCGGTCGAGAGCGAAATCGGCGAGGGTATCGAGGCGGTCTATCTGTTCGGCTCCGTGGCCCGGGGAACCGAGACCGAGCGGAGCGACGTTGACGTGCTGGCGGTCGTCGCAGACGACGCCGAATTCGGTGCCGTCGACGACCGACTGCTCGCCATCGCATACGACGTACAGCTGGAGCACGGCGTCGTCGTCGAAGTCCACACGCTACGGACCGAAGCGTTCCGAGAGCGAAGAGACCGCGGCGAGCCGTTCGTCCGAACCGTCGTCGAGGAGGGCGTTCGACGTGTCTGACGACGACGTGGCACGAGAGGACGTTGATGGCGAGTTCGATCAGGCCGTCCAGATGCTCGACGACGCCAGGAAAGCGCACGAAGTGGGTATCTCGAAGAACACAGTCGTGAACCGCCTGTACTACTGCTGTTTCCACGCGGCACAGGCCGCGCTCTATTCGCGGGGATTCGACCCGCAGTCACACGGGGCGGTCCAGACACTCCTCGGTCGAGAACTGATCAAACCCGGTTTCGTCGAACGCGAGCACGGACGGTTTCTGAACGACGTAGAGACGTATCGGCGCCGGGCCGACTACGGATCGGGCACTATCGACCGTGAGGCAGACGAACTCATCCGGCGGGCGAGTGCGTTCCTCGAAGCGATGCGGTCCGTTGTGGGCGATACACCGGAGTGAGTACGCTTGCGCCTCCTCGTCGACATCGCGTCCCCGTGACGGCCCGACGTCCCATTCTCTCTCGCAAAAATGGGGGCGGAAGTTATATTCCCCCGACTGGGCTACCTCCGCAGAGACGCACGACGCGCGTATCATGAGTGACACGGAGAAGAAGATCACGGACACCCAGGGTCAGTACCTGCAGGCGGTCCAGAAGGGCCAGCGGCTCACCGACGCGAGCTGGCAGACCTGCCGGATAGTCCTGACCACGGAGCGATTGGTGCTCATCGCCGACCAGAAGCGCCAGTTCCCACTGTCCGCCATCGACCGCATCGCCGACCGGTTCGACGTCAACCAGCAGAGCGCCAGCGTGTCGAACTACGTCGTGCTCCACCTCGGCGACAACGTGTTGCTCGTCACCGCCAAGGAGCACGAGTCCTTCGAGACGGACCTCTACCGGGCGGCGCTTGACGGGGAGATCATCCTCGTCCAGCACCCGGCCGTGGAGGGCGGCGTCGTCCAGAACGCCGGCTGGACCAAGGGGCGGATGAAGGTGACCGACGAAGCGCTGAAGCTGGCGCTCGCCGACGGCCAGGCCGTCCCCATCGAACGCGCCGACATCGGCGACCTCTCCTTCGACGACAAGACCGTCTCCGGCGAGGAGCGGACCGTCATCGAGGTCGAACACACCCAGGACGACATCAGCGTCGAGACCCACCTCGCCGGCGACGACTTCCACGCCACCGTGTTGCAGGTGATGCTCGAGGAGAGCGCCGAGCGGAACAGGGCCGACCTGGACCTGTCGAGCACGGAGCGGCGCGTGATCATGGCGCTGTACTCGGGCATCTCCCCGTTCGACGTGCCGAGCTTCGTCGGTATCTCGGTCGACCAGACCGAGGAGATATTCGACCGCCTCATCGAGCTGGAGGCGATCAGTCTCCGCCGCGAGCGGACGGAAGTGGCGTTGACGACGAAGGGACGTCGGGTGGCTGGGGAGAAGATGGGAGAACAGTAGGCTGGTCGCGAACGGAGTGAGCGACCAGCTTATGAGCGAGCGGGAGCGACCGGCGGGAGCGACACGCGAGCAGTAAGCCGGACCGAACAGGGCGAGAGACTCCGTCGCACACTGTCGAACCTGTCGAATCGTAATCCAGAGCGGTTTCGATGTGGGGGCAAACGGTTTACTGCTGTAGGTGGAAGTGAGGACAACTCGGAGTGAACGACGTGGCAAACCAATATCATTCCCAACCAGTTCTGACGAATCCGTACCTGTGGGCGCTCGTGTTCGTGTCGACGGGGGCAGGAGTCGTCGCCTTCGGCCTGACCTCGGGTGTCGGAATCTTCCTGGGTGGGATCATCGGCATCATCGCCCTCGCGGTCGGTGCGCGCTTTCTCGACGAGATTCGACAGCCGGGATACGAAAACAAGATCGATCCCTGGAGCGACTAGGGGCGTTCGGCGGTCTGCATCGACGCGGCGTTGGTGGCCGACCCCGCGTGACCGTCGTGGTCCACGACGACGAGGCCGGCGCGTTCGCCAGTCGCCTCGGCGAACGCCTCGATGACTTCTTCCGCGGCCTGGTGGGAACTCCTGCGGTCGAGTTCGTCGACGGCGCGGCGAGCGAGGCCGAACCGCGCGATGGCTTCGCCCGCACCGGTCGCGCTCGCCCCGCCGCGGTCGTCGGCGTAGAAGCCGGCGCCGACCTGCGGAACGTCGCCGACGCGGCCGGCGAGGGCGAACCACCGACCGCCGGTCGACGTCGCGGCGACGAGCGTCTCGCCGTCCGTCGCGACCGCACCGACGGTGTCGGACCCTTGCCCGAACTGTTCGCGGACCCACGGGAGCGACTCGCGCAGACCTCCCGATGGCGGGTCGGCGGCGTCCCATCGTTCGCGCGTGCGCTCCGTCCAGAGGTCGACGCCGGTCTCGACGTCGAAGGCCGCCGCCAGATTTACCGCTGGCTCGCCGGCGAGCACGACGTGCGGAGTCTCGGTGGCGACGACGCGGGCGACGTCCACTGCGTTGGTGACGCCGGGCATCCCGCATGCCGCACCCACTGTCCCGTCCCCCGTCGTCCCATCGTCGACCATCAGCCCCGCGTCGGTCCGGATGACGCCGTCGCTCTGGGCGACGCTGCCGACCCCGGCGTTGAACCGCGGGTCGTCCTCGAGCGCCCGGACCGCCGCGCAGGCCGCGTCGAGCGGGTCCTCGTACCTGGTCGCTTCTTCGGCTGCCGTCGCCAGGGTTTGCTGTCGCTTCGCTGGCTCGTCGGGAGTGCTCCCGGCGCCGCCGTGAGCGATGACGTGCATAGGTTCGATTTCGGGACCCACCGCCGTAAGCGTCGCCACCAGTCGGGTATCGGCCACCTCAGTGCTGGGTACCAGGCGCTTACTGCCACGGTTTACCATGCGGCAAGAGAAACAGCAGCCCTTTAGGCACGTTTGACCGTAGCATGGGTTATGGGATATCAGTACGACAAAGTCGAGGTGCCGGAAGACGGTGAGCCGATTCAGGTCGTCGACGAGGACAACGACGAACTGGAGATTCCCGAGAACCCGATCATCCCGATCATCCACGGCGACGGGATCGG
>Ga0075106_1000306_pt1 | contig 26410 bp, 18 predicted proteins | sample AntDeeMetag02WF4_FD_69796 | JGI IMG/M metagenome (GOLD analysis project Ga0075106, IMG submission 69796) | Saline lake microbial communities from Deep Lake, Antarctica - Antarctic Deep Lake Metagenome 02WF4 | ecosystem: Environmental > Aquatic > Non-marine Saline and Alkaline > Saline | place... | reverse complement strand
TCCTCGTACCGTACCGGGGCCCGCAACACAGCTTCCCCTACGTCTCGGCCGCGGATATCCTCGACGCAACGGCCGACCGCTCCATCCTCGAGGACCGGATCGTCCTCGTCGGCGCTACCGCCGCGGGCCTCCTCGATCTGCGCTCCACGCCCGTTCAGAACGTCTACCCCGGAGTCGAGGTCCACGCGAATATCGTATCCGGCATTCTCGATGAGCGCATCAAGCGACGACCGGCCTATCTGCTCGGCTATGAATTCATCATTCTGGCCATACTCGGCATCGGCCTGACCGTGCTGCTACCGCTGTTGACCCCGCTCTGGCTTTCCGCGGCGATCACCGCGATCACGGCCCTGATCGTATCAACCAACCTCATGGCGTGGAGTGGTGCCGATCTGGTCCTGCCCCTTGCATCGCCCCTTGTCCTGGTCGCGCTGTTGTTCATCTTCCATGTGGCATGGGGCTTTTTCGTGGAGACGCGTGGCAAGCGCCAGTTGGCCAAACTGTTCGGCCAGTACATCCCGCCCGAACTGGTCGAGGAAATGGACAAAGCGCCCGAGGAGATTTCTCTCGCGGGCGAGAGTCGGGAGATGACGGTACTGTTTTCGGACGTGCGCGGATTCACGGGCATCTCCGAGAATCTCGAACCGTCTGAACTCACCCGTCTGATGAACGCCTTCCTTACACCGATGACGCGGATCATCCATCAGCATCGGGGGACGATCGACAAGTATATGGGCGATGCGATCATGGCGTTCTGGGGGGCACCGCTTGCGGATCCCGACCACGCGCGCCACGCAGTGCATGCCGCATGGGAGATGCAGCGCACGATGAGGGCACTGCAGCCGGAATTCGAGCGTGAGGGCTGGCCCCCGCTCGAGGTGGGAATCGGCCTCAACAGCGGTCTGATGAACGTCGGCAACATGGGCTCCGAGTTCCGCATGGCATACACGGCCCTGGGCGATGCAGTGAACCTGGGTTCACGCCTGGAAGGCCTCACGCGGACCTACGGCGTCGCCATGATCGTGAGTGAATCCACCCGGCAGGCCGTACCGGAATTCGAATTCCGCGAGCTCGATGTCGTTCGCGTCAAGGGGAAGGATCGCCCGGTGGCGATCCATGAACCGATCGGCCCGATTGATGAAGTGGACCGGCAAACGCGCAAGGCGATCAAGCGCTACCACGCCGCGCTCGGGAAGTATCGCCAGTGTGACTGGGATGCTGCCGAACGCGAGATCTTCTCGCTGTCCCGCGAATATCCGGACGATAGGGTGTATGCCATGTACCTCGACCGCATCATGCACTTCCGCAACAATCCGCCGCCGGACGACTGGGACGGCGTATTCACCCACCAGACCAAATAGCGGTACGCGCGGGCCGAAGGAACCCCTCGCCGGGTCCGGGCACGGCGGATCGCGGCGATTCACGGAGCGGCCTGCAGCACGGTTTGTCGTAACGGGCATCGCTGGACTATTATTCGCCCCTCTCAACCACCTACGGAAGGACACATGGGCTTTCTAGACGGCAAGCGCGCACTGATCACGGGTGTTGCGAGCAAGCGCTCGATCGCATGGGGCATCGCCGAGGCGATGCATGCACAGGGTGCCGAACTGGCCTTTACCTACCAGAATGAACGGCTGGAATCCCGCGTACGCGACCTTGCCGGGCAGCTCGACAGCGACTTCCTGATGCCGCTCGACGTGGCTGATGATGCCCAGATCGACGCGCTTCCGGCCGCTATCCAGTCGCGTTGGGACGGGCTGGATATTATCGTGCATGCGGTCGCGCACGCGCCTCGGGACCACCTCGATGGAGATTACCTCGAGAACCTCACGCGGGAAGGCTTCAGTCAGGCGCACGACATCAGCTCATACAGTCTGGCCGCCATGGGCAAGGCACTTCGTCCCCTGTTGACCGACAAGAGCGCAATACTGACGCTGACCTATCTCGGCGCAGAACGTGCGATGCCGAATTACAACGTGATGGGTGTCGCGAAGGCGAGTCTGGAGGCGAACGTCCGCTATATGGCCTACGCAATGGGTCCATCGGGCGTGCGCGTCAATGCGGTCTCGGCCGGCGCGATCCGAACCCTCGCGGCATCCGGTATCGGCGACTTCCGCAAGCTGCTCGACCAGGCCGAAAAGATGTCTCCCCTGCGCCGGAATGTCACCACCGAAGAGGTCGGCAACACGGCCGCCTTCCTGTGTTCGGATTTGGCGTCGGGGATTACCGGCGAAGTGGTCTATGTAGACGCGGGCGCGAATTTCACTGTGGCCGTCGACGTCTGAACCCGGCTCCGTGACGACCCCTGCAGCGCCCGGCCAGACAGTCGGTCGGGCGCAGGGCACACGTCAATGCGGCGCAAACACAGGCGGCTATCGATCGGTCGCCACAAGGCCGCAACGCCGGGCCACGCATCATCGACCGGACGTCGACTCTCCGGAACCATATCTTTGGATATCGGCTTCCGCCCGCAGTGCCTCCATCCATGCCCGGAATTCCGCCTCCGACTGAATGCGCGTCCGCCGCTCCCTCGTCCGTGCGAGCATGGCTTCCGACACTTCCGGATAGCGGATGCCACGCAAGGCCAGCACCGCGCGGCTGCCGTCACGCAGGCTCAACCCCGCGTACGCACCGTCATCACCCGGTGGTGCCAGCTCGAATGCGGTTGCGACGAGATTGCGGCCCACGCCATCTGAACCGCGGCTGATCCAGCCGTGCTCCACCAGTTCGACGCTGGCGCCCGCGCCGGCGATCTCTTCGACTCGCTCGCCGCTGTTCAGTCGATCGATCACCGCCTCCGACCACTCGCGCATCCGTGCCTCGATCCGTTCGGACTCGATTCGATCCCGCACTTCGGCGCGCACATCCTCCAGCGGCTTCGGCCGTGGTTCGCGATGGTCGATCACCCGGATCACCGCGATCCGGCGCTGCCCCAACTCGATCACGTCGCTATTGCGTCGTTCATCCAGCACCGCAGTGCTGAATGCCGCCTCACGAACCGCTTCGTTCGAGCCGATCCCTGTGCCCGAATCGCGCGAGGTCCACTCGCTGCGGTGGACGGAGAGGCCCGTCGCATCCGCGACCGCCTCAAGACTGTCCGGATTTTCGTAGGCGGTGTTCTGAAGCACGTCGACCCGCTCGTAGAAACGGCTCTCAGCCCGGCGCGTGCGCAGGTCATCGAGGATCTCGTCTTTCACCTGCTCGAAGGGTTTCTGTTCCCGCTCCCGGATATCCAGCAGCTTGATCAGATGGTAACCGTAGGTCGTACGCACGGGCTCACTGACGCTGCCCTCGCCGGACAGGGAGAATAACGCCTCCTCGAACGGCTCGACCATCATCCCACGCTTGATGTACCCGAGATCACCACCCTGTCCCGCGGACCCGCTGTCGTCCGAGTACTCCGAGGCAAGATCGGCGAATTCAGCCCCCTCGTCGAGCCGTGTTCGCAGCGAGCGGAGCTGCTCGAGGGCTTCCTGTTCGGCTGCAGCACCCGCATCTTCCGGGACCTCGATCAGGATATGCGCGGCTTCCCGCTCGGCCGCCTCGCGATACCTCTGGCCCGCCGACTCGTATTCCCGCCGAAGGTCTTCTTCCGACACCTCGACCTGTTCCTTCAGCGACTCGATATCCAGCTCGACCCAGGCAAAGCGGACCTGCTCAGGCGTCTGGAACCGCTCCCTGTTGTCCGTGTAGTACGTCTCTACCGCATCTTCTTCAATCTCGACCGCTTCACGGGCGGCATCGCGGCTGTAGCGCAGTGACACGACATCGCGTTCCTGACCGGCCAGGCGGGCGAGCCGCCGCGCCTCCGATGCAAGCACGAATGATGACCCCAGAATTGCCTGTCGGAGCTGCTCCACGCGGGCACCATCGCGAACCCGAGCCTCATATTGGCTGGGACTCAGACCGGACCGTCCCAGGATCTGGCGGTAGAGGTCGCGATCGAAGCTGCCATCACGCTGGAACATGGACTGCCCGCGGATGCGTTCGGCCAGTGCCTGCTCACCGAGTTGCAGGTTCGCCTCGGCAGCGATCTGTTCAAGGAGTTCTCGGGAAATCAGCTGATCAAGAACACGCTCACGCAGCATCTGGTCCGAAAACACATCGGGGAGATTGCCATCGAAGCGTTCGTTAAGTGCCTGGCGCTGCTGCGCGATCAGACGCTCGACCTGACGACTGGGGATTTCTTCCCCATTGACCGTTGCAGCCGCGGTCTGACCGCCACCGCCCATATAGGCCTGGATCCCCCAGAGGGCGAAGGGAACGGAGATGATTCCAACGATGGTATAGCCGAGCCACCGGGAACCGCGGATACGATCCTTGAACGACTGGAGCATGGGCGAAGTTCGATCGAGGCCGGGTTAAGGTGTGCGCGAAGCGCTAAGGAAAATTTCGGGGCGCCGAATGGCGCCCCGAAACAGCTTCTTCGATATGGCGGAGCGGACGGGACTCGAACCCGCGACCCCCGGCGTGACAGGCCGGTACTCTAACCGACTGAGCTACCGCTCCGGAACCTGGTGGGTGCTGAGGGATTTGAACCCCCGACATTCGCCTTGTAAGGGCGACGCTCTCCCAACTGAGCTAAGCACCCGGCGCGCGAAGCGCGCTAGTTTACGGTATCTTTAAGCGCTTTACCAGCCTTGAAGCTCGGCACGCGCGATGCAGCGATATTGATCGTTTCGCCGGTGCGCGGGTTGCGACCCTGGCGGGCCTCGCGCTTGCGCGTCAGGAATGTGCCGAAACCGACCAGGGACACCTGATCACCCTGCTTGAGCGTATCGCCGATCACGTCGACCATCGCATCGACCGCCTTCTGCGCCGTCGATTTCGGGATATCCGCGTTCTCCGCGACGGCCTCAACGAATTCAGATTTGTTCATCGATTCATCCCTCTACAGTTGTTCTGGTAGCGAGCACCGCGACCGGGTCGCATACGGGTTATCGTAACCCCGCCGCCGCATACTCGAAAGCCTCACCATCACGCCCCGTAACGGCGCCAGTGTGGGTAGCAAATTATTCTGCCTGTTCAATCCGGAATTATCGGTCATTGCGACAGTTACGCGGGGCAGGCTGCCTGTCCGGACCGCGAAGTTTATAGCAAGCGCCAATCCCGGGTGTCAAACGACTCTATGCCCCGTCGAAGCGCTTACCGGGCCCCGTCGGTCGACGAGTATACGTGACCACCGGGGCGCGGCAAACCTCAATCAATGATGCCGTAACGGCCCGGACGTATCCGACTCATCGCCGTCCTCCCGCGGACCTACCGCAGGCATCCTCGCGGCCTCTTTTTCCGCCTCGGCGATCTCCTCCTCGGTCAGCGCAACAGGCATCTTCTGCAACGCGATTTCGAGCGCTTCGTCGATCCACCGCACCGGCCGTATGTCGAGTCCCGCACGGATATTCTCGGGAATCTCGCTGAGATCCTTGCGGTTCTCCTGCGGGATGATCACCGTCTTCAAGCCACCTCTGTGCGCGGCCAGCAGCTTCTCCTTGAGACCACCGATCGGCAACACTTCGCCCCGAAGCGTGATCTCGCCCGTCATGCCGACATCGGCACGCACGGGAATCCCCGTAAGCGTCGACACCAGGGCCGTGCACATGGCCACACCCGCACTCGGTCCATCCTTCGGCGTCGCACCTTCGGGTACGTGGATATGGATATCGCGTTTTTCATGGAAACCCGGTCGCAGCCCCAGCGTCGGTGCGCGGCTGCGCACCACGGTCAGCGCCGCCTGCACGGATTCCTGCATCACCTCGCCGAGATGGCCTGTATGGCTCAGGCGCCCTTTGCCGTACGGCATCACCGCCGCTTCGACGTTGAGCAGCTCGCCACCGACCTCGGTCCAGGCGAGGCCCGTGACCTGTCCGATCTGATCCTGCTCCTCCGCTCGACCGTAGCGGTAGCGGCGAACACCGAGATAGGTCTCGAGGTCATCGGGACCCACCGTCACCCTGCCTTCACGATCACCCTTCTGGACTTCCTTGACCACCTTGCGGCAGACCTTGGCGATTTCGCGCTCCAGGTTGCGCACGCCGGCTTCGCGCGTGTAGACACGAACGATTTCGCGGACTGCATCCTCGCGCAGGTCCAGCTCACCTTCGTGCAACCCGTTGTTCTTCATCTGCTTCGGAACGAGGTAGCGTTGGGCGATCGCGACCTTTTCGTCTTCCGTATAACCGGGAATCCGGATCACTTCGAGACGGTCAAGCAACGCCGGCGGGATGCTCAGCGTATTGGACGTCGCAACGAACATCACCTCCGACAGATCGAAGTCGACCTCGAGGTAATGATCCTGGAACTTGTTGTTCTGCTCCGGATCCAGCACCTCCAGTAGAGCCGACGCGGGATCGCCGCGGAAATCCATCGACATCTTATCGATTTCATCCAGCAGAAAGAGCGGATTCTTCTTCTCGACGCGACTCAGGGTCTGAATAATCTTGCCGGGCATCGAACCGATATACGTGCGGCGGTGACCGCGAATCTCCGCCTCGTCGCGGATGCCACCCAGCGACATGCGTCCAAACTTGCGGTTCGTCGCACGGGCAATCGAACGTCCAATCGATGTCTTGCCGACACCGGGGGGGCCCACCAGACAGAGAATTGGTCCCTTGAGCCGCTTCACGCGCTGCTGAACGGCGAGGTACTCGAGAATCCGTTCCTTGACCTTCTCGAGCCCGTAATGATCCTCTTCAAGGATATCTTCCGCGCGCTGCAGATCATGCGTGACCCGGGAGCGCTTGCTCCAGGGAACGTTGACCATCGTCTCGATGTAATTGCGTACGACGGATGCCTCCGCCGACATCGGTGACATCATGCGCAGCTTGCCGAGTTCCGTCTCGGTCTTTTCACGTGCCTCCTTCGGCATTTTGGCCTTGCGGATTTTCTCCGCGAGTTCTTCGGCCTCGTTGCCCGCCTCATCGAGCTCACCCATCTCCTTCTGGATGGCCTTCATCTGCTCGTTGAGGTAATACTCGCGCTGGCTTTTCTCCATCTGCTGCTTGACGCGCCCGCGCAGACGCTTCTCGATCTGCAGCAGATCGATCTCGCCCTCGATGAGCGCCATCAGACGTTCGAGGCGCTCGTGCACGTCCGGCATCTCGAGCAGGTTCTGCTTCTCCTCGAGCTTGAGCGACATATGCGCGGCGATGGTATCGGCGAGCCGCGATGCGTCTTCGATGCCCGAAAGCGAATTGAGGACCTCTTCCGGCACCTTCTTGTTCAGCTTTACATACTGTTCGAACACGTTCATGACCGAGCGCAGCAGGACCTGCTCCTCGCGGTCCTCACCGGGCGCCGTCTCTTCGAGCGTATCGGGGACGGCGGTGAAGAACTCCTCGTCGGTCGGCGTGATCTCGGTCAGACGGGCACGTTGGCCGCCTTCGACCAGGACCTTGATGGTCCCGTCCGGCAGCTTGAGCAACTGCAGGATGGTGGCGCGCGTACCGATATCGTAGAGATCGGCGATTCCGGGTTCGTCCACGTCCGCGCTGCGCTGGGCCACCAGCATGATTTCTCTGGACCCGCTCATGGCCGCGTCGAGCGCACGGATCGATTTCTCCCGACCCACGAACAGCGGGATCACCATGTGCGGATAGACCACCACGTCGCGCAGCGGCAGGACCGGCACGCTATGGCCCGTCTCAGGGACGGTATTCGGCGTATTCTGTTCGTCGTGTTCCACCGGGAACTCCTGAAGGATTCTGGAAAACTGGATCGGACGCCGCCGGCATCCCCTGCTTCTACTTGGGGGAGTGCCCTGGCGCTTTCAAGGGGCGTGCGTGCCCCACCAGGGGGCCACTGAGGCCAGCGCCGTGGAGATGCTCCCGACGGCGACTGGCGCATTCAGGCGTGCGGACCGCTGCGGAGTGAGCCGGATCACTCGTCCGACGCGGCCCGCTTGTAGGGGGTGTCCTCGAGGCGGGCGGGTTCCTCCTCCTGACCTTCGAACACAAGATACGGAGTCGCTTCGCCGCGGACCACGGCGTCGTCAATCACCACGCGGCTGACGTGCTCGAGCGACGGGAGATCGTACATCGTGTCCAGCAGGACACTCTCGATGATCGTGCGCAGCCCGCGCGCACCGGTATTTCGCTCCATGGCCCGCTTGGCCACGGCGTACAGGGCCGATTCGCGCATCTCGAGTTCGCAGCCTTCCATTTCGAAGAGCTTCGCGTACTGTTTGATGATCGCGTTTTTCGGCTCCGTCAGGATTCGGACGAGCGCATCCGCATCGAGTTCCTCGAGCGTCGCGACGACCGGAAGCCGGCCCACGAATTCGGGGATCAGACCGTAGGAAATCAGATCTTCGGGTTCGACGCCCTGCAGGACCTCGCCCACATTGGCCCGTTCATCGCGGGTTTTCACCTCGGCGGAGAAACCGACACCGCCCTGCTCCGACCGATCCCGGATCACTTTCTCCAGACCGGCAAAGGCGCCCCCGACGATGAACAGCATGTTCGAGGTATCGACCTGCAGGAATTCCTGCTGCGGATGCTTGCGTCCGCCCTGCGGCGGAACCGACGCCACGGTGCCCTCCATGAGCTTCAGCAGAGCCTGCTGCACGCCTTCACCCGAGACGTCGCGCGTGATCGAGGGATTGTCCGATTTGCGCGAGATCTTGTCGATCTCGTCGATGTAGACGATACCGTTCTGCGCCTTCTCGACGTCGTAGTCGCACTTCTGCAGGAGCTTCTGGATGATGTTCTCGACATCCTCGCCCACGTAGCCGGCCTCGGTCAGCGTCGTGGCGTCGGCGATCGTGAACGGTACGTTGAGCATCCGCGCCAGCGTTTCCGCGAGCAGCGTCTTGCCGGACCCGGTCGGTCCGATCATCAGGATATTGCTCTTGGCGAGTTCGATCTCGTCCCGGGTCTGGCGGAATTCCAGCCGTTTGTAGTGGTTGTACACCGCTACCGAGAGAATCTTTTTTGCCCGACCCTGGCCGATGACGTATTCGTCGAGGGTCGTGTTGATCTCGGTGGGCCGCGGAAGCCGGGTGGTGGACGCACGATTGGCGTCCTGCATCTCCTCGCGGATGATGTCATTGCAGAGATCGACGCACTCGTCGCAGATGAACACCGAGGGTCCGGCGATCAATTTGCGCACTTCGTGCTGGCTTTTGCCGCAGAAAGAGCAATACAGCAGCTTGCCCGATTCCTGCTTGTCGTCATGCTGGTCGGTCATGGGAAATCGCGCCCCGCGGGCTCGCGTGGAGACGGATTCACAATGCCGATTTCAGGGGGGTTTTGCAAGCTCGGCAGAGGACTCCAGACGCCGTTACGGCCCGTGTGAAGAGGGTGTGGACGGGGCCCGATCAGGCCCCGCCTTCCTGGTCGCGGTTGGCCACGACCCGATCGACAAGGCCGTATTCCACGGCCGCGTCGGCACTCATGAAGTAATCCCGCTCGGTATCCTCGCGGACCTTGTCGAGCGATTGCCCGGTGTGGTGAGCGAGGATCCCGTTCAGACGATCCCGCGTGTGCAGGATCTCCCGGGCGTGGATATCGATATCGGTCGCCTGGCCCTGGTAACCGCCGAGCGGCTGATGAATCATCACTCGCGAGTGCGGCAGGATATGCCGCTTGCCGGCGGTCCCGGCGGCGAGCAGCAGGGCCCCCATGCTCGCGGCCTGACCGACACACAGGGTATTAACGTGCGGCTTGATGAACTGGATCGTATCGTAAATCGACAAACCGGCCGTCACCGCGCCGCCAGGCGAGTTTATATACAGGGAGATATCTTTGTCCGGGTTTTCCGACTCCAGATAGAGCAGCTGCGCGACGACGAGGTTCGCGACCTGGTCCTCGACGGGCCCGACCAGAAATACGACCCGTTCCTTCAGCAGGCGTGAAAAGATGTCGTACGAGCGCTCGCCCCGCGGCGTCTGCTCGACGACCATCGGCACCAGATTCATCGCGTACTCGTTATCGCTCAACGGATTACTCCTAAAGCCTACTGGCCATTCTGTTGCTGCATGACTTCGTCGAAGTTCGTCTGCGTCTCGGTAACGTTCGCCCGCTCGAGGATCCAGTCCACCACGCGATCCTCGACCACCATGGCCTGAATCCCCTGCAGCATCTGCTGGTTCTCGTAATAGTGCTGTACGACCTGCTGCGGATCATCGTAGGCCGAGGCCATTTCCTCGACCTTCTCCCGCACGGCGTCGTCGTCCGCCTGGATACCGTTACGCTGGACCAGTTCGGACAATAGCAGTCCCAGGCGGACACGTCGCAACGCCTCGTCACGGAACAGATCATCCGTCAACTGCTCGTCGCTCATCTGGCCGCCGAGACGCTGTTTCATCTGCTCGCGCAGGCGCCCGATTTCTTCCTGCACGAGCGCGTCCGGCACATCGATCGGGTGACGCGTGACCACAGCGTCCATGACCTGGCGTTTCACCTGCGCGTCGAGCGCCTGTTTGAGCTCGCGCTCCATGTTCCGCCGCAGACCGTCGCGCAGTTCGTCGACCGAGCCGCTCTCGATCCCGAACTGACGGGCGAACTCCTCATCCACTTCCGGCAGTCGTCCGGACTGGACCGACTTGCAGGTCACGGAGAAAGTGGCGTTGCGCCCGGCGAGCTCGGTCGCACCGTATTCTTCCGGGAACGTCACCTCCACTTCGCGTTCTTCGCCGGGGCGGATGCCTTCGAGTTGATCCTCGAAGCCATCGATCATGCGCCCGGCCCCGAGATCGACCGGTGTGTCTTCGCCGGAACCGCCTTCGAACGCTTCGCCATCGATCCGCCCGACGAAATCGATTACCACCCGGTCGCCCTGCGCCGCGGGTTGATCGACCTCCTCGAACTCCTGGCGCTGCTTCTGCAGCGTCTCGATCATGCCGTCGACATCGGCCTCCGTGACCTCCGCCACCGGCTTTTCGACCTCGAGATCGGAGATTTCGCCGAGTTCGACCTCCGGGTAGACCTCGAACGTGGCCGTGTAGGCCATACCGCCCTCTTCGGGCTGGTCGTCGGCCGAGTCGATCCGGGGCGAGCCGGCCGGCTGCATCTCGACCTGCGTCACCGCCTCCTGAAGCGTTGACTGGATCAGTTCGCCCATCACCTCCTGGCGTACCTGGCCGCCATAACGGGTACGGACCACCCGCATCGGCACCTTGCCGGGACGGAATCCATCCAGCCGCACCTGTCGCTGCAGCTTGTTGAGCCGCTCTTCGACGGCGCCCTCAATCCGATCACTCGGGATCTCCACCTTGAGCGTGCGCTCCAGGCCTTCCTGACGTTCGACCGACACCTGCATTCGGGATTACTCCGGACTGATCTGGCCGGGTCACCGGCCGCTCAAACAGCGGAGCCCGCCGGCACTATGAGCCGCGGGCTCCTTGTCATGGTGCGAAAGGAGAGACTCGAACTCTCACGGGGGGTTGGCCCCCACTGGGACCTAAACCCAGCGCGTCTACCGGTTCCGCCACTTTCGCGCGGTCGCCGCGGCGACCACCACATTGTACCGCAACCGCGCAGGGATGCGGACCGACATCCGCGGGATCGCCTGGACCCCCGGGACAAATGGTGGGCCGTGGAGGACTCGAACCTCCAACCAATTGATTAAGAGTCAACTGCTCTACCAATTGAGCTAACGGCCCGTATTTTCGTCGGTGACCGGGCGTCCTGCCCGGCACCTCCACGCTCACGCGGGATGCGGTCCCGCACGAGCCCACTGAATCTGGGGTGACCGATGGGACTCGAACCCACGACAACCGGAATCACAATCCGGGGCTCTACCTACTGAGCTACGGTCACCAACGCTTGCTGAACTGGCGCGCCCGGCAGGACTCGAACCTGCTACCCTCGGCTTAGAAGGCCGATGCTCTATCCACATGAGCTACGGGCGCGGAACGCTCGGGCGCACCCGCCGTCCTTTTGCGCGGGTGACCGTCATGTGGTCGGGGCAGAGGGATTTGAACCCCCGACCCTCGGCTCCCAAAGCCGATGCGCTACCAGACTGCGCTATGCCCCGACGCCGAAACGAATCTTTGATCGCGTTCGGGCGCAGGCGCGAGAGTTTAGGGGAAGCCCCCCGGACCGTCAATCGGCGGCGCAGGCTTGCAGGCGCGCGGTTACCAGGTCGCGGGGCATCAACGGGACCACTGCCCCCAGTTCGGGCCCTTCGACGGCGTTGGTCAGCGCCGCCCGCAGCGGCCGATACAGCGCCCGGCCCTTGACCCCCCCGGCGGCACCCACGGCTTTCGCCCAAGCCCCGAAGTCATCAGTGGGCGCCGGGTCGTGAACGGTCAGGGCCGATCGGAAGAGACCCGGCCCCGCGGCCGCGAGCTCAGCCCGCGCTTCGCTGTCCGGTTCCGCCTCCGGATCGAACAGCCGCCGAGCCCAGCCCCATCCATCCTCGGGAAAGAGGACGTTGGGGCGGACCGCCGCCGCGAAGACGGGGCCATCGACCGGCAGACCGATCGCGTCATCCGGCGCGCCAGCCGCCATCCACTCCCAAAGCGCGTCCGCATCGAGGCGATCGAGGGCCTGACGCTGCCAGCCGTCCAGCGCGGTGGCATCGTGGCGTGCGCCGCCATGTGCGACCCGTGCCGGGTCAAAGGCCGCTGCCAGCGCATCGAGATCCGTGATGCCGTCACCGGGGGGCGCGAATCCGATCCGTACGAGATGATTGATCAGTGCTTCCGGACGGTAGCCGCGAGCCCGCAGTTCATCGAGCATCGCCCCGCCCCGCCGCTTCGACAGGGGACGGCCGTCCATATCCAGGATCAGGCCAAAATGGCCGTATCGCGGCTGCCGCTCGTAGCCCAGCGCATCGAGCAGCAGGAGCTGGCGTGGCGTGTTGGTCAGATGGTCCTCACCACGCAACACGTGCGTGACCGCCATCTCGGCATCGTCGACTGCATTGGCAAGAAAAAAGGCCGGCGAGCCGTCGGAGCGCGCAATGATGAAATCACCGATTTCGCGCAGCCTCGCCGCCTGCGGGCCCAGAACGAGGTCGTTGAAGGTGATTGTCCCCTCCTCCGGAACCCGGAAACGGATCGTCGGGACCCGACCGGCGGCCTCACGCTCGGCACGCCCATCCGCGTCCAGATCGCGGCAGGTGCCCGGGTAACGCGGGGGACGACCGGCCGCGAGTTGACGCCGCCGGGCCTCCGCGAGTTCCTCCCGCGTGCAGTAGCACCGATAGGCGTGCCCATTGTCCTGCAGGCGTGCGAGCGCGTCGTCATACAGGCGCGAACGCTCCGACTGCCGGTAGGGCCCGTAGGGGCCACCCTCCTCGGGCCCTTCGTCTACTGTCAATCCGAGCCACGCGAGGGCGTCGGTGAGCGCGGTCAGCGAGGTGTCCGCGCTGCGTTCGGCGTCGGTGTCCTCACTGCGCAGGATGAATCGGCCACCATGGCCGCGCGCATAGAGCCAATTGAACAATGCCGTACGGACATTGCCCAGATGGAGTGCGCCCGTCGGGCTCGGCGCGAAACGCGTTCGGATCGGGTCATCGGACATGGCGCGCGATGGTAGCAGAGCATGGCGTCGGATTCGCCGCCCCCGGAACGAACGGGTACCTTATATGCGGAACAGGTCGCCTGAATCACGTCCGCTGTGGCTGCCAACCGTCCACGCAAAGTATGATCCGGACTCCACGAAGGGAGCCGAGCCATGGCCGATGCACCCGGGGCACAGTGGTCGGACGCCGCGACCGTACTGTTTATCGCCGATCTGCACCTCGATCCGTCCCGTCCACGGATGATCGACGCGTTCTGCGCCTTCTGCGAGGGGCCCGCCCGCGCGGCCCGCGCGGTCTATATCCTGGGTGATCTGTTCGAGGTCTGGATCGGTGACGATGACGACGACCCGATCTGGGATCGGGTGATCGAAGCGATCCGCACGCTCTCCGCGCACGGCGTTGCGGTGCACTTCATGCCCGGCAACCGCGATTTTCTCGTCGGCGACCGGATGCTTGCACGGACCGGCATGATCCACCTCGACGATATCGAGATCATCACGCTGGGCGAGCGCCGAATACTGCTGTGCCACGGCGATACGCTGTGTACCGATGACACCGCTTACCAGGCTTTTCGCCAGCAGGTGCGGAGCCCGGAATGGCAACGGGATTTTCTCGCCAAACCCTTGGCCGAGCGCCGGCAGATCGCGGCGGGTCTGCGCGACGACAGTGGCGATGCGATGTCCGGCAAGAGCGTCGGCGAGATGGACGTCAACGCCGACGCCCTGCGCTCAATCTGCCGGGAGCAGGCGGTCGAGCGCGTCATTCATGGCCACACGCATCGCCCCACGCGGGACCACTGGACGGTCGATGGCACGACGGTCGAGCGCTGGGTACTGGCCGACTGGTTCGCGAGCGGATCGATGCTGCGGGCGCGTGGGGGCGCGATCGAGGCCGTCGATCTGCCCCGTTGAATGCCGGCGTTGCGCGGGGAGATCTCCCGGACCGACACCCGGCACCATGGACCGCGCAAGGCCGGCCTGCGTCCTGAGAGGGCTTGGTCAACGCCGGATTCGGACGCGGTAACGCAGGAGCCGCTCGCTGTCTGCGGCCAGTTCGAAGCGCCAGACCGCGAGATCCGCGGCCGCGCGCTCCCAGTCGTCGCTCGCCTCGAGCATTTCCCAGTCGCCCGGGATCGACTCTTCGATACGGATTGAAGCCCTGTCGGCGCCGGCGTTGCGGACCCGGATCTCTCGGGTGACGGTTTCCGTGCGCTCGTCGGATCCGCGCTGCACGTCCGTACGCCGGCGTTCAGCGACGATATTGAAAGGACGGCCAAGCGCGGCCCTGACCTGCTCGCCCGCCGCCCGGTCGCCGAGGCGGGTACCGCCGACAAGGCGTGCACCACCATCCGGGCGCGATTCATAAACCCGCAGCGTCCCCGCCGGCAGCGGCTGATCATCGACCGTCCATGCCAGCTCCGTTGTCAGGGGCACCGGGCGCCACCCCGTGGTCGCGTCCTGGCCTCGTGCGATCCACGCCTGCGAGCGGAGCACATAGTGGCGTTCGACGGAGATCGAGTGGCGCTCGAAAGCCGCCACCGTGGCGCGCTCGCCCGCCGCCAGCGTGACGGGGCGCGGCAAGTCGAGACGATAATAGTCACCGGCCGCTTCAGGCTCTGCCCCATCGGCGCTGCTCATGCTGCGCGCCTGCATCAATTCAGGCTGATCGCCGGTATCGCTCCGCGGAATCGCGGGTTCCCCTGCGATCAGTTCCACGCGCGCATCGTTGACGTCCATCCCCGTCTCGTTCGCGATCGTCGCGCGCGCCGCCAGCCGCAGGCGCGAACCGTCCGCGGAAAGCGTGCCGACATAATCGAGCGACCATGCGAGCCCATTTGCCAGATAGTTCAGGTGGATTGTCTCCCGCGAGGGACTGTCGGCGCGGAGATCGAGCACGAGACCGGACGGCCCGGCCAGGCCGTCCGGCACCCCTTCCGGGAACACCAGCCGCTGCGGCGACAGTGAGCGTACACCGGCTTCGGTGCGGACCAGCAACGGCTCGGCCGAAACGATCTGACCGGAACCCCGGGGATCCCCATCCGCCGCGATGTAGCCAACGTCGCTGCCGACGTGGTGTTCCACCAGCCACTGCAGCGTCAGCCCCTCTCCGCTGCGGCGGTACGCCCGCAGTTCCGGTGTCCCGCCGCCGAGATGCACGCTGTCCCACTGGAGCGTGTCCGCGACATCCGGCCACAGGACCCGCGACGCCCCGGCATCCAGATCAACCATCCGGCGATCGCGTACGAGCGCAACGCCCGGGCGATAGACCGTGAGATCGATGTCCCGCTCCATGGGCGCCTGCAAGGGCTCACCCGCACCCGCGGCGAGCGACAGCAGAACAAGTGGCAGGGCTCCGTACAACGCACGCAAAGACACGGCTCTCTCCCGATCGGCTCGTAATCATGTCAGTAAACGATGATCACCTGGACCGTCATTCGGCGAAAGTCAAAATCGCCTCACGCAGAGCCGCAGAGCCGCAGAGCCCGCGAAGAAAAATCGAAACAAATAAGATGATAGGGCTTGGGCCAAGGCAATGCCCCCCCATTTCTTTAACGCCTTTCCTCTGCGCCTCTGCGCCTCTGCGTGAGGCGATTTTGACCTTCCGTAATAATCCGCGAAGACATCCCCTTCAGGGAGCCGTCCGGATCCCCCTGAGGCCGAATGCGGCGACCAGAAACGCCACGCCTGCCACCGCCCCAGCCGCCGCGAACGTGGCGGCGCCGCCGCCCACCGCCCAGAACAGCCCGGCGGCGAAGGTCCCGGCGGCCTGACCGGCGCCGAAACTGAGGCTCGAATAGAACGCCTGCCCCCTGCCCTGATGCGGACCGGTAAAGAACCGGTCGACGAGCGAGATCGCGACCGCGTGATAGAGCCCGAAACTGGCCGCGTGCAGCGTCTGGGCCGCGATCAGAACCGATGGCCGGTCGACGAAGCCGGCCACGAGCAGCCAGCGCAGCGCCGTGAGCGCAAGACTCGCCAGCAGCAGCGTCAGCGCGCCGTGCCGGGGCAGCAGCCGATGCATCGCGAGGAATACGCCGATCTCCGCGATCACCCCCAGCGCCCAGAGGCCGCCGATGGAGAGGCCGCCGTAGCCATGGTCCTGCAGGTGGATACTGAAGAACGCGTAATACGGCCCGTGGCTCGCCTGCATGAGGAAACAGACCAGCAGCAGCGACCAGACGTGTGGCCGCCGCAGGACCTCGCCGATCGAACCGTGATCGCCATGGGCGGTGCCCCCGCCTGGCGCGGGCGGAGCCGCGAGGCTCGCAACCCATAGCCCGAGAAATACGGCCGCGATGAACCAGGGGAGCAGGGTTTCGCCGTAGTGGTCGAGCAGCGGACCGATACTCGCCGCCGTCGCGATGAACCCGATCGATCCCCATAGCCGGATCCGGCTGTACCGCTGCCGCTCCGCACCCAGCCAGTTGAACGTGTTCGCCTCGAACTGCGGCAGCGCCGCGTTCCAGAAAAAGGAGAACAGCGCCATCGTCGCCGCAAGCCACCAGAACCCCTGGGCGAAGAACACGCCCAGAAACAGCACGAACGCCATGCCGGTGCCGAGCCGCACGATCGGCAGCCGTTCACCGCGGCGATCCGCGACCCAGCCCCAGATATTCGGGGCCACGATCTTGGTCGCGGCGATGATCGCCATGAGCGAACCGATCTCGCCCGGGGTGTACCCGAGTGCCCGCAGATAGACACCCCAGTACGGCAGCAGGGCACCGAGGGCCGCGAAGAAGAACAGATAGAAGGCCGAAAGTCGCCAGTACGGCGCAACCCCCGCCGTCACCGGTTCAGGATCCGGAATGCCCGGCCGGTATGATCGGCGTGTTCGACTCGACGTCGGCGTTCTGGGCGCGGTGGCGCAGGGCGTGGTCAATCAGCACCAGCGCCAGCATCGCCTCGGCGATCGGGGTCGCACGGATCCCGACACAGGGGTCATGACGTCCCTTGGTGCGCACATCGACGGGCGCGCCGTCGACATCGACGCTCTTCCCGCTCAGATGGATGCTGGAAGTGGGCTTCAGGGCCAGCGAGGCCCGGATGTCCTGGCCTGTCGAGATGCCGCCGAGTACCCCACCGGCATGATTCGAGAGGAAACCATCCGGGGTGATCTCGTCGCGGTGCTCGGTGCCTTTCTGCGCGACCGCCGAAAAGCCGGCGCCGAGTTCGACACCCTTGACCGCGTTGATGCTCATCAGCGCCTTCGCGATGTCCGCATCGATCCGATCAAACACGGGCTCGCCCCACCCCGGCGGCAACCCGGATGCCATCACCTCAACGCGTGCGCCGGCTGAATCGCCGGATTTGCGCAGTCGGTGCATGAACGCCTCGAGCGCTTCGATCTGATCGGGATTCGGCCAGAAGAACGGGTTGGCATCGACCGCGTCCCATTCGAAGCGGGAACGATCCAGCTCGATCTCGCCGAGTTGACTGAGATGTCCCTGGATACGTATTCCGAAGCGCTGATGGAGCCATTTCCTGGCAATGGCACCGGCAGCCACACGCAGCGCCGTCTCGCGCGCCGAGGAGCGACCACCACCACGGTAATCGCGGAAACCGTATTTCTGCTGATAGGTGTAGTCCGCATGCCCGGGACGGAACGTCCGCGCGATCTCGTTGTAGTCCTTCGACTTCTGGTCGACGTTCTCGATCAGCAGACCGATGGGCGTTCCGGTCGTGCGGCCCTCGAACACGCCGGAGAGGATGCGGACCTGATCGGGTTCGCGCCGCTGGGTGGTGTATTTGCTCTGCCCTGGGCGACGCCGGTCGAGCTGATACTGCAGATCCGTCTCGTCGAGTTCGAGGCCAGGCGGACAGCCGTCGACCACGCAGCCGAGGGCCGCGCCATGGCTCTCGCCAAAGCTGGTGACGGTGAACAGTTTGCCGAATGTATTGCCGGACATAGGTGCGGAATTGTACTGGAAACGTGGGCGGCGATGTGGATGTCAGTATCCGGCACCGAACAGCGCCTGCAGCGCCCAGCCTGTCCCATAGGCGAGCGCCGCTGCGGCGCCCCCCGTCCAGAGTGTCTGCCACGCCGACCGCAGTCGCGGCAGCTGCAGCCGCTGTCCCTTGACCCAGCCAATCCCCCAGAAGGCGGCGGCAGCCATCACGCCACTGGCCGCGAACGCGGTGTCATCCCCGATGCCCGGAGCCAGGTACGGCAGCAGCGGCACGAGCCCGACCCCGAGGAATGCCGCGAACGTGACCGCGCCGGCCCGGACCGGGTCCGCGCCTTCAAGCTGCAACCCATGTTCCTCGGTGAGCATCGTATCCACCCAGAGTTGCCGGTTTGCAGAAATGGTCTCAACGATGCGTTCAAGTACATCGCCCTCGAAGCCCTTCGCCGCGAAGATCTGACGGATTTCCTCGCGCTCGCCATCGGGGACCTGTTCTATATGGTTTTCTTCCGTGCGCCGCGTCTGTTCGACCCGATCACGCTCGCTGCGGGTTCCATGATAGTTGCTCACCGCCATGGAGAAACCATCGGCGAGCAGGTTGGCAAAGCCGAGAATGATCACGACCAGCGGTGACAGCGCACCGCCCGTAGCACCGGCGACGACGGCGAAAGTCGTCACGCAGCCATCGATCCCGCCAAGCACGGCATCGGCGAGATAGTCATGCCGGCTACCGGCAGCGAGACGCCGCCGAATCACATCGGGGCGGTGCTGGTCGCCTGTGGGGGCATGGTCAGTCATCCGTCGCGCACCGCCTCAAACACGTTGGGCAACTGCTGCAGTCTTTGCAGCGCTCGATCAAGCTGGGCCATATCGCGGATCTGGACCGTCAGTTCGATGCGTGCGTTGGGCGGGTGCGTCACGTGCATCTCCGCGCGCGTGACGTTGACGTCGTCCTCCGCGAGCACGCGCGTGGCATCGCGCAGCAGTCCAGGCCGATCAAACGCCTCGACCACGATATCCACGCTCCACCGACCCTGTGACTCACCGCCGCCCCATTCCACCTCGATCAGGCGATCGCGCTCATCGCCCTCGACCCGAAGGATATTGTGACAATCGCGCCGATGCACGGTCACGCCGCGACCGCGGGTAATGTAGCCGACCACCTCGTCGCCGGGGACCGGCTTGCAGCAATTCGCGGTCCGTATCATGAGATCGCCCATACCGCTGACCCGCAGCGCGTCCGATTCATTCGCACTACGGGCGGGACGATGGGTGATCGCACGCGTCTCGTCGTTGCGCGGGCTCATCAGCGTTTGCACCGCACCGGCGACACGCGATGAACTCACCTCATTACGCCCCAGCGCCGCCAGCAGATCATTACAGCGCTCGAATCCGAGTTCCCGTGCCAGCCGATCCTGCGACAGGTCCCGCGCGTGCAGCCGCTTGAGTTCGCGCTCCAGCAGCCCGCGTCCATCTTCGACGTGCTGGGCATGGTCCTGCTGATTGAACCAGGCGCGCACCTTGGCCCGGGCACGGCTCGTACGCAGGTATCCGAGGTCCTGGTTCAGCCAGTCGCGACTGGGGCGCGCCTCGCGTGTGGTCAGGACCTCGACGTGGTCCCCATTGCGCAGTTGCTGCGTCAACGGGACGATGCGCCCATTCAGGCGCGCGCCGCGACAGCGATACCCGATCTGCGTGTGCACGCTGAAAGCGAAATCAAGAGCAGTCGCCCCCTGCGGCAGGTCGATTACCTCACCCTTCGGCGTGAACACGAACACCCGATCGGCGAACAGTTCGCGCCCGAACGTGTCCCCGAGAGCATCATCGTCGCCGCCCGCCTCCAGCAGCGATCGCAGCGCATTGACACTGTTTTGCAGACGTTCGTCCTCGGTACTGCCCTCTTTGTACAGCCAGTGCGCCGCAACCCCGCGCTCCGCATGCTCGTCCATTTCCCGCGTGCGAATCTGCACCTCCACCGGTTTTCCATCGGGACCGATAACGGCCGTGTGCAGCGACTGGTATCCGTTGTCCTTCGGGTTCGCGATATAATCGTCGAACTCCTTCGGGATATGTGCCCAGCGTCCGTGAACGGTACCAAGCGCGGAATAACAGTCCTGGACCCGATCGACAAAAATCCGCACGGCATGCACATCGAACAGCTCATCGAGATCGACGTGCTTACGCTCCATCTTCCGCCAGATGCTGTAGATATGCTTGGGGCGGCCCCGGACGGTGAAATTCGGCAGTCCGTCCTCGACCAGCGCGTCGCGAAGCTGTTCCATGAAGGTCTCGATGAAACGCTCACGATCCGCCCGGCGTTCCGCCAGGCTGCGGGCGATGCGCTTGTAGGCCTCGGGATCGAGATAGCGGAATGCGAGGTCTTCCATCTCCCATTTGAGCCGGGAGACACCGAGCCGGTTGGCCAGCGGCGCGTACAGGTCGAGCGTCTCGCGGGCAACGCGTCGGCGTTCGTCACGGCCCTCACCACCGAGGTTTCGCAGGCGGCACGTGCGATACGCCAGCCGGATCAGGACCGCCCGCACGTCCTCGGCGAGCGCGAGGATCATACGCCGCAGACGCTCGGCAGGCTCGCGCTCACCGGGGGCGACGCTGTACTCGCGGAAGGCGTTCAGCCAGCGCGCATTGCGGGCCAGGCGAGCGACCGTCGCGCCATATTCCGCTTCCAGCTGGTGGTCGGGCGCGGTAGCCGCGACTTCCGGCGGGCTGAGCAGGGCGGCAATCAGCGTCTCGGCATCGACCCCGAGCTCCTCAAGCAGCGTCGCGACCTCGAGTCCGCTCGGCCATCGCCCGGCCGGCGGGTTGGCGATCATCGCCGTCCCGGCGCACTCAATCCGCTCCGACGCCTCCGGGTGACGCGCCGCAAGGGCCGTCACACCCTCCGCCGGCGTACCCGCTGATGGGACTGCTTCGTTCATCGTGACTCGAATCCGGGGCCTGTTGGACCGAACGACCGGCATGGCCCATTGGCCCTTCAACCGGTGCGCGAGCCTACGCCCGGCCCCACCCTGCACGCAACGGCTCCGGGGGTCCCGCTCAGATTCGCCGCAGCACCGCGATTGGCCGCTCGGCCAGCAGGGACCGCGTCGCGATGAGTCCCGCCAGGGCGATCCCGACTCCACCACCGCCGACGCCGAGCGCGAACAACCACGGATTGAAGTGGTACGGCAGATTGAGCACCTGATCGGTCACGGCCCAGCCGGTCAAGGCCGCACCGCTCGCCGCGATCAAGCCGGCGAGCGCGCCAAGCGCGACAAACTCGGCCCCCAGTATGCTGCGCACCCGGCGACGACTTGCCCCCAGTGTGCGCAGCAATGCGATCTCGACCCGGCGTTCATCGCGGCTCGCCTGCACCGCGGCCACCAGCACCACGATACCGGCGAGTACGGTGAACACGAAGACGTACTCCACGGCGCGGGTCCCCTGCCGGATAATCGAGCGCACCTGTTCCAGGATCTGCTCGACGTTGAGTACCGTGACCCCCGGGAATTCGCGCACCAGGGCGTCGACCGCGCCTCGGCTCTCCGGCGGCGCGTAATAACTCGTGATCCAGGTCGCGGGCGCCCCGTCGAGCATATCCGGCGTCGTGAGCACGAAGAAGTTCACCTTGAAGCTGTCCCACTGCACCCGCCGCAGGTTGGTGACCTCGCCGCTCACCTCCTCACCGGCGATGTTGTAGGTCAGTCGATCGCCAATCTCGATACCCAGGACATCCGCGATGCCCTCCTCGACCGAAAACGCCGGACGCTCGCGACCGTTCGGACTCGACCACCACTCGCCGGCGACGATCTCGTTCTCCGGGCGATGCCGCTCGGCCCAGGACAGATTGAACTCCCGCTCCACCAGACGCCGTGCACGCCCCTCCGCGAAGTCCTGTGGATCGATCCGGTCATCGTTGATGGCGCGCAGTCGTCCACGGATCATGGGGTAGAACCCGGCCGACTCGATCCCGGCATCACCGAGACGCTCCTTCACGGCCTCGACATCATCGGGCTGAACGTTGACCATGAATTGATTGGGGGCATCCGGCGGGACATCATTGCGCCACGCCTCCAGCACATCGACTCGCACCACGGCAAGCAGCAACAGGGCCAGCAGGCCAAGGCCGAATCCGACCATCTGCACCGTACTGGTCCGCGGGCGCCGCGCCAGGTTGGCGAGACCGAAACGCCAACCGCTGACTGCACGCCCACGCAGGCGCCCGGCCACGCGTATCAGCCCGGCGGCCGCCAATCCCAGCACCAGCAGCATGCCCAGCGTCCCCAACAGGATCCAGCGCGCCAACGCCGCATCGCTCGCCTGGTAGAACACGAGCACGGCCAGCGCCGCCACGGCCAGGCCGAGCGCCGCCAGCGCGGACGGTTCCGGGGTCGCCGCCGAGCGCTGCAACACGCGCATGACCGGCACGCGCCGGATGCGGAGCACCGGCACCAGACCGAAACCGACCAGCGTGATCAGGCCGGCCGCCAGACCGACGCCGACCGGGCGCAGCGAGGGTGGTGGCAGGGCGTCACCGAACCAGGCGCCGACCAGGGTCACGAGTCCATTCTGAGCAAGCCAGCCGACGCCGATCCCGACCCCGCTCGCCAGCAACCCGACCACCGCCAGGCGCAGGAGCAGCGTGGTCAGTACCAGGCGCTGCCGCGCGCCGAAACAGCGCAGCAGCGCACTCGCGTCCGCCTCGCGGGCGGCGAGCGAATGCGCCGCCACGGCCACCGCCGCGCCGGCGAGGATCACCGCCATGATCGCCGCCAGGCCGAGAAATGCACGGGCCCGTTCCAGTGCCGCCCGCATTTCCGGACGCGCGTTCTCGACGCCCTGGACCTCGAGCCCGGGCGGTGCATTCGCTTCGATCCAGCCGCGGAAGCGCTCGACCGCGCCGGCGTCTCCGGCGACGAGCAGGTGGTCGTCGAAGCGGCTGGCCTCCGAGATCAGCCCGGTCGCCTCCAGATCCGCGCGGTTGAACATGAGCCGCGGCGCAAGCTGAAAGAGCGAGCCCGAACGGTCCGGTTCCTGCGCGATCGACGCGGCGATCCGCAATTCCCGTTCGCCCACCTGGATACGATCCCCGACGGCCACCTCGAGACGGGCGAACAGCCGCGGATCGAGCCAGACGGTGCCCGATTCCGGAACACCGTCCGCCGGGCGTTCCTCGCCATAAGGGCTGTCGGCCAGGAACAGTTCGCCCCGCAACGGGTAACCGGCGCCGACCGCCTTGACCGATGTCAGTTCACTGCCCGCGTCCGCCACCACCACGGTCGGGAAGGTTACGAACCCGCTCGTCTCGAGTCCTTCCGACCGTGCCCGCTCGACCCATTCATCCGGAATCGGATCATCGGACTCCAGGACCAGATCCGCGCCAATCAACGTGGTCGCACGCTGCCCCATCGCCCGATCGACACGGTCCGTAAAAAAGCCGACCGCGGTCAAGGCCCCGACGGCCACGGCAAGTGCCATGGCGAGTACGCGCATTTCCCGGCTGCGAAGGTCGCGCGGAAGCGCGCGCAGGGCGAAACCGACCGACTTCACGCCACCGCCTCCATCAGGTGCCCGTCTTCCATCCGCAGGCGCCGATCGCAGCGCTGGGCGACGGCCTCGTCGTGCGTCACGAGGACGAGGGTCGTTCCCCGTTCGGCACGCAGTTCGAACAGGCGCTCGATCACGGCCGCCCCTGTACGGCCGTCAAGATTCCCGGTCGGCTCATCCGCGAACAGCAGCTGCGGATCCGGAGCAAACGCGCGCGCCAGTGCCACCCGCTGCTGCTCACCACCCGAGAGCTCGTTCGGACGGTGGCGAAGACGGGCGCCCAGCCCGACCTGTTCCAGCGCGGCCCGCGCCGTCGCGACCACATTCGAGCGGTCGGCGAGTTCCAGTGGCAGCATCACGTTCTCCAGCGCGCTGAGTCCCGGCACAAGCTGGAATGACTGGAAAACGAACCCGACGCGTCCGGCCCGCAGCGCAGCCCGGCCATCTTCGTCGAGCGCCGACAGCGACTGCCCGAACATGGCGACATCGCCCTCGCTCGGCGCGTCGAGCCCGGCCAACAGACCAAGCAGGGTCGATTTGCCGGAACCCGATGGCCCGAGCACGGCAATCGCCTCCCCCCGCGGGACTTCAAGCGCGATTCCGTCCAGAATGGTAAGGCCTGCATCGGGGCCACCCACGCGCCGTGTCAGGTTGCTCGCCTTCAGAATCGTTCCGGAGTCATAACCCATGCGTCTGGTCCTTGTGCTTGTTCTGCTGTTGTCGCCCATGCCGCTGACGGCCAGCGACGACCAGCCGACCATTCTCGTGCTTGGCGACAGTATCAGTGCCGGCTACGGCGTCGCCGTCGAAGACGGCTGGGTCGGCGGTCTCAGCGCTCGCCTCGAGGCCGAAAACTACCCCCATCGCGTGGTCAACGCGAGCATCAGCGGCGATACCACCAGTGGCGGCCGCGCGCGCCTCCCGAACGCCGTTGAGCGCCATAAACCCGACATCGTGATCATCGAACTCGGCGGTAATGATGGTCTGCGCGGGCAACCGCTGGAAGCCATGCGGCAAAACCTCCAGGCGATGATCGAGCAGGCCCGTGGCGCTGGTGCCCGGGTCCTGCTTCTCGGGATACGCCTGCCGCCCAATTACGGGCGCGCGTACATTGAACGCTTTATCGGCGTCTACGAAGAACTCGCCGAGACGACCGGTGTCGCCCTGGTCCCGCGGGTGCTCGACGGCGTCGGCGAGCGCCGCGAATTCATGCAGGATGATGGCATCCACCCGAACGCCGATGGCCATGCGGCCATACTCGACAACGTCTGGCCGACGCTGTTGCCGCTGTTGAAGGCTGCAAGCGGAGCAACCTGAGAGGCAGTGAAAGTATCCCTGCGCCCACTCTCGATAAATTCCCCGTTTCTGTCGCTCAACGTCCAAATGCGACCCGCGCAGGCAGGCTTGCGGTCGACGGGAGCCAGCCGGCGGATGAACTTCAGGCCTTGAACAACGGCATGCCGGCTGTTGCCTGAAGGCAAAAACCGGCCTACGGCTGAGGGGCTCGCGACCACGCGGAATCCTTTCACGGGTCACTCCGCAAGCAGATCCGGCAGTCCGCTGAGCGTCTCGCCCTCATGGTGAGCACGGCGCAGATCCGCCGGCCACTCCCTGCCCTCCCGGTTAACCCAGAACGCGCGCGCGCCGAAGCGCCGGGCGGCATGGACATCCCGCAGCGGATCGTCGCCGACATGCAGCAGTTCACCCGGGCGGATGCCGAGTGTCCCGCAGGCATGCTCGAACATGGCCGGGTCCGGTTTCGGGGCCCCTACATCCGCGGCGGAAAGCGCCACCTCAAACCAGTCCCCCACCCCGGCACGATGAACATCGGCGTTGCCATTCGTCAGGGCGATCAAGCGGAAGCGGCCTGCCAGGCGTTCCAGTGCGGGATGGACGTCCGGGTAGAGTTCCACCCGATGACGCTCATCGAGGAACACCTCCACCGCGGCATCGGCGAAACCGATGTCGTAGCCCGCCCTGCGGGCATGCCAAATCAGCGTTTCGTGTCGAAGTCGGGTCAGATCCGCCTGCAGGTCAGGGTGCACCGCCGCGGTCTCCATGCGCACCTGGCGCATGGCCTCCAGATCGTACTCGGCGGTAATCAGCGGGCAATGTCGCTGCAGCCAACCGTACACCGCCTCCTCCGCGCGCCCGATGACGTCGTCGCACGCCCAGAGCGTGTCGTCGAGATCGAAGGAGATGGCCCGCAACGTGGTTTTCATTGGGTCACGGTACTGCGTCGCGCGCGGAAAAACGACCGCAGTTCGTCGCCGCAGGCGTCCCCCAGCACCCCGCCATCAACCCGCAGCCGGTGGTTATGGGCCGGTGCGGCTGCAAGATTGAAGACCGAGCCTGCCGCCCCCGTTTTCGGATCGGTCGCCCCGAACACGAGGCGCGCGACCCGCGCATGCACGATCGCGCCGATGCACATGGGGCAGGGTTCGAGTGTGACGTACAGCGTCGTATCCGGCAGGCGGTAGTTGCCAACCGTGGCGG
>Ga0075106_1000304_pt1 | contig 26455 bp, 23 predicted proteins | sample AntDeeMetag02WF4_FD_69796 | JGI IMG/M metagenome (GOLD analysis project Ga0075106, IMG submission 69796) | Saline lake microbial communities from Deep Lake, Antarctica - Antarctic Deep Lake Metagenome 02WF4 | ecosystem: Environmental > Aquatic > Non-marine Saline and Alkaline > Saline | place... | reverse complement strand
AATGATCAGTTATGGCACCGCTTTGCGAAAGCATCGTTGAAATGTCATAAGTGCCAGTAATTTGGTGCAATAAAACAGCCCCGGCAAGCAAGAACAAACCGCCAATCCCGGTAATGCCCAAAGCAGTGAGTGCCGCTTTTCGAGAGCCTTCTTGTTGATTATTAAAACCGATCAAGAAGAAAGAGGCGATACTGGTGAGTTCCCAAAAAACAAAAATACTGATGAGGTTGTCCGAAAGAACGAGACCGAGCATTGCGGCCATAAAACAACTCAAATAACCATAAAACCGGTCGAGGTAACGGTGTTTTTTTAAATAGGCCGAGGTGTAAGCAAATACTAAAAACCCAATCCCGGTAATGAGCAGGCAAAATAAAAGCGAAAGACCGTCGAGCTTAAAATTCAGGTTGACCCCAAAGGAAGGAACCCAAGCGTTGGCCTGGGTTATGGTTTTCCCAGCGGTTATTTCACCTATAAACTGAAGAAAATATACAAACAGCCCTAATGGAATCAGGGACGCGGCCAAGGAAAACTTTCCCTTGATATACTTGCCCCCAAAAACCAATAAAATTGCAAATAAAAAGCCTGTTAGTACAGCAATGAGCATAAAATCCATCAAATTATAGAATTACAAATATAAGGGTAATTCTCGTTTTTAAAAGGTGTAAGGCTGTTATTAGGCGTTAAAAAAAATGGGTTGGAATTTCTGCGGTAGAATTGAAATTGAAAGTGAAGTTGAAATCGAAGCGCCGCGCTGAGCTTGTCGAACTGTTGAAGCTTAGTGCTGCGCACATCGATCCCGCTCAGCTTTGCCTTTTATCGATCCATGTTTAGGGTGTTTTAAATCTTACTTTTGAAAACCTCAAAAGGTTTAGGCCCCACACTGGAATCTAGATTTGAAATCAGAAATTTGCAATGTCAACTTTGAAACAGTTAAATCAATTCCTTCACCGAAAAACCCCGCTTGGAAACCTGACCACACTTTCGTGACCGTTTTTTCCGACGGTGGAGATGCCGAAATAAAAATTATCAATCACAATGTTTTTTAGGGTAAAATGATCGACGTAGCCCACAAAACGAGAATAATCCCAAGTGGGTGAAGTGGTTTTTCGCCAGTAGATTTTATAGCCGGCGACATCACCACTGGCTTTTTTCCATTTGAGTTTTGTTGAAGGCTCCACAATACCCCCGATTTTTACATTTTCTGGCGCCGGCGGCGCCCAGGCCAGACTTGCTAAATTGATGGCATTGGCGGCGGTGAGTTTTCTGGCATAATCAAAATTCACACCCGAGACCACATCGCCATAGTCAATGCCGTTTTCTGTGCGCACATCCTGATGTTGGCGGTTGTAGTTTTCGTGTGTTTCCATTATGCGAATGCCGGCAAAACCCAAATCATTGAAAGGTTTGTGATGCCCGCCGCGGCCAAAACGGTCCAGACGGTAAATCATCATCGGGTCGAGTTTTTGGGGCATATAGGTTTTGACGGTTTTTTGAAAGTAACGTGCCAATTGACGAGAGATCCCATCGACCTCACCGCCATAATAACGCCGCATTGTCCGTTCGCGTTCTGTTTCGTTTGGCGGGACGGGTTCAGAGAAAATCCTGAAACTGCGGTTATCGACAACGCCATCGATTCCGTGGATGTTCCCGATCATATCATTATTAAAAACCCCAATGATGTTCCAGCCTTGTTTTTTGGCATATTTCGCAAAGCTCTTTCCGCCAAACAGACCTTGTTCTTCACCCGAAAGCCCGAGGTAAACAATGCTGTTTTTAAATTTATAATGCGAGAGGACACGCGCTGATTCCATTACACCCGCCATTCCGCTGGCGTTGTCGTTAGCGCCGGGCGCATCGATTTTATAATTGTTGACATCGCTTGCGCGAGAATCAATATCGCCGGTCATGATAATGTAATTGTTTGGGTGTTCAGTTCCCTTTTGGACAGCAGCCACATTGACGATCCAAGCGGGTTTTGGGATGCGGTCGCCATCTTCGGGGGTGACGTGGTGTTTTTGATAAAACACATTGAAATCACTGTCTGAAATTTTAGCAATGCTGTCAAATTGAGATTTTATCCAGCGGCGGGCGGCGCCAATTCCACGGGTGTCGGAAACGGTGTCACTAAAGGTGTTCCGCGTGCCAAAGCCAGCCAATTTGCGAATATCACGCTCTATGTTTTTTGCTGAAACACTGTCTATAATATCATAAATTTTCTGGTCGGTCTCTTGGGCAAAAACGGTGGGAATTGAAATGATGAAAATGAAAAGGCAAAGGCTGAGTTTTTTTAATTGCATAGGATATAATTTTATTATGGAAACTAATTATTTAAAATAGTTTGAACTGTTTAAAAATTCTTAAAATATTTAAATTTTTGAAATACTTGATTGGGTTTATGAAATAAAGACCCTAAAGGTCTCAGAGACCTTTGGGGTCTGATCACGAAACATATTTTCTTTGTAGTTTAAAAAAATCCTCGTTTGGTTCAGATTTTTGCTTTTGCGTGTGGGATCGCAACGGACCTGCCTGCCGGCAGGAATCCCGGATTGTGCAGCGCAGCGGAACAAACGGAATTGCAGTGTAGAGCCCGACCCCCAAGTATTTCTTTTGAGTCGCTTAAAATTGCAAAGTGATTTAGCTAATACTTTGGCAAAAAAAACATAGAAATACTTGGGGGCACGCCCAAATAAACAGCATTGATTTTTACAAAAAAAGCCACTGCAAATTGCAATGGCTCTTTGAGGTTTTTGGTTTGGATCAATTCTTAAGATTCACAGCTGCTGCAATCGACTAAATTATTGACCATTTCTTTTGAAACGCTTTGGCTGCGTTGGTAATAAAGTGTTTTTACACCTAATTTCCAGGCTTCGATAATCAAATTGTTCACATCTTTGATGGGGATTTCAGATGGAATATTAATATTCAAACTCTGCGATTGATCGACATATTTTTGTCGCACGGAAGCTTGCTGAATGATTTCATATTGGCTGATTTCCTTAAAGGTCTTGAAAACCGATTTTTCGTGATCATTTAATTCCGGCAATTTTTGAACACTTCCGTTGTTTAGCATAATATTGCGCCAGGTGTCTTCATTATCAATACCTTTTTCTTTCAGCAATTTTTTAAGGTATTTATTCTTCCGCATAAAATTCCCTTTTGAGAGTCCAGCTTTATAATAATTGCTGCTGAAGGGTTCAATACCCGGTGAACTCTGCCCCAAAATCGCCGATGATGAGGTTGTGGGCGCAATGGCCAAAGTGGTCGTGTTGCGCCGGCCATAGCCTTTCAGCAATTCTGGTTCACCATAAATGCGCGCCAGTTCTTCAGAAGCTTTATCTGTTTTTTTGCGGATATGACTGAAAATCTCATCCGTCTTTGCTTTGGCTTCCATACTTTCAAACGGAATGTTGTTTTTCTGCAAATATGAATGCCAGCCCAATGCGCCCAGTCCAAGTGCGCGGTGGCGCTTCGCAAATCGGTTGGCAGATTTTAAATAGTAGTTGCCTTCTGTTTTTTCGATGAACTCCTGCAAAACGGCATCCAGGAAAAAAGTGGCCAACTTCAAAGCCTCGGTGTCTTTCCACTCGTCATAAAGCTCAATGTTCATCGAGGACAGGCAGCAAATAAAAGATTCTTGTTCATTTGAAGGCAGCATAATTTCAGAACACAAATTGCTGGCATTGATTTGCATGTGCAAGTCTTTGTAAACCTGTGGTTTATTCCGGTTTACATTGTCGCTGAAAAAGATATAGGGCAAGCCTTTTTGCTGACGGCTTTCCAGAACTTTTGCCCAGGTTTTACGCTTGTCCTTATCGCCATCGATCATTTCCTGCATCCAATAATCGGGAACGCAAACGCCGGTGAACAAGTTTTGAATGGGATTCCCGATATCCTTGATTTTCAAAAACTCACCGATATCGTGGTGATCGATATCCAGGTAACTCGCAAAAGCCCCGCGGCGAACACCACCTTGGGAAATCGTGTCCATTGCCGTGTCAAACAATTTCATAAAACTCACGGCACCACTACTTTTACCATTGTCTGTCACTGCGCTTCCGCGGGCACGCAGGCCACCAAAATATCCCGAGGTGCCGCCACCGATTTTAGTTTGCATAATGACTTCGCCCAGTTTATGGGTGATGCCTTCAATATTATCGGGCACGTCCACGTTGAAACACGAGATGGGTAAACCGCGTTCAGTTCCCATATTTGCCCAGATGGGCGAACTCAAACTCATCCAGCCGCGTTCGATCATTTCCTGAAAGGATTCCTGCAGTTCTGGTTTGTAAAGCCGTTTTGCCGCGGCGGTGGTTATGCGTTCAATCGCGCCCTGCACGGTTTCGCCTTTCAGCAAATAACCGCGGTTTAGGATTTGCTCGCTCTCGTCATTTTTCCACCAGAGTTTTTCGCGATATTTTTTATCGGTATCACTTGTTAAGGGAAGTTCACTCGTTATCATAATCGGGTTTTTCAGGGTTTAAAATAAATCGTCAGCGGTTATACTTTTGTCGTGTTTGGTGTAATCTACAGGACGTTTGGCAAAGAAATCGTCTAAACTATTGGCAAAGACCTCTTCTTCAAACCATTGCATAGGTTTATAGGCTTCGTGCGAAATGTTGAAGATTTTATCCATATTGATTTTTTCCATACTCTCATCCACACGGAATTTCATAAAATTCAGCAAGTCTGTTTTTTTGACGTGCTCGATTTCACCTTTTTCAAAAATCCAGTCCAGGATTTCTGCTTCGACATCTAAACTTTCTTTGACGGTTTCACGAATGTGCCTTACGGTTTCCTCATCAAAAAAACCGGGAAATTCTTCTTGGATTTTGTTGACGATATAAATTCCTGCATTGGCGTGAACCTGTTCATCGACTGAAGTCCAGGCGATAATGTTGCTCACGTTTTTCATCAAACCTTTAAACCGTGGAAAAGACAAAATGATAGCAAATTGACTGAACAAAGAAACATTTTCAATCAAAATGGTAAACAGGATCAAGGATGTGACGTATTGTTTTTTATCATCAGATTTTGCATTTTCCAGCGCTTTGCCAAGGTATTCAACACGTTTTTGAATGACCGGAACTTCCATCAGGGTTTTAAACTCACCGTCATAACCCAGAACGGCGAGAAGACGTGAATAAGCTTCGGAATGACGGAATTCACATTCGGCGAAGGTGCTGCCCAGGCCGTTGAATTCAGGTTTTGGGAAGTGGTCATAAATATCGCCCCAAAAGGTTTTAACAGACACTTCAATTTGAGCAATGGCCAGTAAACTGTTTTTGATAGCGGTCTGTTCAGCTTCGCTTAAGTGGGAATGGAAATCTTGTGTGTCGGCAGTAAAATCAATTTCACTGTGCACCCAGAAGGATTTGTTGATGGCTTCGGTAAACTGAAGCACGTCTGGATATTCAAAGGGTTTGTAATTCACCCGTTTATCAAAAATGGACATAAACTGTGGCTTTTAAATTAAAGGTTTATTGAAACTAAATCATTAAAAGTAGATTCAGCTCTACGAAGTTAGTGGATGATATGCTTCATTTCACAACTAAAAAAAAAAGATATTAAAAGGTTATCAACAATTTTAAAAAATTGACTGTCAAGGTCTTAAGTTTAAAATATTGAATTTCAAGAGTTTAAAATTTTTTAGAATCAGGGAAGGATTCAATGCGTTATTGTGGTCAAACAAAATTTTATGATCTGAATTAAAGTTTTGATATTGAGCTTTAGTGAAACGGTTTGGTGAACGTGAAACTATTGAAAGTCAATGGTTTTTCAGCTAAAATCCAAGGAGTTTTTATTTGACGAATTGATTATTTTTTTTAAATTGCTTCAAATTTAAAAAGTAAGCTATGAAATTATTCAAACAAGCATTCCTTTCTATATTATTCCTCGGATTGTTGAGCGCGTGCTCTTCAGACGATTCTTCTTTAGAACAAGAAAATGCGGATGAGCAGCCGGAATCGATCACTGATGACGAACTTCAAAGCAGCCTGGCCCTCAGGTTTACACTGGAAGAAATGAAAGCTTCCTTAGAAACGGGAAGTTCAGCTAACACTACGCACACCAATGATGATGAACTTTGTTTTCAATTTGACTACCCCATTATCCTGGGTTTCAGCGATGATTCAGAAATGACGATCAATGACTATGAAGCGCTTTTGAACAAATTGTTGTCAGAAACCCCGGCAGATCACATCACGTCCATTGGGTTTCCTTTTGACGTCACCTTGCAGGACGGAACAACCCAAACGATCACCGACGAAAGCGGTTTTCAGGCTTTGGTCCAAAATTGCGATTATGATAACTTTGCCGTTACCGATGTCGTTGCATTGACTGAAGATTGTTTTGAAATCAACTATCCGGTTTCTTTGATTGTCAATGGAACTTCGCAGAGCTTCAACAGTCAAGAAGAAGCCGAAACGTATTTCTCAAATAATTTAGCGTCAATAGAAAGTTTGAACCTGTCTTATCCTTTTTCAGTCAATTTAGTTTCTGACGGATCCATGCTGACCATCAATGATAATTTTGAACTTGTCGATTTGATAAACAACACCTGCGGGATCAATTGATGTACGTTTCAATTATTCAAAAACAATTGGGCTGGTAAATTATAATGCTTTTCAATAACATCTGGGAACACCCCGCCCGCCTTTGGCGGTGACCTTTCGTAAAGAGAGGGTAACAAACAGGGCTAAATTTTACTTTTATTAAAAGGATGTTTTCCGAGGAAATCGGGATATCAAATCCCCCTCCTTTCAAAAAGATGGCTTCCGCAGGAAGCGTGGGGTTTCGAATTTCCCTCTACGCCCCGGCGCACAGGTTTTCAAAAAGGATGGTCTCGATAAAATTTGAAAAATTTTGTCGAAATCGAGGTGTAGAGTTTTGTAAAAAAATAAACCCACAAGACTAATTTTCATAACAAAGGTGATTTGTAATGTCGCAAAAAAATTTCTCAAAATCTGCTTCGGCATGAGACCTTTGAATAAATTCTATTATAGCAACATAAAAGCAAATTAGAATTAATTGCAGTTGAGGCCTTTCGTTCGCAGAAATCAGTAAAGGAAAGCGAGACAGATCGAGAACCTCTAATTCAGCCAGAATTTCTCAATATTCTAATTGATTGAGACAAATAAAACCACGGCAAAAAAAAATCCCTACATTCCATTGTAGCTGATCTATTTGGGCTGACAGCTTTAAAGTGATGTCTAAAATACTGATTTCAAGTTTTTTAAAAATATTATTGGGTTTATTTGCAAAGTGCTTCAAACAATTACTAAATTTACGTTTAGAAACGAAGTTATGAGCAGAGGATTTGTCAAAGAAGATGATCAGGAGGAAGCACCGGTAATTCCACCGAGAGCGGCACTTCCAGCTGGAATCACAAATTATGTGACACCGGCGGGCGAACGTGAGCTTTTGCAGGAAAAAAAGGATCTTGAAGAAGAACGTAAAAACCGCGATGGCGAAAGTGAGACAGAGCTGCGGCGTCAAGCGACCGTAATTGATGGCAAAATGAACTTGCTCAACGAGCGGATTTCTTCGGCGCGCATCATCCAACTTTCTGAGCAACCTGAAAATGAGGTGCGCTTTGGGGCTTTGGTGAAATTTAAAATGAACGGAAACACCCAGGAATTTCAGATTGTCGGCGTAGATCAAGCCGATGTCAAAAAGAAAAAAATTGCGTTCGTCGCCCCCATAGCCAAAGCTTTGACGGGTAATAAAGTTGGCGGAAAAACTGAATTTAATCTCGGCGCCGAGACCCGAACTATCGAGGTGCTTGCCATTGATTATCCTTCGGAGTAGCGAATCAATCCCGATGAAAATTGTTTAAAATTAATTTTAACTGGTTTCAACTGCGAGAACAGTGGTGGGTAATAGCACTTCTGATTTATCATTTTGTGATCACGGCTGTGGCTTTTCAATACATTTCAACAGAAGGTGGGGATTCTTATTTTTATTGGTTTCAAAGCAGTCGGAGCGCCGGTACTATTTGGTCAGACTGGTTTCCGCTGGGCAATGGCGTGATGATATGGTTAAATTATTTCCCGGCAAAGGTGCTCAACTTTCCATTTTGGCTGGGGTTTTATGGGTATAGTTTTATTGGGTTTCTCGGGATTTTTCAATTTTACCGGCTCGGAAAAGTCTGGGTGAGGACCCCGGTTAAGGTTTTTGGTTGCAGTCTCCTAATCTTGTTGTTGTTCCTGCCAAATTTCCATTTCTGGACCGGACATATTTCAAAGGAAGTCTGGTGTTTTCTGTGGATCAGTACGATTTTACTAAAACTTCATCAGCGGCGGTTTAAATCCTGGCAACTGTGGTTGTGCAGTTTTTTGTTATTGATGTTGCGACCGCACGTCGCCTTGATGTTAGCGTTTCCCATTGGTGTTGCTTATGTGTTTTTTGGTAATTTGAAATTAAAAAAGAAAGTGCTGATCGGCGTTTTGGGCAGTTTGTTTCTGGGAATAGCTTTTTATGGCTTTTTGCTGTTGGCCGGGTTCTGGACATTTGATTGGGAAAAACTCAGGGAATGGAATGATTATTCAATCCTTTCCTTTCAACGTGCCGACTCTTATGTGCCGATGCTGGATTATAATTATCCCATGAAATTGTTTTCATTTTACTTCCGGCCGCTTTTCTTTGATGCCCAGGATATTAATGGCTGGGTGTTGAGCTTAGAAAATGCGATAACATTACTCGCGCATATATTGGGTCTTGCCCTGATCGTTCGTTTTTATAAACGCATTGAATGGGACCGGCTCAGTCAAATAATTTTGCTTTATGTTCTTGTCGCCGGTTTGATTTATGTGCAGCGCTATGCGGCTTTGGGGATTTTTGTGCGCACAAAAATAATGATCCAGCCTTTTGTGATGCTGTTGATTTTGAAGGTGGCGGGGGATGTTTTTAATTTTCAGATTAAAAAACGTTGAAGAAATTGAGTAAAAAGGTTAAAAGTTAACAGTTAAAGGTTATTGGTTGTGGGTAAAATAAATTTCGATATACAGTATCAAAAACCGTATTTCCCACTTCGTAAATTGAGTAAAAAGGTTAAAAGTTAATAGTTAAAGGTTATTGGTTGTGGGTAAAAAAATAAATTTCGATATTCAAAAGTCTTATTTCGCACTTCGTAAATCGTACTTCTGTTTTTCCCACTTCGTAAATCAAACTTCAAGCTCCCCAATAATCCCATGCCCAAAAAATAAACAGTCCAAAAAAAGTGCAAGCGGCGAGAAACTCCATAAAGGCCGAGGCCAAGAATCCGAGAAAAGATCCAAAAGCAGCCCTTAAAGCCCGCTTGGAATCGACCTTCTGAAAAAAGAATTCCCCAATAAAGGCGCCTAAAAAAGGACCGATCAAGATACCAAAAGGGATGGGTATGAAGATTCCTATGACTAAGCCGATGGTGGTTCCAATCGCACCTTTTTTACTGCCACCAAAACGTTTTGTGCCCAGGGCAGGAATGATATAATCCAGTATAAATATTAAAACTGTTATGGCGAAGCTTATACCCAAATGTGTATAGTTAAACGGAACCGGGGAGGTGAAGTGCAAGCACAACAGGCCCAGCCAAGAAATGGGCAAACCGGGCAAAACCGGAAGAATACTGCCGATTATCCCCAAAATGCAAAGCGCTGCACCTAAAATGAGTAAAAATAAATCCATATTATATAAAATTGAATTAAAGCGAGATAAAAAGACGAGGAACTCAACGAAACCCGAAGGCCCATTTTTCGTTGACTTTTTAATGAGCTTTACAAAACCCCAAAAGTATCAAAAAAACAATGATTTAATCACTTTATCAATATACTCCAGATAGTTTTTCAGTAAAGTCCGGTTAAAGATTTAAGATATTTCCGATTACACTGGACTAAAAGATAGTAGGTTGAGGGTGGAAATGTAACAAATTAATAATTAGCGTTTTAAATAAACTTTCAAACAATTATGCACGTAACCTAAAATTTTAAAAAGTGAGGTATCGAGTTTTGTTATCTCTGGAAAATGAGTGGTCACAGGTGGGAATAAACTTCTTGAAAAAGTTTAATGGGATAACTATAATGGTTTCCCCACAACTTAAAATGGGTGAAATTTTTCAAAACGCCTCAGTTTGGGAACTGCTTTTGGGACTTCGGGGAAGCACATTCAGGGACTTATTACATAATTAACCTCAAAAAACTATTTCCCGACAAAAAAACCTACTTTTGCGGCGAAATAAATTCACCGGATTATGAACAATATCGTGGCGATTGTCGGAAGGCCCAATGTGGGGAAATCCACTTTTTTTAACCGTTTGATCCAGCGGCGCGAAGCCATTGTCGATTCCGTTAGCGGCGTGACCCGCGATCGGCATTATGGGAAAGCCGACTGGAACGGAAAGCAGTTTTCGGTGATCGACACTGGCGGTTATGTCACTGGTGGCGATGATTTTTTTGAGCCCGAAATCGGTAAACAGGTTAAGCTGGCGATTGAAGAGGCCGATTCCATTATTTTTTTGGTCGATGTGCAAACAGGAATAACACCTTCTGATGATGAAGTTGCTAAAATGTTGCGCCGCACCCAAAAACCCATCTTTCTGGCCGTCAATAAAGTGGATAGCAGTGAACACGCCGCCGATGCCGTGGAGTTTTATAATCTTGGGCTCGGGGATTATCACACGATTTCTGGAATAAGTGGCAGCGGAACTGGCGATCTGCTCGATGAGCTCGTGGAATCTTTTCCAGATAAACCCGAAGAACAAGAATTGGACATTCCGCGTTTTGCTGTGGTTGGGCGCCCCAATGCAGGGAAGTCCAGTTTTATAAATGCTTTGATCGGTGAAGAACGTTATATTGTTACCGATAAAGCCGGCACTACGCGTGACAGTATGGACACACGCTATAACCGTTTCGGATTTGATTTCAACCTGGTTGATACTGCTGGGATCCGTAAAAAATCAAAAGTAAAGGAAAATATCGAGTTTTATTCTGTGATGCGCAGCGTCCGTGCTATTGAACACGCTGATGTTTGCTTGCTCATTATGGATGCAACGCGTGGTTTTGACGGGCAGGTGCAAAATATTTTTTGGCTTGCCCAGCGCAACCGAAAAGGTGTTGTCGTTTTGGTCAATAAATGGGATTTAGTCGATAAAAAAACCAACACTATCCGCGATATGGAACGTGAAATCCGTCTGGAAATGGAGCCCTTTGTAGATGTCCCCATTGTTTTTATTTCCGTTACGAACAAACAACGGGTTTATAAAGCCCTGGAAACCGCGGTTGAAGTGTATAAAAACCGCTCCCAAAAAATCAAAACCCGCAAGCTAAACGATGTGATGCTCGCCGCAATTCAAAAAAACCCACCGCCAGGTTATAAGGGAAAGTATGTAAAAATAAAATTTGTGATGCAGTTGCCCACGCCCCAACCGCAATTTGCTTTTTTCTGCAACTTGCCGCAATATATAAAGGATCCCTATAAACGTTATCTAGAGAATGTGCTGCGCCGGAATTTTGACCTGCACGGGGTGCCGATTTCTGTGTATATGCGGAAAAAATAAAAGAGTTTGTTTTTTTAGGCGCATAATAAATACATATTAACTGTTGACATTCAGTGACTTAATTTTAAATAACCAAGTCCTCGCCGCGGCGAGGATTTGGTTATTTAAAAAATGAAATTGGCTTTTCAAAATAAGCACTAAAAACCAGATGTTTAAAGCTTTTTTATCTGCTATTAACAAACCGCCTAAAACCAAGGGTTTACTTAAAAAGAGTTTGTTTGAAAGCACTGTGAAAATAGTTCACGCAAAGGATGCAAAGTCTAAAACGCAGAGTTCGCAAAGAAAGCACTGTCAACAAAAAATCATCACGCAAAGTCGCATGCCTGCCAGCCGGCAGGCTGGGGCGCAGTAGAAAAGCAAAATCAAAAAAACAATCAAGCAAAAGAAGTGTTTTTATTAGAAAGAATAGCTCTTTAAACATCACGTAGTTTTTGTCAGGTTTTGATGTATTAAAGAATTTTGTTTTAAAAAATAAGTAAGTTTGGTGACGCCATTTGACGGTTAATTGTTAGAAAGGTTCGACTTAATTAAAAAAAAATGATTTTAACTTATCACAACCCTTTAGATGAAAGCAATATCAACCTGACCGATTTTAATGAGAGGCGGGCCAAAAACCTTTTGAAGGAGGAGGAATTTTATAAAATTATCTGGGCTAAGAAAGGGACTGAAAAAATAACAATAGACGGCTACAGTTTAAAACTCGAAAAAAACCAAGTCGTTTTTTGCACCGCCTTGAATTATGTCAAAATCCCCAAAATAAAAGATAGCCTTATGGCCATTATGTTTAACCGGGAATTCTATTGTATCCGCGATAATGATGAAGAGGTCTCTTGCAATGGGTTTTTATTTTATGGTTCTTCACAACCCATTATTATCAGTCTTGATGAAGAGGAACAAAAGGAATTTTCTAAAACTTATTCTAATTTAGAAGAGGAATTTCAAATCAAGGATAAATCACAGGGAGAAATGATTCGGGCAATACTTAAACGGTTAATAATCAAATCAACACGTTTGGCCAAAACAAATAGTATTAAAACCAGCCTCTCTGAGGAAAAATTTGATTTGGTGAGGAAATACCATATTCTAGTCGAAAAGAATTTTCGGCGTTATCACCAAGTTACAGACTATGCGGGGTTTCTCAATAAATCCCCAAAAACCATTGCCAACCTTTTCAAAAAACACTGCGATAAAACCCCTTTGACGATCATCAATGACCGCATACTTCTCGAGGCGCGGCGGCTTTTACTATTTTCCCATAAAACAGCTGAAGAAATTGCTTTTGAACTCGGCTTCAACGAGCCTGGTCATTTTTCAAAATTTTTCCACAATAAAATGGATTGTACCCCAATTTCCTTTAGAAAATTAGTTTCGGATACACAGAAAGGGAAGAATATATAATTTTAAGGGAACAATCTACCTGTTTTCAAGCCTTCTTTCTCTTTACTTTTGTTTAAGACAATTTAAACAGTCTTCAATATTAAGGACTTCCTGAGTAAATCGCGGTTTTCTATGATGTATAGAAGTTAAGTTGTGCTGGAAATCGCAAAAGACAGATAAGGAGAGGTCGGGGTTTATGTCTTCATGGGGCTCACTGGCTTTGGTTTGTAGATTAGTTTTTTCTATCTTAGTCGAGAAATAATAATTATTAAATGTTTATATTATGAAAATGATAAATTATAATTCAATGGAAAAAGCGGGTTCTTTTATTATCCGCTATGGTTTGGTCATTATCCTGCTTTGGATTGGCCTGCTGAAGTTTACAAATTATGAAGCAATGGCCATTAAACCCCTTGTTGCAAATGGCGTCCTCGCTTGGGGCTATTCTATAATGAGCGTTCAAGGGTTTTCAATCTTGATTGGCGTGGGGGAAATAATTGCAGGTGTTTTAATAGCGATAGGGCCAAAAGTGCCAAAGATATCGGTCATTGGAAGTTATATCGTCATCATTATGGCGGTCATCACTTTGACGTTTATTTTAACCACCCCGGCCAAAGCAATATGGCAACAAAGTCACGGGGGTTTTCCTTTTTTAACGCCAATGCCAGGCCAGTTTTTGATTAAGGATTTATTGCTCTTGGGCGCTGGTTTTTGGACGGCGGGGGAGTCAATCAGGCTGTCAAAAACAGATATTCAAGCTGAAGCTGCATAGCAGTGATTTTGCTTGTTGATTAAAAGGGGGCTGTTCTAATTTAGCCCCCTTTTTTTGATTGAAGCAATTTAATAAGCATTGTAAAAATAGCTCACGAAAGGCGCGAAGGCGCAAAAGAAATACTGGGACAAAATTTTTACTTTTTACAAATTTGAAATTTTGAAATTTGAAATCATTTTACTGTAAAAGTAAGTTTCCCGGACTAACCGTCATTCCTCTATCCTAAACTCCCCTTTATACTTTTCTTCGACTTCCAAAATCGCAGGTTCGTGAACAGCGATCAAATCACCGGTGCTGACGAGTGTGGCCTTTAGCGATTGTCTGGGGTTGACGATAATATCCTGAGTGCCGCGGTGAAAAACGTCCACGTGCTGGGCGATTAAGTTTTGAGCTTCAATGCGCGAATCGCCGATCTTCATCTGAATATCAAAATTTTTAGTGCTTCCCGAAAGGAAATAATTGCTGAGGTTATTGTTGATAATGTTTAAGCTGTCATTATCGATTTCAAGTTTAAAATCGCCATCGGTATGGTATTCATCTTCTTCGCCGGTGTCGTCTGAAATCAAGGTTAAACTGGGGAAACCCAGAGTGCCTTGGCTTTGCACATCAAACTGGCTTCCGTTTTTTATTTCGGTGAGTTTTGGGGTGGTGACATAAAATTCAACCAAGGCAAAATCGCGCACCAGGTTGCAGTTGTTCCCATTTTCTAAAAACAACTTTCCGTTCTCGACATAGGCATCGGTTTCTGGCAATAAATTATCGCCGGTTTTTACGCTTACGCGAAGCGAATCGCCTTCAGAAATAAACAGTTTTACGCGATCGCCCACCATTATTTTTGAAAAACCGGCGACTTCAAAAGTTTTGGAGGCTTCACTTCCGGCACTTTGGAAACAGTCGATTGCCTTTTCAGAATCGCAGCTGAAAACAAAGATCAAACTGAATAATAAGATAAATTTCTTCATAATCTATACCCTATTGAAAGTGAAGCATCTTCTGCCTTTGCGCCGTGTGAATGCACCGAGATCATGACGAAAAAGTGATCGCCAAAATCCCGTTGAATGCCCAAACGGTTGTAAACCCTTCCTTCAAAATCAAAGGGATAAGTCAAATAATAGCCGAGATTAGCCACAAAACTCACTTTATTGAATGTCAACTGGTGCCCGATAAAAATGCCCGTTCGCGTGGAAGCCTCATTGCCGGTGACTTCGCCATCGGGATAAGCGATGGATTCATAATTGATGAGTTCCTGCAGCATCGGTGAAAAGAAAACTTCCAGCCCGGCCTGAAAAGTGCTAAAGTGGCTGATGCGCTTGTCGGCATAAACGGCAAAATTCATAAACGGATATTGGCCTTGGCCCACAATATCGCTGGCGTTCACCCCGCCACGAAGGGCAAAATTATAATGAATGGGCTCGCTGTATTTTTTATCGCCAACCGGCCGCGGCTGGAAATCTGGTTTTTCAGCGGCATTAAATTGATAATTCAAGCCGACATTGAGCCCAAATGTATTGGTGCTGTTGTTTGGTGCTTTCACATTTGCGTTGGAATAGTGCACAATCATAAAGCCTGCCTGAATGCCTAAACCATCCAAAATGTTAGGCTCTTTATAATTTCCCATAACATAAGTCGTGCTCAAAAGATGTGTGCCATAAGCATTGTTGATGTAATTTGTTTTGGGGTCATAAGGATTTGTGTTGTAAGCAATTCCCTGCCCGATGCGGGCCATCAATTTGCGGTTAAAAAAATAGAAACTAAAATGACCGTAAACACTAAAGTTCTCACCCAAAGTTGGGTTGTTCATATCTTGATAAATGAAGGAAAACCCGTGATCGGGATAATTATAACGCGCCGACCAAGGTTCGAAACCATAGGTTTTTTCGTTGTAACTCAACAAAACACCGCGCGGGTGCCGCGTGATCAAATGCCCGATATCTGGATTGTGCTGAAGGATAGTGCCATAAAAATACTGCCCGTCAACTGAATAACGCCCGCCAAAATCTAAACTGTCCTGGGCAAAAACACTTGAAAAGTTGATAAGGAAAACAAGCGCAAACAGGTATTTCATAAAATCTAAAATTGACGTTTTTTTAAAGCGTTTCAAAGATATACGAATTTTCGGGAAATTGGTTTTATAATACTTTGGAGGTTTTGAGTCTTTTTTCCGCCCTAAATAACTAAAAATCGTTCTATTTTTAAAGCTGTTTAATTTTCAGCATTTATCCCTCATAATTTTTTAAAGTGAAAATTGGCGTTAAAGCAAAATCACAAGAAATACTTTGGCAAAAATAAGCGGATTTTGGGAATGTATATTCAGTAAAAGTTCAGAAAACGCGAGAAAAGCATTGAGAGTGAAAGGTTAAATAGTAATCCCTTTACCGGTACCATAATTTTGATGAGCTTAAAAAAAGTAAAAAAACCCATAAAGTAAACCAAGCTTTAGGGGGTATAACTGAATAAGGGAACTGCAGTGTTCCCTCAAATTAAAAACCCCAAACCTTTTAAAATTTGGGGTTTGAATTTATATTAACCTATTGCTTTTAAAATATTAAAAGGCTCACTTTTGATTCTTATTTTTATGAGTTTGTAAATTTTATAAACTAATATAATTATTGCAATCAGCAAAAACAAGTTTAAAATTTGCCATAATAAAAGGCTTAAATTAAAATCATTAGAGGTAATAAGTTACTTACATATCAATTTGTAATAGAATCCAGCATTGTCAGGTTGAGCGCAGTCGAAACCTCTTTGTAAACCAAGTTTGTTCTCGGCTTCGCTCGAACGGACATCGTATAACTATTTTTAAAATTATGATTATCAGCAAAATAACGATTTTAAAAACTATGCAATTAAGTAACCACCTCTAAAAATCATTTATTTCCATATCAATTTTCCTGTTTCTGCTTCAAATAATAATTAATCTAATCGTTTTTTCAGTTTTCCTTTTCGGAAACGATGATAGTATCTTTCGTTACGTTGATCTCAAACCTTGAATCAGAAGGTAAACCATTTGAAAAATAACCGAATTTTTTACTGAGATTTACACGATCTGAAAATTTAACCTTAATACCGTAACTTCCGTCATTGGTCAATTTGTTATTTGAGAAATCCAAAGTTAAAGTTTTGGTTTTTCCATTCGCTAAATTTTTCAATTTAACATCGTTGACTCCATTAGTAATGATAGCTTTTTCAATTAAAAGCTCAGATCTATTTTTAACCTTGAACTTGATGCCATGTTTGCAACTGCTCAGCATTATAGTCAATAAAATAAAAATTGAGTTAATTGATGTTTTTGCGTTCATAAATCCGTAGGTATTAAACTCGTATTATCCATTATACCGTGTGTGCCGTCATTAGGGACAAAGGTAGTATTGGGGTCGTCCCAAAAATTCGGATCATTATAGTTTATTGGGTTTAAATATTTCAAATCACCATTTAAAACTTCTTGGTAATAATCTTCTATCAATTCTGTATCCGTGTGATTGGTATAACTGATTGAAGCATCGTGACCTATTGAATTATTAAATAAATCCATTTGTTTTTCTAAGGTGTATCTCATTGGAACTTCATTCTCGTGGGCATCAGAAAACTGTTTAGACATGAAACTGCCAACGTCCATTGTGTTAATTGCGTTATAATAAGCATGTCTAAAAGCATCGGATTTGTCGTTCAGGCCATTATTCCCAAATTTCAAAGCCGTTGCATTTTCAGCGATGTCTCGGTTTCTGAATATTTCATAAGCTTGCATTGGAAAATCAATTATTAAATCTTTTTCGGATTCAGTTAAAGAACGCCAAATGTTGTAAGGATCGTTATTGAAAATATCTAATTGAAAAAATGCGGTATAATCATTAGACGTTTTTGCGGTAAAAATTTCTTGGACATAACTATCAGTCTCTTCACTCTGCCCATTTTCCATCCAAAATTCAATAATATTTCTGGCTAATTCCTGCACATCTACTGGAACCGTGCCATTTGAATTCTGATTGTCTTCTACAAAGTCAGATATCGTTTGGAATTGTGAAGGTAGGGCATCATTCAAAAGCCAGTCCCTTTCCGGATCCTGAACACCTAAACCGATTTTTATTGCCAGCTGTACATTATCTGGCAGAGCAAGAGCTGTTCCAGCACACCCATTGGCATTTAAGCAGGGATCTGGGTCTTCATTAACCGGAGGGGTGCCACCACCGCCACCAGGGCCTGGGGCATAATATGGCGGGTTGCTTGGATTCTGAACGATTGGTGTTATAAAGGGACCACCGGTATAAGGGCCTGTTTCAACAGGGCCTTTTGGGCCACCGCCGCCATCTCCATCTTCAGTAAAACTTAAATCCTTTAAATATGCTATTTCGGTGCCATCACAAGGAGCTTCTGTAAAGCTTATGATATATGATAGCGGTTCCACCTGGACCGCGAACAGCTAAATCCATGTATCCACATTTACCATTGGCAAATACGTAAAGTTGACCGGCCATAGAGTTAGTGGTATTCCTCCCAGTTTGTAAATTATAGTTAATAATTGTACTGTTTAAAAACTTGCCCCCACTGTAATTATATACAATATTTTTAACTTTTGAATCGCTTAAATTTTGATCTTTGATATAAAAAGTATAAGAGGTGTAATCATTTTTTCTTAAACGAATTGATATTGAAGAGTCTATTACCATTGATTTGCCACGAGACGTCCGTTGATTATTCAATTGCTTTAATATGTTTTCATACATCGGGTCCTTTGAAAATTTATCAAATGATCCTTTATCCATTTGAAAAAAGTTTTCATTTGTCACTTGTTGATTGGAATCATCAATTTTTTCTATTGAATCTTGCTCACAACTGAATAGAGAAATTATGCAAACAAATAAGCTAAATAAATAAAACTTTCGCTTAAAGGTAAGTTCTTTAGGATTGGATTTAACTAATCGTTTTAAATTCGAGGGGGGGGGGTGAATTTCATAATTAATTATTTTAAATTAGACCACTAAATTAAACAAATAGTTGATTAAAACTAAAAAATATAGATTAAATTTTAAGGATTATAGTATTTTAAGGCTTGCGGAATTTATTTAGTGTTTTATAGTGCCTTAAAAACTATGGATATTTTAATGAAATAATAAATTTTTAAAAACGGGTATTCTTGCTAATGAAATCTAAGTAAAAACCCCAAATCTTTTAGAATTTGAGGTTTAGCGATCAACACCTGAAAAACAAATTTTCAAAAAGCAATGATGAACAAAATTGAATTCAACCCATTGACCGCAGTTGTAAAGAAACAACATTGTTCATTGCGGTGGGATGAGTGGGTTTTATCATAAGGTTAGGTTTGCATTACGCCAGTATTCTTAGCATTGAGTTTGGTATTATAAGCCTGTAGATTATACGGTTTTTCAGTACCGTCTTTATAGCGGAAGTAGAGAATTCCATTAAAAAATAAAGCCATAAAAAAAGCCGCTCGATGCGAGCGGCTTTAAAATAGTTTCCTAAATTAAATTGAAATTATTTTTTCACAATTTTTTTGCTAATGCTACCTTGAGAAGTTTGCAACTTCAAGATATAAACACCAGAAGACAATTGTGCAGTATTAATTGTATTGTTATCAGAAACCTCTACTGAAGTAGCTTTCCCTAAAAGGTCATACATTTGAGCAGATTGAATCTGAACAGAGTTAGCCACCTCAATGTTCAATTGATCACCAACTGGGTTTGGATATACTGTAAATTGAGCTTTAGGTTGTTGATCGATCACAGAAAGGTTTTCACCGGAAATTGTAAAACCAAGAGCATCAAAACCACCACCAGTCAAGCCGTTGATTTCAGACCAATTAGGATTACCAGTTCCAAAGTTATCATCAACATCGATCAATTGTGCAAGTGCTCCATTAGAATTAGAAGAAGCAAACCAATTCCAACGGTTTTCACCTTCCGTACCAATTGCAAAGGTTAAGTTGGGTGCAGCGACCACCCAATATGTTCCGGCATCTAAAGTAACTGGACCTCCATTTGCGGCTTCCAAATCGATGACGAAATCATATGCTGGGGCATTTCCTTCTTCAGGTTCAACTTCATTCAAAGTTACTTCATTACCAATGGTGAGGTTGTCAAATTCAACTATCCCATCTCCTGAAGTACTTGGGTCTCCAGCAGGTACACCACCATCGTCAGCGTAAAGATAGAAGGAAAAGCCTGATAAATCATCGGCTAAAGTTCCACCTTGTTGAAAACCATAAACAGTGACATTATAAATGTCTTCAGAAGCGTCCAACGTAAAATCATCAGCAGAATAGACTGCAGTTGCAGGGTAAACATCAGAAATAATTCCGCTTGCGTCAGGACCACCATCTCCTGGTTGATCAAATATTGTTTGTGATTGCGCTACCATTGCTACTAAAAAGGCAACAGCCGTTAGTGTAATTCTTTTCATAATTAAAATATTTATTTGTTTAGGTCAAAAATAGAAGATTTAACCCAAAGCTCAAAGTATTTTTGGTGATTTTTAAGAATAAATATTGCTCAGCAAAGTTTAAGGTTGATATTTGGGATTGGAAATTGGTCTTTTTTGTGATTAAATTTAGTTGAAGGCTTGTAAATTTCAGGCCTTAAATTAGTTTTTTAAATCGAGATCAGTAGTTTTGTGAAATGCCAGTATTCCTAACTTCAGACCAAGCTTTACCCAGGCCTTCTGAAAATTCTGAAGACCTTCTTGCCATTGGCGGATCTTTGTCGCCGGGATATGTTTTGGATGGCTATCAAAAAGGGATTTTCCCGTGGTATGAAGAAGGGCAGCCGCTGTTGTGGTGGGCGCCAGATCCACGAATGGTGCTTTTTCCAGATAAATTGCATATTTCTAAAAGTATGCGGCCATACCTGAATCAAAATAAATTTCAGCTCACGCGCAATAAAAATTTTGAAGGTGTGATCAAGGCTTGTGCTGAAGTTCCCCGAAATGGCCAAAACGGCACTTGGATCACACCTGAAATGATCAAAACTTATATAGAACTCCACCATCGAGGCAACGCGGAATCTTTTGAAGTCTGGGATGGTCAAAACCTCGTGGGCGGTTTGTATGGGATTTATCTCAAGGAAAAAGGTGTTTTTTGTGGGGAAAGCATGTTCAGCTTAAAAAGCAATGCCTCAAAATTTGGTTTTATCAAAGCGGTGCAAGAGTTGCAAGGGGAAGGCGTAAAGTTGATCGACTGTCAAATTTATAATCCGCATCTGGAAAGCCTTGGCGCGGAAGAAATTGACCGTGCTGTGTTTTTGGGGTATTTGCAGTAATAGTTTAATGACGTAAGACCGCTGCGCTTAAAGACTTAGGACATAAGATGACATTTTAAATGAAGTCAATACCTTAAACAAAATACTTCAATCTGTTTCAAGATAACTGATGCCAATAAGTTTTACGCAATTTTAGAGTTGAATTGGTATATCATCATTTACGTGACATTGAGAACCACATTTGATATCAGACGTCTTTTAGCTAGACGGCTATTTGTCTTTAGGGCGGACACTCATGTTTCAAATCCTCAAATCAAACCCAGAAATAATAAAAATCTCGTCGGTCGCATCGCGTGTAAAATCTTCATAGCGGAACTGTGCCCCCAAAGTTGCTGAGAGGTTTGAAAAAATCAGAAACTCCACAAAGTCACTGAAACGGTATTCAAAAACCGGCAATTCTTCAGGGCCAAAGTTGAGCAACATTTCACCATTTAGGCCAATATTTGTGGTTTCTGAAAGCTCTTTTTCAACGACTGCCCGGTAACGTGGACGCAGGGAAAACCTATCGCGAATTCGTTCTTCTACACTGAATTTTTGACCAAAACCCAAAGTTTCAGTAATAGGAATAACCAAAGAATAATCCTGTGCCAACCGCAACTCGTTGTGCTTTCCGGTGTACAAGTCTTTGAATCGGTATTTTACCTTTAAGCCAAGGCGTTGGTTATTCCAGTTATAAGAAGTATATTCTGCCAATTCAAGAAAAAGTTTTTTAAAGTCATAGCCGCTATTTTGATAAATAACGTCCCGGTGGGCGATGCCAAAAGATTGCCCCCAGTGCTCACTGTTCAGATCGAGCCCAACATCAAAAGAAGGGTTTATCAAAGTGAAAAAATCTTCGTTTTGGGCAGATACTTGTTTTGAGGGAAAAAGGGTGAAAAATAAAATAAGGACGTTGAGCCTGAGCAGAATTGACATTACCTTTACTTTAAGGGTTGAAAACGATGTGGTAAACCTTCTATTTAATTGGCTGCAAGAACGGATTAATTTTTTTTAAAAAAAAACTGCCACTGGTTTTTAAGTTTGGACTTAATCCTGCAAGCCTGCCTGACCGGTAAGACAGGCTATTTCTATAATCTTGTAGGCCTGATTTCCGAATTGAATTTAAAACAAAAATACTTCAGGAATAATACCTACACCGTTTTCAAAACCTTGCAGGATAGACGCTATCAAAAATCAAAAGATATCACGCCCGCTTTTGCGCTAGCTTATTGAACCTATAATTTATAATGGGTTTTTCAAGTCGCGCTTTCCCGTTAAAGTCTATCCTGAGCATTTTGCTCCCTTTTCGCCGCGGCGGACTGGGGATAGCCTGCCCCGCACTTTTGTGGGGGATGAGCGCCATCTTCAGCCGGAATAAAAACCCTTAGCCGATGCTGGTTTAGTTAATAAACCTTGTAAATCAAAAAGTATAAATTGGTATTAAAGGTGGATTTAGCTTAATCTCTAAGGGTTTAATTCCCGGATGCTCTGCATCGAAATTGAAAAATTGTTTCGGATCATACCTCGTGTGCTTGCACCGAGGTTTTTGATTAAAGCCTAAACCATCACTCCACAATCAACTTCAAATTTTCGGTATTTGAACCTAAACCCAAACGCACAAAGTAAATACCGGCCGATAAATTTTCAACTGAAATGCTTTCTTTGTTTATTCGGCCTTTTTTGACTTGTTTTCCAGAAAGGTTGATTATTTGATAAGTTAACGCGCTGGCATTTTTCTGGTGAATGCTAAACTCTGTTTTCGCAGGATTGGGATAAAGCGAAAATTTTGTGTCTTTAGAATGTGAAAGGCTTAAGTTTTCTTCGCCGCTCAGTTTGAAATTATCCACTCTCCATCGCGTGGCGTCCTGGCCGTTTGAATTATCATATCTAAAGGCAAAATAGACGGCTTCAGGAAGGCTGCTGAGGTCAATTTGGTTAAAATCAAAACTTTCTTCGGCGTTACCGCTTGCGAGCGGAATGGTTAAATCTGGGACTGATTCCCACGTAAAATTCGACGGGTTTCCACCACCATCATAATCTTCAGAATACAATAACTGAAGGGCTGTATTTCCAAATTGTGCAAAGGCCGTAAACCCCAAGGTCTCATTGTCATAATTTGAAAAATCAATAGTAGAATTTGTGATGAGCCAGTCAATGCTGGGCACCTGCTGTCCACTGTCATAGCCATTCATTCCATAAGAACCAGAATCATCGACACCGCCATATTGTAAACACTGCCAATCTTGACCGCTCAATTCACTAACAGATGTAAAGTCCGCAATAAAACAGTCCTCAAAGGTTTCAAAATAAATGATATCGAGCGCCTCCTCAGTAGTTGCAGAAACACTATTGCTGCCTTCTGATCGGTTTTGAGTGGCGTCAAGCGCAAAAACTTGAAAATCAAAGGAGGTGCTACTGCTCAAATTTTCAGCGGTAAATGTTGTGCTTTCTGAAGTGCCCACCACTTCGCCGTCCACTTCCATTTCATAATTTCCAACTGCGGTGTTATCCGTTGAAGCGGTCCAGCTCAATTGGACTGATGTTGAGGTGATATCTTGAACAGTCAAATTTGTGGGTGTGCTGGGGGCTTCCGTGTCTGGATCGGCATTCCAGATTTGGGCCGCATAGTCTGGATTGTCGATAAAAGGGTTGCGGTTTCCCTGAAAAATATAAGACGCATTGTTTCGGTCAAGTTCTTTTTGCGAAACCGGATCTTGGTTGTGCCATTGCAAAAGCATTTCCAACATCCAATCGTCAAAAACCTGTACAGAAGTTCCGTTCAGTGTATTCTGACTGCCGTCGTTAACATTTTCCCAACTGCCGATCTGATCTTCATAACGCGTGGCCATATAAAAGTAAACCCGTGCAATATCGCCTTTAAATTCGTCGATGGGTTCAAAAACAGTCCCGGTATAAGCGTTTGGAAAAGTATTGTTGCCGCGCTGGCTGCCGTTTTGTGAAGTAAAATCTGCAGCACCCACTTCGCCAAAGGGCAAATGCCCGCGGATGCCATTGACATAACCATCGGTGGGATAAACCTGGTGTACATCGGTTTTCATGGGTAGGTTGCTGTTAAACCAACTTTGCGGCATCAAATGCTCGCGGTTATAACAGGAACTTTCCCCGGTATAATTTCCACATTGATCGCTGCCCAGTGTAAAATTATAAGGATCAGCAGAAGCGGGGTTTTCAGAATAAATGTCGAGAAGGCTTTGGTCATTTTCAAAATACTCATCGCGATCGGTGTCGTAATAAGCATCCCAGAGATCGCCATAAGATTGAACAGTGTGTCCGGTTGTGATTATCTGGGACAATTCAGATTTTAAGGTGTAACCGGTCAAACCATCGGCCGAGCTATAATAACCACTGGGGACCTGGGCAAAACAAATTGTACTGACCAAACTTAAAACGAGGGTAAAAATGGGTTTCATAATAAAGGTTTAGGTGATGCAAATTAAGCAAAATCAGTGAATCATACAGCTCTGGATATTAAATGCGCATTAACTTAAGGTGAAGCTGGAAATGAAATTGAAGCGTCGCACTGAGCATTCTGTCGAAGTGTTGAAGTTGAAGCGCCGCACTGAACAATCTGTCGAAGTGTCAAAGTTGAAATCGAAATTGAAGCTCCGCACTGAGGACTTCGACATTGCTCAGCACAGTCTGTCCAGGTGTTGAATCCAAAACTAATTTAAAATTTTTAGTAAAAACAACATTCTTTCAGAGATAACTTTTTATCGTGAATTATGAGACGATTGTAAATTTTATTACCTTGACCACATTATAATGTATATTTGCCAATACTTTACAGTGCCCAGCTATTCATTTGCAATAGTGCTGCACTTTAAAAAAGTAAAATTGCCCAGACTTTGCTCTGGGCTTTTTTATGCGTTATCATGAAGCCAAAAGGACGTTTTTTAAGAATTGATCGAGGTGCGGTCGAAAATGAAGCGCCGCACTGAGCATTCTGTCGAAGTGTTGAAGTTGAAGTTGAAACTGAAATTGAAGGGCTGCAATAAACGAAGCCGAGGTTTCGGATTTTAAGATTTTAAATAAGCCACCCGAATCGGAATACCACAATCATCCACAGGAAATTCAGGATCATTTTCAATCAAATTAAAGCGGTTTTCACCGGCCAGGTAATTGGCCAGCGCCAAGCAGCTCGCATCGAGGATGTCGTCTTTTTTGACGTTTTTTCTCAATTCTTGCTTAAGGACGTTTTCTACAAAAGCCGGTATTTTTGAATTGTGTTTTGAGAGGATTTCAAGCCGCTGTTTGAAACCGGATTTTTTACCTTTTTTAGTGTTCAGGTCCCTGTTTTTATTGAGGCTTTTAAAGTTCAGTTCGGGATGGCTTTCAAAAATATTGTGCTCAGGGTATTGCTGAAGGAAATTGTCCAGTTCCCTCATTTTCGGCATTATATTCAAGATTTGTTCTGACAGGCTTTTTCCAGAAATATCTTTATTGATGGACTTGGCCGCCTTTTTATTGTTTTCGTTCAACGCTTCGCGTAAAGGCGGGGTGAAAACCGAAGAGGATTTATTGCCTAATTTCTTCCTGAGTTTAGCGTCAAGGCTGCGTTTTATATTTTTAGAAGCAAACCCAATGGGCATATCGATCCAAATCCTATTATTTGACAGAAACCCCGATGGCAATTGACTTAAATTTTCAACCAAAAAACAAGTAAAACGCTTGTTTTCTATCTGCACACAAAACCAACCGAAAGGGCAACCATCGATTCCGGCAAAATTCATAGTTGTTATTTTAGGTTTAGTGCATTTTAAATTAATAAAAAATTAAGCTTAGAAGACTTTACTTTAATAATTTTTTGTGATTTAGAAAAAATATGTTATAATTGCATTAACAAATCAATTACTAATCAAAACTTTTCAATTATGAAAAAATTAATACTTTTAGCCATTTTTGCAATGGTAGCAATTGGTAGCGTAAACGCGCAAGGATTTAAAGCTGGGGTTAATGTCGGGGTTCCTATTGGCGATGCCGGTGATTTTTACACTTTTGAACTCGGATTAGATGTAGCTTACACCTGGAGTATTGCCGAGAATTTTAGTGCTGGCTTTGCTACAGGTTATCAAAATTATTTTGGTGAGGATTTTGAAGGCTCTTCGGGCGATGCCGATGTGAGTGCTGAACTTGCTGATGCATCCTTTATTCCAATAATGGCTACAGGAAAATATGTCTTCAATGGCGGTGTTTTTGTTGCTGCTGATTTGGGTTATTCCTTGAACGTGAGTGATAACGCTAGCGAAGGTGCCTTCACTTATATGCCAAAAGTTGGGTATGACACAGAAATGATTGAATTTTTTGCTTTCTACCGAAGTCTCACAAAAAATGGTAGTTCGCTTGATACTTTCGGTGTCGGTGCGGCATATAAATTCCAAATGTAAATTTAGGTCAACACGATCACCTTTTATAATAGCCAAGCCGAAAACGGCTTGGCTATTTTTTTTGGTAAAGGGACCTTTAATTCGGCTGAAAAATAAAAGCGCTGGCAAATTCTTCCTTGATTTT
>Ga0075106_1000299_pt1 | contig 26577 bp, 29 predicted proteins | sample AntDeeMetag02WF4_FD_69796 | JGI IMG/M metagenome (GOLD analysis project Ga0075106, IMG submission 69796) | Saline lake microbial communities from Deep Lake, Antarctica - Antarctic Deep Lake Metagenome 02WF4 | ecosystem: Environmental > Aquatic > Non-marine Saline and Alkaline > Saline | place... | reverse complement strand
AAGTTGATGAGCAGTTGGTTTCGCTTTCGCGTAAAAAAATTGCCGAGCAGGCCATTGAACACAGTAAATTGATTTTAGTGGAAAATGATGAAACCGCTTTGGATTTGATCAATGTTTACGCCCCTGAACATTTTATAATTGCGACGTCAAACGAGGACTTTTTTATCGACGGAATTCAAAATGCCGGATCGGTTTTTATCGGGAATTACACCCCTGAAAGTGCCGGCGATTATGCCTCTGGCACAAACCACACTTTACCCACAAATGGATTTGCAAAACAATATAGCGGCGTGAACTTGGACAGCTTTCTCAAGAGCATCACGTTTCAAAAGATAGATGAAGACGGAATTCAGAGAATAGGAAAAAGCATTGAATTGATGGCCGAAGCCGAAGGTTTGCAAGCGCATAAAAATGCGGTTAGTTTGCGGTTGGAAAGTTTAAAAAAACAGGAACAGACCTCAAAGGTTTTTAAGGATTATCAAAATAAACCTTTGAGGTCTAAAAGAAAATTATGAAAGAAAAATTCAACATAAAAAAACTCGTTCGCTCAAATGTAGCGAAGCTTCAACCCTACTCCTCAGCGCGCGACGACTTTAAATCAAACGGCAAGGAAATGGTGTTTCTGGACGCCAATGAAAATCCTTTTGAAAACGGGTTGAACCGCTATCCAGATCCGCAGCAAAATAAATTGAAGTCCGCTGTGGCTAAAATCAAAAATGTAGATAAAAACCAGATTTTACTGGGCAATGGCAGCGATGAAGTTTTGGATTTAATTTTTCGGGCATTTTGTGAACCTCATCAGGACAACATTATTACTTTACCGCCAACTTATGGAATGTACACCGTTTTGGCCGGCATTAACGCCATTGAAAATCGCCAGGTTTTACTGTCTAAAACTTTTGAACTTAGGGAAAATCATATTTTAGAAAAAGCTGATGAGCATTCAAAAATCCTGTTTATTTGTTCGCCAAACAACCCTACGGGAAACCTTTTCGACAAAGAAAAGATTACATTTTTACTCAATAACTTTCAAGGTTTAGTTGTTATCGATGAAGCTTATGCCGATTTTTCTTCAGAAGAAAGTTGGGTTAATTTTTTAAATTCACATTCCAATCTCATCGTTACACAAACTTTATCGAAAGCTTTTGGAATGGCAGGAATAAGACTTGGAATGTGTTTTACTTCCCCAGAAATTGTCACAATTTTAAACAAAATCAAACCACCTTATAATGTCAATCAATTGACCCAGGAAAAAGCGCTAACCCGCATTGAAAACCATCAAAACGTGGAAAGGGAAATTTCAATAATTTTGAAAGAGCGACAGTTTTTAACCGAAGAACTGAAAAACGTTACTTTCATCGAAAAAATATATCCATCAGATTCCAATTTTGCTTTAGTGAAAGTCGATAACGCGACAAAACGTTATGAGGAATTGTTGCAACACGGAATCGTCGTCAGAAATCGCACCGATCAAGCTTTGTGCGAAAATACGTTGCGCTTTACTGTGGGAACTGAAAGTGAAAATCGTAAATTGATGGAAGCCCTAAAAATGATGAGGTCCTGATCCCGTTAGTTATCGGAATAGGATGAGGTGTTGAATGAGATCCTGAAACGACACTTCGACTGCGCTCAGTGTGGAAGTTCAGGATGACAATGAAAAAAAAGAGTAGATTAAAAAAATTCAGTAAAAAAATAGAAGATGAAAAAAGTATTATTTATAGACCGTGATGGAACTTTGATAAAAGAGCCAAACGATCAGCAAGTGGATACAGTTGAAAAACTGACATTTTATCCAGAAGTAATTTTTTATCTCGGCAAAATCGCCCGCGAATTGGATTATGAATTGGTGATGGTCACCAATCAAGACGGGCTGGGCACCACCGATTTTCCCGAAAAAAACTTTTGGCCCATACAAAATTTTATAGAAAAAACCTTTAGTAATGAAAGCGCCGCTTTTAAGGAAAGCCTAATTGACAGAACCTTTCCCGACGAAAATGCCGATACCCGAAAACCCAATATTGGGATGTTGAAGGAAAATTATCTGGACAATCCCGATTATGATTTAAAAAACTCATTGATGATCGGTGATCGTTTTACCGATGTGGAATTTGCCAAAAACTTTGGCGGAAAAGGAATTCTGATCACTAATAATTTGGGACTCGGCGAAAAAGAAACTGAGAACGACAATGAGAATTTAAAGAAATACACAGCCCTGAAAACCAAAAACTGGAAAGAGATTTATGAATTTTTAAAGCTTCAGGACCGAACTGCGCAAGTTTCAAGAAAAACCAATGAAACGAATATTGATATCAAATTAAACGTTGATGGAACTGGCAAAAGTAACATCAGCACCGGAATTTCATTTTTTGATCACATGCTGGATCAACTTTCCAGGCACGGTCAAATGAATTTGGATATAAATGTAAAGGGGGATCTAGATGTCGATGAACACCACACCATTGAAGATATTGCGCTTGCCCTTGGTGAAGTTTTTAAAACAGCTTTGGGTGACAAATTGGGAATCGAGCGCTATGGTTTTTGCTTGCCAATGGACGATTGCCTCGCACAAGTGGCAGTGGATTTTGGTGGACGAAATTATTTGGTTTGGGATGCAACTTTCAACCGCGAAATGATCGGGAAAATGCCAACAGAAATGTTTATGCATTTTTTCAAATCGTTTAGCGACGGCGCCAAATCCAACCTCAACATCAAAGCAGAAGGAACTAACGAGCACCACAAAATTGAAGCAATTTTCAAGGCTTTTGCCAAAGCCCTAAAAATGGCGGTAAAACGCGATCCTGAAAAAATGATTTTGCCTTCCACTAAAGGAGTGCTTTAATTGCTTAAATTTGTTTTATGCTTACTCAAAATCAAAAAAATATCATCCTTGAAACCCTCAAACCTTTTGAGCCGGTCAAAATTGGAATATTTGGCTCGTTAGCGCGCAACGAAGAAGGTTCAAAAAGCGATATTGATATTTTATACACATTCCAAAAGAAAATTGGTGTTTTCACGTTAATCGGCATTAAACAAGAACTGGAAGAAAAACTCAAAAAAAGAGTTGATTTAGTATCTGAAAATCACATCAACCCCAAAATCAAACCTTTTATAATGAACGACCTAACCTTGATTTATGACGCTAAATAAAGACATTTTTAGGCTTGAGCACATTATTGATTCTATTGTAAAAATTGAACAGTTAGTGCAGATTTTGGGCAACTATCCCAATTTTGAAGAAAAATGGATAGAACAAGATTCTGTAATCAGAAATTTTGAAATAATTGGCGAAACGAGTAGTCATATTTCCAAAGAACTAAAAGAAAACCATTTAGATATTGCCTGGAAAGAAATACGTGGAATGCGGAATTTTATGAGCCACGAATATTTTGGATTGCAATTAGATACAATTTGGACTTCAGCTGTTCACGATATTCCAATCTTAAAAAAACAGATTCAAAAAATTCTTCACGATTTAGAAGCCTAATAAATTTTCCAGTCTTCACAAATTAAATGAACACAACCATAAAACGCGATCCTGAGAAAATGATTTTGTTTTCTACCAAAGGAACGTCATAAAAAGCAACAAGATAAAAATCAATGAAAAGAAACAACCAAAAATGTAAAACTCCCCCTTCGGGGGCCGGGGGGATTATCATCATAAATTATGGCGCGGGAAATATCCAAAGCCTGAAATTTGCAATTCAGCGGCTTGGTTTTAAAGCAATCCTTTCAGATAATGCCGAAGAAATCAGACAAGCCGACAAAGTTATTTTCCCCGGGGTGGGCCACGCCAGTCACACGATGGAAAAACTTAAAGCCACTGGCTTGGACAAAGTTATTCCAGAATTAACACAACCCGTATTGGGGATTTGCCTTGGGATGCAATTGATGTGCAATTTTTCAGAAGAGGGAAATACTGAGGGCTTAAAAATTTTTGATGCGGAAGTCAAAAAATTCCCAAAAACCGTCAAAGTACCACAAATCGGTTGGAATCAAATTTCAAATTTCAGTTCACCCTTGTTTTCAGGAATTAAGGAAAAAGAATATATGTATTTGGTTCACAGTTTTTATGTCGAAAAATGCGCACAAATGATTGCTGAAACTGAATATGGCCTCGTCTATTCTTCCGCTTTGCAAAAGGATAATTTTTATGGCGTTCAGTTTCATCCCGAAAAAAGCAGTAAAGCCGGGGAAAAAATTTTAGAAAATTTTTTAAAGGTATGATGATGCCTTAAAACAAGTTAAGGGTGACGACCATGGCAAATTGAAAGCTTTCGTCATACTGAACTTGATTCAATACCTCAAAGTGAAAATAAAAAGTTTGAATCAAAAATAACAGAGTGCGATCCCGGATCAAGTCCGGGATGACAAAAAATAAAAACAGACTTTTATGAAAATAATCCCAGCCATAGATATTATCGACGGAAAGTGCATTCGATTATCCAAAGGCGATTACAGCACAAAGAAAATATATAGCAAAAATCCGGTGGAAGTTGCAAAGAAATTTGAGGCTCACGGTATTAAATATTTACACCTGGTGGATTTAGACGGTGCAAAAAACAAACACGTGGTCAATCACAAAACCCTGGAAAATATTGCATCACAAACTAATTTGACGATTGACTTTGGCGGCGGTATCAAGACGGATGAAGACTTGAAAATTGCTTTTGAAAGTGGCGCAAAAAGTATCACTGGCGGAAGCATTGCCGTTAAAAACCCTGAGTTATTTGAGAATTGGATTAAGGAATTTGGGGCTGATAAAATAATCCTCGGTGCCGATGCCAAAGATGAAAAAATTGCGGTTAGCGGTTGGGAAGAAACTTCGGAAAAAGAACTCATTCCATTCATTCAAGAGTATAAAATGAAAGGCGTTCAATCGGTGATTTGCACCGATATCAATAAAGATGGAATGTTGCAGGGCCCATCTTTCGAGTTGTACAGAAAAATTATTTCAAAAGTCAGCGGTATAAAACTCATTGCTTCCGGCGGGATCTCTCATTTTGATGAGTTGGCTGAACTGGCTGAAATCGGTTGTGAAGGCACTATTATCGGCAAAGCGATTTATGAAAAAAAGATCAGTTTAAAACAACTGGAAAAATTTATCATCGGCTGATCAAAAGATTTAGTTTTGGAAAAACCAGCCTATTTTTAATTTTTTCTAAAACCCTTTTAATTCCCGCCCAATTCGTTAATTTTATGGCGTTCAAAAAAGAACCTTGTTCATTAAAAGTAGAAAAATAAATAGTTTATAAAATTATGAGAAAACAATTTAAAACCCAATTGCTCTGTTTAGTATTCTTCATTTCCGCACTCGGCTTTGCCCAGGAAAAGAAGACTTCGAAATATGATATCCCGGCAAATTATACCAAACAAGAAGTGGATATTGCAATGCGCGATGGTGTGAAATTGCACACCACCATTTATTCCCCGAAGGACAAATCGCAGGAATATCCAATCATTATGATGCGGACGCCTTACAGCTCAAAGCCTTACGGAAAAGACAACTTCCCTGAGTCAGCTTACCGGATGGCAGGAAACAAACAATTGGTAAAACAAGGCAACATTTTTGTCAAGCAGGATGTGCGCGGACGTTGGATGAGTGAGGGCGATTTTGACAATATGCGTCCTTATATTCCCAATAAAACCGGCGATCAAACCGATGAAGCCAGCGACACTTATGACGCAATTGAATGGCTGATAAACAATGTAGAAAACAATAATGGAAAGGTTGGAATTTGGGGAATTTCATATCCCGGGTTTTATTCAACTTATGCTTTGTTGAGCGATCACCCAGCTTTGAAAGCTGTTTCGCCACAAGCATCGATCAGCGATTTTTTCTTCGATGATTTTCACCACAATGGCGCTTATTTATTGAGTTATTTTATGGCGACATCACTTTTTGGAAAGCAAAATCCACCGACAACTGAGCCGAATTATCACTTTCCAGATATTCCTTCAAAAGATCAATATTCGTTTTTCCTTGAAAACACGCCAATCAAGAAATTGGATAAATATTATCCAGATAATTTTTTCTGGGATCAATTGAAAAATCACCCAAACTATGATGAATTTTGGCAATCGCGCAGCATTTTACCGCATTTAAAAGACATCAAACCAGCCGTGATGTATGTGGGCGGTTTGTTTGATGCTGAAGATCTTTATGGTCCATTTCAGAGTTATAAAAAGATTGAGGAATCCAGTGATAATTTCAACATCATCACTTATGGGCCTTGGTCGCATGGTCAATGGGTGAGCACTAAAAAACGGCAAGCTTTGGGCAATGTTTTCTTTGGCGATAGCATTTCGATTAATTTTCAGCGCGATGTGGTTACCCCATTTTTTAACCATTTCTTGAAGGATAAGAAAAAGTTTGATTTGCCGGAAGCCAGAATGTATGACACCGGCGAACGAAAATGGGATTCCTACGCTGATTGGCCACCAAAAAATGCAAGTCCAAAACGCTATTACCTGGGCAAACACAATAAATTTTCAGAGTCCGCAAAACCAAATCATAAAGAAAAGTTTGTGAGCGATATTGAAAATCCTGTCCCCTATTCTGAAGACATAAAAGTGGTTTTTACGCCGCGAAAATATATGACTGACGATCAGCGTTTTGCCGCGCGTCGTCCGGATGTATTAACTTACACCACGCCAGTTTTAAAAAAAGATTTAAAAATGGCCGGTGAAATCAATGCCGATCTGCAAGTTGCCACAACAGGAACCGATGCTGACTGGATAGTCAAAGTTGTGGATGTTTACCCTGCTGACGCCAAGGATTATGAAGAAACACAGAAGTACCTGAAAATGTCAAATTATCACATGATGGTGCGTAGCGAAGTAATGCCGGGACGTTTCAGAAATAGTTTTTCTGATCCCGAAGCGATGAAGGCCAATAAAAAAACGGAAATTGAGTTCACTTTGCAAGGCATTAATCACACCTTTAAAAAAGGGCATAAAATGCAGATACAAATTCAGAGCACATGGTTTCCTTTCATCAATTTAAACCCTCAGACTTTTGTACCTAACATTTTTAAGGCAGATGAAAGTGACTATAAAACGCAAACCCACACTATTTATGGCGATTCTTATATTGAATTTAAGCAACTTAATTGATAGCGTATTAAACCATTGATTTTCAAAAAGCACCTTAGCTCGAGGAGCTTTTTGTTTTCAATTCAAAATTTCAATTTTGCAATGAATACTAAAACATCAGCAAAACGAACGGGAAACCTGACCAAACGAATCATTCCCTGTCTGGACATCAAAAACGGTCGAACCGTGAAAGGCGTTAATTTCCTAAATTTGCGCGATGCCGGTGACCCAGTTGAATTGGCCAAGGTTTATGCCGAAAACGGAGCTGACGAATTGGTTTTCTTGGATATCTCTGCGACAGAAGAAAAACGGAAAACCCTGACTGATTTGGTACTTCGCGTTGCTGAAAAAGTAAACATTCCCTTTACTGTGGGCGGCGGGATTTCCTCTGTGAAAGATGTTGATGCCCTCTTGCAATCTGGCGCCGATAAAATTTCCATCAATTCAGCGGCGGTCAAAAATCCAAAACTGATCACTGATATTTCAGTAAAATTTGGTAACCAATGCGTAGTGGTTGCGATTGATGCCAAAAAAATTAATGACGAATGGAAAGTACATTTGGTCGGCGGAAAAGTTCCCACCGAACTCAATTTATTTGATTGGGCCGCAGAAGTTGAAGAACGCGGTGCCGGCGAAATTCTATTTACTTCGATGAATAATGATGGCACAAAAAACGGTTTTGCAAATGAAGCCTTAGCGCGATTGTCTGAAGAATTGAACATCCCGATTATTGCTTCCGGCGGTGCAGGAAATAAGCAGCATTTTTTAGAGGCTTTCGAAAAAGGAAAAGCTGATGCAGCACTCGCCGCGAGTGTATTTCACTTTAAAGAAATTGCCATTCCGGACCTGAAAAAGTATTTAAGTGAAAACGGTTTTTCAGTTAGATTTTAAGGTCAAATTATACTAAATTTAGATGGGGATGACAGAAAAAATATTATAAGAATTAATTTATGAACATTGATTTCAACAAAAACCCAGACGGACTCGTACCGGCAATTATTCAAGATGCTAAAACCCAAAAAGTTTTGATGCTGGGTTATATGAACGAAGAGGCATTTTTAAAAACCAATCAATCTAAAAAAGTCACTTTTTTTAGCCGAAGTAAACAACGTTTATGGACAAAAGGCGAAGAAAGCGGCAATTTCCTGAACCTAGTCGATATCAAACTCGATTGCGATAATGACACGCTTTTAATTCACGTCAACCCTGAAGGACCCGTTTGCCACACCGGCGCAGACACCTGTTGGAAAGAAGACAACCAGCAGGATTACGGTTTTATTTCTGAACTGGAACAGATCATTGAAAATCGAAAAAATCAAGCTTCCGCCAAAAACAGTTATGTTGCTTCACTTTTTGAAAAGGGAATCAATACAATCGCCCAGAAAGTCGGTGAAGAAGCTGTGGAAACCGTCATCGAAGCTAAAGATGACAACGACGATTTATTCTTAAACGAGTCGGCAGATTTATTGTTTCATTATTTGATTTTATTAAAGGCAAAAGGTTTTAAATTGAATGAGGTTGCGGAGGTTCTGAAGAATAGGAATGATTGAAGATCTTAAATCACCTAAAAAATCATTATATTGATAGAAAAATAAGATGACCACGATTGAGCGCCATATAATTGAATCTTATTCAGAAATTTTTGAAGGATTGAGTCGGTTGAGTGAACTTGATCTCATCGAAAACCTTTAAAGGTACTTGAGGCCTAAAAAGGATGCACGATGAGTTTGACCTGCTGATTGAAGTCACAACAATTGAAAGTAATCTTATCTTAGTAACTGATGTGCTTCATTTTAAAAATTCATTCTTCAAAACAAAATTTTGAGCTTTAATTCTTATTTTTGAAGTAAATATAACTTGCGATGAATATTCAAACTGAGAAAATACATTTAGCCAAGCTGCTTTTGGAAACTGAAAATCCCAAAATAATTGAATCTATTAAAAAGATTTTCAAAAAAGATAAAACAGCGGACTTCTGGGATGATTTAACTCTTGAACAAAAAGAGGAAATTGATACAGCTTCATCGGAAATTAAAAATGGAGAGGTAACAGACTACGAATCATTTATGGAAAAACACCGATAAGTGAATAGAAAAGTTGACATTTCAAAAACAGTCAAAAAGAAACTGGATAAACTTTTCGATTATCTTATCGAAAGATGGTCTCTGAATGTAAAAAATGAATTTGTTGAAAAACTCGATGATTGTATTGAAATTATTAAACAACAACTGAAGCGTTTCCCGAATCCAATAAAAGAAAGGGATTAAGAAAATGCGTTGTAACCAAACAAACCACCTTATATTATCGATTTAATTCAAAACGAATTAACGTGGTTACACTATTTGATACCAGACAAAAACCAAAAAAATTGAATAAGGAAATATAATCCAAAAAAAAAACGTAGCGCAATCCTGTGTCTATAACAAACCCGCCTTTAAACACCTTTTTCCAATTCCTAAATATTGGAAAACCCTGAACCTTCACAAAACCTGAAATTTTGTTATATTTGGTTTGGCGAAAAATTAGCTGTGTGTTTTTGCCATTATTTTTAATTATTTCACATCAACAATACCCCTTAAAAAACTGAACTTTTCGATTATGCAAAAAACACAACATTATATAAAAGGAAATTGGACTGAAGGAAAAGGCGACGGAATCCCGATTTTCGATTCCGTTACCGGTGAACATTTTACCAATGTCACTACCGAAGGCCTTGATATTTCTTCTATTTTAAATTACGGTCGCGAAAAAGGCGATTCGCTGCGCAAAATGACTTTTCTCGAGCGCGGGTTGCGGCTCAAAAAACTCGCTTATCATTTGATGGATAAAAAGCGCGATTTTTATGAAATCAGCTTCCGCAGCGGAACGACAAAAGCCGATGCCTGGATCGATATTGAAGGCGGCATCGGAAATGTTTTTGCCAACGCCTCTTTGCGTAAAGAGTTTCCTGATAAGCCTTATCACGTTGAAGGTAACCCGATTGATTTATCAGACGGCGGAAACTTTATGGGGCACCATATTTTGGTTCCCAGATTAGGCGTGGCGGTTCACATCAATGCCTTTAATTTCCCCGTGTGGGGAATGCTGGAAAAATGCGCCGTAAACTGGATGGCGGGAATGCCGGCCGTCGTTTTGCCAGCGCCGCAAAGTGCCTTCGTTACCGAAGCGGTGGTAAAAGAAATCATCGCCTCAGGGATTTTGCCCGAAGGTTCCATCCAACTCATCAGCGGAACGGCCAAAACAATTTTGGATAACGTGGAAGCCCAAGATGTCGTCAGCTTCACGGGCTCGGCCGAGACCGGCAAAAAATTAAAAACCCACCCGCGTTTGATCGAAGAATCAATTCCCTTCACCACCGAAGCCGATTCTTTGAATGCTTGCGTTCTTGGGGAAGATGCCGTTCCCGGGACACCGGAATTCAAATTTTTTATCCGCGAGGTGCGCCGTGAAATGGTGGGCAAATGCGGTCAAAAATGCACGGCCATCCGCCGCGTGATCGTTCCTGAAAATTTGATTAAAGATGTGCAAATCGCACTCGGCAAGTCGTTGGATAAAATAACTTATGGCGATCCGCGCTTAAAAGAAGTGCGAATGGGAACCTTGATCGACCGCAAACAAGTGGACGTCGTCAAAGAAAACATTAAAAAAATCGGTCAAACGGCCGAAATGGTTTATGGCGATTTTGAAGGTGGAAAAGCCATTGGCGCAGATTTTGACAAAGGCGCATTTTTTAAACCCGTTGTGATGCGCGAAGACGAGCCCTTTAAAAACAAAGCAGCTCACGTTACCGAAGCTTTTGGCCCGGTGAGTACGCTGATGCCTTATAAAAATTTAGAAGAAGCAGTTGAACTTTCACGAATGGGGAAAGGCTCGCTCGTGAGTTCAATTTTTACCAATGACGACAGCATTGGTCGAGATTATACCGTGCAGGCCGCGACCCACCACGGAAGGATCCTTGTGCTGAACCGCAAAAGTGCAAAGCAAAGCACGGGCCACGGTTCGCCTTTGCCAACACTCATTCACGGCGGTCCCGGTCGCGCCGGTGGCGGTGAAGAAATGGGCGGAATCAGGGGAATCAAACATTTCCTTCAACGCTGTGCCATTCAAGGTTCGCCAACTTCCCTGACAGAAATCACCGGAATTTACCAGCCAAACGCTGATTATAAAAAATCTGAAAAGCATCCATTTGCTTATCATTGGGAAGATATCCAGCCCGGAATGTCGCTGAAAACCCACAGCCGTACTTTAACGGATTCTGACATTATTAATTTTGGGAATCTGACTTGGGATCATTTTTATGCCCACACCGATACCACCGCGCTCGAAGGGACAATTTTTGAAAACCGGACGGTGCACGGTTACTTTTTAATTTCACTCGCGGCCGGCTTGTTTGTCTATCCAAATGAAGGCCCGGTTGCGGCAAATTATGGTTTGGAAGAAATCCGTTTTTTGCGTCCGCTTTATGACAACGACACCGTTCACGTGCGCTTGACCTGTAAAGAAAAAGTGGACCGTCAGCAAAAAGGGAAAGAATTGCCCAGCGGAATTGTCAAATGGTATGTCGAAATTTTTGACACTAACCTCAGCAAGAAAAAATACCGCGAGGAAGATGAAGAACCGCTGGTTGCCATTGCGACAATCTTAACGATGGTCCAGAAAAAACAGACGCAATTTACCGAAATAACCGACGAGGTTTTTGAACAGGCAATGTTGAGTTTAACCCAAGACGCAAAACCAAACTGGGGAAAGATGACCTCTCAACATATGCTGGAACACCTGGAATTGAGCTACCGCATTTCTTCGGGTGAAATTCAAGGTTTCACCGTCTCAACCCCGGAAGAAGAACGCGAAGAGCTGCAAGAATTTTTATGGAATTATAAACCAATGCCGAAAAATTTCAACTCTCCGCTTTACGGCGACGGCGAGTTGCCTTCTTTAAAACACGACGATCTTGCAGAAGCCAAACAAAAATTACGCGAAGCAAAAGAAAAATACGAACGCTATTTTCAAGAAAATCCAGAAGCCGAAAATGCCCACGCGGTTTATGGCGAGCTCACGGGTTTTGAATGGAAATTGCTTCACCGCAAGCATTTGAACCATCACTTTGAACAGTTTGGGATTTTGGTTGAAGCTTAAAAAAAGGGGGGCGGTTGTAATATCATTTAAACCATAAGATTGCGTATTTAGATCTGTTTATTTCCCATTTATTCAGCGTTATCCCCAATCTTGTCTGTCGGCCGGCAGGATTGCTTGGGGACGCTTTGACTAAACGAAGAATAACTCAAATTTTATAAGCGAAAAATTAAAGTTCAATTGGAATAATTGGTCAAAACCTATAGCCAATAAATCCCTCAATTTTACCTACAATAGGAAAACCTGATTCATTTCCATTTATCAAGTTTCTACCACCGCCAACGCTCAATTCAAAAACGAGCCCCCGGGAATTTATCCATTTAACGCCCAAGCCAAAGCCAAAAGCTACATCTACAAAATTTTTGGCCTTAGTAGAAGTCTCGTTGTTTTTAATAAAATCTATGCTTGATTCATAATTATTCAGCATTCCAAAAACTTCCAAAAAGAAGCCACCGGCATAATTACTTTCGCCAAAATAAGCTCGGTAATACGGGGAAATATACTTCAGTTCGTTCTTAAAAGATTCATTGTTAAATGAAATAAACCCTGAAACCCCTATCGCACTTTCCGGGTCCAAAATATATTCAGCTTAGGCTCAAACCACCTGCCAAAATGGTTAATGCATTAAACCGAACTTCGTTGCGCGACAATGTATCTTCCTCAGAACTGTCATTTTGGGCGATGGAAACTGTTGAGTATAAAAGCAGTGTGAGGGCAATGAGCGAAGCTTTAAAATTTTTATTTTTACCATAGCCGATAGTTTTTGCTGGCAAGTTATAAGGTAATGGATTATCAGTTAAGTGTTTTAAGGTTCTTTCCTGCTCAACCGGTTTTCAGCTGTTGAAATTATTCCTGTTACAAAGTTTTTCCTTTTGCAAACAATCAAATGCTCAATTAAAAAACAATCTATTTGAATGCTTAAGCAAAATCATTCTATTTCCTGCTTTTCTTTAGACCCAAATAAAATGGTGGCATCTTCCAAAGCCATATACAAACAAGGCACGATCACCAATATTATCGCCGTGGCGAAAAGGATTCCAAAACCAAGGGAAATTGCCATTGGAATGAGGTATTGGGCTTGACTTGAATTTTCCAGAATAATTGGCGCCAGTCCGCCAAAAGTGGTGAGCGTGGTCAGCAAAATTGGGCGAAAACGGCGCAATCCAGCTTCGTGAATGGCATCATAGGCGGAAAGTTCCCTTTCGTTGCGCTGATTATTGGCATAATCTACCATAATTAAAGCATCATTGACGACAACGCCGGCCAAAGCAATCATTCCCATTAAGCTGACCAAGGATAAATCATATCCCAGCAGGATATGACCGATAACCGCACCAACAGTTCCAAACGGTATGGCGGTCATTATTATAAAAGGCTGGATATAATTACTGAATGCCAGGGCCAGCAAAGCATAGATCAATAATAAAGCGATTGAAAAAGTGCCCCAAAGCGAATTTGTAGATTCTCGCATATCAGCTTGGCCGCCTTCAAAAGACCAGGTCAAACCCGGATAATCAGCCCGAAGTTGTGGCAAAACCTCTGTATTAACGGATTCCAAGACGCGGGTTACAGCATTTGAGGGCACAACGTCCATTCCCACGTTGATTACACGCCTTCCATCGCGACGGTTGATGGATGTAAAAGCCTCTTTTTCCTCAACTTTCACCACATCCATCAAAGGCACTTGAACGCTATCTGGTGTCCTGAGAATAAAATCTTCTAAATTTCTAATGTCCTTTCGCTCTTCCCGGGGAAGTTTCACACGGACTTCTACCTCATTATTCCCGCGCAACTGCCGCATTGCCAACGCCCCAAAAAAAGCGTTCCGCACTTGTCGGCCAACGTCATTCGACGTTAAACCGAGATTCCTTCCTTCCGGCAAAATTTTAAAATCATATTGCATTTTGCCTTTATTATAATTATCGCTAACGTCGCGGGTATTTTGAAATTCTTCCATTTCTTTTACAAAGGCCTTACTGGCTTTGGCCAAAACATCAATATTTGAATGGCTTAAATCAATACTTATATCCTGTCTGGCACCTCCAGGACCGCGCTCTGCCTCAAAAGTAATTTGATCGACCCCGCGGATGTCCCCAATATTGTCACGCCAAAGCGCAATGACTTCACGCGCTGTCATATCGCGCTCATCAGGTGGGCGCATCACGATTTCCACGTCGATAAAACTCTGCCCGCGGACATTTGTTTTTACGCCTTCGGCAACTTCATATAAATCGTGTTCCTCAAACATTTTCTGTGTGGCTGCGGCAACTTCACGGGCAACTTTTCCGCCTTGCTCTGGCGTTGTGCCCACCGGCAAACGGATTCCAGCTTCAATCTCATCGGCGGCGACTTCTGGCATTAAAATCAAACCCATATGATCGCTCAGACCAAAACCACCGACGATGAGCAATAATCCAGTGGCGATACTTAAAGTGATGTAGCGGAATTTAAGGCATTTGTCCAAAAACGGACGGTAATATTTGGAAACCAAATTTTCGAATCCGCTTGCAAATTTCTGCTGCCAGTTTTCAAATTTCCTAACGAAGCCTTTTTTAGTTTTCTTTTTGAGATGACCCAAATGGGCCGGCAAAATAAAAAGCGCTTCCACCAGTGAAATGGCCAAAATAACAATGACCACCGCCGGCAGCGGCTGCCAAAATTTCCCGGTTTCCCCCGGAAGAAATAATAGCGGAACAAAAGCGATTATAGTCGTTAGAATACTAAAAAAAACAGGTTTGGAAACATCCTGGGCACCGAGAATAGCGGCTTTCATAATCCCATATCCTTTTTGGCGGTATTCAAAAACATTTTCGCCCACCACAATGGCATCATCGACCACAATCCCCAAGACAACCAGGAAGCCAAACATTGAAATCATATTCACGCTCACGCCAATAAGTGGCAACAAAATCATTCCGCCAATAAATGAGATCACCATTCCCGCCATTACCCAAAACGCCAATCGGTATTCCAGAAAAAGGCTTAAAATCACGAGCACAATAACGATCGCCATCAGGCCATTTTCAGTTAAAAGGGAAAGCCGCTCGCGGTAATCCTGAGCGCGGTTGCTGTCAATCCTATGTTTAATGCCCGGTGGAAATTGGAAGTCGGCGAGCATATCCTTTACGATCTTCTCGATATCGGAAGGCGATTGATTTCCCACCCGAAAAACTTCCATACTCACGGCTGTTTGCTGATTGAACTGCCCGTCGAAACCTGTTTCCACAAAGCCATCGGTAATTTCAGCAATATCGCCGAGCTTTACCTGGGCACCGGTTTCTGAAGTAACAATGGTAATGTTTTCAAATTCCCGTGCAAATTGCTTGCGCTCTTTCATCCGCAGCATTATTTCGCCAGAGGTCGTTTGAACAGATCCTGCGGGAACATCGCGACTGGATTGTTCCAGAATATTGGCCACCTGCCCGAGTGTCAGCTGATATTTTCTGAGGTTATAGCGCGGGATTTCAATGCGTGTTTCATAATCGGGAACGTTGTCCAATTCTACTTGCGTAATCTCTGGTTGGCTCAACAACCGGTTACGAAGGCGTTCACCGAGTTTTCTCAAGGTCCAGATATCAGCTTCGCCATAAATCGCAATTTCCATTACATCGCGTTGCCGCGCCTGCAAGACGACTTCGGGTTCTTCAATATCGTCGGGAAAGGTGCGGATCCTGTTCACCGCCTGGTCTATATCCTGAAAGGCTTTCATCCTCTCGGTGCCGGTAATCAATTCGATGGAAATGCTGCCCGATCCTTCGCGCGCCCGGGATGTGATTTCCTTTATACCTTGAATTCCACGAATAGATTCTTCGACAGGAAGCAAAATCCCCTGTTCAACTTCTTCTGGCGAAGCACCGGGATAAGTAACGCTGACGTCCACAAAATCCAATTGTGATTCAGGAAAAACCTCTTTTTGAATAGTGAACATTGTGTAAATCCCACCACCGATCAATAACAGCATCAACAAATTAGCCGCAACAGAATTGCGTGCCATAAATGCGATAACGCCAGTGCTGCTTTTTTGATCGGATTCTTTATTCATTTGTGTTTTAGTTTTTTTTTATTACCCGTAATTAATAATCCTTATCTTGAAATCATTATAACTTGAATTCCATTAGTTAATCCTGCAAGCCCGCCTGCCGGAAGGACAGGGTTTTAAAAACTGTGTAGGTTTAATTGATTAAGGGTTTATACCTACAAGGTCAAAAAAGACCTTGCAGGAAAGGCAAAATTGCTTATTCTTATTGCACTGAATCTTTTTCAGTTCGCAACAGGACCCCGTTGGTAACTGTACTTATATTACTGGTTACCACGTTTTCATTTCCCCTTAAACCATCTGTGATATAAGCATAATTAGCGTCCATCAATTTTATTTTTACATCTCGGATAGCAAGTTTTCCATCTTCCATTACCCAAACGGTTTTGTTTCCGCGTAAAAATTCACGGTCCAATTGAACGACATCGTCAATTTTTTCAGCTTGGATTTGAGTTTCGACAAATTCACCGATCGTTAATTTTGGTTTACCCTGATTTGATTTCTTATTTGCCAAGGGATCCTTAACACGAATTAAAATCCTGGCGAGACGTGTTTGCCGGTCCAAGGCACCGATTTCCCTGTACAGATAACCAGTTCGATATTCTTCAGTATCCCGGGAAGTAGTGTTTTTAATGCGCACCTCAGCCCCTTTTTCGCTGTCGTTTTTTGGAAAAGAAAGCCATTGGACTTTATTGAGCGGAAGCGTAATATTTACCCAGAAATAATCGATTCCCACCAAACGTCCCAAATTGCTTTGTGTGGAAACCTGCGAACCTAAGGTTACATTTTGTTCAATTACTTTGGCATCAAAAGGCGCTTCAACTGACGTTCGTTTCAAATTCAACCTGGCTTGGTTTACCGAAGCTCGAGCCGACTGAACCCTTGCTTTCACCGCTTTTAACTGCGGTTGCCGAAGAACAAGGTCTTTCTGTTTGCCAGAAATGGAATCGCCACCAACGAGTGCCAAATCCTTTTTCGCAATATTTTGCCGTCCCATTTCAACCTCTAAATCTGTTTTAGCCTGAAGCAATTCACTTTTGCGAAGTTCCAGTTGATTTCTATAATCGGCGGGATTTATTTTCAACAGCACTTCCCCTTTTTTGACCAAACCACCCGGAACAAATTCTGGCGATCGTTCAATAATTTGACCGCTCACCTGCGCATTCAAGCGAACATCTTCCAGTGGCTGAACCGTTCCCGTGGCTACAAATTCAGGAATAAAAGAACCTTTTTTAACTTTCTGAACGCTCACGAGCATAGCCGTTTTTTTAGTAGCGCCTTCACTTTTTGCAGTCGGTTCGGTAGAATAGATTAAAAAGAGCACAGCTGCCGCCACGAGCAAAATGATGCCACAAATCAAAATAATTTTTTTAGTGCTCATAATGTATTATTGATTTGTCGGTTCTTCTTCACTTTCCCTTGTCGGCTTTTCTTCCAGTTCATTTTCCCGTTCGGTTTCAAAACTTCCGGCAAGTGAACGGTAAAGCGCAATCCTGTATTCATATTTCAGTTGTTTTGCCTCTAACAAATTTCGTTGTAATTGTTGCTGATCGTCCAGGGAAACCAGCACATCGAGGTAATTTGTAAATCCATTTAAAAATTCAATGCGCAATTGCTTGCTCACTTTTTCAGCCATTTCAACGCGTTTTTCAAAAATTTGAATGCGTTTTTTTTGATTTTCTTCCCGGATCAAGGCGTCTTCAACTTCCTGAAAAGCAGTTAAAACAGATTGCCCATATTGATGCAATTGCTGTTTTTTTACTGCTTCTGTGCGATCGACTTCTGCACGCAAGCGTCCCCAATATAAAATGGGCGCCAAGAGGTTTGCGCCTAAAGTATAAGCCCAATTATTGAAGAGATTGGTATAAGTATTTGACCGCGCCTGGGCAGAAAGATTGAGCGACATCCGGGGGAATTTATTCCGGACTGCAGCGGCCATATCGCGATCGGCAGCCAAAAGCGCGCTGTATTCACGTTGAATGTCGGGCCGGCGTCTAATTAATTCCAGTGGTAATCCGGTTTTAGGCTTTTCTGGGATTTCACCAAAAGAATCGCTTACTTCAATCGAAAAGTTTTGCGGTGGCGTTCCCGTGAGGACCGCTAACTGGTTTTTGAGCGTTTGAATTTGGGTTTGGTATAAAATCCTGCGGTTTTTGGTTTCTTCCAGAAGTTGTTGCTGCCGCAAAATATCGACCCCTTTAATTTGACCGCCGCCAAAACGCACACGGATCAACTTGATAATGCGCTTATTATTTTCGATTTGCTGATTGGCTAGCGCCAGTTGTCTTTTGGCCGTTTTGAGTTGAAAGTAAATATTTGAGACTTCCGCCGAAAGGCTAATCGCCGCAGCTTGATAATCATAATAACTCGCCCGGAACCGAAAATTTTCCGCCTGAACATTTGCACTTATCCTTCCCCAGAGATCGACTTCATAATTTGCGGTAAGCCCGATTTGTGTATTTTCACCACCGGCAAAATCGGGTTCTGGCCGGCTGATTGCTGTTTGCGCATTTGCGTTAATATCGGGAAGTAAGCGCGTGGATTGTTGTTTTCGGATTGATTTTGCGGCCTTGACCTGTTGCCAAACGCTAATGAGGTTCATATTTTTGCCCAAGGCCTTTTCGACCAAAGAATCGAGTTTCGCATCACCGAAGGCTGTCCACCATTTATCGGGAATAAGGCTTTCACCATCTGTAGAAAACCTTTTGGCTTCTTCCTCAACCGGCGCTTCTATAGAATCGATCGCAGGTGTGCAGGCTGCCAGAAAAAATACTGAACAAGAGATAAAAAAAAGTGATCGCAAGATCTTCTGTAAAGTTTTATCGATGATTAAATTAGATTTAAATACTGGGTTTGGAAAATAATCAAAATATCCGAATCCAACTTTGCAAAGTTTTAAACTTTAGAAAAGTTCACAAACCTCACTATTTTTCAAGCTATTTAAGTCGAGGTTTACCGTAGAACCTTAATTTTTCTCTGTTCCGGTTATCCCTAAAGTTTCCAAATCATCCCAAAACCCGGGATTATAAAAAAGAAAGTGCATTATTGGGATCCAATACACAGTCAATAAAATCCGTCAACATATGAAAGAGAAGTCCAATTCCTATTATATTAAAAGGTTTACGAAAAAAAAGTAGTGCAACATACACTATCATAGCGTAATAGGAATGTAAAGGATGGAAATTAATACTGCACCTGTTTGCTTCGAAAATTGGATTGGCTACTAAATGGTCTAAATCAACTAACATAGTTGCGATCAAAATTAAATATACTTTTTTCCAATCTTTTCTGAAGAACACAAACGCGATAAAGAGGGGAAACCCAAAATGTAGAAAATAATGAATAAACATTTGCATAAAGTTTTATTAAGCTGCTACAAATATAAAGTTTGTGCCTACTAAATGGAAGGCTATTTCAATTGGGTATTGAAATTGACCTTTCATTGCAGGACTCAAAATTTCTAAGGTCATCCAAGCCGGTGGATTTTGAGGCTTGTCATACTTTCTAAAATAATGGTTGATAAATTTTTCGTTCGAATTGCTAAGGGAAGACTCAATAATAGCTTGAGTTTTCAAGAAGCGACCTTTTTATGGAATAAATCAACATCTTCATACCACCAGCCGTCAAATTCCATTGACAAATAATAGATTACTTGGGTTCTTATGGCAATTTCCAGCTTTTCCAAAGCCTCAAAAACGACTAACCGATGTTGCTTATCAAATTCTTGAAGACTCAAAATATCCTGAAAACTAACATTTTGGACAAAAGGGTGAGATGGATCGGTGTTGTCTTTAAAAGGAAATGTGTAAGCCCGAAGCCGGTAAAAACTGATACGCTGAAGTTGCTTTTTTGCAAATTCAGGATTTTCAATCAGCAACCCCCTTTCATTTAAGCGCTCAACCTGTTCCGTAAAAGATATAGGTGGTTTTATAAAATCCATAAAGACCGAAGGCTAAAAGTCGAAAACCCACCTGGGTGCGCGATTTCACAAAAGTGAAAATGAAGCGTGGTGGGTGTTGTCATTACAAATGATACTTTAAATTTTGATACCTTAGTCGTAAAGACTGTTAAATGATCTGTTTATGTATAAGGCCAAATCCAACCGTGAATTTTTCCAAGGTTTTAGGGTTACACATATAAATAGGTCGATATTCAAATCAACTGTTTGTTCCGCTTATTCTCAATTTCCCCAAATCTTCCCAAAACCCGGGATAACTTTTTGAAACAACCTCTGGGTTTTCAATGCTTATTTCGGTTTTTAAGGCCAAAGGCGCGAAAGCCATTGCCATTCTGTGGTCGTTGTAGGTTTTGATTGAGATTCCGGGATTTATTTTTTGGTTGGGTTTTAAGCTCAAACTGTTTTCTGTAATTTCAACGCTTGCCCCGAGTTTTTCGAGTTCACTTTTTAGTGCCACAAGCCGGTCGGTTTCTTTGATTTTTAAGGTGTGTAAACCTGTGAGTTGACACGGGATTTTTAAGCCAAAACAAGTCACCGCGAGTGTTTGCGCTAAATCTGGTGTTTTGGAAAGATTGGTTTTGAAGGTCTCGGGAAAATTGAAATTTTCTTCTTTTTGAAGCACTAGATAATTCTTTGAAAATTCAGCTTTTACGCCCAAATTTTTAAATAGTGAAACCAATTCAGAGTCCCCTTGTAAACTTTCTTTTTTAAATGAGTTCAACTGAATTTTTCCGTTTTCGCTCAGGGCGATTATACTGAAAAAATAAGACGCTGAAGACCAATCTGATTCTACCGTGAAGCTTTTACTCAAAATTGATTTCAAAGGTTTAATTTCAATAACCGATTTCTCAAATTTCACTTCGACTCCCAAATCTTCCAATAATTTGAGTGTCATTTTTAAGTAAGGCTGGGATGTCAATTTTCCCTTCAAATTTATTTTTAGGCCGAAAGGCAAAACCGGTGCGATCAACGACAAGGCTGAAATATATTGACTACTGACATTTGCTTCCAAGGAAACTTCATTTTTTTCTAATTTCTTGCCGGAAATCTTTATAGGTGGAAAACCATCATTTTTCAGGTATTCAATTTCGGCGCCCAAATCCCGAAGTGCATTGACCAAAATTTTGATCGGTCGTTCTTGCATCCGTGGGCTTCCCGTGAGAATTGTAGTCCGGTTTTCTTGAATGGCAAAAAAGGCGGTTAAAAAACGCATTGCCGTCCCGGCGTGATGAATGTCGATCTCACTTGCATCAGAATTCAGGGCTTTTTTTAGAACAACCGTATCATCGCTGTCGGACAGGTTTTTTATTTTTATGGAAGGATAGAGTGCCTGCAAAATCAGCAATCGGTTCGATTCACTTTTTGAACCTGAAATATTTATTTCGCCTTCAATATCAGAAGCATTCCCGGTTAAATTGAGCTTCATTGTTCCTTTTTTTCTTCGCGTTTTAATTTTCCCCGAAACTGCAGGAATACAAACACAAAACCATAAGCGAAACCACCGATCAAATTAGCAATAATCGAGCGCAAAGGGTTGATTTCCACGTAACGCTTTTGGAAAAATTGAGCAACGTCAAATCTAAATTCCAAGCCGCAGATAATGAGGTTATAAAAAATAATAAACACAACCATCATCGTAAAAACCGATGGCCAGAATTTTTTGGTTTTTAAAACGCTTTTAAATTTCATTACTGCAGTTTTTCATTATCGTGATGCCGGTCGTGATCGCGTTTGGCTTTTAAATCGAGCTTTTTATCGAAAGCTTCTTGCAGGTCGATTCCGGTTTGATTAGCCAGGCAAAGGACGACAAAAACCACATCGGCTAGTTCTTCACCCAGGTCTTTATCTTTGTCGCTTTCCTTCTCGCTTTGTTCGCCATATCGGCGGGCGATTATCCGCGCGACTTCTCCCACTTCTTCTGTGAGCTGGGCCATATTTGTGAGTTCGTCAAAATAACGGACGCCGTGTTCTTCAATCCATTTATCCACGGCTTTTTGTGCGTCTTGAATGTTCATTGGTTTGTTTTTTAAATCTAAAACTTTATTCAATCAGTTTAAATTAATTTTCTGGTTAAAAAATTTGATTTTCAGGATTTCTTTATAAAACAAATATACTTTTTTAGAAAAACCCCTAAATCCCCTATGAGGGGACTTACCGACTGTCTAACTAAAAAATTGGTCGTTAGATTTTTGTCAATATACATTTAATGCATAAAAAATATTAATCTTTTTCAAAATTTCCTTTAGATGAATACCTCAACCCAACTTTCACATTTTATTTTTTGAATCCATAATCAAAGTCACCGGGCCGTCATTTTGCAGCGAAACCTGCATATCGGCGCCAAATTCACCGGTTCCGATTGATTTGCCGAGTTCGAGTTCAAAGCGTTCAATAAATTTTTCATAAAGCGGAATGGCGGTTTTTGGTTTTGCGGCTTTTGCGAAACTCGGGCGTGTGCCTTTTCGGGTATTGGCGTGCAATGTGAATTGGCTCACCACCAAAGCTTCACCATCAATTTTTTTGAGCGAATCATTCATCTTTCCTTCCGCATCACTAAAAATACGCAAATTGACTGTTTTTCGGCAAAGCCAGTCGATATCTTCTTGAGTATCTTCATCTTCAATGCCCAGCAAAATCAAAAGTCCTTTGCCGATTTTTGATTTTTCAGTCCCCTCAATGGAAACCGAGGCTTCTTTGACTCGTTGTAAAACAATTCTCATTCCTGGTGGTGTTTATCGATTCGGTAATTTTCTTTATTTGGTGTAATCATTTGCAAATAGGATTCATAACGCGAACTCGGGATTTCCACCTTTTCCACGGCTTTTTTCACAGCGCATTTCGGTTCGTTAACGTGCAGGCAATCGTTGAATTTGCAATCCTGTTTTAAAGCAAAAAATTCCGGAAAATAATTATCGATTTCCTGCGGATCCATATCCACCACGCCAAACCCTTTGATCCCAGGTGTATCGATCAAGCGCGTTTCTTCATCTACATCATACATTTGTGCAAAGGTCGTGGTGTGCTGGCCTTGGGTGTGGGTTTCAGAAAGTTCAGCGGTTTTGATGTTCAAACCCGGCGCGACCTGGTTCATCAAAGTTGATTTTCCCGTGCCACTGTGGCCTGAAAACAAACAGGTTTTTCCGCTCATTTCAGCTTTCACCTTATCGAGGTTTTTTCCTGTTTTGGCGGAAATCCCTATGCCTTTATAGCCGATAGATTCATACATTCCATATAAAAACCGCACTTCATCGAGTTCTTCTTCGGAATAAGTATCAATTTTATTGAACAGCAAAACCGCCGGAATTTGATAAGCTTCGGCAGTCACCAAAAACCGATCGATAAACGGTGTGAGCGTTGGCGGATTGTTATAAGTCACCAACAAAAAAGCCACGTCAATATTTGAAGCAATAATGTGTGTCTGTTTAGAAAGGTTGACCGATTTGCGGATGATATAATTTTTTCGTGGTAAAATTTCCTGAATAACAGCCGTGCCGGAAGCCTCTATTTTGATCATCACCTCATCGCCAACGGAAACCGGATTTGTGGTTTTAATGCCCTGGATCCTGAATTTTCCCTTGATCCGGCAATCGTAAAATTTGCCGTCTTCGGCTTTTACGTTATACCAACTTCCTGTTGATTTATAGACCTTTCCTTTTAACATCTGTGTGCCATAAGTTCTTTGGTTTTTTTCAAAAATAAGAAAAATGAGGTGCTATGCTGTTTTGAATGGGTAAATAAAATTCTTTCTATATCACGATGAAGGTTTTTTTCATTAAAAAATGGAAGAGCCTGCACTGAGTTTATCGAAGTGTGGCATCCGCCGCGGCGGATAACGAAAGGGCTGTAACTGAAATCATAAGTTTTTTCATTACTTAAATTAGAATTCTTTCATAATATTTGACAAAAGGTATTTATTCACTATATTCAGCATAAACCCAATATATTCTATCTTTAAAAGATAAAAGGATTATGAAAATAAATGAATTACTAAAATTAAGCCTTTCCAATAGAATCATCCTCGCACCGCAATTGCAGGATTCAGTTTTTACCAAGGATGTCCCATTGTCCGATCCGATAAAACAGGAACTGGATATGCGGCTCGAAGCTCACGAAAAAGGTGAAATGAAATATTTTACCCTTTAAGACCTAGGAAAAAAATTATCCGAGAAATAGTCATCTGTTCTATTTTAGAACTTTCCAATCATTATGATTAATTTTAGAGCATTAAAAAAAGAAAACGACATATTGCCTTTTGAACCCACGCATCCCGGAAATATCTTGCGTGATGAACTCAATGCGCGTGGTTTGTCGCAGAAGGAAGTTGCTGCTGAATTGGGCATAAAGCCCTCACAATTGAACGAAATAATCAATGAAAAACGCAGTGTTAATGCAGATATCGCTTTGCTGTTAGAAAATATTTTAGGCATCGGTGCAAAGTTCTGGTTGGACTTTCAGTCAAAATATGATCTCGATAGAGCCAAATTGAAAGATAAAGATATAGAAAAACAGAATTCACTATCGATTTGGAATAGCATTAAAGAAGAAATTCCGCTTAAGGAATTGAAACAAAAAGAGCACCTACCTGACAAACTCGAAGACCGGGTGAAAAAGATTTATCAGATTTATGAAGTAGATAATCTCAATGAATTAAAGCATTCACTCAAGGAAAGTGATTCAGGATATTATGGAAAAACCAAAAAGTGAGTTTACCGGTAAGTTGGATTTGATCAGCAGGTGGAAAACTAAAATAAACCCGCCTCTGCTTGGTCGTCAAGTTCACCTTGAAAGTTTTCTTATTTTTCAACTCCATTAAAGCCATCCTCAAAAAAGCCACTTAAATTTGTTTACTTTTGCCCAAAAAAAGTGCAAGAAATACTCAATTACTTCCCCGATCTCAGCGACGATCAAAAAACTTCTTTTGAGAAGCTGAGCGAACTTTTTAAAGACTGGAACCAAAAAATAAACGTCGTGTCCCGAAAAGACATCGATGAACTTTACCTCAGGCACGTGCTGCATTCCCTAGCGATTGCAAAATTTCAAGAATTCCTGCCCGGTTCAAAAATCCTGGATGTCGGGACCGGCGGTGGATTTCCGGGGATTCCACTGGCGATTTTATTTCCGGAAACCCATTTTCACTTGGTCGATAGCAAAGCCAAAAAAATCAAAGTAGTAGAAAATGTAGTACAAGGCCTGGACCTGAAAAACGTGAGTGTGGGTCACGGCCGCGTGGAAGAAATGGACGGTGAATATGATTTTATCGTCAGTCGCGCGGTGGCCCAGATGCCGACATTTGTTCATTGGGTAAAAGGCAAAATCGCCAAAAAAAACAAACACGCCCGAAAAAATGGCATCCTTTATTTAAAAGGTGGTGATCTGGAAGAAGAATTAGGACGCTATCAAACGGCTGAGGTTTATGACTTGGACAGCATTTTTAAGGAAGAATTTTTTGAGACCAAAAAGCTGGTATATTTACCGATGAAGTATAAAGGGAAGAAAAGTTCATAAAATGGTAACTTTTGCTATCTTTGTCAAAATTTAAATGGGTGAGGATTATAGCCAAAAGAACTTTACGCGAATTTTGGGAAAAACACGGGGACTGTGAATATCAATTGAAGTCTTGGTATAAAGAAACATTGAAATCCAACTGGGAATCTATTAACGAACTGAAAAAGGATTACCCCAAAGCCAGCATATTGAAAAACAATCGTGTGGTTTTTAATGTTAAAGGAAATAATTATAGATTGATTGTCAAATTTAATTTTGCCTTTCAGATTTCCTGGATTCGTTTCATTGGAACCCACGCCGATTATGATAAAATTAATGCCAATACTATTTGACAATGAATATAAAGCCTATAAATAACGAAGGAGATTACCAAGAAGCCCTCGAACGACTTGAAGTTATTTTTGATGCACAACCGGGAAGCCCTGAAGGGGATGAATTAAAGGTTCTCGCTATCTTGATCGATAACTATGAAAATGAAAATTTCCCTATTGGAATGCCAGACCCCATTTCTGCCATTAAATTTAGAATGGAACAACTGGGAATCAAACAAAAAGATCTGGTCGAAATAATCGGTTTTAAGAGTCGTGTAAGCGAGGTTTTGAGCAAAAAACGCAAACTGACTTTGGAAATGATCCGAAAACTAAACGAAGATTTGAATATCCCAACGGAAGTATTGATTCAAAAGTATTGATAAAATTCAGTGGTCAGCGTTCTGTGGAAATGTTCGCTATTCAGAATTCGACAATAAAAAAAGCCGCCCCAATCGAAATCGTTGGGGCGGCTTTTTAAATTCAATGAATCAAATCATTTATTCACGGATTTGACCGTCGCCATAAACATAATATTTATTGGT
>Ga0075106_1000297_pt1 | contig 26691 bp, 26 predicted proteins | sample AntDeeMetag02WF4_FD_69796 | JGI IMG/M metagenome (GOLD analysis project Ga0075106, IMG submission 69796) | Saline lake microbial communities from Deep Lake, Antarctica - Antarctic Deep Lake Metagenome 02WF4 | ecosystem: Environmental > Aquatic > Non-marine Saline and Alkaline > Saline | place... | reverse complement strand
CGACAACGACGACGACGAGCTGCTCTCCCGCGAGGAGGTCGACTGGGACGTGCTGGTGTGGACGCCCCCGGAGCAGTCGTTCAGCGCGGACGCCGACGTCCGCCGCTGCCAGCAGATCGCGCCGATGGCCCGACTCGTCGAAGACCTGGCGCTATCGAGCGAGTACCAGCGCGCGATGACCGTCAACGGCTTCGCGTTCTGTGCGGCGCTCGGCTTCGACCCCGAACCCCTCGTCGAGGGGCTTCGACAGGTCGAGGGCGTCTCGCTGTCGGGCACCGGACCATCGTTCACCGCCGTCGGCGAACGACCCGCGCTCGAACAGGTCCGTGAGTACTGGAGCGAGCGCCCCGGCCGGACCTGGCTGACGACCACGCAGACGGAGGGAACCCAGACACTATGAGCATCAATCCCGACGACATGGACCTTGACGAACTGCGCGAGGAGATACAGAACATCGACCGCGAAATCGTCGAACTCATCGCCCAGCGGACCTACGTCGCCGACACCATCGCCCAGGTCAAGGAGGAGCAGGACCTTCCGACGACCGACGAGGCGCAGGAACAGGCCGTCATGGACCGGGCCGGCGACAACGCTCAGCGATTCGACGTTGACGACAACCTCGTGAAGGCCATCTTCCGGTTGCTCATCGAGTTGAACAAGGTGGAGCAGCGGGAGAGTCGGTAGCCGTATTCGGGCGTTTCAGGGCCTGTATAATAGTTCGGGCAGCTGATTCTTCTTCCGGGAGTTGCTCTATCGTTCCACGGTCGGCGAACGAACACATAGTTCTATAGTCGTCTCCGGCAGTGAATCGAAGAGGTACCTTTCTGACACTCTCAAATTCACCCCAGTTAGACGCCGATGAGTCTGTCTATCGGTGAGAATCGCTACCCGGGTCGATACGTCACGCGAAACAGCGCCCTCGAAGCCTTCAGTTGTTAGGAGTCCCGTGCTGCATACAGAGAAGACGTTTATCGGGAATTCACCGGAAATCTTTTTGAAACGCCAACTGAATCCTGAACGTAGAAAAATAGCTACGACAAAGGGTTCTATCCTTGTCCACAGAAGACTCTCTGACGACCTCAATCCCCTGGCGGTCGTCAACCGTCCAGGTAATCCTCCTGACGACGTTTATCGCTCCGTTCAGCATCGCACTAATCAGTCCGGGATTACCTGTTTTCCGGGATACGTTCTCCCTCACAGATGCAACAGCGAGCCTCCTCCTGTCGGCGATAGTAATCCCGGGTATTTTCGTCTCACCACTTGTCGGTTTGCTTACAGACCGAGTGGGGCGACGACGCGTCCTCCTATCGAGTCTCGTGCTTTGGAGCCTCGGTGGAGGTGGCATTGCCCTCGCTCCCCCATTTTGGCTCGTTCTCGTACTCCGGGTCGTTCAAGGCATAGCGTTGGCGGGTCTCGGGATTACTACGATCACGCTCATCAGCGACGTGTTCGAGGGCGTCCAGCGAAACGCCGTGTTCGGTGTCAATACGGCGGTTCTGTCGGTGGGAGCAGCGGCCTTTCCGGTCGTCGGAGGCGCGCTCGTCGCTGTTTCGTGGAACGCTCCCTTCGTGATGTTTCTCCTGGGGTTGCCGGTGGCGCTCTTCGCACTGATCGTACTCGACGAACCGGAAGGTGAGCGAGAATCAGGGAGCTCGACATATATCCGTCGCGTCATTTCGGCACTCTCAGCTCGGGAGGCCCTCGTTTTCTATGGCTCTGCGTTGCTGATCGATCTCCTCCTCTTTGGCGCTGTATTCACCGCGCTCCCGTTTCTATTGGAAGCAGATTTCGGCCTCTCAGCCATTTTCATTGGCCTCGTACTTACAGTCGGAGAGGTGGCATCAATTGTGGCTGCAACCCAGAATGGCCGACTCTCCCGGCACTATACAGACCCCGAAATAATCGCAGTTGGGTTTATGACTACAGCTCTTGGACTGGGTGGTGTATGGTTCGCCACGTCCCCAGTCTTGATTGCGATTTCGACGATTGGTTTCGGTGCCGGGTGGGGATTGACGTTACCATCGATTGATGCCGGGGTGAGCGACCTCGTACGGACACAATACCGTGCAGGGGCGTTGAGTCTCAGGGGGAGTGCGAGCTCTATCGGGCGGGCCGGAGGGCCAATCGCGTTCACCACCCTTTCCCTTCAGTTCGATTACCGAGTCCTGCTCCTCTCTGCCGGAATCATCGCCCTTGGATTTGGAGCTCTAGTCTTTGTTCTGGATTGACTCGTCTTCTCATATTGTAGACTGCCTAAGCTCCCGTTCACAGCATGAATTGAGAATTGTGGATTTGATTTCTGGTGCAGAGCGACACGGGTGCAAATCGCTCTGGATTTTTGCTACTCGATTTGTAAGAGACGCACCCTGTATGCAGCACGGCCCTTGAACATATCACCGATTGATGGTTCCAACAAGGCCTCAGATTCACAAGCGTCGTTTCTTTATACCCGATTGCGTTTCGAGGGTTGTGACGACTAATATCGACTCTCTTGAATCGATAACACTCATATTTCCCCAGGATACCATGGTGTATTTTAGCTACCTGAACAGGGTCGAACAAAGAGAGAGCAGATAGATGAATTCAACTGTTTCAAGGCTTCTATTACGGTTCGGGTTGCAAATTTTCTTCCGGTAGTTGCCTTTTCGTTCGTTTATCGACGATCGATACCACAGGAATCTTTCAGCAGATAGGAGTCGTGTATCGAAAACTGAGACCACATCCGTCACTCATTCCAACTCGTTCACAGAAAGCAGAAGTCAAAATAGGCCAGAGATCAGGTCGGACTTGGAGCCGTTATCGTCACTTCGATATCGATACCCAGGTCGTGCCCAGAGATTGGCCCGTTGTCGATGATGTTCTGCGGTTCCATGTCTGGATGGCTGATATCCCCGTCTAGTCCCGTCCCGAGGAGTGCAGCGGTCATCGGAAGCGGTGGACGACCAGGGGCCCGCACGACGTTACCGGGATCGTCCCCGACGACAATGCGCATGCCCATCCCACCCCATTCGTGCGGGGCACAGAACAGGTCATAGACGCCTTCGTCCTCGAAACGATAGAGCCAGAACCCGTGGTGCTCGTTAACCGTCGACGAGAACGCCGGGACGCCGTCGGGGACGCGTTGCTGGCGCTCTTGGCCAGGGTGGTATGCCGTCGCCGTGTGTTCCGGCGTATTGAAGTCGAATTCGACGATCGCCCCCGGATCCACGTGGAGGCCAACCGGAGCGAAGTGGAACGCACCGAACTCGACCGTTAGGGCCGGAAGATTCGTATCGTCGATCTTGTCCTCTTCGACGTGGAGTTCGACGGCCTCGTCTGGCTCTAACCGGTTCGGAATCTCGTCGTCACTCGTTCCTGAATAGCCGAAGTGGGGGTGGATAATCGGTGGGCTAGCATTGTCGGGCTCATCTTGTTGTTCAGAGGGGCTCCCGCTTACTCTAGCACCCCCTCCGAGTATCGGAAGCGCCGCGACGAGTCCGGTTGCTCTGAGGACGCTTCTGCGTCGGCAGATCTGTTGACTGCCCGATGCGTCTGGCTTCTTCATTCCACGATCTGATGAGCGTGTCATTGTCGATTTCGAATTGTGTCACTGGAACCCACTGACGTCATCTACGGCGTCAGGGTAGTCAGGTAGGCGGTACCCCAACACACGTCCGAGGACAGCGAGAACTTTGAAGGCCCAATGCGGTGGGCTCACCGCGTAGATATCCTCCTCGTGTTCCGTCGTCAGCATCGCTAACAGCAGGATGTCTTTGAATCCCTCAGGTGGTAATGAGACTCCTCGCTCCGTGACGAGCCGATGGAAGCGCCGGAAGAACTCCTCGTGCTGTAGCGCGGGCTTGTGGACGTTTATGATTTCGACGGGGGTCGTGTTCCTGAACGTATGGGGCGTGCCTGGAGGGACGGTGTGTTCCTCACCAGCCGTTACCGCTATCCATTCCCCATCTACGTACACTTCCAGCACACCTGAAACCACTTCGTAGCGCTCCTCGGCGTGTGGATGGGTGTGGACGAACGGCCCTTCTTCGGGGACGTCTTCGATATCGAATCGCATTTCAAGCAATTCGCCGTCCGTATCCGCTCTCGAACGCGTAATCTCCCAACGGCCAGGAAAGCCGCCCCAATCGAGGACGCGATCCTGTCTGCCGTGATCTACTGCCGTCATGGAGTTACACCCATAGTGCAGCCTCGCTGTTCGGCCTCGATTTGCTTGTCATGGTCATTTATCACCTCTTGTGCCGCCCGCTTCACCGCCTGTGTCAGCTTGAGGCACCTCCACGTAACGGACGGCACGGTGCCGGGTTGTGCTCTGATACCAGCAGCTAGTGCTAGCGCAGAAACCGACTTATGTATTCGGAGAAGAACATTTCTCTTACAGAATTGGACGTATACGGATTACGAAACGACGGTATCAGTCCGTGGCTTCCGATCGAACTCGACGATGTTCATCTCGTCGTCCAGCGTGAGGTGGAATTCTATCGTCTCGACCTGGATAGCAAGCGATACGCGGAGAGGCTCTGTCGAGACTGCTGTCTCGACGCTGTTCTGAAGCAATTCGATGGTCTCGTCGAGCGCGGGTGAATCGATGTCCATCTCGGGATTGCTGGTCAGTTCGGTCGCCAAGACGAGACCGGTCGCGAACATCTCGACCGGCAACCGCTTGGCGAACCCACAGGTATCACACGTCATGTCTGCCCAGACTGGGAACGGCGTCCCACAGGAATCGCAGGGCAGACCATTCTCTACTTCGTGCACGTCACAGGCCGTCACCGACGACGAGATCGGGCCCGCACACTCACGGCAGATGCCATACATCAGATAGGTTATGTCCAGCGCACACCGATAGAGACCGGCTGCAAGTGCTTGCTCAGAGTCGCGAGCCGTTAGTCCTGCTGCCGGGTAATTCGTGAGAAAGAGCGTTCCGACTGGTGCCTCATCGCCGAACAATCCGTAGCATTCGGTACATCTGACCCGGAGCCATTGATCCTCGTAGGTGACCGCAACGGCCGCTCCGCATAACGGGCAACTCTCGTCGAGCTCTCGAGAGAAGTCGAGGCTCTCCGCTCCGGAAACGGCTATCACCGTTCTGGCGATTTGCTTCCCCGCGCTACTCAGCCGGTATCCGTCGTCAGTCCGTCGGACGAAATGGGGAACGAGTTTCGAGAGATGGTAGTTGAACTTCCCGTTATCGTCGATATCGATCTCGGATTGTAACTCAGAATATGACACCGTTTCGACGGCATCAGAGCCGTCGTCGTATTCGTAGGCGGCACCTGCCCGCCAGAGTACGCGAATGATGTCCAGTCGTATTTCGTTCCCCAAAGTGGCGAAGGCCTCATCCGGGGAAACCTCGTCAAGTTCGAGATCTGGAGTGAATCGAGTCTGTTCCATGCTAACGATACGCAATCTGAATTCATAAAACACACCTGTTCAGAGGAACCGAGTAAGTTGCAGGATACGCGTTGTGCATTCAGCACCACCGCGCCAATATATCATCGACTAGTGGTTTTGACGAGGCTTCACAACGGTGGTATACGCTTAATTAAATATGAGTCCGAGATAGTAGTCTCGACGGAAGTTTCCGGATTTTGAGGTGGAGTAACAGACGGAAGACTGGAGTCGTGCACATTGTGGACACGAAGCCACGGGACCGTCTCACGCCTGCCACGGCGGATTTCTGTCGTCAGTTGACCGATTTCGAGAGCTCGGCGCCGGCCTTGAACTTCACGTCGTTCCCCTCCGCGGTGGCGAGATGGACGACCGGTGCGTCCAGCGCCGCGACGAGTGTTTCGGTCGTCCCGCCGTCATGGTCGCCGTCATCGTCGCCGCCGTCGTTCCGTTCTCCGACGACTTTGACGTTCACGGCGTTCAGCCCTTTTCTCCCCTTCTCGTCTGCAAGTGCGCTCGGAACGTACTCAGAGTCCGGTTGGAACTTCCCACCGAACGTCGTCGAACCGTATCGACACCGGTCGCGTGAGCATTTTCTATCGACGATAGCGCCGTACCGATCGCTTGCGACTTCCTCGGGCGAAACAGCCACGACCTCGGTCGGCCCGTCACCGACCAGCAGGGTCGCAGCGTTCTGATAGAGGGCGCCGTCATCGACGATCCAGCCGCCACAGTAGATGTACTGGTCGTCGTGTTTACAGCGCTTTACGTACAGCAACGCCGGCATCGGCGAGGGGCAGTCCCGTGGTCGAGCGAGCACCGGCACGACCAGCGTCGGCGTCACGGCGACGTCGTCGTCAGTCGTCTCCGCTCCCCACCCATCGAGCGAATCGGGGATGGATTTGAGACCCTGATACAACAGGGGTGTCGTCTGGTCGTATGCAACGGACAGTATCGCCTCGGCGCCGTCGGCATCTGCGGGGACTCCCGCCACGCAGACGCCGTCCCCTGCCGTGAAGGCGGCGACCCCTCGTTTCTCGGTCGCCTGTTCACTGATCCTCGCCGAGAGGAGCTTTCGACACGAGATATCGGGGTGGAGGCTCACGGTCCGCGTTTGCTCTGAGTCGCCGCATTTGTCAGCGTCACGTTCGCCAATGAGATAGTTCAGGAGTCGCTTCGGCGTGAGTTCCGCCTCCAGCGACCCACGATCGCCCGGCAGGCGGGCATCGGGCAGGCAGACGGCGAACTGCTCGCTCACGGTCGGCTCGTCGTCGAGATACGCACGGAGGGCCGCCATCGACGCGATAGTCTCGGGGTCGATAGCCGTCTCCAGGCGCTCGATGTCGCTCTCGACGATGCGTTCGATATCGCTCAGCAGGGAGTTCGCCTCACCCCAGTTCTCCTCGACCACAGCGCCAGCAGCGTCCCTGGCGAGCTGTTGGCGTTTGTCCATGTTCTCTCGGACTGTCCTGCAAACGTCGGAGGGACAACTTTCCAGTCGAGACCCCTGCTGCAGTGCCTTCGTGGTGGCGTCGATGAACCCGTCGAGGGCCTTCTTTGAGTCGGTTTTCGAGCGACGGCCCACGCCATCCTGGGCGGATTCGACGAAGCCCGACAGTGCCAGTTCGACGTCGAGAATCGCGAAGTGCACTTCGTCATCGACGCCATCACCGTCGTCGTCGGGGTCAGACCACCAGATAGTACTCGGTTTGTTCGACCGAGAGGAGTTGTAATCCTGGGCGGGCGCGACGGCGCTCGTCCCCCAGCCATCGATATCGACGTCCCCCGAGAGTCGACCGGAACCGCCCCGGACCGTCGCCGGCACGTACTGGACGTCGGAGGCAGTCGTTCCGTACGTCCGGAGCGTCTCGTCGGAGCCTTCGACGTCACTGGCGTCGCCGCTGTAGAACGCGGCCGGTGACGCGCGAGTATTCGTCGTCGCGCCTGCAACTCGTCCGAGACAGCCACTCAAGCCACCGACAGCGACCAGACCAGTCGCTGCGAGCAGTTGCCGTCGCGTCGTAGTCACCGCTCGGTCGCTCGCAGGTGTGTTATTGGTCTGTCGATCGCTCATAAACGGCTAATATATGTTTCGAAAGATATTAAAGGTGCGTACGTGGGGTGGGCAGATCGTATTCGGCCCGAACACCACCGGAACTGGTACCGTGTACTTCGCGTGCTCTGGATAGGTTTGTACTCCCTCACCTCGGTGCTGCGAACATCCCGCGAACCCTGGATACCTTCCGCTCGTCGACCTCTACACGCGAGCGTCAGCCCGGAAGACGCTGGCGACCAGCGGATAGGGCATCGGCTCCGGACTGTCGCCGTCGCGGTGTTCCGGGTGTACCAGGCCGTGGCCGGCGGAACCACGGCGTCGCTGCCTGACACCCTCGTCGGACAATGGCCCTGGCTTCTGACGGGAATCGCCCTGATTACCGCCGGCGTCTGGCTCCACCAGATAGAGCTCTAATCATGTAGCGACCGTCTTCCCGACGAGAAGCGGGAGTATACCGACTCGTCCGCACGGCCGCCCTCACCTGCGACAGCGAAGGTATCGACTTCTCCGACACCGAGTTCGGGTAGAGAGCCCGGAACAATGTGGGACCTCGCCGTCACGGGAGATATGCAACGCACTCGAACGGCGCTGGCGCGAGAGACAGCGAGATGAGCGGCACTGTCCCGACCGGGATCCGTGCGCTCGATAGAGAACTCGGTGGCGGGATCCCCTCCGGTTCGATCGTCACGTTGCTCGCCGATCCGGCGAGTCAGGCGGAACTGTTTCTGGCCCGGTTCGCGGCGGGCCAGGACACTGCGTATCTCTCCAGCGAACGCGCACCGACCACCGTTACGTCCGGGCTCAGAAGTCAACGGGGCCCCTTCGACGACCTCACCGTCACCCAACTCGACCACGACGCGCCAGTGGTCGACGCTATCGACCACCTCGATCAGATACCCGAGAACGGGCTGTTCGTCATCGATCCCATCGAACCGCTCGAACGCGTGTCGCCCGGGCAGTTCCGGACCTTCCTCGAATCTCTCCGAACCGCGCTCGCGCAAACGAACGCCGTCGCACTCCTGCACGCGCTCAAGCAAGATTCGACGCCCTCACAGCGTCACCGGACAGAGTACGCGAGTGACCTGGTGCTGGATCTGGAAACCGAGACCGGCGACGACGCCGTCGAGAGCAGGCTCCACGTCCCGAAGTTCCGGGGTGGGCGCGCGCTCACCGAACCGCTCGACCTCGAACTCACCGACGGCATCGCCGTGGACACCAGCCGGGACATCGCCTAAATCGGCCTCAGCGGTCCCGACCGCTCAGTACTCCCAGAGACGGTCGATCCGTGATTTGATCGCCGGATGGTCCTCGCGCAACGCGTCGACGGACGTCTCGCCGTCGACGTTGATAACGTGTACCTCGCCTCGTCGGTCCGAGTAGACGTCCTGGAAGTCGTAGACGACGCCGGCGACGTCGACGGCGTCGGGGACGTCGTCGCTCTCGAGGAGGAACTCGACCTGCCTATCGACGTTGTACTCGACGAGGCGATTGATCGCTCCGGCCCGGTCGATACCCTGCGGTAGCGCCTCGACGCCCGCTTCGAGACGGGGCTTCAGGAGACCGATACAGTGCTCGATTCCCGGCGGCTCCGAGAGGTCGCCGGTCAGCGCGTCGTACGTCGCCGTGACGGCGCCACAGCCGGTGTGTCCGACGACGACGGCGGTGTCTGTCCCCGTGTGAGCCAGGGGGTACAGGACGTCGCCCGACACGACTTCGCCGGCGTCAGTCCGTTGGACGACGCGGTTCCCGATGTTGCTGCAGGTGAACATCTGGCCGGGCTCGTCGTTCCCCCAGAGGTGGTCGTGAAGGACCCGCGAGTCCGAGCAACAGACGCTCACGACGTCGGGATGCTGGCCGTCCTGGACGTCGTCGAAACGCGACCCGAACGACTCGGCGTGGTCTGCGTTGCGCCCCAACAGCTCGACGAATCCCTGATGCATAGCTGTCCAGACGCACGCTACTTTGTATAATATTTCCTTCTCCCGCAATCGTTCGCCGTCTGCTACCCAGACCGATTCTCTTCGAACCACTCGATCGCGAAGTCGACCAGGTCTCGCTGGCTGGCGAGTCTGGCCGTGGCGTCGCCGACCGCTCCCGAGACGAGTCCGACCTCTCGTTCGAACACGGCGCCCACGTCCGCGAAATCGTCGGTGCTCGTCTCGATATCCGTTATCTCGACGTCAACCCGTAGCCCGTCTTCGAGTATCGGCGCCGTACTCGTCGTCGTCTCCCTGGGGAAGTCGGCCCGGTGCTCCGCGAGGTGGAGCGACGTGTTGCTGTCGTGACCGACGCCCAGCAGGAGGACGTCACCGTCGCGGTCGTAGACCCGGGCCAGCGGCGAGTTCTCCCCGAGAGGGTCGTCCAGGCCGTGGTCGGTCACGACGGCGTCGGCCGCCCCACCCCAAGCCGCGAAAGAATACTGAGGATGACGACTCCGAACGGTTCCGGGATAATTCCGGAAACACTCCGGTATCGAACCCATTCCGCGCGTCGGGGTCACTTCCGGCCGATACGGCGGTCTGGACTCGCGGATCTGGTCCACCCAGTCGTCTGGGACCGGCGGAGCCTGCCAGGCAGTCGGGTCGGTGTACTGGCTCGTGTGGGTCGGCATGACCAGCGTCCCATCGTCGGTCAGCACTTCCTGGAGGGCATCGACGACGGCAGGAGGCCCACCCACAACCCAGCCGAGTGCGCTCATCGACGTGTGGACAAGCAGTGTGTCACCCGCTTCGACGCCGAGTTCGCGCAAGTCGCTGACCAGCGAGGAGACGGTGACCGGCTCGTCGACACGCTCGATTGCGTTCGCTTCGCTCATGTGGCCCGAGAGAAGCAGGACGAGCTTCAGTGTTCTCCCGGTGTGGGGTACGGTAGCGTCCGTTCGGCGCGGTTATTCCCGACGTCCGAACGCCCGCCGGAGCGAGACGACCTCTTCACGGAGGGCATCGCGTTTCAGGAGTCCGAACCCGCTGACGATCAGTGCGAAGCCGGCGACGGTGAAGACGGACGGCGTCTCCTGGAGGAAGACGAATCCGGTGACTGCGGCGACAACGGGCGCCGCGTAGGAGACGAAGTTTATCTCTATCGGGCCGAGGCGTGCCAGCAGGTCGAAGTAGACGAGGAAACCCAGGGCGCTCGCGACGACGACGAGGTACCCGAGCGCGAGGACGGCGTCCGCAGTCCAGTTCACCTCGGCCAGGGATTCCCCGAGCACGATGCTCACGACGTGCATCAGGAGTGCACCCAGCAGCATCGACCAGGCCTCCATCGTCTCGATAGGGAGGTCGGCGTCGATACGGCGCATGAGAACGCTGCCGAGCGCGAACGACGCGGCGGCCAGGAAGACGAACAGCTGCGAGACGGTACTCGTCGTGACGAGGTTGTCGGGGTTGGGATTGCTCAGGACGACGACGCCAGCGAAGCCGAGGAGGAGCCCGGCGATTCCCAGCGCCGTGAGTCTCTCGTCCGGGAGCAAGCCGCGAGCGAAGCCAGTGGTCAGGACCGGTGACAGGCTAACGATGATGGCCGCGGCGGCGCTCGTCGTCCCCTGTTCGCCGACGAACAGAAAGGCGTGATAGGCGGCGATCAGCAGGAAGCCGCCAACGCCGACCAGGTACCACTCCTGACGGGACTTCGGGCGCCACTGATTCGTGGTATACGCTGCGTACGCGAGCATCAGGACGCCCGCGGCGTCGTACCGGAAGGCCGCGAACAGCACCGGCGGGAAGAACTCGAGGCCCGCCTTGATAGCGGTGAACGCCGAACCCCAGGCGACGGCCAGTGCGACGAACAGGACGAGGTTGCGGTACCTCACCCGGCACCTCCCGCGGAGTTGTCGACAGCGGCGACCGTTGCGAGCGGCATACGCGTAGTCGGATATCACCCAGTAAATCGGTTTCCGTCCGCTGCGTGGGCAGGTAAGGGACCTGCGTGGCTCAGGCCGGGTCGTAGGACTCGGCGAGGGTATCGAGCGAATCGTGGTGCTGACAGGTGTGGGGCGCGGTCAGGGGCGAGACGCTCACCTTGCCGTCGACGACGGCTCGGCGGTCCGTTCCTTCTGGGTCGGGGATGTCCCCGTCGGCCATCCGCTCCCAGATGCGGTCGTGGAGCGTGATCAGGTCGCCGTCCTTCTCGGCGCCCATCTCGTAGACGGTGGAGGGTTCGGTGACCGCCATCGGCGCGGGGCCCCACTCCGCGACGGGAGCGTTGACGTTGAGGTAGTCACAGCGCTCGAAGACGCCCGAATGGAGGGCGTTATCGGCGAGGTAGCTGGTCGCTCGCTGGGCCTCGGCGTAGCTCTCGGGGTCGGTCTCGACGTCGGAGAACGCGGTGTCCTCCCGGACGGGGATGTACATCGAGACGGCGACGGCCGGGACGTCGAAGAACGTCGCCTCGACGGCGGCGCTGACGGTGCCCGACCGGCCGAGCACGTACGATCCGAGGTTGGCCCCCTCGTTACAGCCGGCGACGACCAGATCGACGTCCGGGACGAGCGACTCGATGCCGGCGACGACGCAGTCGGCCGGGGTGCCCTCGATGGCGTAGCCGAGGTCGTACTCGTGGACGGTCACCTCGTGTGAGATGGCCCGGCCGACGGCGCTCTGGTCTGCCATCGGGGCGACGGCCGTCACGTCGCCGACCGCAGACAGGGCGTCGTAGAGGGCGCGAAACCCGACGCTCTCGATGCCGTCGTCATTCGTCAAGAGGATCGACGGCTCCGTTCCTACCATAGTCCGGTCTGTGGGCCTCCCGACGAAAAGCCTGCCGGGTATTCGAGCCGTGGCGATGACCGCTCTCACTCTTCCGTCCGTCCCGTGACCTGTCAGTCAAAAATTGACTCGAAAGTGTATCTGAAAACCGAATATCATATAATGGGAGAGGGAGTACCACGACCGGAATGGTGGAACGACTCGCGAGCATCACCGGTGGGCTAGGGGAACACGTCTTCGCCGTCCGCCAGACCGCACTCTGGCCCGAAGGCCTCCCGTCCCCCTTCTTCAGGCGGATGCTCTTCCGCGTCGGAGACGGGTGGGTAGACACGCCGGCGGGGTCACTGGCGACGGCCCCAACCGGCTACGTGACGTTCGCCGAGGGGTACTTCGACGACGTCCGAATCCACGGAGACGCTCCGGTGAAGGCCGTGCTCGACGCGGAGGGAATTACACAGATGGCCGCCTGCATTGACCGGGACCAGCAGACCCGCATCGACCTGTTCGGCGACCCGGAGTGTGGGTGTGCGACGGAGTTACGCGTCAGCGCCGGAGAGACGACTATCCGGTTCGCCGAATTACCGGACGAGTCGTTTCTCTCGGACGTCCCCGAGCGGATGCCCGACACGTTCGAGGGCGGCCGATTCCGCCTCGCGGACGGGGAGCCGGCCCCGACGGTAGTCGAAACGACGGCCGCGTCCCTCTCACGCATCGTCGACGCCGTCGAGGCCGTCGACGGTGCGACGTACCCGCTCTCGGTCACCGAGGACGGGCCGGAACTCGACGTGTCGAGGCGCGGCGTCTCCGCGTGCGCCCGCCTCCCGGGACGACGAGTCGAGGGTCCGTCCGTGCAGAACCGCTACGGCGAGGCGTTCGCCCGCGCCATTCGGACGCTCGAAGGCGACCTCAGACTCGAGACAGCCCCCGACGGCCCCCTCGCCATCGTCAGCGAGAACGACGAGTATACCGCTCGCATCGTCGTGCCGGCGCGCTAGGCTGCGTCGACGACCGTCTCGCCGTCGACGACGACGTTGTAGGCTTCTTCGTCGTCGTTCCACAGCACCAGCGCGTTCTCGAAGAAGAGGAGATCACCGTAGTCTGCCCGCCGTAGATCGACGTTCAGCGCTGACTCGTCCGTGAGGACGGCGAAGTGGTCGGTCTCCTGGCTTCCGTCGCCGATCAGGAAGAGCGGGTTGCCGCCGTCGGCGAGGTCGTTGCTGAGTTTGACGGCGACGAGGTTGACCCGCTCCGTGACGTGGGCCTCCGCGTCTGCCATCTTCGCCGCGAACTCCCTGCTCCCCTGGGCCTCGATCGCTCGTTCGTCGTCTCGCCGGAGGATTGAGTACGCATACTGGACGTCGACGTTGACGAACTCGCCGGGCTCGTGGTCCGGGTCGGTCGCGGCTTCGTCCAGTCGTCGCTGAAACTCGGGAACGGCGAGGTCGGGTTTCACGTCGAACGACCACGACTCTCCCCCCGGAGAGTCCCCGTGCCAGAGCCTGACTGCGGGGCCGTACACCGTCGCAGGCCCGTGGTCGGCGACGGAGCGCTCGATTTCCCGCAGTTCGGTGGCGGTGTTCCGGTCGGCCGGGGCGAGCGCGACCAGCGATCCGTCTGTCGCGAGCACGTCGAGGTATCGTCGGACCACGGCTTCGGGGTCGTCCAGTTCGCTGAGGACGTTGCCGAAGAGGATCAGGTCGAACTCGCCGTCACTGCCGCTCTCGCTCCCGCCTCCGTTTCCACTCACGCCCCAGTTCCCATCCGCGGATCCGGGCTCGAACGCCTCCGCCGTCTCCCGGTGGATGGTCCTGCGAACGTTCGGACCGTAGCCGTCGACCATCTGTTCGAGGACGTCCGCGGCGGCGCTGGGTTCGACGGCGTGGTAGTCGACGAGTGCGTCGTCGGGCAGCAGGTCCAGCAGGCCGAGCGCGGGGCCGCCGACGCCCGCGCCGACGTCGAGCACCCGGAGCGGCCGTTCGATCAACCCCTCATTCGCCAGGTCGGCGAGGACGTACTGAGTCGTCGCGTAGTAGTCGGGGAGGTGGTAAATCGCGTAGCCCAGCGCCGTCAGTTCGTCGTAGGTGACCTCGACCTGCCGCAGATAGCGGTCCTTGATCTGCCGTATCCGGTCCCGAAGGCGCTCGCCGCTCTCGCCGTCGGGCCAGTCCACGCCGAACGTCTCGACGAGCAGTTCATCCAGCGTCGCGGCGTGGCACCCGGGGAACTCGTCGACGCCGTGGAAGGCGACGGACACCGGTCCTTCCGGTGCGGGTTCGAAGGTCCCGTCGTCGCGCTCGACGACGCCGATGTCGAAGGCCTCCTCGCGGATCACCTGCCGGACGACGGCGGGGTGTGGCTGGCCTTCGACGTACTCCGATATCTCGTCGGGGTCGAGCGGGCGGACGTTGCGCAGGTACTTGGCGTTCGAGACGACCTGCTCGCGCTGGGCTGGATTCATGAGAGGCGCTCGTAGAAGTCGACGAATCGGTCGGCGTCTGCGTCTGCGATCTCCGCGGCCGCGGCGGCCACGTCCTCGGCGCCGTCGAAGGCCGCCTGGATGTCGGCGTAGACGCGCCCCTCGCCCCCGGTCGTCTGGTCGACGAGGTCGAACAGGCCCGCGGAGATGGGCGTCTGGAAGTGGTCTGGGACGTCTTCGGCAGCCGCGGCGAAAGCGAGGACGGCAGTGTGCGCCCGCGCCTGGACAGTTTCCATCGCCTCGTCGTGTTCCTCGGGCGTCGTCTCGACGACGTCGTTCCCGCCGGCCGCCAGTTGCTCGCGGACGGTTTCACTTACATCGCCGCCGTTGTCAGTGACGACGGCGACGTTGCCCGGCGCACGCTCCGGGGCGAACAGCGGGTGGAGGCTCAGACGCTCGCAGTCGGGCGCGTGTTCCCGCATCGCCGCCATCGGGTCGCGCATGCTCCCGGTCACGTCACAGATAGCCCGCTCCGCCTGGGGAGCGTACGCCTCGATGGCGTCCGCCGCGGCGGGCATCGGGACGGCCACGCAAACGACGTCGAACGACTCCTCGGCAGCAGGCTCGACGACCCGGCCACCGACCTCGTCGACGGCCGCTTGGGCGGCGTCCGGATCCGTGTCGGCGAACCCGACCGCGTCGTTCGCGGTGGCGACGCGCTCGGCGAACCACCGACCCATCGCGCCGGCACCCACCACGAGCAGTTTCATCGACCGCGGATAGCCCGTGCCCGTGCAAAAGCAGTTCGGTCCGGCCTCTCGCGGCCTCGAATCGGGTTTCACGTGACACGTGGCGACGCTGCCGACCCGCATGTCTATTCACGGTTGACGATGGCGCCGTAGACGCGCGTCGAACCCGCCGACTGAGCCGGACCTCCCCTTGTAAACGCTTATCAGGTCAGGTCGTGATCCCCGATTTATGAAACGCGTTCGATTCCGCGACTCCGCCGGGAACGTTCGGGGCGGCCGGTGGACCGTCGAGGACGGCGAACCCGTCGTCACCGCGGCCGCGGGTCCCTACGGCCGCATCGCGTTCGGCGACGAGTCTTACTCGCCGGAGGAGGTCGAGGTGTTGCCGCCGTGTGAGCCCACGAAGGTCGTCTGCGTCGGTCTCAACTACGCAGACCACGCCGAGGAGACGGGCAAGGAGATCCCGGACCGGCCGATGCTGTTCCTGAAGCCGCCCAACACCGTCGCCAGCCACAACTCGACGGTGACCCTGCTGCCGGACAAGGAGCGCATCGATTTCGAGGCGGAACTCGGCGTCGTCATCGGCGAACAGTGCAAGAACGTCTCCGCGAAGGGCGCCGAGGACGTCATCGCGGGCTACACCTGCGTTAACGACCTCTCGAACCGCGACGACCAGCGACAGGAGCAAAACTGGGTCCGTGGCAAGGCCTTCGACAACGCCTGCCCCATCGGTCCGCTTGTTGCGACGCCGGAGCACGTCCCCGAGGACGCCACTATCGAGTCTCGCGTCAATGGCGAGACCCGCCAGTCCTCCTCTCGCGACGAGTTTATCTTCTCCATCCCGGAACTCATCGAGGAGATAACGAACTACATGACGCTCGAACCGGGCGACGTCATCTCGACCGGGACGCCCTCGGGCGTCGGCCCGCTGGAGAACGGCGACCGGGTCGAAATCGAAGTCGAGGGCGTCGGCACGCTCTCACACACCGTTCGCATCCCCTGACCGTCGCCGGGCAGTTCTTTTCGCGGAATGAATCTGTCGCGAACGCCGTTACAGCCCGAGAAGCGCACCGGCGTCGAACAGCAGGAGTACCGACACGAGCGACGCGGCGAGGAGGAACGGGCGTGCGTTCCTGGCCGGTTCTCTGATCTTCTGCTGGGCGAGCCCGTCGGAGAGCCTACTCGCGGCGATTTCGGTGAACGCCGCCAGGAGGAACCACAGGACGACCATGACGAGGACGAGGTTCCCCCGCGTCGTGTTCAGCAGCGACGACCCGGTGTAGAAGGTGGCGGCGAGGTGTCCGCCGGTCAGCAAGAGCAAGAGCGCGCTCGCCCGGGACACCTGTTTGAGCCGACTCGTCACCAGTTCCATCGGAGCGGGGTCGATGTCCCCGTCCATCGCCACCGGCAGGATGGCGAGCGTGACGAACAGCACGCTCCCGGACCACAGTCCCGCGAAGAGCAGATGCACCCCGTACACGGCGGCTTCGACGAATCCCATGGGAACGAATGGGGAAGCAGGTCCCTTGAAGCCCGGTGAAAACGGCCGGTGAGCGCGGCCGAGTCGACTCACGTGTGAACCGATCACGCCAGTTGGGCACGTTTAAGCCGCGCCGTCTGCTTGCCTCACCCATGCAACCACGCGACCTCTCCGCCCACACCGTCTACCGGGCGGGTCGCGGCGTCGAGGAAGTCGCCCGCGAACTCGGGATGGCCCCCGACGACCTCGTGAAGCTCGCGTCGAACGAGAACATGTACGGCCCGAGCCCGGCCGCCGTCGAGGCCATCCGCGAGGGCGCCGACCGGATGCACTCGTACCCGAAGGCGTCCCACGCCGACCTGGTCGATGCCCTCGCGGAGCAGTGGTCGGTGGAGTCCGACCAGGTGTGGCTCGGTAACGGCGGCGACGGCGTGCTGGACTACCTCGCTCGCGCAATGCTCGAACCCGGCGACGGCGTTCTCGTCCCCGAGCCAGGCTTCGCCTACTACCCGATGAGCGCCCGATTCCACCACGGCAACGTCGAAACCTACGAGCTATCGAAGGCCGACGACTTCGCCCAGACGCCCGACGTCGTCCTAAATTCCTACGACGGCGAGCGCATCGTCTACGTGACGAGCCCGCACAACCCGACGGGGTCGGAGATGACCAACGACGATGTCGTCGAACTCGCCGAACGGACCGACGAGGAGACGCTGATCCTCGTGGACGAAGCCTACGGCGAGTTCACCGAGAACCCGGGCGCCGTCGAACTGCTGGACGAACGCGACGACGTGGCCATCCTGCGGACCTTCTCCAAGGTGTACGGGCTGGCGGGCGTCCGCCTCGGCTACGGGCTCGTCCCCGAGGCGTGGGGTGACGCGTACGCGCGTATCAACACCCCCTTCGCCGCCAGCGAACTGGCCTGTCGCGCCGGCCTCGCCGCGCTGGACGACGACGAGCACGTCGAGAAGACCGTCGATACCGCTCGCTGGGCCCGGGAGTACTACCACGAGAACATCGACGCGCCGATGTGGGACAGCGGCGGGAACTTCGTCCTCTGCGAGGTGGGTGACGCAACGGCCGTCGCGGACGCGGCCGAGCGGAAGGGCGTCATCGTCCGCGACTGCACGAGTTTCGGCCTTCCCGAGTGCATCCGGATCACCTGCGGCACGCGCGAGGACGCCGGGACGGCCGTCGAGACGATCAACGGGGTGCTGGCGGAGTGAGGGTCGCCGTCACTGGGACGCCCGGCACGGGAAAGACGACGGCGACGGGGCTCCTCTCGGCGGATCTCGACGCCGACATCGACCACGACCTTGTCCACCTCAACGACGTGATCAAGTCCGAGGGCTTCGACGAGGGCACCGACGAGGACCGCGGGAGCGTCATCGCCGACCTTGACGCCGTCTCGGCGTGGCTGGAGGGCCGCGACGACGTAATCTTCGAGTCCCATCTCGCGCACAACTTCGAGGCCGACTGCGTGGTCGTTCTTCGGGCGCACCCCGACACCGTCGTCGAGCGACTCCGGGAGCGCGGCGACGACGACGCCAAGGCCTACGAGAACGGGGAGAGTGAGGCGCTCGACGTCGTCCTCTCCGAGGCCGTCGAGAAGCATGGACTCGATAGCGTCTACGAGATAGACACGACTGATCGGTCGCCCGAAGACGTCGCTGCGGAGATAGCTGCCGTCGTCGCTGGCGAACGCGAACCGAGCGCCGGCGAGGTTACGTACATCGAGTGGCTATGACGCTGGACAAATACCGCGGGCTGGCCGACCGGATGCTCGGACCGTTCGTCAGCGGCGCGAAGCGTCTCGGCGTCTCGCCGGACGGGGTGAGCGTCGTCGCCTTCGTCGCCGCAGCCGCCGCGGCCGTCGTCTTCTACCTGGCGGGTTCTGACCCGGTCCTTTACCTGGCCGGCGCAGTGCTCGTCTTCGTCAACGGCTGGCTCGACCTGGTCGACGGCGCGCTTGCGCGGGAACTCGACGTCAGTTCGAGCGCCGGCGACCTGCTCGACCACGTCCTCGACCGGTACGCCGACATCGTCCTCCTGGTAGGGCTCGCGGCAGGCATCGGTCGGTACGACATCGGCCTCGCTGCGGTCACGGGCGTGTTGATGACCTCGTACCTCGGAACCCAGGCCCAGGCGGTCGGCCTGGACCGCGTCTACGGCGGCCTCGTGGGCCGCGCGGACCGCCTCGCGCTCATCGGAATCACGGGCGGCGTCGCAGCGTTCTACACCGAGGCCGTCGTCGGACTCACGATCGTCGGCTGGCTGCTGGTCGCGCTGGCGCTGGTTGGCCACCTGACGGCGCTACAGCGGTTCTACTACTCGATGCGCGCGCTCTCCTGAATGGCGTACGATTTATGCCGCGGCGTGTCGAAGCGAGGGACATGGTTCAGTGTGAGATGTGCGGGAAAGACGTCGGGAGTCCGAACCGCGTGAAGATCGAGGGCGCGGAACTCGATGTGTGCGACGATTGCACGGAGTTCGGCACCGAAGTTCGGACCGAGGACTCCTCGTCGAGCACGTCCACCAAGTATTCGACCAGTAGCTCGTCGGGGTCCAGTGATTCCTCGTCGAGCAGCGGGAGCGGGTCCAGCGGGTCCTCGGGAAGTTCCGGTGGGGGACGCCGCCGCGACATGTTCGACCAGATGGACGAACTCGCCCAGGACTACGACGAGCGCATCCGCAACGCCCGTGAGACGACGGACATGAGCCAGGAGGACCTGGCCAACAAGCTCAACGAGAAGGCGAGCCTCATCCGGAAACTCGAACGTGGCGACACGCTGCCGAGCGACGACGTCCAGACGAAACTCGAAAACGCACTCGAAATCACGCTCACCGCCGGGTCGAGCGACGCCGACGAGGAGTGGGACGGCGGGTCGAGCAGCGGGAGTTACACGCTCGGTGACGTGGTCAAGCGGAAGGACTGAGCGGTCCGAACGGAGTGAGGACCGCGGTTGTTCGAACGAGGAGCGAAGCGACACGCGAGGACTGACGGTCAGAAACCAGTTCGAGCCGATTACAGCACGAGTTCGCGTTCTTCCAGATCCAGTTCGGCGGCGAGTTCGTCGACGGTCTCCTGCAGGTCGCTGATCTCCCGATGGAGCTCTCGGTAGCGCTCGCTCTGGCTCAGTTCCGCCCGTGAGCGCTCGACGCGCAGGACGTTCCGGGTGAGTTTCTTGCGCGTGAGTCGCTGGAGCACCGCTGTGTACTCGGTGACTGCGAGCAGGCGATCGACGACGTCGACGGTCTCCTCGCGCGTCACGGGTTTGACGAGGTAGTCGTCGACGCCGAAGCCGATGACGTCGAAGTCGGGCGGGGTGTCGGTCACCAGTGCCACCCGGCAGTCGACGTCGCTGTCCTCGATGGCGGCGACCACCTCGTGTCCCGACAGCCCTGCCATCCGGCGGTCGACGAGGACGACGTCCACGTCGCTCGTGAGCCGTTCGATCCCTTCTTCGCCGGTGTAGGCGGTGACGACGGCGTACTCGTCACCCAGGTAGTCGGCGTAGAGGTCGGCCAGGTGTCGCTCGTCCTCGATGACGAGGACAGTAGCGTCGGACGTCGCGTCCCCTGTCACGTGTGTTCTCCAGATACTCTCCGGCTATCCGCCTTAACCGTCACCATCCACTCACTGCTCGAAAACCGGGCGCATCGGATCGGTCGTTCACGGAGTACGCAACATATATCCGCCCCCCGGATGGTGTTCCGATATGTTCGTACTCGTCAACCTGAAAGCGTATCCCTGCGATCCGGTGGCCGTCGCCGAGGCCGCGCAGGACGTGAGCGAAGAAACCGGCGTCCGCGTCGCCATCGCACCGCAGGCGGCCCACCTCTCCGCCGTCGCCGAGACGGGCGTCGAGACGTGGGCCCAGCACGTCAGCCCCGTCGAGCACGGGAGCCATACCGGTAGCACGCTCGCCGAAGCCGCCGCTGACGCGGGCGCGACCGGCACGCTGATCAACCACTCGGAGAACCGCCTGAAACTCGCCGACATCGACGGATCCATCGAGGCCGCCGAGCGCACCGACCTGGAGACTATCGTCTGCGCGAACAATCCCGAACAGATCGGTGCCGCCGCGGCACTTGGTCCGGACTCGGTCGCCGTCGAACCGCCGGAACTCATCGGGACGGGGACGCCCGTCAGCAAGGCCGACCCCGACATCGTGACGGACGCCGTCGAGGCCGCTGCGGCCGTGGACGACTCCGTCGACGTGCTCTGTGGCGCCGGCATCTCCACCGGTGACGACGTCATTTCGGCGCAGGACCTGGGCGCCACGGGCGTCCTGCTCGCCAGCGGTGTCGCGAAGGCCGACAACCCGCGCGCCGCGCTCGAAGACCTGGTCGAACCGCTCGCCTGAGCCGAAACGTAGAGTCCGGATCGGGAGAAACGAACGAGACCGCGTTACTCCGACGACGTATCGACGACTTCTCGCAGGTCGACGACGGCGTCGGCGATATCGGGGGCAGAGACGTTGGCCGGCGCTTCGTCGGACACCAGTTGCCGCAACACCGGTTCGTACCGTCCGCAACCGGCGTGTTCGATGAAGCCGCCGAGTCGGAGCTGTCGGTTGTATGCGTACGCGCTCGTCCGGTCGCCGGATCCGCCCGCGGAGAAGTGCGCGTTGAGCGGCGTGTCCGGGCCCTGTTCGACGTAGTACGCCAGCATGCGCCGGGCCTTCTCGTCTATTTCTCGCAGCTCTGCCTCGACGTCGTGGAGGAAGGCAGGCGTCACGTAATTCGGTTCGCTGGACTCCCGTTCGACGAGGAGTCCGCCGCTGCTGGCCGCCGTCGACCCGTTCGACGCCGTGGGCTCGGACGACGCGGTCGCCCCATTTGACTCCGTGCCGTTGGCCGACGCCGTCGATTGGGCGCCGTCAGCAGCGCCGTCGGAGAAGTCCTGCGGTTCGAAGTCGAAGTCGAGGGCATCGGTTGCCGAGCTCTCGGTTTCGTCGTTCGACGCACTCGCGCCGTCGTCGGCTGCCGAGGCGGATACCGCGTCGTCGCTGGCCGGGACTGGACCGTCGTCACCGCCGGCCATTGCCGCTCCGTCGTCGGCGAACATTCCGAAGGCGTCGCCGAAGCCGCCGCCGGAGGTCTGGTCGGTCGACGAGTCGGAGCGATCGTCGTCGGACGTTGCCGTGTCCGTCTCGTCGTCAGGGGACGATTTGGCCGCCTTTCCATCGTCGCCCTCCTCCCAGCGCTCGCGACGCCGGCGCTGTTTGTCCTTCTCGGTCCGGCCGGGGTTGTAGCCGTCGACGTGCTGAAGGAGCGCGTCGGTGAACTGCTCGGCCATCTTGCGCATGTCGCGGGCGTCCTGCAGTTCCGTCTCCAGGTCGGCGATACGGGAGTTTTTCTCGTCGAGTTGCTCGCGGAGTTCCTTGACCCGGTCCTCTGTCTCCTGTTTCTCCTCGCTGATATCGGAGAGTTCAGAGACCAGGTCGTCACTGACGGACTTGAGTTCGGGGCGCTCGAAGTCGTCGAGGCCGGGCGTCGCGCCCGCGTCGAAGGTCTGCTTGCGGTGGAACTGGACGCGCCGGATGGACTCGGACCAGTCGGTCATCAGGAACGCCTCGCCGTCGTTGAGGTCCTCGACGGCGTCGGCGTACTGTGAGTCGATGATCCGGCCGACGACCTTGGTGTCGTTGTTCCAGGTCAGGCGGTGCCAGACCAGCCAGTCGCACTGGGTGATGTAGTCTTTCTTGACGTCGGCCGGGCGCTGGCTGATGCCGACCATGCCGAGGCCGTGCTTGCGACCGCGCTTGCCGATCTTGATGAGCATCTTCCCGACTTCGCCGACCGAGCCGTTCTCGGGGATCCACTCGTGGCACTCCTCGACGAGCATGAGGAAGGGCTGTTTCTGTTTTTTCGCCTTGGCGAAGAGGTGTCGGGCGACCTCCTTCAGCAGTTCCTCGGCCTCGTCGCCGTCGAGGAACGAGGAGATGTCGAGGATGATGGGGACGTTCTGCTCCAGCGCGAGCGAGGCGATCTTCTCGGCGTGTTCTGCGGTGACCTGAATGTCGCACTCGTCGTCCGCGCCGGCGTGGAGGATCTCGTACTCCTCCTTGAGCCCGTAGTACTCGCCGTCGATGTCGACGATGAGCATGCCGAACCCGCTGTCGAGCAGTTTCTCGGCGATGACCGACGCGGTGTTGGACTTGCCGGACCCTGACTTCCCGGTGACGAACCCGCGACCGGTCAGGAGTTCGACCACGGGGAGGTCGACGGACTTCCCGGGTTCCTCCGCCCCGCCGACGCCGGGACTCGTCGTCGCGACTGTGATGTGTTCTGTCTCGGCCATTCGATCTTGATTGGGACCAGTGCGTAGCGGCCCATAACTCTCCGTCAGACGCCTGTCACTCGAACCACAGATCTGGCTGGTCAGCGCACCGCTCCGCACAAAACGCTAAACCGGATGGCGCGCATACTCCGCCTGTGAGTGGGGAGGCATGACCCGGTACGCGACGTTCGTCGAGGCCGGGACCGTCTACGTGGGGAGCGAGGACGGGCAGGTGGAAGTCGGCGACGTCGACGACATCCTCGACGTCATCGGCGGCCCGGCCTGGACGATCAGCTACACCGACGCCGCCAAGGAGCGCCATCCGGCGATGGATACCTCCGACGAGGGCCTCGTCGTCGACGTCGTCGACATGATACAGGCGATGACCCACGGCGAGCGGTTCGTCCGGACGCTGCAGGCTCACCCGGTCGAGACCGCGGCCGACGACGAGATGGCGCCCAGGACGGGCCTGTTCGTCGGGAAACTGCTGGAGAACCTGGAGAACGGCGTGGCCTGAGGGACAGTTAGAATTCGCCAAGGGTCGACTGCCCGTCGGACGAACGGTCGGGCTTCGCCCCCTCGGCGTCCTCGTCGATGGTGGACTGTCCACCGGAATCGTCTTCCTCGGTACTCGTGGCGTCGGCCACGGCTTCGAAACCGTCGAGACTCGCCTGTCCCTCTGAAACCGAAGTCTCGTCCGCCGTCTTCGGCGACTGCTCGGAGCTGTTTCGCTCGTGATCGAACGAACCGGATGACGATCCACCGTCGCCCTCGAAGCCGTCGAGGCTGGACTGGTCACCACCGGAGAAACTGAGCTTCGAGACGCGGACGCCGACTTTCCGGACGCGCTCGCCATCGAACTCTCCCAGGAGGTCCAGCGCCACGTCCTCGACGAGGTCGGGTTCGTCTACGGGCCCCGGGAGCGAGTGCGCCCGAGTATTGACGTCGTAGGGTGGCGTGACGACCTTGATCCCGATGGTCTGGTAGAGCGCGTCCTTGCTGGTCGCCCGGTCGGCGACGGAGTCGGCGAGCGAGCGCACCCGGTCCCGTTTCTCGTCCGCGTCGTCCGTCGGGCTGACGAACGCGGACTCCCGTGAGAGGCTCTTGGGCAGGCCCCGGGGCGTGACCTCGCGCTCGTCCTCCCCACGGGCGTAGCGGTAGATCTCCATGCCGCGCTCGCCGAAGCGGTCCGCCAGCGTGTCGGGGTCGGCCTCGCCGAGGTCGCCAGCCGTCTCGATGCCGAGGTCGCCGAGTTCCGCGGCCGTCACGGGCCCGACGCCGTGGACCTCGTCGACGGGGAGGGCCGCGAAGAAGTCCCGTACCTCCCCGGGTTCGACGACGACGAGTCCGTCGGGCTTGTCGTGGTCGCTGGCGACCTTCGCGGCGCTCATCGTCGGAGCGACGCCGACGCTCGCGGCGACGCCCACCGCGTCTTCGATGTCGGATTTCAGCCGTGTGCCCCACTCCTCGGCCTCGTCCCAGGCTATTTCGTCGCTGACGTCCAGGTACGCTTCGTCGATGCTGACCTCGCGGACGACGTCGGCGCGTTCCTGGAGGATCGCCTTGACCTCGGCGCTGACGGACTCGTAGTAGGACATGTCCACCGGCCGGTAGAAGCCGGCCTCGTCGACGTCGAGGTCGGGGTCGTCGACGGCGTCGATTTTGCGCGGGAGTCGTTCGAGGGCCTCCGAGATAGCCATCGCGCTGTCGACGCCGTAGTCGCGGGCCTCGTAACTCGCGGTCGCGACCGCGCCGATGGTTTCCCCGGGTTCGAACCCCATCCCGACGACGATCGGGTCCCCGTCGAGGGCGGGCTCGCGCAGGCGCTCGCAGGCCGCGTAGAAGCAGTCCATGTCGACGTGGGTGACGATGCGGGCCCCCTCGTCCGTCGGCGTTCCCGGGAGCCGCTCCCCGTCCATAGTCGTGTCCTCTCGGGTGGACGCCTATCAAGGTTCGCGTCCCGCGGTGAACGTAGTCACTGGGCTGAAAGAAAATACGAAAAGCCGTGACGGCGGGCGGCCAGGTCCGCCGTCGTTGCCGGTCGGAATGCTGTACGGCTTCCAGAGGCGTCGGCGGTGATTCCCGCCGGGAGCGCTCTGGCTCCAGATGGATGTTAGCGCTTGACACACTTTAGTGTTGCGCCGATGCGTAGGTCGGCGGCTGCAAAGAGACGTCCCTCCTCGCGAGCGGACTGTCTCGTCAGTCCCCGGGAACTGTCTCAGATCGCTTCCGCCGCTGTGCTCGTATCGTCGTGACGCCGAACACTGTCGTCGCGAACGCGACGAAGGCCGCGGCGGCGAGGAAGGCCGCTTCCGCGGAGACGAAGTCTTTGACGCCCCCGATGAGCACCGGACCGATCACCTGTCCGACCTTCCAGGAGAGCGACCGCAGCGACATGCTGGAGGCCACGGCGTCGTACTCCGCGCCTTCGTCGACGAACAGCGACATACTCGCCGGCAGGCGGATGCTGTCCGCGACGCCGAGGACGCTGAACGCGGCGAACATAGCGAAGAACGCCCCACCCAGTTCCTGCGTGCCGCCGAACGCGGTGAACCGCACCGGTTCGACGGTCCCCTCGAAGTACGCGGCGAGCGGTATCAGGGCGGTACCGAGGCCGTAGAGCCCTGCACCGAGGGTCACGAAGAGGTGGCGCTGTCCCAGTCTGTCGGTGAGGTCACCGACGTAGCCCTGGGTCAACGCCTTCGTCAGTTTTCCGCCGGCCATTATCCAGCCGATGGCGAACGCGGAGATGCCGAACTCGGTGCGCGCGTAGATGGGGAGGAAGATGATCACGGCCATCTTGCCGACGCTGAAGGTGAACCGGAAGGTCACGAGCGCTCGCACCATCGGCCTGGCCAGGAGCGTGCGAAACGTCTCGACGCCGCCAGCGTCTTCGGGGTCCTTCCGCCCGCCCGGATTTGTCCGGAGGAACCACCAGACGAGGACGAACGTCCCGACGGTGATGCCCGCGAGAACGACGTAGGTGAACGTAAAGCCGTGCGCGAACAGGAGGTACCCCCCGACGACGTCGCCGGCGAGCGACGAGATGGCACCGAACTGGTTGTAGGACCCGAGCCACCGTCCCTGCTCGCCATCGGGGCTTATCTCCCCAATGATGGTCGATCCGGTAATCCAGAGGACGGAGGCGCCGAGCCCCTGAACCATCCGGATGAGGACGACGTGAATGGCGTTGTCGACGAAGACGAAGCCGGCGAAGACGCCGAGGTTGAGGACGAACCCGGCGAGCAGATACGATTTGGCGTTGCCGGTGTCGATCTTGCGACCCAGCGGGAGCACGACGAGCAACTGGACGAGGGCGAACCCCGTCCCCCAGAGCCCCTCGACGATCCCGGTCGTTCCGAACGCATCGGCGTACAGCGCCAGGGCTATCAGTATCGTCGAGAACGCCTGGCTCCTCGCGAACGCAGTCCCGGCGAGCGCGGCGAACTCGCGGTTTCTCAGGAGCGCGACCGATCCTCCGACGCGGGACACCTACCGGATCACCGTCCTGAACGAACAGTCAGTGTGACGTCGTCAAAAAACGCTCGAACCCGGTAGCATTCGGGGACTGCATTCGTCCCGCCCCACGGTCTCCCCGTTCCCCCGCCCC
>Ga0075106_1000291_pt1 | contig 27258 bp, 25 predicted proteins | sample AntDeeMetag02WF4_FD_69796 | JGI IMG/M metagenome (GOLD analysis project Ga0075106, IMG submission 69796) | Saline lake microbial communities from Deep Lake, Antarctica - Antarctic Deep Lake Metagenome 02WF4 | ecosystem: Environmental > Aquatic > Non-marine Saline and Alkaline > Saline | place... | reverse complement strand
ACCATAACCGCGTTCAGAACGCCGTCTACCTGAGCAATCAGGTGGGTTTTCGGAACCAGGGTCGGGTGTACGCGCAGTTCGATACCTTCATCACGGCGACGGGCAATGCCCAGATGCTTGACCCGATAACCCAGCAGTTCAGCGTGGGCGATGTCTGCCGGCGTCAGAGTGGAAATGCCTTCGGTAAAGGCTTTCTCGAATTGCAGCGGCACACCAAAACCGGAAGAAGCCAGGATGGTCAGTTTGTGGGCGGCATCAACGCCTTCGACATCAAAGGTCGGGTCTGCCTCGGCGTAGCCCAGATCCTGCGCTTCTTTCAATACTTCCGCGAAGTCACGACCGGCGCGCATTTCGGTGAGGATGTAGTTACCGGTGCCATTGATAATACCGGCAATGGTGTCGATACGGTTGGCAGCCAAACCTTCACGCACCGCCTTGATCACCGGAATGCCACCGGCCACACCGGCCTCGTAGGCAACAACCACGCCGGCTTTCTCCGCCGCTTCGAAGATTTCGTTACCGTGAACAGCAATCAGTGCCTTGTTGGCAGTAACCACGTGCTTACCTTGAGCAACGGCGGCCAGAACCAGCTCTTTGGCGGCATCGTAACCGCCAATCAGCTCGACAACGACATCAATGTCGGGATCATTCACCACATCGAAAACATCGGTACTGAACGGAATGTTTCCCAGATCCAGGTCGTCACGACTACGACGACTGGCCACCCGGGCAATCCGGATATTGCAGCCGGCACGACCCGCAATAATCGCGGCGTTGCGAGTCAGGACATTGAATGTACCGCCGCCTACAGTTCCCAGTCCGCAAATTCCGACATTAACGTCTTTCAAACTCTCACCTCTGTTCCCGATGGGGTGCTGATGAATGGCATTTCAAGGGGGCATAGTATACCCATTCAAGGCTCACTGAATAAGCCCCGGCGCGGCCAAGATAACAGCTATTGGTCAAAGGGGCTGCACTGCAGCCCCTTTATTTGTTATAGAAGGCCCAGACCTTCAGCCAGATTGCGCGCGGGCACATAACCCCGCACCATTTTGCCATCTTCCAGCAGAATGGCTGGCGTGCCGGTTACACCCACCTGAGCGCCCAGCCTGAACTGTTCCTCAACCGGGTTTTCGCAATTTCTCTGCTCAACGGATTTGCCGGATTTGGCCGCATCCATGGCAGCCTGCTGGTCATCCGCACACCATACCGACACATACTTGCTGAAAGACGGTGTATCAGGGCCGGAACGGGGGTAGCCGTAATAGTTAACGGTGATACCGTAGTCATTGAGTTGCGGCACTTCGTCATGAAGCTTACGGCAGTAGGGGCAATCAATATCGGTGAAAACATCGACAACCGCCTTCTCTTCGCCATTTGCCGGATAGGAGATGACGCCTTCTTCACCGTATTCCGCCATGGTTTCCTGACGGCCCCTGGCGCGGCTTTCCTCACTGACATTGGCAATGCCATCATCCGTCAGTTTCAGAAGATCCCCGGTCAACAGATAAACGCCGTCTTCGGTGGTGTAAATGGTATCCCCGTTATTGCTCTGCACTTCGTACAAGCCTTTGGCTTCGGACTTCTGCACCGAGGTCACGCGCAGGCCGGGCACGGCATTGCTAAGCTTTTCCGCAATCGCATCTTCTGTTTCGCCGGCCGATACAGGGGCGGCAGTCGCCAGCGACAGGAACAAGGCGGCGACAATGGCAGGAATAGTCAGATTCATGGGAGGTTATCGTCCTTTTCTGATGTTTGAACGTTGTTGGGCAATGGCCCGCAGGCCTCTAAACCAGATGAACATGCGACACCTTGAGGCTGTGAAAGTTCACCAGCCACAATGCCGGATTCAGCCGCGCGGATGATGCTGCTGATGCAGATCCTGCAACCTTTGCCGGGCAACATGGGTATAGATTTGTGTGGTAGACAGATCAGAATGCCCCAGCAGCATCTGCACCACCCGGAGGTCCGCACCGTGATTCAGCAAATGGGTGGCAAACGCATGGCGCAGCGTATGGGGTGAAATATGCTTGTAGATACCCGCTCTGCCGGCATAGCACTTGATCCGATACCAGAACGCCTGACGAGTCATACTGCCGGCCCGGTTACCGGGAAACAAGGCATCGCTGGGCTTGCCCTTCAGCAGCTCCGCCCTGGCCTGCTTCATGTAAGCCAGCAGCCAGTCAATCGCCTCTTCACCCAGCGGCACCAGGCGCTCTTTGTCACCCTTGCCACTGATGCGCACCACACCCTGACGCAGATTGACCTGATCCACCCTCAAGCCAGTCAGCTCGGAAACCCGCAAGCCGCAGCCGTACAGGATTTCCAGCATGGCTTTGTCGCGCAACTCCAGAGCCACTTCCGGATCCGGCTCTGTCAACAAAGCCTCCACATCCTGCTCAGTCAGTGTATCCGGCAAGCGTCGGGGCAAACGCGGGCTGTCAATGCGCAGGGTGGGGTCTTCAGCAACAACACGCTCACGAAGGAGAAACCGGTAAAAGCGGCGAACACCCGACAAACGCCTGGCCGCAGTACTGGTTTTTATGCCGTCAGCCAGGCCCCGGGACAGCCAGGCCAAAAGGTCGGTGCGTTTTGCAGCCCTCAGGCCCGGCCCGCCGGGTTGCTCCGCCAGCCATTCAGCCAGCCTGGCCAGATCACTGGCATAAGCCTGACGGGTCTGCATACCCAGTCCGTCTTCAAGCCAGATAGCTTCACTGAACTGCTCTATCAGTTGCGCATTATCATTCTGAGGCAAGGCCGACCCTCTTTGCTGATTCCATTGCCGGCATTAAAGCACAAAAAAAGCAGCCCCTTGAGGCTGCCTTTTTTCAACTGCGCCGGAAATCCGGACTCAGTTAAGCTTTTCCTTGATGCGAGCTGCCTTACCAGACAGGTCACGCAGGTAGTAAAGCTTGGCCTGACGCACGTCACCGCGACGCTTCACACTGATGCTGTCGATCAGCCTGGAGAAGGTCTGGAAAGTACGCTCAACGCCCACGCCGTAAGAAATCTTACGAACGGTGAAGGAAGAGTTCATGCCACGGTTACGCTTACCGATAACAACGCCTTCGAACGCCTGCAGACGCTCACGGTTGCCTTCAGTTACACGAACCTGAACAACCACGGTGTCACCCGGCGCGAACGCAGGGATTTCCTTGGTCATCTGTTCTGCTTCAATCTGACTGATGATGTTGTTCTTGCCGCTCATCGTAAATGCTCCTGATACCCAATCTTTCAATGCCCTGATCAATCAGTGGCACCCGGTTCGTTCAAAACTTCATCCAGCAGCCGACGCTCTTCCTCCGTAAGCTCCCGCTGTTCAAGCAGGTCGGGGCGCCGCTCCTGTGTTCGCCTCAGTGACTCTTTCAACCGCCAAAGCCGGATCTGTTCGTGGTGTCCGCCCAGAAGAACTTCCGGCACCGCCTGACCTTCGTATACCTCGGGCCGGGTGTAGTGCGGACAATCCAGCAAACCGTCAGCGAAGGAATCCTGCTCCGCTGACTGCGCATGACCCAGCGCTCCGGGGATAAGGCGCGTAACCGCATCTATCACGGTCATGGCCGCCAGTTCGCCACCTGAGAGTACAAAATCACCCAGAGACACTTCCCGGTCGACTTCCGCCGAAATCAGGCGTTCATCAACGCCTTCATAACGACCGGCAACCAGAATCAGATGTTGCTCGGCGGCAAGAGACTCCACCACCGACTGATCCAGGCTTTCGCCCTGCGGCGACATATAGACCACACAGGCCTTGCCGGGTGCCGATGCCCGGGCCGAATGAATGGCATCCCGCAGAGGCTGAATTTTCATCAGCATGCCGGGACCACCGCCGTACGGCCGGTCATCCACAGTGCGGTGACGGTCATGAGTGAATTCCCGGGGGTTCCAACTCTGGAAGGTCAGAAGACCTTCACGAACCGCCCTGCCGGTAATCCCGTAATCCGTCACTGCTGAAAACATGTCCGGAAACAGACTGACTGCGCCTATCCACACCCGTCAGAACTCCGGATCCCAGTCGACCACAATGCGCGATGCGCCCAGATCCACTTCTTCGAGCACCTGATCAGGCAGATAAGGGATCAGTCGCTCGCGCTGGTCGATGGAGCCCGCGGTTGCGCGCACCACCAGGACATCGTTGGAGCCTGTTTCCATCAGGTGATGCACCTTACCCAGGCACTCACCCTCAACCGTGACCACATCCAGACCTTCCAGCTGGTGCCAATAGAACTCCCCTTCAGGCAGTTCTGGCAACTCTGCTGTGGCAACCCGGATTTCCGCGCCGCAGTAGCGGTTGGCGAGATCACGGTCATCAATACCTTTCAGCCTGACGACGATCCCCTGCCCCTGGCGGCGACCTTCTTCAAGCTTTGCCGGGATACGCTTGCCGTCCAGGAGCAATGTCCAGTCACGGTAATCCAGTATCCCTTCTCTGGGGTCGGTGTAAGAGAAGACTTTCAACCAACCCTTGACCCCGAACACCGAGGTAACCTGGCCGATCACAGTTTCCTGAGAATTCTGTGTCATGCCTGTAGAACCCCGGTCACAAACTGCAATTACCCGGCAGACTTCAGCAGCTGAGCAACGCGCTCGCTAGCTTGCGCGCCCTGGCCCAGCCAGTAGTCAACACGTTCACGGTTTACACGCAGGCTCTCTTCCTGACCACGGGCTACCGGGTTGAAGAAACCAACACGCTCGATAAAACGACCATTACGGGCGTTACGGCTATCTGTGACTGTCAGATGGTAGAACGGGCGCTTCTTGGAGCCACCACGAGCCAAACGGATTGTTACCATTTCGACCAATATCCTGTTCTGTTGTGCGAACTTTGTACGTTTCCCGCCACGCTGATTGTGGATGACGAGAAGACCCATACTCGAAAGGGGCGCTATTCTATGTCAAAAACGCGCCAATGAAAACAGGGAAAGGCCCTGCTCTCTTAATTTACACATAAGGCTTTTTACTAACGGCCGAACGGAGGCCTTCCGCCGCCACCACCCGGCGGCATCATACCACCGAGGCCGCGCATCATATTCGACATGCCACCCTTCTTGCCAAACTTTTTCATCATCTTGGCCATTTGCTTGTGTTGTTTGAGCAGGCGATTGATGTCCTGGATCTGGGTGCCGGAACCGGAAGCGATGCGGCGCTTGCGCGAGTTATTGATGGTATCCGGGTAACGACGCTCTTTTGGGGTCATTGAGCAGATGATCGCTTCCATCTGGCCCACTGACTTGTCACTTACCTGCTGCTGGGCCGCCTGGGCCATCTGCCCCATGCCTCCGGGCAGCTTGTCGAGCATGCCGCCGATGCCACCCATCTGCTTCATCTGCTGAAGCTGATCGCGGAAGTCCTCAAGATCAAAGCCTTTGCCTTTCTTGATCTTTTTGGTGAGCTTCTGCGCCTTTTTATGGTCCAGCTTGCGCTCGGCTTCCTCGATCAGCGACAGCACGTCGCCCATACCGAGGATGCGGGAAGCCACCCTGTCGGGATGGAACGGCTCCAGCGCATCGGTTTTCTCGCCAATACCCAGGAACTTGATTGGCTTGCCGGTAATATGGCGAACCGACAGGGCTGCACCACCCCGGGCATCACCGTCGGTCTTGGTGAGCACCACGCCGGTCAGTGGCAACGCGTCATTAAAGGCCTTGGCGGTATTGGCGGCGTCCTGACCGGTCATGGCGTCAACCACAAAAAGGGTCTCGACCGGGTTGATCGCTTTATGCAGGCGACCGATCTCGCCCATCATGTCTTCATCAATGTGCAGGCGACCGGCGGTGTCGAGGATCACCACATCCACGTGCTTGCGGCGCGCGGCATCTATGGCGCCACTGGCAATGTCCAGCGGATCCTGATCGGCGGTACTGGGGAAAAACTCCACACCGACTTCGCTGGCGAGAGTCTCAAGCTGCCTGATCGCCGCAGGGCGGTATACATCCGCACTGACCACCATCACTGATTTTTTCTCACGCTCCTTGAGGAAACGCGAAAGCTTGGCCACGGTTGTGGTCTTACCGGCACCCTGAAGGCCGGCCATCATGATGACAGCCGGCGGACGGGTCGCCAGATTGAGGGATTCGTTACCATCCCCCATTACCCGTTCCAGCTCCTGCTGGACAACCTTGATGAAGACCTGGCCCGGCGTCAGGCTGCGCTGAACTTCCTGTCCGATAGCACGTTTACGCACCCCTTCAATAAACGCCTTGACCACTGGCAGCGCGACATCGGCCTCAAGGAGGGCCATGCGCACTTCACGCAAAGTGTCCTTGATGTTGTCGTCGGTCAGCTTTGCCTGACCCGAGATCTTGCGCAAGCTACCGGATAGCCGGTCCTGGAGATTCTCAAACATGTTACTCTTCCGTATCCCGGAGAAATGATTCACACAAATCAGGCGACCCGTATCGGTCGCTTGATTCCTGTTGCATAATAACGACATTATAACCAGACTAAGGTGCCTCTGAAACGACCTGCCCGGTCAAATCTCTTCGGATCCGCACCAGCTTTCATTTTCAGCAACTTAAAAAGGGTCTCATGGGAACGCTGATTCTCGCGGTTACTGCACTTTTCCTGTATAGCGTGGGCACAGCCCTGCAGGCTTTGCATTTCCGGGGGCGGGTACACACCAACCTGGCCATTACCACACTGATCGGCGTACTTGCCCTGGTCGCACACGGCTTGCTGATCGCCCAGACAGTGCACCTGGATGATGGCTTTGACCTGAGCTTTTTCAAGAGTTCGGTCCTGATTTCCTGGCTTGTGGTCTTTTTTCTGCTGGGCCTGAACCTGACCAAACCGGTCGGTAGCCTGTTTCTCGCCGGCTACCCCATCGCCGCCATCACCATTATTATGGGGCTGATTCACCACATTCCTTCACGGGTCGTTCCGGATCAAAGCTATGGCATGCTCTCGCACATAGCCCTGTCTATCACTGCCTACAGCCTGTTCACCCTGGCCGCTATTCAGGCGGTACTGCTGCAACTCCAGAACCGTCAGCTCAAGCACAGCCACAACAGTTTGCTGGTGAGAAACCTCCCACCCCTGCAAACCATGGAATCCCTGCTGTTTGAAATGGTCTGGGCCGGCGTTGTGCTGTTGATACTGGCCATTGTTACCGGTGCCGTCTTTATTGAAGACCTGTTTGCCCAGGATCTTGCACACAAGACTCTCTTTTCCCTGCTTTCACTGCTTGTTTTCGTGGCGTTGCTGGTCGGCCGCTACACCAAGGGCTGGCGCGGCGTTACCGCAAGCCACTGGACCCTTGCCGGTTGCGTATTGCTGATGATCGCGTTCTACGGTAGCAAGTTCGTACTGGAACTGGTCTTCCACCGGGGCGGCTAGTCACGCAACTGCCATGAAACTTCCTGCTTTGACGGTAATAAAAGGATTCACCTCTTGAACGAAACATCGCTGACCGCGCTGTTCATTCTTCTCGCCGGCCTGATCGTTCTGTCTGCCTTCTTCTCAAGCTCAGAAACCGGCATGATGTCGCTGAACCGGTATCGCCTCAAACACATGGCGAAAACCGGGAACAAGGGCGCCCGCCGTGCCCAGGGCCTGCTGAACCGCACCGACCAGCTCATTGGCGTGATTCTGATCGGCAACAATTTCGTCAATATCTTTGCCTCGGCAATTGCCACGGTTATTGCCATCAGGATCTGGGGCGATGCCGGCATCGCCATTGCCACCGTTCTGCTGACCGTGGTGATCCTTATTTTTGCCGAAGTGACGCCGAAAACCCTGGCCGCACTGTTCCCGGAGAAAATTGCCTTTCCTGCCAGTTACGTGCTCGGGCCGTTGCTGAAAATTCTTTACCCGCTGGTATGGGCGGTCAACCTGTTCACCGGCGCCATCCTTCGCATACTGGGCATCAGCTCGGCACAATCCGCCAACGACCACCTCAGTCACGAAGAACTGAGAACCGTGGTCAACGAGGCCGGCGCCCTGATCCCGGCGAAACACAAAGACATGCTGGTCAGCATTCTGGATCTCGACAAGGTAACCGTGAACGACATCATGGTGCCCCGCAACGAAGTTGTCGGCATTGATCTGGAAGACGATGTCGAAACAATTCTGCGCCAGTTGAGAAACAGCCAGCACACCCGGCTACCGGTGTACAAAGGCGACATCAATAACATTCAGGGCATTCTTCACCTGCGAAACGCCGCCAGACTGCTGCGCGAGCAGGAGATCAACAAAGCCATGATCATGACCCTGAGCCTTGAGCCCTACTTCATTCCGGAGAGCACTCCGCTGAACACCCAATTGCTTAACTTTCAGAAAGGCAGGCGGAGATTCGGCATTGTGGTGGACGAGTACGGCGACGTGCTCGGCCTGGCGACCCTGGAGGATATCCTCGAAGAAATTGTGGGCGAGTTCACCACCGACTACGCCGCCACCTCACCGGATATTATTCCCCAGGACGACGGCACCTATATTATTGATGGCAGTACCGCCGTGCGCACTATCAACAAGGCTCTGGGCTGGAAAATGCCTACTGACGGGCCGAAAACCCTGAATGGCCTGATCACCGAAACGCTGGAAAACATTCCCGAAACCAACGTTTGTCTGAAAGTGGCCGGCCACCGTGTTGAGGTTCTGCAGATCAAGGACAACGTGGTTAAAGCTGCGATTGTGCATCCAAAGCGAAGCAAACGTGCGATTCCGGGAAAAATGCGCTAAATTTGATCAATAAACAGAACCCAGCAGTACAAGGCTCAGTTATGTATCCGGTTGAGGCGTAAACAGGAGTCGGTCATGAGCAAACAGTCCGGCATACATTATTTAAGCGACCACAAGGACGCTAGCGACACACGCCCCGTGCCACCGGAAATCGCCCGCATCCGTGACACGGTAGCCGCCGGCCTGAGCGATTTGCTGCAGGGCGCCTTTGATGCCGTGGACGATTCGTTATTCGAACTGGCCAATAATGCCCGCAGCAATAACGAACAAAACCGCTATTTTGAAGCCATGCGGGAAATCCGGATCAAGCGCAAAGGCGTGGAACGGCAGTTCCGCAACGCCGTTGCCCGGCTGTTTGCCCAGCCCCCCCGGCTTAACCAGTCACAAGCTGGCGACAACACCCAGCAAACCTCTGCAGACAGCCTCTCGCTGGTCGGTCACGACGACCTGGAAGAACAAGTTGCCCTGAACGCCATGGCCACCAAGGCAAACGCCCACTTCCAGGGCCCCTTGATTCAGCTTCAAGCGCGGTTCTCCCAGGTTTACCCGGATGCCTCTGATACCGCCCCGGTCAACCCGCTGGCGCCGGAACAGCTGTGCAATGCCTTCACCGAAGCCGCTGAAGCACTGGAAATTCACATCCGGGAGCGCCTGATTGTTCTCAAGCAGTTCGATCGCTATGTGGTGTCCAATCTCGGCATGCTGCTGGACGAAGCCAACCGTATCCTGATCCAGGCAGGCGTCATCCCCAATTTCCGTTACCACGGAAAATCCGGTTCAACCCGCAACACACCGGACCGGCGCCCCGCCACCAGCGACAGCTCAGTTGCAGATAACACACCCGAGCACAGGACGGAGGAAGCAGGACGGGAAAACACCGTTCTCTTTGACCAGATCCGCCATCTTATGGCCAAGCAACGAGCCGATTCAGGTGCACCCTCCCGCCAGGCCGATCCGGCCTTTCAGGTTGTAGGCGGCAAAGAGCTGATCGAACTACTCAGCGCCCTGCCGGCCCGCCAGGCCATGCCGGAATCCGGTGACCTGAGCGATGGTGAACCGGTGGCACTGGATCTCCGGCAACTGGTCGAGAGCTGGCTGATCAATAATGCCAGACAGGATGAGCGCAAACCGGCCCTGAGCGAAGTGGACGAAGACCTGATCAACCTGGTCTCCATGCTATTTGAGTTCATTCTTGATGACGACAATCTGTCGGCGCCGGTTCAGGTACTGATCAGCCGGCTACAGATTCCCATCCTGAAGGTGGTTATCGAGGACAAAAGCTTTTTCAGCAAATCCACCCATCCGGCCCGCAGACTGCTCAATTCATTGGCCCGCGCCGGCATCGGCTGGAACCGCAGCGACGACAAAGCCAGAGACAAGCTGTACGGCCAGATTCACGCCATTGTGCAGCGCATTCTTGACGACTTCGACGGCGACATCGCGCTTTTTGAAACCCTGAATCGGGAATTCGAACAATTTCTTGAGCGGGAAAACCGCAAAGCGTCCCTCGTGGAGCAACGCACGCGGGAGTCGGAGCGGGGTCGAATCAAGTCCCGTAAAGCCCAGGAAGAAGTTGACCGGTTACTGAAGGAAAAAACCGCAGCCTATGACTTGCCGGACACCATTCACGACATACTGATAAACGGCTGGAGCCGCGTGATGTTCCTGGCTTACCTGCGCAACGACTCCGAGCATCGCTGGCAGGAGACGGTGAAAGTTGTCGATAACCTTATCTGGTGCCTGAACCCCCATCAGGACGACAACGAACGCGATCAATGGGTCCGTGTGGTTCCGGGTCTTCTTAAAACCCTGAGGGCCGGACTGAAAGAAGTTTCCTACAAGTCCAGCCGGCTCGATGAGGTCATGGCGACTCTCAAACACCAACTGGCGGACGCGTTTCGCACCCATTCAGCCATTGGTACGCGCACCCCTGTCGATCAGCCTGCCAAAAACCACTCTTCCGAAGCCGCTGCCGAGCCGGCTGAGCAATCACAGGAATACGAAGACGCCACAGTGTCGGAATACATTACCCGCATAGACGGACTGAAAATCGGAGACTGGGTAGAATTCCGGCTGGTCAACGGCACAGGCTTCCGTTGCAAACTGTCAGCGGTTATCGAAGAGGCAAACTGTTTCGTGTTCGTCAACCGTATGGGACTGAAAGTCATCGAGAAAAACCGGGTGGAACTGGCCCATGAACTGCGCAAAGGACGGCTTTCATTGCTGGAACAGGGCGCCCTGATTGATCGGGCTCTGGACGCTGTGGTGGGTAACCTGAGAAACAGAACCGCCTGAACAGCTGTTCTGGCGGACACCAGCACAACCCGGGGCTTTAACCGATGCCCCGGGTTGTGCTGTTTCAGCGAATCAGGCTTCCGCCTGACCAGCCGCTTCCTTGACCGCTTTTTCCAGCTCGCCGCTTTCAGACATTTCCATAATAATGTCACAGCCACCAACCAGTTCGCCGTTGATGTACAGCTGCGGATAAGTCGGCCAGCTGGAATAGACCTTCAGTCCTTCGCGCAACTCATCGTTGTCCAGAATATTCACGAACGCGAAACGCTCGCCACAGGCCATGAGCGCCTGCACAGTGCGGGCTGAAAAACCGCACTGGGGAGCCTGCGGAGTTCCCTTCATGTAAAGAATGATCGGGTTCTCTTCAAGCTGGTTCTTGATGCTTTCATTGATGTCCATGAACATACACCTCTGACAGGAAAACGGGCGCCGCAAACCGGCTCTGAAAGTTTATTGTACACGCCTGCACAAGCCCCAACCAAACCCTTGCACAGGCCGCGGCCCCAAGCGGGCCCGATGGCGTTGTCTTCGGCATTGTGAAGGGCTAGACTTGGTGCCCTTTTTTCAACCAAAGCGATCCCGCGTTTCCTTCAGGGGGCCTTTCATGGCAGCACGACATTTTCTGACATTGAACGACATGACCACCGGCGAACTGGAAGATCTGCTGGATCATGCTTCCAGACTCCGTAACGAATGGCATGCCGGCAAGATCAGAGACTCCCTGAAAAACAGGGTACTGGCGATGATATTCGAAAAATCATCCACCCGTACCCGGGTTTCCTTCGAGGCCGGCATGACGCAGCTGGGCGGCTCCGCCATGTTCCTCTCCCCCCGTGATACCCAACTCGGCCGGGGCGAACCCATTGAAGATTCCGCCATTGTTATTTCCAGCATGGTCGATGCGGTAATGATCCGGACCTTCGCCCATGACACCGTCGAGCGTTTCTCCGCTGCGTCCAGCAAGCCGGTCATTAACGCACTGACCGACGACTTTCACCCCTGTCAGTTACTGGCCGACATGCAGACCTACCGCGAACACCGCGGCAGCATCAAGGGCGGCACCGTGGCCTGGATCGGAGATGGCAACAACATGTGCAACTCCTACATGAATGCCGCTGCCCGGTTCAATTTCCACCTGAACGTGGCCTGCCCGGAAGGTTACGAGCCCGATGCTGAATTGCTGGAAAAACACGCAGACCGGGTTACCATCACTCATTCACCACAGGAAGCCGCCCGGAACGCCAATCTTCTGGTAACGGATGTCTGGGCCTCCATGGGCCAGGAAGACGAGCAGAAGGCACGAGAGCAGGCTTTCCGGGACTACCAGATCAACCCCTCACTGATGTCTCTGGCAGACAAAGACGCGCTGTTCATGCATTGTCTGCCGGCTCACCGTGGTGAGGAAATCTCGGTCGACATGATGGAACATCCCGGTTCTGTGGTGTGGCAAGAAGCTGAAAACCGGCTGCACGCCCAGAAGGCTCTGCTTGAGTTTCTCATTCTGAACCGCCTGGACTGATTCATGGATTACACCTCGCCGGCATCTGACTGGCTACTGGAAGTAAACAACCTGTCCTGCGGCTACGGCGGCGACTCCGTGGTGCGGGATGTCAACTTCGCGCTCAGCCATGGAGATATTGGCTGCCTGCTGGGCCCGAGCGGTTGTGGCAAAAGCACCATTCTGCGAGCCCTGGCCGGTTTTCTGCCGATCAGTCAAGGTGAGATACGCCTGCAGTCCCAGGCCATCAGCCTGCCCGGGCGCTCCCAGGCGCCGGAAAAACGACGGATAGGTATGGTGTTCCAGGACTACGCCCTGTTTCCGCACATGACCATTGCCGATAACGTGGGCTTCGGGCTGAAATCCCTGGATAAGGCCGAAAAGCGCCAGAAAGTCTCCGAGCTGCTACACCTGGTACACCTGCAGGATCTGGCCGACAGCTACCCGCATCAACTGTCTGGCGGTCAGCAGCAACGGGTGGCCCTGGCCCGCGCACTGGCACCGGAGCCGACCCTGATTCTGCTGGACGAGCCCTTCTCCAACCTGGATACCGACCTGCGCCGACGGCTCAGCCTGGATGTGCGTGAAATACTGAAGAGCCTTGGCATCAGCGCCATTCTGGTCACCCACGACCAGCAGGAAGCCTTCGCCATGTGCGACCAGGTCGCGGTACTGCAGGATGGCCATATACAACAGTGGGATGTGCCCTACAACCTTTACCACGAGCCGGCCAACCGCTTTGTCGCCAGCTTCGTAGGCCAGGGCGGTTTCATTCCGGGCCAGGTTCTCGGGCCGGACGCCATCAAATCAGACCTGGGCATTATTCACGGCAACCGGGCCTATAAATGGGAACCCGGTACGCTGGTTGATGTGCTGATTCGTCCGGATGACATCGTTTACGATGAAGAATCAACGCTCCAGCCCAAGGTCGTCGAGAAAACCTTTGCCGGCACTTCCACGTTGTATCGCTTCCGCTGCTCGGAAGACACCGAGTTCGAGGCCATGTTCCGCAGTCACCTGGATTTCCACCTGGGCGAGCAGGTACCGGTGCGGGTAGAAGCCGACCACCTTATTGCCTTCGAGCGCACGGCCTGATCAGAGCCTCACCGGTTACTGCACCCGGGGCCAGACCAGGCTGAACCTGGCGCCACCCAGCTCATCACTGCGGCCGACAAACGCCTGGCCGCCATGCCAGTAAAGAATGCGCCGGACAATGGAAAGCCCCAGGCCATAACCGCCAGAAGTGCGGGTGCGACTGTCATCCAGCCGGGCAAAGGCGGAAAACACCTTCTCCCAATGCTCTTCAGGAATACCCGGTCCGTCATCCTCGACATCAACCCGGCAATTATCCTCATCCAGCTGACAGGTCACAATCACCTTGCCGGCGGCATGCCGTGCGGCATTACCCACCAGATTCTGTACCGCACGATGAATGTACCGGGGCTCAATGTCGGCCATGGAAAAAGCCTCCGAGGCATCGTCCACCCGGCAGGTAATATCAATACCCTCACGAATCACTTTCTGCTCTTCAACCACCTGCCGAACGATATCCGGTACCGAGGTTTCACGAAGGGTAAACACCGGCCCACCCTGCTCCAGCCGGGCGTAGGTTAGAATCTCATCGATCAGTGAATCCAGCTCCTGAATATCGCCATCAATGCCCTGAAGCTGCTTGTGCAGTGTTTCCGGACTGTTTGCCGACTCGATCATCTGAACGCCGAAACGAATCCGGGCTACCGGCGTTCGCAGTTCGTGAGATACGGCATGGATCATTTCCCGCTGCACTTCCACCAGCCGCTGGATCTGCTCGGCCATACTGTTGAACGATGCCGCCAGCCGCGATACCACCGTGCCCTCATCTGTCTCAACCCGGGCACTCATCTCACCCCTGGCCATGCGCACCGCCACCGATTCGACCTTGCGCATCTGACCATCAACAAACCGGAGCCCGAAGAAAAGCGCCAATGCCAACACACCTCCGAGCACCACCGCCAGCAGCAGAACAACTGGCCAGCCCCAGGGATTGAAACGCGGCAGCATTTCCATCAGCCACAGGTCACCGGATGCAAGCCTGAACAAAACCTTCGAGCCGTCTCCATTTCCCTCGAACGACACCAGAGCCCGGCCACCCAAGCCATCAAGCACCGACTGGTCCGGAAGTTGTGCCGGATCCTGAACAGCGGTTATTTTCACTTTCAGGGATTGTTCCAACTGGGGCGCCATGGCCGCATGCTGTTCCGCGGGCGCGTTATCCAGATGCCAGCGAGCAATCAGCGCCGTGGCACGGGCGAGTTCGGTATAGGGTTGTTTCAGGCGCAGGCGAATCAGGCGACCATCACCGGCCAGTACAAAGAAGCGATAACCGGCATCGATTTCCTGACCAACCACCTGGCCATAACTCAGTCGTTCGGCAGTCACCGGCGAAATCTCGAAACTTTCCGGTGAACCAGCCTGTAAGCCGAACATGGAAGGCATCCAGTGGTACTGGGTATCAGGGCGAGGAACGGCCGCCAGCCACTGCATGAGTGGCTCGGCCGTGGTTTCGTGCCAGATCTCTTCCCGGACCGAATTCACCACCGAGACCAACAGAGTACAGACAACAACCAAAGCCGCGGCAATGGCGACAAGACGGGCGTAGATTTTGAGGAACAGCTTCAGAGACATGGGCTCACCGCCTCAGAAACGCAATCAGGGCTCCTTTACGAACAGATAACCCTTACTGCGAACCGTCTTGATACGGCGTGGATGGATCGGATCGTCGCCGATCTTGGGGCGAATCCGGGAAACCCTGACATCAATCGAGCGGTCCTGGCCATCGTACTCAATGCCGCGTAAAGCGGTAAAAATTTCTTCGCGGCTGAGCACACGGCCGGCATTATTGGCCAGCAACCAGAGCAGATCGAATTCAGCGCTGGTCAGGTCAATGCTTTCATCACCCAGCCAGGCCTCGCGCATGGTTCGATCAACCACCAGATCATTGAACTGGAGTCGAACAGGCTCTTCATTATCGCTACCCGGTGTTGCAGTGACTGCTGGGCTCTCTATGCGGCGCAGCAGAGCCCGCACTCTTGCCAGAAGCACACGAGGCTGTACTGGCTTGCCAATGTAATCGTCGGCACCCATTTCCAGACCAAGCACCTGGTCCATATCATCCGTTCTGGCAGTCAGCATGATAATGGGACCGGTATAGAACGGCCGCACGCGCCGACAAATCGACAGGCCGTCTTCGCCGGGCAGCATCAGATCCAGAACCACAAGATCCGGCTGCTCATTACGAATACGTTCCACGGCTGCGCCACCGTTGGTTTCCAGCGAAACCTCCAGGCCGTTGCTCTCAAGGTACTCGCGGGTAAGGTCTGCCAGACGCTCATCGTCCTCAACAATCAGGATTCGCCAACTCTCGTTTGTTTGTTCCACGCCATCCATCTCTGATTCTTATATTCGGTTCCAGGTTAACCTGACAGTACACGTAACCTTCAGTTACAGCAATTATACATGCAGTTCAGAAATATACATGGAACCGGCAAAGGGTTACACCCTGTGACACGTGGTGGCGCGGTAACGAAAGCGAACCATCAGAACAATGGACGCCCCTGAGTGATTTCATCTTCGGTGGCATCACGAAGGCCGACGATCTCCAGATCAAAATACAGGGTAAACCCCGCCAGTGGATGATTGGCATCCACCCGTACCAGGTTGCCGTCTATACCGACCACCTGAACCACCTTGGTATCGTCACCAGAGTTGGTCTGGAACTTCATGCCCACGTCCAGCTTCTCCACACCTTCAAACAGCGATTTTGGCACCTTTCGCACCAGCTCTTCCTGATACTCGCCGTAGGCCATTTCCGGGGGGATGGTGACTTCCAGGCAATCACCCACTTTGCGGTCTTTCACCGCTTCCTGGATGCCCTTGATAATTTCCGGGCTGCCGTACAGAAAGTGCAGTGGCTCACTGCCCTCGGAGGTATCAACCAGTTCGCCGATTTTGTTCTTCAGCACATAGTGAACGGTAAAGATTTGCGGATTTGATTGCTCGGTATCAGCTTGCATCAGCGATTCTTGCGTCCTGTCGTTCTGTAGGTTTGGTAGAAAGCCGCCAGTTTATCATGGCGGGCAAGCCTTGCGGCCACCCCCGACTCACGGGCAGGGGTAAGTGAACTCCGCATGGATGGCCTCGATGGCTTCCTCCAGATCCTGGCTGAGCGTGATTTCAGCCGAGCCGATATTCTCACTCAACTGTTCCATGCTGGTGGCACCAATAATATTGCTGGTGACAAACTCGCGGCTGTTCACCCACGCCAGAGCCAACTGGGTCGGGGTCAGCCCATGTTGATGCGCCAGATCGGCATAGGCCCGGGTGGCATCAACAGCGCGCTCGCCGGTGTAACGGCTGAAGCGCTCATACAGCGTCAGCCGGGCCTTTTCCGGCCACTTGCCTCCCAGGTATTTGCCGGTGAGCATGCCAAAGGCCAACGGTGAATAAGCCAGCAGACCGGTTGCCTCACGGTGAGCGAATTCCGCCAGACCGTTCTCAAACGAGCGGTTCAGAAGATTATAGGGATTCTGGATAGACACCACTCTTGGCCAGTCGTTTTCCCGGGCCAGGCGCAGATACTCCATGGTGCCCCAGGGTGTTTCGTTGGAAAGCCCGATCTGGCGAATTTTGCCTTCCTGCACCAGCTCATGCAGCGCCCCGAGAGTCTCCTCAATGGGCGTCATGTTTTCATCCGGGTTGCGCTGATATCCCAGTTTGCCAAAGAAATTGGCATTACGATCCGGCCAGTGCACCTGATAAAGATCCAGGTAGTCTGTCTGCAAACGCTTGAGACTGCTGTCGCAGGCTGCCCGGACATGTTCGCGGGTCAGTCGCGGACCGCCGCGCAGATAGCTCAGGCCGTTTCCCGGCCCGGCCACTTTGGAAGCAATCACCAGGTCATCGCGCCGGCCCCGGCGGGCCAGCCAGTTGCCCAGATACGTTTCAGTCAGCCCCTGAGTGTCAGCTTTCGGAGGCACCGGGTACATCTCTGCTGCATCAATAAAGTTGATGCCGGCATCCACCGCATAATCCAGCTGTTCAAAGGCTTCCTGTTCGCTGTTCTGCTCGCCCCAGGTCATGGTGCCAAGACCAATCAGACTGACATCGATCTCTGTGTTTCCCAGTTTGCGTGTTTGCATGCGCCCCCCTCGTTTGAATAACAGACAAAAAGACGACGTAACCGGAATGTCATCAAGCTGTCGCATTGCTGTCACGGCCGTTTTTCATAGTAAGACCATGACCATAAAACCTGCAGGAAGCATTGTGACCAGACTCCCGCCAAGCAACCGGCAGCGCCAACACATTAGCATTGTTTCCGAGACGTTTCCGCCGGAAATCAATGGCGTTGCCAATACCCTGAAGCATCTTTGCCAGGGGCTGAGCCAACACGGGCATCAGATAACCGTCGTACGACCAAACCAGCGAGGGGAGCGAAAAGGACAGCGCCACCCCCCGGAAAACAGACTGTGCTCGAGCGAATTGATTGTCAGCGGTCTGCCTTTGCCGGGCTACAGCGAACTGCGGCTCGGCTTGGCCCGCCCCGCCCGGTTACGCAAACTCTGGCAGCACCAACGGCCCGATGCCATTTACGTGGCAACCCAGGGCCCTCTCGGGTTGGCGGCGGTGTCTGCCGCCAACCAGCTCGGCATCCCGGTCTGCTCCGGTTTTCATACCAATTTTCACAGCTATTCCGGTTACTACGGCCTCGGTGCCCTGGAGTGGCTTCTGTGCCACTACGGCCAATGGTTCCACAATCGCACCCGCCTGACCCTGGTGCCCACCCGGAAGATGCAGGCCATGCTTCAGAAAATGGGCATTCATAATAGCCGGCTCTGGAGCCGGGGTGTGGACTGCCAGACCTTCACTCCGCACAAACGGGACACCGCGCTACGTGAATCCTGGGGCCTGTCAGATACCGACCGCGCAGTCATTTACGTGGGCCGCCTGGCTGCGGAAAAGAACGTGAAACTGGCCGCAGCCTGCTTTGAGCGCATCCGCTGCCTGCATCCCACAGCGCGTTTCATTTTGGTCGGTGATGGTCCCATGCGCCAGCCACTGCAAGCCCGTTACCCGGATTACATTTTTTGTGGCAGCCAACGGGGAGAAGATCTGGCCCGGCACTATGCCTCCGGCGATCTATTCCTGTTTCCCAGCAAAACCGACACCTTCGGCAACGTGGTGCTGGAAGCCATGGCCAGCGGCCTCGGGGTGGTCGCATTTGACGACGCCGCAGCTGCAGAACATATCCGCCAGGACGAGAATGGCCAGAAAGCCGCGTTAACCGACGACGAGGCTTTTATTACACACGCATTGCGGCTGGCCGACCAGCCGTTACTGCTTAACCGAATCCGCACCAGGGCGCGTCTGGACGCCCTGGATCTGACCTGGAACAGCCAGGTAGAGCTGTTTGAGCAACTGGTACTAAACCAACCGGAACAGGGCCCGAACCATGGCACTAACAAGCAAAGCGTCTCGCTTTTTTAGCCTGGCAGATCAACGCGAAGTTGCCCTTTGCCGGGCCATCAACCGCAGCGTGCGATTTCGCCCCATACTCGCTTACTTCCGGGTAACCAGCCGACTGGGCGATGGCTGGTTCTGGTACGCGATGATCCTGCTGTTACCGTTACTGAAGCCTGACCGGGGGCTGGCCTTCGCGCTACTGATGACGTTTACCGGCCTGACATGCACCCTCACCTACAAAGCCCTGAAGCACCACCTGATCCGCGAACGCCCTTTCATATCCTTCCCGGCCATCAATTGCGCCACGCCCCCGCTGGACCGCTACAGTTTCCCTTCCGGCCACACCCTCCACGCCGCCTGCTTCCAGACCATGCTGTTCACCATTGCTCCCACGCTGGCCTGGGCAGTACTGCCTTTCAGTGCGTCCGTGGCAGCTTCCCGAGTTGTGCTTGGCCTGCACTATCCCAGTGATGTGGCCGCTGGCGCTTTGATTGGCGGCGGCATGGGCTGGGCATCGGTTGTTGTTTTCAGTGGCTGGATCGCCTGACTCTCACTCGAAAAGCCGCAACTGGGTAATCGGAGCTTCATCATTACGAAAACGAACCCCCAGGCCAAGCAAACGCACAGGGCGGTCTTCTCGGGTAATCAATTCATCCAGCAACCGCTGGTAATCCCCCAGACAGGGTTCTTCAACCGTGTCACGAACGCGCTCCAGAGTATGGGTGGAAAAATCACTGTAGCGGACTTTCACAAACAGCTTATGAATCGGTTTCTTCTTGCCCTTGCGCGACAAACGCCGACTGAGGTCGTCCAGCAGGTTTGGCATAACACTCTGACAGGCGGCTTTGTCGGGCAGGTCCTGGGCAAAAGTGCGCTCAACACTGACCGATTTAGCCACCCGGGAAACCACCACCGCGCGCTCATCACGGCCGTGGGCCATTTCAAACAACCGGTAGCCCTGCTTACCGAACTTATCGATCAGTACATCGGCGCCCAGGGCCTGCATGTCACCACAGGTTTTCACGCCCAGGGCGTGCAGTTTTCCGGCCGTCACCTGCCCCACCCCGAACAGTTTTTCCACCGGCAGAGCCTGAACGAACGCAGGCACCTGGTCAGGCGTGATCACAAACAGCCCATCAGGCTTCTGCCAGTCGCTGGCGATTTTGGCCAGAAACTTGTTCGGTGCCACGCCGGCGGAAATGGTAATGCCCACTTCTTTCTGCACCCGCTCGCGCAGGTGGCGGGCCATGAGTGTTGCGCTGCCTTTATGCTCGGTAACATCAGACACATCCAGAAAGGCTTCGTCCAGCGACAACGGCTCCACCAGATCGGTCATCTCCCGCAGGATTGCCATTACCTGTTGCGATGCCGCCCGATAGCGGGGAAAATCCGTCGGCACCGTTACCAGCCCCGGACACAATCGCCGGGCCTCGCTGCCGGGCATGGCCGAGCGCACGCCAAAGGCCCGCGCGCGGTAGTTGCAGGTGGTCACCACACCGCGGCCATCGGCTCCCCCCACCGCCAACGGAACGTCCCGCAATGTGGGGTCGTCCCGCATTTCGACGGCGGCGTAGAAGCAGTCACAATCCACATGGATGATCTTGCGCTGGGCCATGATCAACGGCTCACATTAAAATATGTACATTTATACAGCCTTGTATCTTAAGCCAACATGCCGAAAATGTCAGGAGTTTCAACACCCGGCCCGCCTGCCACTGGCTCCGGGGCCTTCAACAGGTTCCTGATCAAGGGAAAGACCATTTCATGAGCGATATCGCCACCACCGGGGTCAGCCAGACCTTCCAACTTAAAAGTGCCAGCGTCTCACTGACCGCCCTTGAGCTTTACTATTTCGACAACGACGAGTTCGAAGCCAACCTGCGTGACAAGATCAGCCAGGCACCGGGTTTCTTCAAAGACGTTCCCGTTCTTATCAGTCTGGAAAAATACGAGGGGCTGGACAGCGAACTGGATTTTTTCAAGATCATCGGCACCTGTCGCCGTTACAACATTCACGTCATTGGCGTGAGAACCGCCAACGACGACCAGCGCCGCCTGGCCCGCGCGGCTGAACTGGCCCTGTTGCCCGGCAGCAGCCTGCGCGAGAAAAAACCGGAAGCGGAAACCGGCGAATCCCCGGGCGAACCCGCGCAATCGGCACCGAAAGCGGCCAGTGCGCCGGCACAACCGGCTCCGGCGAAAGTGATCAACCAGCCGGTGCGCTCCGGACAGCAGATTACCGCCCCGGAAGGCGACCTGGTGATCCTGGCACCGGTTCAGGCCGGCGCCGAAGTACTCGCCGCCGGCAACATTCATGTTTACGGCCCACTGCGTGGCAGAGCCCTGGCGGGCATCCATGGCGCCGAAGGTGCCCGGGTTTTTTGCCAATCACTGGAAGCAGAGCTTGTGTCCATCGCCGGACACTATAAAATCTCTGAAGATCTTCAGGAAAGCGGCTGGAAAAGCGCCGTGCAAATCCAGCTCAAGGACGACCTGCTGGTGGTAACGCCACTGGACAAGGCCTGATGTTGTACAGCCAACAACATCTGAAGATACAAAAATCCACCGCGAAACAGGAATTTAATCTTGGCTAGAATCATTGTCGTAACCTCGGGAAAAGGCGGCGTTGGCAAAACCACCACCAGCGCCTCGATCAGTACCGGCCTTGCAAAACGTGGCCACAAAACCGTCGTTATCGACTTCGACGTGGGCCTGCGCAATCTCGACCTGATCATGAACTGCGAGCGTCGGGTCGTGTACGACTTCGTGAACGTGATCCAGGGCGAAGCCAGCCTCAATCAGGCACTGATCAAAGACAAACGGGTAGACACCCTGTATATCCTTCCGGCCTCGCAAACCCGCGAGAAAGAAGCGCTCACCAAAGAAGGCGTGGAGAAAGTCATTAACGAACTTTCCGAAACCTTCGATTACATCGTGTGCGACTCTCCCGCTGGCATCGAACACGGCGCGCTGATGGCCCTGTACCATGCCGATGAGGCCATTGTCGTGACCAACCCGGAAGTCTCTTCAGTACGGGACTCCGACCGCATTCTGGGCATCCTGCAAAGCAAATCGCGCCGCGCCGAAAACGGCCAGGAGCCCGCCAAAGAACACCTGCTGCTGACCCGTTACAACCCGGATCGCGTAGAGAAAGGCGAAATGCTGTCTGTGGAGGATGTGGAAGAGATTCTGGCCATCCCCCTGCTCGGGGTTATCCCGGAAAGCCAGGTGGTACTCAATGCCTCTAACCAGGGTTTACCAGTCATTCTGGAAGAAGAAAGCGACGCCGGCCAGGCCTATGAAGACGCCGTCGCACGCCTTGTTGGCGAAGAGCGGGAGCACCGGTTCCTGACCAGCCAGAAAAAAGGCTTCTTCAGCCGGATGTTCAAAGGGGGCTGACGGATGAGCTTTTTCGATTACTTCAAAAGCAAGAAACCCAGATCCGCCAGCGTTGCCAAAGAACGCCTGCAGATCATCGTGGCCCACGAACGTGGCCAGCGCGAACAACCGGATTATCTGCCCCAGCTGCAACAGGAGCTGGTGGAAGTTATCCGCAAATACGTGCAAATCAGCGATGACATGGTGCAGGTGGATGTTGATCGCAACGACAACTGCTCGGTTCTGGAACTGAACGTCACACTGCCGGAAAAATAATCCGACGGTACCATATCACGGATGACGAGCGGCCATGGAACGGCTAAGCTTTTACACAACAGACCGCAGGGAAAGAGGTAGCGCCGCCAATGCCAAGAGCACCGCAAGCTCGCCGAAAAATGTATGTCCTCGACACCAACGTCCTGATCCACGACCCGAACGCCCTCCTGAACTTTGAAGAACACGAAGTCATCATCCCGATGACCGTCCTCGAAGAACTCGACAACCTGAAATCCGGAAAACAGGCCGTAGCTGCGGACTGCAGGCAGGCTATCCGTAACATTGACCGGCTGCTGGGCGATGCCGCCCCGGTTGATATCGAGCAGGGCGTGCCCATTCTGCGCGGGGAAAAAGCCGATCCGCTGGGAACACTCTCGATCGTCATGAGCACGGAGCACACCGGCAGCCATTCCCTGCCCGAGCACCTGAATGACAACAAGATCATCAACACCCTGGCGGCACTGCAAAACAAGCACAAAGCCCGGGACATCATTCTGGTCAGCAAAGACATCAACATGCGCCTCAAGGCCCGTGGCTTTGGCGTGGAAGCCCAGGACTACCACAACGACCAGCTGATTGATGATATCGACCTGCTGCCCCAGGGCTACCAGGAATTTACCGGCTCCTTCTGGGACAACATCGAAAAAGTGGAAACCCTGCAACGCGAAGGGGTGACCGAACACCTGCTCACACGCGAAGGTGAACTGGCCAAACTCAACGTGAACGAATTCGTGATCGACGAGCTCGGCTTTGTTGGCCAGGTAACCGATGTTTCACCAGACCAACTGGTAATCAAAGACCTGCACCAGGACGACCTGCTGAACACCGAAGTCTGGGGGCTGATGCCCCGGGATATCTATCAGGCCATGGCGCTACACCTGCTGATGGACCCGGACATTCATCTGATCAACCTTACCGGCTCCGCCGGCTCCGGCAAGACCATTCTGGCGCTGGCCGCCTGTATTGAAATGACCGTCGCCAGCAAAGCCTACAAGCGCATCATCGCCACCCGCTCCACCCAGGGGCTGGACGAAGACATCGGCTTCCTGCCGGGCACCGAAGCGGAGAAAATGGAACCCTGGCTGGGCGCCATCGTGGATAACCTCGAAGCGCTGCACGAAGACGACGAGAACATGACCGCCAGTGTCGATTACATCCTCAGCAAGGTGCCGTTGCACTTCAAATCCATGAACTACCTTCGTGGCCGCAGCTTCCAGCACAGCTTGCTTATCATCGATGAATGCCAGAACCTGACCCCGCACCAGGTCAAAACCATCATCACCCGCGCTGGCAACGGCTCCAAGGTGATCTGCCTGGGTAACCTGGCACAGATAGACACCCCCTACCTGAGCCCCCTGAGCTCCGGCCTGACTTACATGACCGAACGCTTCAAGGGCTTCCAGCATGGTGGTCACATCCACCTGCAGGGCGTGCCCAGATCCATACTGGCAGAGTTCGCCGAAGCCAACCTTTAAGCGCCTGACAAGGCTCAGTCTTTGAACTGAGCCTTGTCCAGCCCGTGCTTTTTCATTTTGTCGTACAGCGTTTTCCGGGCAATGCCCAGTTGCACCATGGTGTCCTTGATGCTGCCCTGACAGGCGTTGAGGGCACTGATAATGGCCGATCGCTCGAAGCTGTCCATCATTTCGGATAACGTCTGCCGGCTGGTGATATTGGCGCCGTCTGGCGATTCGCCTTCCTCCAGCGCGGCCGAGCCCAGCAACACATAGCGCTCGGCCAGATTGCGCAGCTCACGCACATTGCCCGGCCACGCCCGCTCCATCAGGCGCGCAGCCTGGCCCGCATCCAGCGGCACACTTTCACGGTCATAACGAGCGGCAGCCACCAGCACGAAGTGATGGAACAACAGCGGGATATCTTCCTTACGTTCACGCAGAGCCGGGATGTCCACCTTCACCACATTCAGGCGGTAATAAAGATCGGCCCGGAACTCGCCGGCATCACTCAATTTTTTCAGGTCGGCCTTGGTGGCGGCAATAATGCGAACATCCACTTCCTGAATCTGGTTACTGCCAAGGCGCTCCACCTTTTGCTCTTCCAACACTCTCAACAGCTTGATCTGGAGCGATAGCGGCATGCTTTCCACTTCATCCAGAAACAGCGTACCCTGGTGCGCATGTTCAATCTTGCCAATCCTGCGTTTGTCTGCCCCGGTAAAAGCGCCCGACTCATGGCCGAAAAGCTCACTCTCGATCAGATTTTCCGGCACCGCGCCGCAATTGATCGCAACAAAGTTGTGGGCACTGCGCGAGCTGCTTTCATGAATGTACCGGGCCAGCGCATCCTTACCGGAACCGGTTTCACCCTGCAGCAGGATATTGGCCGAGATATCCAACACGGAATGAATGGTGGTCATCACCTGTTGCATGCACGGCGAATCCCCCATGATCCGGGGCCCGGGGCGGGCCATCTGCCGCAGCTGAGCCTTCAGGCGCCGGTTTTCCAGGGCAAGGTGGCGTTTTTCCAGGGCATGCCTTAGAAGTTCGATCAGCTCGTCATGATCAAACGGCTTTTCAATGAAATCGTAGGCCCCCTTCTGCATGGCCTGCACTGCGGTGCTGATATCGCCCTGCCCGGTCAGAATAATCACCGGAATGCTGTCATCCACTGCCCGCACCCGGTCGAGCATTTCCAGGCCATCCATCTCCGGCATGTTGTAGTCACACAACACGATACCGGGGTAATCCGGCGTGATTGTTTTCAGCGCCGATGCGGCGTCTTCAAAACAGGCGACCGGTAACTCCTCAAGAATCAGACTCTGGGCCAGGGCCTGAAGGATGTGAGCATCGTCATCCACAAAAATGACTGACGGTTGTGTCATTCCTCTGTCTCCCGCTTGCGCAAGGTGAGTACAAATTCCGCTCCGAGTCCGTCCGAACGGTTACGTCCCGTCAGTGTGCCGCCCAGGGCATCCACAATCTGCCGGGAAATGGACAGCCCCAGACCGAGGCCCTGTTTAACCGATTTGGTGGTGAAGAACGGTTCGAACAGCTGGTCGGTATTGGCTGGCAATCCCGGGCCATTGTCCCGCACGAGACAACACCAGTTTTCGCCCTGCTGATCGACATCGATGGTAATGACCGGCGTTGGCTGGCCCTCCACCGCGTGCACGGCATTGGCCAACAGGTTGATCATCACCTGTTCAATACGAATGAGGTCGCCATGGCACCAGACCGGAGACTCCGGCCGGTACCAGTGGATATCAATGCCTGCGCTGTTCTTCTGGGCCGAAATAATCTTCAGCGCGGCATCCACCGGCTGGCGCATATCCACCACCGCCGGCGGGCCTTCCGATTTGCGGGCAAACACCTTGAACTGACGTGCCAGCTCGGCCATTTTATCGCACAGCACCACAATCTCTGTCAGGTTGGCATCCACCATATCGGTGGCCCCTTTCTCCAGAAACCGGCGACTGTTACGGGCATAGGTCTGGATCGCCGTCAGTGGCTGATTCATTTCATGATTCAGCCCGGCCGACATCTGTCCCAGAACCGCCAGCTTGGCAGCCTGGACCAGCTCCTGCTGGGTTTCCCGCAACTCACTCTGGGCCCTTTCACGTTCGCGGATTTCCTCAAGCAGTTGCTGGTTCGAATGCTCCAGATCACGGGTACGTTCGGCGACATTCTGCTCAAGCTGTTCACCACGTAACGCCAGTTCAGCTTCTCGCCGGTAGCGTTCACGCACGTATAGCCCCGCCAGCAGCGCCGCCAGGAATGCTGCCGACCCCGCCAGCATGAAGCCCAGCCGGGTAACCAGTACCGGTGCAGTCGACACCATAACCCTGAGTGTCCAGTCCAGCCTGGGCAGCGGCGTCCCGATACTCAGATAATCCCGAACGCCTTGCCCGGTCTGAACGCGGATTCTTTCGGATTTATCCGATAAGCCCCATGGCCGGGTCAGTCGCTCAATCTGCATGGGCCTGAGCTCACGGTCAGGGTAACGCTGATGTGCCTGCCCCGGCAGTGTGCCCTCATGATCACCGGGAAAAACCCGGTAGAGCCAATCGGTGCGACTGGCCAGAAAACTGATACCCATTTTATCCAGAACCACCATTTTCGCGTCGGTCAGGGCTGCCGGGCGGTGCCACTGGGATTCCAGTTCATGTACAAGTACCTTCACAACCATCACGCCGAGCAGGTCACCGGAGGAAGCGCGAACCGGGTGGGAAAAATACAAACCACGAACACCCGACATCGAGCCAAGGGCGAAGTAGACGGCGGAATCACCGGTCTCCATGGCTTCGTAAAAATAAGGACGAAAGGAATAGTTGCTGCCAACAAAGCTGTCTTCCTGCTGGAAATTATTGGCGGCAATGGTCAGCCCGGTGGCATTCAACAGATAGACATCCGAACTGCCCACAATGGTCGCCATTCGCTGCATTTGTTCATTGGCATCAAGAATAATGTCCGAGTTGTCCGGATTCAGAAGCGCCTGCTCCATGAGCGGGTGCTCTGCCATCAATTCAGGAATGGGGAGGTATCGGTTGAGTTCATTGGCAACCAGTTGCCGATACCGGAAGGATTCTTCGAGGCTTTCCTGCTCCACCTGATCATAACCTGCCCAGCCGCCCACTACCCACGACAGGCCAAGGGTGAGTAAAAACAGCAATGCGGCAA
>Ga0075106_1000287_pt1 | contig 27413 bp, 26 predicted proteins | sample AntDeeMetag02WF4_FD_69796 | JGI IMG/M metagenome (GOLD analysis project Ga0075106, IMG submission 69796) | Saline lake microbial communities from Deep Lake, Antarctica - Antarctic Deep Lake Metagenome 02WF4 | ecosystem: Environmental > Aquatic > Non-marine Saline and Alkaline > Saline | place... | reverse complement strand
TTTCAACGGGAAAATTTAATCCTTTCTGAGGTTGATGTGGAAATCGATCACGGCGAGTTTGTTTATCTCATCGGGAAAACCGGTACGGGAAAAAGCAGCTTTATGAAAACGCTTTATGGCGATTTACCTTTGCAGGACGGCGAAGGCCATATTGTGGGTTATGACCTTCGGAAATTAAAAGAGAAACAAATTCCCTATTTACGCCGTAAACTCGGCGTGGTTTTTCAGGATTTCAAATTGCTTAACGACCGGAACATCCAGAATAATTTAAAGTTTGTTTTAAAAGCTACCGGATGGAAAGATAAGGCAAAAATGGAATCTAAAATTGATGAAGTCCTGACCAAAGTCGGGATGCAGACTAAAAATTTTAAATTCCCCTATCAACTTTCAGGTGGCGAGCAGCAGCGCATTGCCATCGCGCGGGCTTTGCTGAACGACCCAGAATTGATCCTTGCCGATGAACCCACCGGAAATCTCGATCCACAAACCTCTGTGGAAGTGATGGAAGTTTTACAGGAAATCAATAATAATGGCAATACCATTTTGATGGCCACTCACGATTATGCGCTTTTGCTCAAATATCCATCTAAAACCCTGAAATGCGATGGACAGAAAGTCTTTGAAGTGGTGCAGAAAAAAGAAGCTTAAACCGTTTTATTTTTTTAAGTTTAGAAAGACAGAATCCCATTCTTAAAAACCAAACCAATGAAAATTTTATGCATCGGTTATTACGATAAATTTTCACGGTTCTTTATGGGGATTGAAAAAGAATTGCGCCCCCACTACCCCAACTTAAAGTTCAAAATTTTCAGTTTATATCTCAGCGGTTTTTTTTATTCATTTTTAAGGCGACAGCCGTCATCTTGGCTGACGCAAAAAGCTCTTTTTCAAGTTTTTAAGCACAAAAAAAAATACACGCAAATAATTGAATCCAATGCAGTTTATAAAAATTTGGACTTAAATAAACTGATCGATTATCATTTTAAGCTGAACAAAAAAGCGTCAAAAAAACAATTGCTTCTTCAAGCGGCCGCTTATATCGATATAATCGACGAACAATTACAACAAAAGCCAGATTTTCTCTTGCTAATCGGCGATTTGAGATTGCCGGTTGAAATCGCAAAATTACTGGCCCAGCAACACAATATAAAAACCTTTTTTATTGAACAAGGGCCTTTCCAGACGACTATTTTTGACGAAAAAGGTGTGAATGCAAATCATTCCATCCGCGGTTTTAATCCTGGTGAAAATCAAGAAACAGTTTCAGGTGCAGGGAAGAAATTAAATTCAAAAAAACCAAAACCAAAAAAGTATTCACGTTTCCCTTTTTACCGCGGAATGGATTATTTCCTCGAGTTTTCACTTCAAAAAACAGCCCTTTATCCACCGGATTTAAAAATGAACCAGAGCTTGTTTTCAAGATTTACCTTTGACAAAAAAACGCGTGAAAATCTTTATTTTCCAGTCGATAAAAATTACAGAAATCCTATTTTCTTCTTGATTTGTCAGGTGCCTTTTGATGTGAATATGACGCATCACAGTCCGCATTACTCTAATCATTTTGAAATTTTAAAAGACGTTTATGAAAACTTGCCGGCAAACAGCACATTAGTTGTTCGCGAACATCCCATTTACAAAGGGAAATATGGCGAGGATTTTTATAAATTCATTAAAGAAAATAAAATTTATGTAGATTTTCAAGAGAGTGCTTCCCCGGTCTTGGAAAAAGCAAATGTGGTGATTGTGAATAATTCCACAATAGGTTTAGAAGCGATTTCGAAATATAAAAAAACAGTTGTTCTGGGCGATGCTTATTATGATTCTTCCGGTTTATGCTTAAAGCTTAAACAAAAAGAAAACCTGAAAATCCTTTTGGAAAAAGCCTTAGTTTATGACATCAATCAAAAAAATGTGAATAATTTTATGACTGAATTCACTGAAAATCATTTACTTGAAGGCTTTATTACTGATAAAAATTTGAAGTCACCCAAAACCATTGCCTCAGGGTTGATGAAATTATACCGCGAAAATTCATAAGCCAATGCCTTATTTTTCTGTCATTATCCCGCTTTACAATAAAGAAAAACACATCAAAAATACTGTTGAAAGTGTTTTAGCACAAAGTTTTGATGACTTTGAAATTGTCGTAGTCGATGATGGCTCGACCGATAATGGCTTAGAAATTATAAACTCATTAAAGGATAAACGCTTAAAAGTTTTCCCTAAAAAAAATCAAGGCGCCGCCCAGGCCAGAAACAGCGCTATTGAAAAAGCCAGCAGTGAAAACATCGCCCTTCTGGATGCCGATGATATTTGGCAGCCCAATCATTTGGAAGAATTGCACAATTCCATTCAAAAGTTCCCCGAAGCCAGCTTGTTTTGCAATGCCTATAATTTAAAACTGGACGATGGCTTTACGCACAAAGCGACTTACAACATTCCAGAAACAGATCAAATTCAGATCATTGATGATTATTTTAAGGCGAGCATAATTCATCCCATCGCCTGGACTTCAGCAGTGGGTTTTAAGAAAACGGATTTTAATGAAATTGGCGGTTTTGACCCAAAAGTGCTTTCAGGTCAGGATATTGATTTGTGGATTAAATTTGCGCTACAAAAAACAATCGTTTTTAATCCTGAAGTAACGACTTGCTACAACAAAACAATTGATAACAGCCTTTCAAAAGGCAATTATAGAAAAAGCAAGTGCGATTTATTTAATTCTTATCGCCAAGAAGAAAAAAAGAACCCATCGCTGAAAAAATATTTAGACCTCAATCGCTATTCTTTGGCCATTCAATGCAAGTATTTTAATGACGGGGAAGTATTAAAAAAACTAAAGAATCAGATCGATCTCAATTCCCTAAATTCAAAGCAGAAATTGCTTTTATCCCTACCCAATTTTATGACAGGTCAACTCAAAAAATTTCAAAGCTTTTTAATCAAAAACGATATTTATCTAACGGCTTTTAAATAATTTAAAATCGCTGTATTCCCGGATGTAATCGGCTTCTTTGAAAGTATCAGAAACCAGAGAAAGGCAAATTGAACCCGAAGAAAAATTCTCTATTTCCCGCCATATACCGGGCGGAATAAAAAGTGCTTTGGTGGGTTTGTTCATCGAAATACTTTTGCGTTCATTCCCATCATCAACCACTACGTCAAAACTACCACTCAACGCAATCAGCGACTGTTGCAATTCTTTGTGAGCGTGCCCGCCGCGCGTGGAATCGCTGGGAATGTCATAGAGATAATAAACACGCTCGATTTTAAATGGCAGAATATCCTTTTCAATATAGGACAGGTTTCCGCGACCATCGGGATCAGAAATTTTTGGGATGTCGATGAGTTTGATTTTCTCTAAATTATTTTTCATTGTTCAATAAATTTTTCCATTGTTCCGCGATGTGATCAAAATTAAAATGGGCAACACTTTTTTTCGCATTACTTTGGCAATAATGACGAAGTTCGTCATTTTTCACCATTTCCTTTATGGCTTCGGCCAAGGCCTTTTCGTTGTGATTTTCAACCAGAAGTCCATTTTCCCGGTTTTGAATAAGTTCATTGGGGCCACTTTTGCAATCCACAGAAACCACCGGTGTTCCCACGCCCAAAGCTTCCAAAACAACTCGCGGCAAACCTTCATAGCGGCTGGACAGTACCAAAAACAGAGCTTTTTTTAGATAAGGATAAACGGTTTTTGTAAACGGAATGCGCTGCACATCGTTTTTTAGGTTTAACTCATCTATTTTTTCGTTTAAAAAAGCTTCATCAGGGCCGCTGCCAAGAATTTTCAATTTAATATTTTCTTCACTTAAACCAGATTTTTTATAGGCTTTTAAAAGTAACGGAAAGTTCTTTGGTTTCTCATCTATCCGGCCTAAAAATAGAATGTATTTTTCGGGAAAGGTTTTGTCATCCTGTTCCAAATCTTCCAAAACATCATAAATGGTCACCGCTTTTTCAGTCTGGAATTTACGATTGACTTCGGCGCTAATCGCTTTAGCCACACCGACAATTTTGACCGCTTTTTTTATCATTAAATTGCTGACCCCTTTTTTTAAAACAAAAGATTCCGGGAAATAATTATCGAGTTTAAAACTGCGGACCACATAAATTATATTTTGCTGCGCGTAAAGGTATTTTAAGTAATAAAATTCGCGTAAACTATTGTTTCTGACCCGATTATCAATGATAAAATCAAAATCACTTTCTACAAAAAAACGCTTCAGTTTTCGAAAGCGTTTCAGGCGTTTCCACAGACTATCGTTCTCAGTTTTATATTTTCCGAGATTGAACAATTTGCCCCCATAATCATAAGAGACCGCATCGGTTAAAATGGCAATATGAACCTCGAAACCCTCTTTTTCCAGCATTTTTGAAAGCAAGGCCGTCGAGCGCTCAGCGCCGCCATTTGCAAGTGAAATGGATAGCAAGCAAACTTTTGCTTTAGGTTTGAACGCTGATTTTGGCATACGGGCTCATCTTTTTTTGATAAGTTTACGGTTTCAAAGATAGCATAATATGAAGATTTTGCTGGTGGGCGAATACAGCCGATTGCATAACTCGTTGAAAGAAGGGCTCGTTAATTTGGGACACGAGGTTTCTATCGTGGCCACAGGCGATTTCTTCAAGGATTTTCCAGCAGATTTCAAATTGAAACGGCGATTTGATTCCGGTTTAAAAAAGAAATTTAAAGTAGGGATTTATAAAATATGCAAAAGGGATCTCAGTTCGATCAATTTGAAAAATCAGTTTTTTGCTGAAAGTGAGCATTTTAAAAATTTTGATTGTGTGCAGTTGATCAATGAAAATGCACTTGGCCTCGCCCCTCGTGAAGAAAAACAGATCGTTGATTTTTTATACCAGCACAACAAAAAACTATTTTTGCTTTCTTGCGGAACAGATTATATCAGCGTCAATTATGCTTTGGAAGGTCATTTTCGATATTCTATTTTTACGCCTTATGAGAAAAACGTTGCCGATAAAAAAACATTCCGGCCGATGCTGCGCTACACAAAACCTGAATTTAAAGAACTGCACCATTTTGTTTATGAACGGATTAATGGCGTGATGGCTTCAGATTTAGATTATCACATTCCTTTAAAAAACCATCCAAAATATTTAGGCCTGGTTCCAAATCCCGTTAACCTTGACAAATTAGATTATACCAAAAACCCCGTCAATGAAAAAATTGTGATTTTTCACGGCATCAATCGGGCGAATTATTTTAAAAAAGGAAATAATTTTTTCACTGAGGCTTTAAAAAAAATCGCCGAAAAATTTAAAAATTCGGTTGACATAATCGTTACGGAAAATTTACCTTATCAGGAATACATAAAAAAATATAACCAAGCGCATATTCTTTTAGACCAAGTCTATGCTTATGATCAAGGTTACAATGCTTTAGAAGCAATGTCCAAAGGTAAAGTGGTTTTTACCGGTGCAGAAAAAGAGTTTTTAGAACAGTATAATTTAGAAGAGGACGAAGTCTGTATCAACGCTTTGCCGGATGTGGATTATTTAGTGGAAAAACTGTCATCGCTAATTGAAAGGCCTTCAAAAATTGATAAAATTGGACAAAATGCGCGAAAATTTATTGAAAGTGAGCATCATTTTGAAAAAATAGCGGGAAAATATGTGGAAATTTGGAAAAGTAACTAATCGCTGCGCTGCTTAAAAATATGGACAAAAAATTAAAACAAATTAATTTGTTTATTCCCGGTGCCGCAAAATCAGGCACAAGCACCTTGCACACTTTGCTCAATGAGCATCCGGAAATCAATATGTCCAGAAATAAAGAACCTCACTTTTTTGCCAATAAAAATTTTTCAGCTTACGAAAACTCTGAAAAAGATAGTTTTCTGACGAATTTTGATTTTGAGCAAAATTACAGTTATCACGGCGAATCCAGCACGGGCTATTTTTATTTTGAGGAATTTAAAACCTATTTAAAAGCTTACGCCAATCCAAAAACAAAACTGATTTTTATCCTCAGAAACCCCATTGACCGGACGTATTCACATTATTGTTATTTGAAAAGTTTAGGAAGTGAAAATGAACCTTTTAAAAAAGCCGTACTTAAAAACCACACAAAAGAACCGTCCGTAAAGGATTTATTGCCAGAACGCATCGTCAAAAATTATTATCAATACAGTTTGTATGGAAAATGGCTCGAAGCCTTTTATGATTTTTGGCCAAAAAAACAGATAAAAGTCATTCTTTTTGAAGATTTAAAGCAAAATCAGTTGGAAACCATTAACGAGTGTTCACAATTTTTAGAATTGGAAAAATTTGAGAAAATTCCTGATTTAGAAGAAAATAAAACGGTGAAAGTGCGCTTTTCAAAACTCTATAAAAAACTGCGCATCACGGCGATGGGCAACAACCGCACTGGGCAATTTGTGAAACATTTATTTCCAAAAAAATGGCGCCGAAAATATAAAAAAACAGTAACTGAAAAGGTTTTGAATCTTTTAAAAACCAATCAAAGTTTTCCTGCATTAACCCAGGAAGAGCGTCAATGGCTGAAGAATTTGTTTGCAGATGATGTGCAAAAACTGAAAAAACTAACCAACCGCAGTTTTGAACGCTGGAACGATTTTGACTTATGAATTTTTTTAAAACTTCCGTTCTTTCTGGGATTCAAACCTCGATCAAATTGGTCTTGGGATTGTTGACCAATAAACTGATCGCGGTTTACATCGGTTCGGAAGGGTTTGCGATAGTTGGGCAGATCAAGGACTTGATGAAAACCGGCAGTTCCTTGGGGCAACTGGGTTTGGACAAAGGCCTCATCAAATATTCTGCCCTTTATAAAGACAAAAAAGCTGAATTACGGAAAGTTTTAAGTACGGCTTTTGTCGTTCAATTGCTGGTTTCTTCCATATTAGCGTTTGTTGCGATTATTTTCAGGAATCAACTTTTTAATTTATTAGTAGGGACCGATAAAAACGCTGAATTGGTCTGGATCATAGGGTTGAGCCTGATACCGATGGTTTTTCACACCTCGCTGATGTCGATTTTAAACGGTTGGCACTTTATTAAAAAATATGTTTGGGTGTCTATAATTGCAAATTTCACCGCCTCTGCTTTTACCTTGGCGATGATTTATTTTTTCCAGCTGCGCGGTTTGCTCATAAGTTTAGGCGTGGTTCCGTTTTTAAATTTTTTAATTGTGTTTTTTTACCTCAAAAAACACAATTTTGAGTGGGATTATTTTTTTCAGGGGTTTAAGACAAAACCGCTAAAAAAATTACTGAATTTTTCGGCGATGACTATTTCAGGAACCGTTTCATTATCAATTGTTTTGATCGCGACCAGAAAAACCATCAGTTCTCAGTTCGGATTGGATTATGCCGGTTATTGGGAAGCCTTGTGGCGCATTTCAAGTCTTTTCATTATGGTACTGACATCGGCTTTTGGATTTTACTTATTACCCACATTTTCAAAACTCTACACAAAGTATTTGCGCAAAGAAATTTTCAGTATTTGGAAAATCACACTTCCCACGACCATCATTGCCGGCGTCGGGTTGTTTTTCTTAAAAGATTTTGTTATACGACTCGTTTTTACAGAAGAATTCCTTGTGATTTCCAGTCTGATGGGTTTTCAAATCCTCGGCGATGTGCTTAAAATAAACAGTTGGGTTTTAGGCAATTTGATTTTGGCCAAAGCTCACACAAAGGTTTTTATCGGCGTTCAAGTGGGCTGGGCCGTTCTGTTCTTTTTGCTAAGCTTAGTCTTTTTAAATATTTATGGGTTTTGGGGCATTTCCGTCGCTTACTTTTTAACTTATCTCGTCCATTTTATCTTTATGAATATTTATTTCAAAAAACTGTTGTGGCAAAAACTTTAAAACGCGTTGACCACTTCAATCACGCGACTTACTTGTTCAGCAGTTAAAACTGGACTCATCGGTAAACTGACCACTTGGGCGTGTATTTTTTCCGTTAGCGGCAATTGTAAATGCTGCAATTCTGGAAGGGCTTTTTGTCTATGCGGCGGAACGGGATAGTGAACCAAATATCCGATATCATTTTTTTCTAAATGTTCACAGAGTTTTTCGCGGTTTTTGACCCGCGCCACAAAAAGATGAAAAACGTGAGCCGATTTTTCTGTCAAAAATGGTAAATTGATTTTATCATTTTGAATTTCAGATAAGTAACGTTCAGCAATTTTGCGACGCCTCGAATTGTGTTCATCTAAAAACGGCAATTTTACGCTAAGGAATTTCGCCTGAAGTTCATCGAGCCGTGAATTGACACCGGCAAATTCATTTTTATATTTTGAAGATGTCCCGTAATTCCTGAGTTGGCTAACAATTTTTGCCAAATCGGGATCATCGGTCGTTACCGCGCCGGCATCGCCAAGAGCCCCTAAATTCTTACTTGGATAAAAACTAAAGCCTGCCGCATCGGTAAGGCTTCCGGCTGTCCCTTTTAATTTCCCTGAGGGGGAAAACCTTTTTGCCCCGTGAGCTTGGGCCGCGTCTGAAATTAAAAGTAGATTGTGTTTATTTGCAATTTTCTGCAAAGATTCCATATCGGCGAGTTGTCCGTATAAATGCGTTGCCAAGATCGCTTTTACAGAGTCATCTATTTTTTCTAAGGTTTTCTCTGGATCGAGGTTAAATGTTTTTTCATCGGGCTCCACCAAAACAGGTTTTAGACCAGCATTTTTAATCGCCAAAATCGTAGCAATATAGGTGTTGGCCGCGACAATAACTTTATCACCTTTTTTCAATTTTCCCAGTTCGGTGTAGCCGCGTAAAATTAATGTTAACGCGTCCAGACCATTTCCCGTGCCGATGCAGTGTTTTGTGCCGCAATACTCAGCAAATTCACTTTCAAAGTTTTCCACTGATTTTCCCAACACATAATAACCGGAATTCAGGAAATCCTGAAACGACGCCTTGAATTGTTTTTCAAAGGGTTTATTGATTTTTTTAAGGTCTAAAAATGGGATCATAGTCTTATTGTTGACTTTTCTAAAGATTATTTTGTCAAATACTTTGCCGCAGGTTCCTCTAAAACAGATTTGAATTCTTTTTTACTGGGCAGTACCGTTTTGTATTTACTGGCAAATATCCGTTCGTTATTTTCAGGTAAGGTATATTTTACAACAGACTCACTTTTGTTTTGACACAGCACAATTCCGATGGTTTTATTCTCGTCATCAATCCTGATTTCCCGGTCATAGTAGTTCACATACATCTGCATTTGACCAATATCCTGATGCTTTAATTCGCCAATTTTTAAGTCAATTAAAACAAAAGATTTAAGGATTCGGTTATAGAAAACCAAATCGATTTTAAAATGTTTATCTTCAAATGAAATCCTTTTCTGTCGGCCCACGAAAGTGAAACCATTTCCTAGTTCCATTAAAAAATGTTCAAGCTTATTAATTATTTCCCCCTCTAACTCACTTTCAGAATATTCATTTTTTTCAGGAAGTCCAAGGAATTCTAAAATATAAGGATCTTTAATGGCATCTTCGGGTTTTTCAACTTCTAAACCCTTCTCAGAGAGCTCCCTAACTTTTTTCTTGTTTCTGCTTAAAACCAATCTTGAATAAAGTGCTGAGTCGTATTGCCGCTGCAATTCACGGACACTCCAATTATTTTTGTGCGCTTCAATTTCATAAAACTTCCGTTCATTTTCATCATCAATGCGCATAAGTTTCAAATAATGCGACCAGCTCAGTTTAAATTCTACAGACCGTGTTTGGGGTTTTTCTGATGCTTTTAAAGGAATCCGAGACACTGTATCCGATTTCTCATTGTCTGAAGAAGAATTGAATTTGTCAGACAGCGTCTGACGTTTTTTAAAAGATTGATTTTCAGATGGTTTTTCAGGATTGAATTCCGCAGACAATGTCTGCGCTTTTGAATAAACCATATAAAACTGCCTCATTTGTTCTATGTTTCTCTCAGAAAAACCCCTTCCAAATTGTTTTGTTAAAAATTTTGAAATATTTTTCGTCAATTGCTTTCCATACTCAGCCCTGTCTTTTCCATTCTGTTCTTCTTCCACTAATTTTCGGCCAATTTCAAAATAGGTCTTTACCATCGTTTGATTCACCGAGCGCACGGCATTCTTCTTCGCCGATTGCAGCAATTCGGCGATTTGTGAATAAAGCTCGGTATTTGACCGTTTTTTTGGCATAATTATTTAATTCCCTACCCCCCCCAAAAGCGGGAACTGGTTCGTGGTTTTATTTGATGAATTTAAAATATATTTCCATTAAGTTTAATTAAGGTATCATTTATCTTGTTCTTCCAACTAACTTATTCAAGTTCAGGGCTCACAGGTTTCCCTATACATGGTGCTCAGCAAACCCGTGAGGTCTATTCTAATTATCAAGAGCTCTTTAAAATTTATTAAAAAGCAAAAGGTTCAGGCCAAATTAAACGCAAAAAACATTTCCTTTATACAAAAACACTTTCCAGCAAGTTATGATTTTTTGTTTCAATTTCATATACATCTTGTGAAATCGCCCTGGCGCCAAAACATTCTTTCCAGTAAAGCAAACCGCGGTTGACGTTTAAACCTTTATTTTCATTGGATGTGCCGAAGTCAAAATAGGTTTTATGCTTAAACTCTTCGGTAATGAGTTTTTCAAAAAGAAAATCCAGCGTTCCAAGTTGTTGTTTATTTCCGCCGGCGGAAATATACTGAACGTGCGCGACTTTTTTTGTTTCAAAAATAACAGCGCCTCCTTCTAATTTTTCTTCTCGGTAAACCCCAAAAAATTGAATGTTTTTCGGGAAATTATTAGACAAGTATTTTATTTCATCAATCGCATGCACCGGTTTGGCGCTGTGTTTTTTGGTTAAATTTGGCACCAACACCTCTTTCCAAAACAGGTCAAAATCATCTGTCTTTTTTAGGATCAAATTATTTTTTTCAGCTTTTTTAACCCCTTCTCCTCTATTTGACTGAATTTCCAACGGATTTTTTAAATCAATTGTAGAAGATATATCACGACGAACTAATTTCGCTTGGCTTAGAAACACGAGATAATCCAGTTCATCATTGGGATAAGTTTGATAAATTTTGGGAAGCGTTTTTAAGTGCAGTTTTTCAATTCCTTCAGCCTTTAAAAACTGAAGCAGGGTTAAAAAAACAGAATGTACAACTTCAAATTTTATTTTTTTTGGCAATAGAAGCCCGCCATAAGTCAGGCCTTGGTGAGAATACACGATTTGGTTGGAAATATTAGCAGGCAGCATTGCAACCAATTTATTTTTACGATAAAACAAAAGCGAAAAATCTTCAAAACGATCGCTGTGGTATTCCATAAAATCACGCTCAAAGAGAAAAGTCCCGTTTTTAGAATTGCGAACGAATTCATTCCATTGGTTTTGGTTTTCCGGGCGGTATTTTTTGATTTGGATTTCTGGCATTTGGGAAATTTGTATAGAGTAAAAGTGTATAGTGTATAGTGTAGTATTCTTGTAATCTATTTTTAAGCAAACAATTGAAACACCCAAAAATAGCAAACTTCATTTGAAGCTTAGGTGTTTTGTCTCGTAAGCTTTGGTTTTATTTGTCTTTCGTAAAATTCAAACATATAAAAAGCGACCACAAAAATCATCATAAACTCAAAGGGAAAACTGAACCTGGCGTTGCTGCCATAAGTCACCACGGCTTGTAAAATTGAAGTTGTCCATATAATTGTGGCCAAAGTAAATAAGATAGATATTCTATGCTTTTTGATCGCTTTAAAAATAATAAAGGGCGTTACAATTAGAAATAACAAGCGAACGGCAAAAAGCAAATAAAATTGAATGCGCCAGATCAAAACAAATGCTTTGTTTGATTTCTCTATATCAAATGAATTATAATTCCACATAATTGTTGGCTTCCAAAAATTTACAAAAGAGTAAAAAATCACTTGGTTCAAATAATCGCTAGGATTTTCTTTTATCGCAGCTCGTGCAAATTTCCCCATTTCAGCTGAAAGGTCAGGGAAATCAAGATCTTTTTCGCTAAAAGCACCGGCATTATAGGCAGCCCAAATTGACATTGCTATGTTGCTGTTTTTGCGTTTGGCTTTCTCGCGGTAGTGGACATAAGGTTCACTGATCCAGTTGTATTTTTCAGGTGTTTTTTCTGCAAAACGGACTACATTCTGGGCGGTATTCAAGCCAAAATAAGTCGTGGAAACAAAATGCCCTGTATTGATTTTATTAACATAAGACCAACCAAAATAGGCAATTAACGGACATATAAAAATAATCAGTTTTTTACTGAAAAGGGTTTTGAATTTCCAGTTTTTGAGCAGGTAAATGCCATAAATCAAAAAAGGTAAAAAGGCGTAAAAAGGTTTGATCAAAACCAAAACGCCGAGTAATACACTCAAGATAATTTCTGTTTTGATGTTGCTTTTTTTAAAATAACCCCTTGAAAGGATATAGACTAAAATGGCCATCCAAAAAAGCGTTAAACCCTCGACCAATACCGCTGTTTCAAAGAAAATAACATTGAGCAAAAGGGCTGTGCACATCGCTATGAGAAAACTCAAGCGTTTTGGGAAATTGAAATTTTTGAGCGATAAATACCAGAAAACACTTGAAATAGACCCCAGCAAAAACTGAATGAGCACTATAATAAAAGTATTGTTAGAAGCTAAAGCCAACAAAAGTGGATAACCCGGGCTGCGAAAACCTTCATATCCACTTAAATCAAAATTTATTAAACGCCCAGCTAAATCCAGATATCCCGAGCTATCCGGATAAATTGTGACGTGGTTGTAAAACACAAAAAATATCAAAAGCCTCACTGCCAGACTGATTGAAAACAGCAAGAGTGGGTTTTTATCACTTTTTATAGCTGCCATAAAGTTTTATCATTTGAAAAGGTGTGCTTAAAAATTCATACCACTTGATCTTGCTATCCCCTTTTTCAACCCAGGTTTCCAAAGGGATTTCAACAGTTTTTTGATCGAAATTTTCATCCAGCTGCCGGAAACGCAAAAGCAGTTCCACATCAAAAAGCCATTTGGTTTCAAAGGGTGCATTAAAAAGTTGGTGTGCTAAATTAGTTTCAATAATTTTAGCCCCACACTGCGTGTCATAAACCGGGATTTTTAAAACAAATTGGCTAACGCCCGTGGCAAAAACGCGTCCCAAATAGTGGCGCGTCAACGAGCGTTTTACGTGATTTCCCAACAATTTTATGCGCGAGCCCATTACAAACTTTTTATCTGGTTCTTCTCGGGCGATAGTATATAATTTAATCAATTCAGAAATTGGTGTGGCGAGGTCGGCATCGAGATAACCTAAAAAAGTATAATTTTCTTTAGAAGCTTTCACGCCAGCGCGAACCGTTTCAGCTTTACCGATATTTTTATCGTTTTGAAAGCAATTTACATTATCAAACTTATCTTGAAATCCCGTTAAAATGGGAAATGTGCCGTCAGTGCTTTGATCGTCGATGAGTAAAAAATCAACGTCGGTATAATGCTTAAAGGCGGATTGGAAACTTTGCCTGTCCATCCGTTTTTCTTCATTGAAAAATGGAATGATGAGTCTCAATTTTTTTGTTGAAAAATTTTCCAAATTTAAACCTTCAGCCAATTATTGTTTTTCTTTGTATTCACGTTTTACGATAAGTGCCACCAGTGCAGAAATCACCACCCCATAAGCTAAGCTATCAAAAATGGACTGGATGATATAGGTTCTATAATTGAATAGTGTTTTAGCCCCTTCCCGCTTCATCCTTCCAACTTCAACAGCATTCTCAATTGCATTTTCAAAGAATTCCGGTGAAATATATTCCTTAAAAATATACTGCACCAAAGGCGAAATAACGGCAATCAAGGCCGAAAGGATCCCACCGCTCAAGGTCGCCTTTTGCCAAGAAATATAACCCTTGTAATAATCCTCACGTTTATTGCGCATTTCAAAATAATATAAAACGGCTATCGGAATGTAAACCAAGAGGTTAAAAAGGTCTTCCCGGCCCACAAATTCGTCGTGCAGGCCGATCCATTTTTCAAAGTAATACCAAAGAATAGTGAAAAAGCTAATGATCAAAGCCCATCGGAATTCAGTGCGGAAATTTTTCATAAACATAAAACTTGTAGCTACGAAAATAAGAAATTCTTCGGTTTAAAATAGATTTAGACTTTCTATAACTTTGGTTTACCCTAAATTTTTTATTTTAGCAAGACTTTAATAATTATTCCAGAATGAATTTCAACAAACGTATCCCATTAGAAGATGGCGATTATTATTTAACACCCGAAGGCTATCGCTGCTTCACCGAGCAATATCACCTTAAACGCGGTTATTGTTGCCAGAGTGGTTGCCGGCACTGTCCTTATGGATATGATAAAGCCACCGATTCATTTCGGCAAAAAAAGAAATAATAATTCGTGTTTCTTTAGCCTTGTGTTCGCCGCGGTGAATGAAAATAAATTAAATCTGACTTATATAGTTTAAACTGAAAATAATACTGATTCATTGCAACAAAGCAAAACTTTTTAAATTTAACTTTTTTCCACAAGATCAAAACAAAAAAACATGAAATTTAAATACGCTATTTTAGAAGGAATCCCCGAGCAACTTCCTGATAAAAAAGAATACAACCCAGAAGTCAACCACGCGCCAAAACGCAAGGAAATTTTAGATGCCGATGAAAAAAAACTGGCACTCAAAAATGCTTTGCGTTACTTTCCAAAAAAGCACCACAAAACCCTTTTGCCTGAATTCCGGGAAGAACTCAAAAACTATGGCAGGATTTATATGTACCGCTTTCGCCCAGATTATGAAATCTATGCGCGTCCGGTTGATGAATATCCCGGTCAAAGCCAGCAAGCAAAAGCGATAATGTTGATGATCCAAAATAATTTAAATCCAGAAGTAGCACAGCATCCGTACGAATTGATCACTTATGGCGGCAATGGTGCGGTTTTTCAAAACTGGGCGCAATACCGGCTGGCAATGCAGTATCTCGCGACGATGAACGACGGGCAAACTTTAGTGATGAACAGCGGTCACCCCCAAGGTCTATTTCCTTCTCACGAAGATGCACCACGGGTTGTCGTCACCAATGGAATGATGATCCCGAATTATTCAAAACCTGATGATTGGGAAAAATTCAATGCGCTGGGCGTCACGCAATATGGGCAAATGACGGCGGGAAGTTATATGTATATCGGCCCACAGGGAATTGTTCACGGCACAACCATCACGGTTTTAAATGCTTTCAGAAAAATTGATAAATCACCAAAGGGCGGTTTGTTTGTCACCGCTGGCCTCGGCGGGATGAGCGGCGCCCAGCCTAAAGCCGGGAATATCGCCGGCTGTGTGACCGTTTGTGCCGAAGTAAACGCAAAAGCAACCCAGACCCGCCACGAGCAAGGTTGGGTGGATGAAGTAATTAAAGATGTCGATGAGCTCGCTGAACGCGTAAAAAAAGCCAAAGGCGATAAAAAACCTTTATCCATTGCTTATCAAGGAAACGTGGTGGATGTTTGGGAAAAATTTGATGCCGAAAATATCTACATCGATTTGGGAAGCGATCAAACTTCGTTGCACAACCCTTGGGCGGGCGGTTATTATCCTGCCGGACTTTCTTATGAAGAGTCTAACGAAATGATGGCCAGCAAGCCTGAAAAGTTTAAGAAAAAAGTTCAGGAAAGCCTTCGCCGGCAAGTTGAGGCCATTAACAAGCATACAAAAAAAGGAACTTATTTCTTTGATTATGGAAACGCCTTTTTACTCGAAGCCTCGCGTGCCGGTGCCGATATTATGGCCGAAAACGGTAAAGATTTTAAATATCCCAGCTATGTGCAGGATATTATGGGCCCGATGTGTTTTGATTATGGTTTCGGTCCATTCCGTTGGGTTTGTGCTTCTGGAAAAAAAGAAGATTTGGCTAAAACCGATGAAATTGCAGCTGATATTTTAGAAGAAATTAAGGCCGATTCCCCGGAAGAAATCCAGCAACAGATGCAGGACAATATTACTTGGATAAAAAACGCCCGAAAAAATAAGTTGGTCGTCGGTTCCCAGGCACGCATCCTTTATGCCGATGCTGAAGGACGGATGAAAATTGCCAAAGCTTTTAATGAAGCCATTGCTAAAGGTGAACTGGGAACAATAATCCTGGGCCGCGATCACCACGATGTTTCCGGAACGGATTCCCCTTATCGCGAGACCAGCAATATCTATGACGGAAGTCAATTCACCGCTGATATGGCCATTCAAAATGTGATTGGTGATAGTTTCCGCGGGGCCACCTGGGTGAGCATTCACAACGGCGGTGGCGTGGGCTGGGGCGAAGTGATCAACGGGGGCTTTGGAATGGTTCTTGATGGTAGTCAATCAGCCGCAAGACGCTTGAAATCAATGCTTTTCTGGGATGTCAATAATGGAGTTGCAAGACGAAGTTGGGCGCGGAATAAAGGTGCTATTTTTGCAGCCAAACGCGCAATGGAAGAAGAGAAAAACTTGAAATTGACCATTCCAGAAGAAGTGGACGAAAAGCTCTGGCTTTAAATAAATAACTATGAAAAATTTAATTTTTATACCTGCACTATTAGTCGCAATTTTAATGAGTTCTTGTAATTCAGTTGAAGTTGCGACAGATTATGACCGTCAAGCAGATTTTGACACTTATAAAACTTATGCCTTTTACAAGCCCGGAGTTGACAAAGCAGAAATTTCAGATTTGGATAAACGCCGGATTTTGCGCGCCATTGATGCCAGTTTAAATCAAATGGGTTTTGAGAAGACCAAGGAAAACCCTGATTTGCTCGTCAGTTTTTTTACCAAAACTGAAAAAAACGTCAATATTTATCAAAATAGTTATGGCGCCGGTTATGGCTGGGGTTATGGTTATGGCCCATACTGGGGAGCTGGTTTTCGCAACAACTATCCCAGCGTCTCAACTTCCACCGATGGAACCCTTTTTATAGATTTAGTCGATAAAAATTCGATGAACCTTGTTTGGCAAGGAATGGGAAAAGGAATCCTGAGTCTGGAGATGGATAAAAAAATTGAACGCATACAGGAAATGGTCCAAAAGATAATGGAACAGTATCCTCCTGGAAAACAGATGAAAAAATAAGCAATATTAAAATTGAAATTAGACGGATTTTGTAAATTTAATGCAACGTCAAATTCATTTCAGCTTCTCGTGATGTGCACTTGACACGCTGAAGCGACAATTCGACTTCGCTTAATGAAACAATCCAAGATGACAATTTTAAGGTCAGGATGACAGGATATAAATTCAGGATAATGGATCAAAATAAAAATTATGGGATTTTAAACCGGTAATTATGGTTCTTTTGTGACGTTAATCATTAATCTATTTTTAAATTTGTTTAAAATAGCGATTGCATGAATATCCCTTCTTCTGAGTTACCGCGTGTGGTTATTGTGGGCGGTGGTTTTGCCGGTTTACACCTGATAAAAAAATTACTGAAAACAAAAAATTTTCAGGTAGTCTTGATTGACAAACGAAATTATCATACTTTCCAACCCCTTCTCTATCAGGTTTCAACTTCAGGTTTAGAGCCAGATTCCATTGCTTATCCCTTGCGGAAACTCATCGTAAAACACAAAAACACCTTTTTTCGGTGGGCAGACGTCAATTCAATCGATTCGGAACACAACACCATTTATTCTAACATTGGCGAATTGTCCTATGATTATTTGGTCATTGCCACTGGTACCAAAACTAATTTTTTCGGTAATGAAAATATTGAAAAAAATAGCATGCACATGAAAACAGTGCCTCAGGCTCTGAACATCAGAAGTTTAATTCTTGAAAACCTAGAAGAAGCAACAATTACCAAGGACAAAATTAGACGGAAATCGCTTTTGAATTTTGTTATTGCCGGTGCGGGTCCGACTGGGGTTGAATTGAGCGGTGCCATCGCCGAAGTGCGGAACAACATTGTACCCAATGATTATAGCGACCTCGATGCCAACGAAATTGAAATTCACCTCCTAGAAGGCATGGACCGCGTATTGCCACCGATGAGCGAAAAAGCTTCAAAAAAAGCCGAAAAACAGTTGAAAGAACTGGGCGTTCAAATTCACTTAAACACCATGGTGGGCGATTATGACGGTAAAATTGTCGAAACCAACTCTGATCTTTTTTTTGAAACCGATACTTTTATCTGGAGCGCTGGCGTAACGGGCGCACCGGTTCGTGGGCTCAATGCTTCGGCAGTCCACGAAAAGGCAAACCGCTATAATGTGAATGCTTTCAACCAAGTCGAAGGTTATGAAAATGTTTTTGCCATCGGCGATATCGCTTTGATGCAAAAAGAAGATTATCCCAAAGGCCATCCCATGGTGGCACAACCTGCCATTCAGCAAGGAAAGCACCTCGCCAAAAATTTAAAACGTTTAGTTGAAAAAAAGAAATTAATACCTTTTGATTATTTTGATAAAGGCACAATGGCTACAATTGGGAGGAACAAGGCCGTTGCGGATATTAAAAAATTGACCTTTGGCGGTTTTCCGGCCTGGATTATCTGGATGTTCGTCCACCTGTGGTTTCTTGTGGGCTTTAGAAACCGTTTGGTTACCTTTTTAAATTGGATTTACAGTTATATCAATTATGACCGCGCAGCCCGTTTAATTGTTAGACCTTTTAAGTTAAACCGAATGAAACTGGACGATCACGATTGAATCATCGGTTTCAATGTGATTCCAATTAAGTTATAAAATGCCGCAACAGGTTACTGTAAAGGAATTTATTATACCGAATCGACTATACTATTACGTTTATCGAGTTTCCTCTACTCTTTCATAGTCTCTCTGTATCATACCAATTATTTTTGAAATTTTTTTGTGTTGAATTGATATAATAAGCATTCATGCGGCATTACAAATCACATCCCATATAAGAAAAAACATGAGATCAACAACTTGAATATTTTGTTTAACTAAACCTAATTAAATTTCTAATTGTCATAAGTATAGACCGTAAAATTATTACTTATTTTTTTCGGTCTAGGACATAAGTCATCATCAGAATTAAGGAATTTTTATAATCAGATTCTGGATAAACTTCTAAATAGTGAAAAGCTTCTTTTTGAAATCTTTTCATTTGTATTTTGGCATATTCCAGCCCCCCATTATCGGTGACAAACTGAATGACTTCTTTCACCCGTTTTTTATCCTTATTGTGATTTTTAATGGAATTGATCACCCAGCGACGCTTTTTCTCACTGACATTATTCAATGTGTAAATCAAGGGCAAGGTCATTTTTTGCTCCTTAATATCTATGCCTGTTGGCTTTCCAATTTTTCTTTCACCATAATCGAAAAGGTCATCTTTTATTTGAAAGGCCATACCTATCAATTCACCAAACTTGCGCATATTTTCAATTTCCCCTTTAGCCTCTGGTTTTACAGAAGCAGCGCCAAGACCACAACAGGCAGCGATCAAGGTTGCTGTTTTTTGACGGATAATATCATAATAAATTTCTTCTGTGATATCCAGTTTCCGGGCTTTTTCAATTTGCAAGAGCTCTCCCTGACTCATTTCACGAACGGCAACAGAAATAATTTTCAATAAATCAAAATCGTTGTGATCGATGGAAAGCAACAAGCCTTTTGACAATAAATAGTCGCCGACCAAAACGGCGATTTTATTTTTCCAAAGCGCATTGATGGAAAAAAAGCCACGGCGGCGGTTGCTGTCGTCCACCACATCGTCGTGGACTAAAGTTGCGGTGTGGATCAACTCAATGACCGAAGCCCCGCGAAAAGTGCGTTCGTTGACTTGGCCTTCAGAAAGCATTTTAGCAACCAGAAAAACAAACATGGGACGCATTTGCTTGCCCTTGCGGTTCACCACATAGTGCGTGATGCGGTTGAGCAAAGCAACATTAGTGGACATGGAAGCCGAGAACTTGCGTTCAAAAAGTTCCATTTCCTTCTCAATGGGTTGTTTTATTTCAGCAATAGGTTTCACAGAAAAGCAAAGATAATTAATGCTTTGAATTGTGATTGAACAATTTTAGTTATTTAAAAATGTTAAAATATAACTCAAAATTTTTATTAATGTGAAAAATGATTAACTTTGACCTGAACCTTAAAAATTTTAATGATGAAAAAAATTACTTTATTACTCGCAATTTTTGTAACTTCAATTTTGAGTGCTCAAACAACTTATTTCGAAGAAGACTTTAACGATGAGGAAGCGCAAGGTTGGACATTTGTCGATGTAGATGGTGATGATTCTAACTGGCAAGTCGTTCAAATCCAAGATGCCGATGGTAATCCTGTAAACACACCCGTTTTAAGATCATATTCTTATTCAGGTGTCGCTTTAACGCCTAACAATTATGCCATCACCCCGGGAATTGATTTATCATCTGCCAATGAAGGTGATGAGGTTTTTTTAAATTGGGAAATTTCTGCCGCTGATGCAGATTTTGCCGATGAAAAATATGGTGTTTACGTTGCTACGAGCAATGAAATCGCAGATTTGAGCTCAAGCCAAACAACATTAGTTGAACTTGTCACTGATAATGGACCTGGAGGAAGCGAAAATTTTTATCAAAAATCAATCGATTTAAGTGATTTTGCTGGATCAGAAGATTTAGTCTATGTTGCTTTTCGTCACTTTGATGTAACTGATGAATTCACTATTGAACTTGACAACGTCACTGTTTCTTCTAATCAAATGGCAAGCGTTGAAGATGCAACAATCGCTAATTTCACCCACTTTATAGACACTCAAAACGTTTTACACTTGACTGCGCAGCAGAATTTTAATTCTGTAAATGTTTTTAACCTTCTCGGTTCTCAAGTTGAAGCTCAAGTCTTGAACAGCAATGATGCTCAGGTTAATTTGAGCAATCTTTCAGCTGGTATTTACATTGGGAAAGTTAATGTAGCCGGTGCTCAGAAAAGCTTTAAGTTTGTGGTTAAATAATTTAGTTCACATACTTTACTTTAAAAGGAAAACCGGTTTTCGGTTTTCCTTTTTTTTATGACTTTTGTAAACACTTTTGTTTAGAAATCAAAACCCATGAAGCCCTGTTTTAAAAGACCATTTTTTATAATTTTAACAAGTTTGCTTCTCTTGTTGAACACTGGGCTGAGTTTTGCACAGGATTTTAAAACGTCCACTCAGGTCTTTAATACAGCTTCCATCAATACAATCAAATTGAAGCTCAATGAAGTTTACAACCTGAAAATTGTCAGCAAGGATACAGATCAGATTAAACTGAAAACCAGTTCTGAAGGGGTTTATACTGATGAAATTAGATTGTTTACCGAAAGACAGGGAAAAGTATTTTCCATACACTCCACTTTTCGGGAAATCCTGTCCAGTGGTTTTGACAAATTGAGTTCAAACAAAGGCTTTTCATTTAGCGTTGAGCTCATCATTCCAAAAAATTTGAAAGTCATTCTCTACAGCAATTCTGCGTCATTGCAAACATCGGGAAGCTTCTCTTATCTCGAAGCGCACCTGGTTTTGGGAAACTGTGGATTATTGGATTTTAAAGGAAAGGGTTTTATAGAAACAATCAGAGGCAATATTTTTGTTTCCGCTGAAAAATCAACCATAAAAGCAAAGTCCAACCACGGTAAAGTCAAAATTGCCACGGGGTTTTCCTATGGGCCAATTTTAAAATTGACCAGCGTTGAGGGGAATATCACCGTGAAACACCGTTTTTAAACAACAGAATTATGTATTTTTGCGTTTTCTAAATTCATGTGATGTCCTTAAAAAAAGCCGGTCTTTTAATTCTAATAATTTTGATCATTGACCAAGTATCAAAATTTTATATCAAAACACATTTTCAACTCGGTGAAAGCGTTGAGGTTTTCAATTGGTTTAAAATTCTATTTGTTGAAAACAAAGGAATGGCCTGGGGCGCTGAAATACCCGGAGAAAATGGAAAATTGATTTTAACGGTCTTCCGTTTATTTGCCATTGTGGGAATTGGCTATTGGCTTTGGGATTCCGTAAAAAAAAATGCCCCAAAACTTTTGAATTACTGCATTTCTTTGATTTTTGCCGGAGCCTTGGGGAATATTATCGATTCGGTCCTTTATGGAAAGCTGTTCAATTCAAGCGCTGGTCAAGTCGCTCAGTTTTTGCCGGAAAGCGGGACTTATGGAACCCTTTTTCACGGCAAAGTGGTCGATATGCTTTACTTCCCGTTATGGGAGGGTTATTTACCCGAGTGGATGCCGTTTTGGGGCGGCGATTATTTTACCTTCTTTGAACCTGTTTTTAACATTGCCGATTCTGCCATCACTGTTGCTGTTATTATTTTAATCATTTTCAACCGCCGCGTTTTTCCAGAAAAAGACAAAAATGCGAAATCTTGATTGTGGTAGAGACTTGAAATTTATTTTTCAATTTTACGTTTATAATTTGAACCCACGTCATAAAATAAACCTTAAAACCGGCCTTTTTGCAATTAAAAAACAGAATATTGTTTAATATTGTATGTCATTAATTTCCCTTTTATGAACTATTTCTTTTTAAGCCTGGCGCTTTTTTTTACCTGCTATGTCAACGCACAGCAATACAGAACACACAAGGTTCAGCCAGATGAATCGGTGAAAAGCATCGCTGCAAAATACCACGTCAAGGCCGGTCAGATTTATCAATTGAACCCTGATATTTCCAAGGGTCAAAAATTGAGTGCGAACCTTTTGGTGATTCCATTTGGGGAAACCCCTGATGGAAAGTCGGGTTCAAAAACAGTTCAATTCAAAGAATATGAAGTGCCCCCAAAACAGACTTTATACAGCTTGGCCAAGGAGAACAACATTTCAATAAAGGATTTAAAAAAGTTTAATCCATATCTTTATAAAGAAGAATTGGGTGCTGGTGACCGCATCAGGATCCCTATATTTATAAGCAAAAAAATAATAAATTTCAACGAATCGCTTTCGAGCTCGACCTTTAAAAACCTTAGCCACATTGTCTTGCCCAAGGAAACGAAATTTGGTATTTCAAAACAATACCAAATGTCCGTCGAAGAACTGGAAAAAAAGAATCCAGGCTTAGACACCTTGACTTTACAACCTGGACAGATTTTAAAGGTTTTCAATCCTGTTTCAAAGTCTCAATTGGCCAAAAATATTGAAATAATTGAGGTTGAGCCTAAAGAAACATTCTATAGCCTCACCAGGCGTCTGGGAATTTCAAGGGATTCCCTTGAAAAGATGAATCCAAGCCTTAGAAAACGTGGCCTTGAAGCCGGAATGAAACTCACCATCCCCCGGCAAAACAATTTAGTGGGAATAAACAATAATTTGAGCAATCAAGTAGTTGAATTGGCTGGTAAATTGCAAAATTATGACCGCAAAACCGTCAAGGTTTTGCTTCCGTTCAGTTTAAATCAATTTAAAGGCGACACCACGTCTAAAGCAAATTTAAAAAATGACCGTGTGCTTCAAATTTCGCTGGATTTCTATAGCGGGGTTATGGCCGCATTTGATTCAGTCCAGGAAATTGGAATACCTGTTAACGCTGAAATCCTGGACACTCAAAATGACACAGACCACGTGCAAAGTATATTAAAGAATAACGATTGGGACGATACCCAAGTTGTTATTGGGCCACTGTTGATTAATAACCTTCAACTCGTGAGCCAATATCTTTCCAATAAAAACATTCCAGTTGTTTCGCCCTTGACCAGTCAAAGTCTGGAAGGAATGAGTAATATCCTGCAGTCACGGCCTTCAGAACTTACCCAGCAAAAAATGCTGTTCGCTTATATCGATAGTTTAAAAAGTGATAAAAACCTAATCTTGGTTTCTGATAAAAGCCACAGGGATTTGGTTAAAAAAATTGAATTCAATTTTCCGGATATCAAGAAGGTAAAACAGGCAAAAGAAGAATATATTCAAAAAAGTGATTTTTCATCAATGCTGGCAAAAAACAAATCCAATTGGGTGATCTTTGCTGCCAGTGATGTGGGCCTGGTCACAAATTCCATCGCACACCTCAATAGATTGTCAGAGGAAAATGATATCCGTGTATTTACAACTGATAAAAACACGGTGTTTGAGCAAGAAGTCCCCAGCGCTTCCCTTGAAAAATTAAAATTTACTTATCCCGCCATGTCGGCTGATAAAGAATTGAACAAATCGAATGCTTTTGCACAGGCTTATGAAAAGAAGCACGGCATTTTCCCATCGCATATTGCCATTCGTGGATTTGATTTGACCATGGATATTATTTTGCGGCTCTCACTGAAAAATGATCTTTATGATTCACTGGAAAATAAAATTATAGTGACACAGTACCTCGAAAACCGCTTTCGTTATATTAGACAACCAAAAGGTGGATATACCAATGATGCGGCTTATCTCATTCAATATGACAAAGACCTAAACCTTAAAATCTTAAACTAATGACCTCTAAATCTAAATATCTGGGGAATTTGCGCACTGAAAATGAACACGGGCAAAGCAAGGCTAAAGTTTTGAGCGATGCCCCAATTGACAACCACGGAAAAGGTGAAGCATTTTCACCCACTGACCTTGTCGCCACGGCTTTAGCCAGTTGTATGCTCACAATGATGGGAATTATCGGTGAACGTGAAAATTTAAATTTAAAAGGAATGACGGCAGAGACCACAAAAACAATGGCTTCTTCGCCCAGAAGGATTTCGAAAATTAAAGTTGGGTTAAAACTGCCTGACTATCTAAGCCAGGAGGAAAGGGAATTATTGGAGAATACGGCAAAAAAATGTCCGGTTCATTTCAGCCTTCACCCAGACATTGAAAAGGATGTGCAATTCAACTATGAAAAATTAAAGACTTGAGATGCAATCTTTGTTTCAATTGATTAAAACAAATAGTTTTGATTGCCCAACTCAGGCGGCTTTTTCTTCTTTTTTCTTCTTGCGCTCTTCGAGTTTTTCCTTGACAAGTTCCGTTACAGAACCCCCGATCCAATAAGGCACGACAAACGCCATGAGAAAAATCATTAACCAGAAACCGATGGTCAAGGTTCCCATAAAAACCAAAAAACCGATATATTGATCAAATTCAAACATAGTACTTTTTTATTTGCTTGGGCAAAGATAAGAAACCTCTGTTAATACTGAATTCTCACCTTCATAATTTTTTCAACAATTTAAAAATCAAAAAAGAATCCTTTTCTATTCTAAAGCACAATTTAAAATTTGAATGAAAAAAATTTTCAAAAAAATAGTCATCCGCTCCATTGGCACAGAACTTCAGGTTCTCTATAAATTAAAACCAGAGAAAACCTTAAGGAAAATATTTAAATTATTCTGTACGCCCCAAAAAGGTAAGTTTAAAGAACTATCAGTTTTTTTAACACAAGCGAAAGGTGCAAAATTCAATATATCTGGGGAATCTGTCCAAACCTATCATTGGGAAGGCCCTGCAAAACATATTTTATTAGTCCACGGTTGGCAAAGCAATAGCTCGCGTTGGGAAGGATTGATCGGTAAATTGCAGCAAAAAAATCATGCAGTAACAGCTGTTGACTTGCCCGCTCATGGCAATTCGACTGGCAAACATCTTGATTTACGCTTGATTTCAGCGACGGTAAAAACCTGTTTGGAAAAATTTCAGCCAGATATGATAATTGCCCACAGCCTTTCTGCATCGGGAATAGTTTATGAAAATTGGCGCAATCCACTTTCGGAAAATTTAAAACTTATCCTTCTTTCACCACCGGCAGAAATGATTGATCTATTAGAAAATTTTAGATCTATTTTACATTTACCTCAAAAAATCATTAATCAACTCGACCCTTTGGTCCAGGAAAACCTGGGCGTCAGCAAAAGCGACTGTTCAATACCAAAATTTGCCGAAAACCTAACTCAAGAAGGATTATTGTTGCACGACCGGCAAGATAAAATTGTTCCTTTATCGGCTGCAAAAAAATTAAACCGAGCTTGGAAAAAGGGTGAGTTTATAGTCACAAATAATTCTGGGCATTCCCTAAACGATGCCCATTGTCAAAAAACTATTCTTAACTTTGTTGAAAATCAATTTCCGTGAGTTCAGAACAAATTAGAATCAATAAATTTTTAAGTCAGGCAGGCTTTTGTTCTCGCCGAAAAGCCGATCAATTGATCGGGCAAAACCGCGTTACATTAAACGGGGAAGTTCCAGAAATGGGAACAAAAGTTTTGAAGGGTGATCAGGTGGAAGTCGATGGCGAGTCGATTGAAATTAAGGAAAGCCCTGTTTATCTAATCCTGAACAAACCCAGTGGAATTGTCTGTACAACTGACCGAAAACGCGAAAAAAACAATATCATTGATTTTGTGAATTATCCCAAACGCATTTTTCCGATCGGCAGATTGGACAAACCCAGCGAAGGCTTGATTTTATTGACCAACGATGGGGATATTGTCAATAAAATTCTGAGGTCCAGTAATCATCACGAAAAGCAATATCAAGTTGAAACCGACCGACCGATTACCGAAGAATTTTTGAACAGGATGAGCAATGGCATTCCAGTTTTAGACACGGTCACTAAAAAATGTGAGACAAAAAAAACCGGTGATTATCAATTTGAAATAATTTTAACCCAAGGCTTGAACCGGCAGATCAGAAGAATGTGCGAATATCTTGGATTTCAAATAGTGCGTTTAAAACGACTTCGGGTAATGAATATAAAACTCGATATTCCGGTGGGGGAATACCGTGAATTAACCACCGAGGAACTCAAAACATTGAAAAAACTTACGCAAGTTTCATCTAAAAGCGAAACAAAATCGTAACTTGGTAGTTATATTTTCATCATTAAAAAGCTTAATTTTACCGATGAAAACTAATGTAACCGAGGATTCTGAATTTCTCGGTTGCAAAACCAATCATTTATGAAAAACCTTAAACCGTCGCTGGTACGTCAGCTCTTTGTCTTGCTGATAATGCTCTTTTTTGGCGTTTTGATTTTTATTGAAGTCGTCCCCTATTTATCCGGGGTTTTAGGTGCGGTTACTTTTTATGTCCTTCTGCGACGCTGGATGAATAAACTTGTTAAAAAGGGCTGGAACCAGGATTTGGCGGCAGCACTCTTGATGGTTGGCTCTTTTTTAGGTATTTTAATGCCTGTGACCGGGGTTATTTTGATGCTGGGCTCGAAAATCAGCAAAGCTGTTTCCAATTCTGAGCGCTTAGTTAAAGCCATCAAATCACAGATCAACGAATATGAACATTATTTCGGTTATAACTTTAGTCAGGAAATCGACGTTTCAAAAATAACCAATTTCATTTCGACTAACTTGCAAAACCTCGCTGGCGGAACCTTCACGGCTTTCATTGCCATCGGAATTATGTATTTTATTCTTTATTATTTGTTGACAAACCGCGATCGGGTGCGCAACAGCATTGAAGATTATTTGCCCATTTCACATAATAATTTATTTTTGATTGAAAAAGAAAGTCGAAATATGGTGCGTGCAAATGCTATCGG
>Ga0075106_1000282_pt1 | contig 28136 bp, 28 predicted proteins | sample AntDeeMetag02WF4_FD_69796 | JGI IMG/M metagenome (GOLD analysis project Ga0075106, IMG submission 69796) | Saline lake microbial communities from Deep Lake, Antarctica - Antarctic Deep Lake Metagenome 02WF4 | ecosystem: Environmental > Aquatic > Non-marine Saline and Alkaline > Saline | place... | reverse complement strand
CCCGGATGCGCATCCCCGATTCGACGTCGCTCTTCGCGTCGTTCGTCTCCTGGGTCGCCCACGCCAGCTCGAAGACGTCGCCGACGTCGAGGTCTGTGACCTCGTCGACCACGCTCCCTGCTTTGATGGCGTCCGTCAGGTCGGCCAGGATGTCGGTCGCGCGCTGCAGCGAGTCCTCGACCGCCTCGAGGTTGGTACTGTCGCCCGTCTCGCGGGCCAGTTCGAGACGGCCGACCGCGATGTTCAGCGCGTTCCCGAGGTCGTGGGAGAGCACCCGCCCCAGCCCCTCTAGCTGGCGGATCGTCTCCGCCTGGTGGCGGTCCTTGACTCGTCGATTCGACTCGTCCGAGAGGACCGCGACGACCTGGTCCGAGGAGGGCGCGTCGTCCCACAGCGGCGCGGCGTTGATGGAGAGCCAGACGAGTTCGCCGTCCGGTCGCCGGATGCCGTGCTCGACGTCGAAGATGGGGTCGCCCGTCTCGGCGACCTGCCTGAACGGCAGCGCGTCGTCCGAGACCGGTTCCCCGTTCTCGTCGACGATCCGCCACTTGTCGTCGTTGAACGTCCGTTCCGCGATTTCGGCTTTCGACAGGCCCAGGGTGGTCTCGGCGAGTTTGTTCGACCGGATGATGCTGCCCTCGCCGTCGAGCACGACGACTGCGGCGGGGCTCAGGTCCAGCACGCGGTCGAGGAACGCGCGGCTCCGCTCGAGTTCGTGTTCGGTGCGGTAGCTCCGAACGCTGTTCTGTATCCGGTTGCCCAGCACCTCGTACTGCTCGGTCCCGCTGCTCTTCTGCAGGTAGTCGGTCACGCCCCGGCCCACCGCCTCGCTGGCGATCTCCTCGCTCCCTTTGCCGGTAAAGAGGATGAACGGGATGTCGGGGTGGGACCCGCGCACGGTCTCCAGGAACTCTAGTCCCTTCACCTCCGGCATGTCGTAGTCGCTCACGATGCAGTCGATGCGGTCCGTCTCGAGTCGCTCGAGCCCGTGGCGGGCGTCTACCTCCGTAATGACCTCCAGGCCGTCGTGTTCCTGCTCTAGGACGGTCTTCACCAGCGCGCCGAACGCCGGTTCGTCGTCGACGTGGAGAACCCGAATCCGGCCCGTTCCGGCCTCTTTCCCCGAATCGACACTCATGACCGCCTCTCTGTCGGACCACCACATAACAGTGTGGGAATTGTTCACACACGCCCCGGGATAGCGTTAGTTCCTGTCGTCGTTCGTCCAACGGTATCGTGGCACTGATGGGAACACTCGTCAACGCGACCTACTGTCCGGACCTGGTCTCCGCCGACCCGCCTGGGGGCTCGCAACGACGGCCCTGACTCGGCTCGGAAGGATTATCGTGACAGCCATCCAATGACTATCCGATGGCTCCCGCAGAACGACAGACGCGCTCGCTGGGCGTCGCCTCACTCGCCGGTGTCGCGGTCGGGCTGGGCGTGTTGAGCCTCTACATCGCCGGGGGACTGGTCGTCGCCAACTGGAGCGTCACGGATTTCCTGGGCCACCTCGACGCCGAAGTCGCCGGAACGCTCCTCCTCGCCGGGGCGATTGCGGTCGCGTGCTTCGCCGTTCCGGTGGCGGCGTACCTCCGGCTCCGCCTGGTCTCGCCGCTCGTCGTCCTCTCAGTGGTCGTCCTCGGGTGGCTCGGCTACGCCGAGTCGACCGGGCTCTTGACGGCACAGACCGTCTTCGGGCTCGCAGTGTACGCGATATACCTCGTCCCACTGTACTTCGTCCTCTACGCCGTGGCCGGCGGCGTGGAGTACCACGTCCACCGCTAGAATTCGGGGCGTCGAAACCGTCGAGAGCGCGGTGAGCGTTCGGAACTGCTAGAGAACAGCCCTGCTTACCGCTCGTCGACGCTCGGGAACTCGCGGTCCTCCTCGCCCACGTAGCGAGCACGGGGGCGGATGAGGCGGTTGTCCTCGTACTGTTCGAGCACGTGGCCGACCCAGCCACCGACGCGGGACATCGCGAAGATGGGGGTGAAGATGTCGACGGGGATGCCCATCTGGTAGTACGTGGAGGCGGAGTAGAAGTCGACGTTCGGGGCGAGGCCCTTCTCGTCGGCCATGTACTGCTCGATGGTGACGCTCATCTCGTACCACTTCGTGTCGCCGGCGGCCTCGCCGAGGTCCTCGGACTGCTCGCCGAGAATCTTCGCGCGCGGGTCCTTGACGTTGTAGACGCGGTGGCCGAAGCCGGCGACGCGATTGCCCTCCGCGAGAGCGTTCTTGACCCACTCGAGGGGGTCCATATCGCTGTCGTCGACCTGCTTGAGCATGCGCATCACGTTGGCGTTCGCGCCGCCGTGGAGGCTCCCCGAGAGCGTGCCGATGGCGGAGGTGACCGCGGAGTGGACGTCCGCGAGCGTGCTCGCGGTGACCATCGAGGAGAACGTCGAGGCGTTGAGGCCGTGGTCGGCGTGGAGCACGAGCGCCTGGTCGAAGACGTCCGCGAGCACGTCGTCGGGCTCCTCGTCGTTGAGCATGTAGAGGAAGTTCGCCGCGTGGTCGAGGTCCTCGCGTGGTTCGACGGGGTCGTCGCCGTTGCGGAGGCGCGTGAACGCGGCGACGATGGTCGGCATCTTCGCGGTGATGCGCTCGCCCTTCCGAAGGGTCGCCTCGCGGTCGGTCGGGTCGACGTCCGCGTCGTCGTCGAACGCGGAGAGTTCGGAGACGGCCGTGCGGAGCGCGGCCATCGACTCCTCGTCGGCGTCGGCGAGGTCCGCGACCAGCGAGAGCACGTCGTCGTCGACGGCGCGGTAGCCCGCCATCTCGTCGCGGAAGGCCTCGAGTTCTTCGCGATTCGGGAGGCGGCCATTCCAGAGGAGGTAGAGCACCTCCTCGTAGCTGGCGTCCCGCGCCAGGTCTTCGATGGTGTAGCCGCGGTAGACGAGTTTCCCCGCGTCCCCGTCGATGTAGCTGAGTTCGGACTCGGCCACGAGCACACCCTCGAGACCCTTCTTGAGTTCGTCTGCCATAAGGTCTGATTCTTCGGTGTCGCTCCTAATGGGTGTCGGTTTCTGACGCGAGCCGTGGTATCTCGTTCCGGGTCCTAGCCGGCCGCCCCCACGCGAACGTTTTTCGCCCGGGGGCCAGAAGGTGTCCCCATGAGCGGCCGCGTCGAGTACGAACCCGCGAGCGTGAAGGCCCTCCTCGCGGAGATGAAAGACACCGCCGAACTCCTCATCGACCTCTCGTTCTCGGCGGTGCTCCACGGCAGCGACGACGTGGCCGCGGAGGTGCTGCGCCTCGAGGAGCGCATGGACGTCCTCCAGTTGCGGGCCCGGATGAGCCTCCTGATGGCCGCGCGCAACCCGGAGGACGCGGAGACGCTGGCGCCCGTCCTCGGGGTCGTCGGCGCCGCCGAGAAGATCAGCGACGCCGCGGGCGACGTCGCGAAGGTGGTGCTGGAGGACATCGGCGTCCCGGACGCGATGCGGGCGGCGCTCCCGGAGGCAGTCGAGTCGCTCGTTCGCGCGGAACTCGCGGCCGACTCGCCGTACGCGGGCCGCACGCTCGGCGACGTGAACCTGGAGACGGAGACCGGCGTCCGCGTCATCGCCATCCGGCGGGGTGGGGAGTGGATACTCAACCCCGACCGGGAGACCGACCTGCGGGCCGCCGACGTGCTCCTCCTGCGCGGCCCGGAGGCACGGGTCGGCGACGTCTCCGAAGCGGCGACCGGCGAGCGCTACGAACAGCCTGACCCCGTCGAGCCCGACATCGAGGACCTCGAGCGCGCCGTCGACTCCGTGGTGCTGATGAAGAACATGAGCGAGCTCGCGGTCGACCTGGCGTACGGCGCCGTCCTCTTCGACTCCGAGGACCTCGCCAGCGAGGTGGTCGAACTGGAGGCGGAGGTCGACGCCCTGAAATCGCGCTTCGAGGCGTGGACGCTGCGGGCCGCGAGCCGCGTGGCGGACCCGGTGTCGCTGCGCGGCCTGGTCCACATCGCCACCTCGACGGAGGTCATCAGCGACGCCGCCCTCGAGATCAGCGAGGGCGTGCTGCGCGGCCTCGACACGCACGTCGTCGTCCAGGAGGCCGTCGGGGAGTCCGACGAGGTGCTCGTCCGGGTCGTCGTGGACGACGACAGCGAACTCGCGGGGACGACCCTCGGCAGCGAGCAGGTGGAGACGGAGACGGGAATGCGAGTCATCGCGGTGCGGCGACCGGACGCCGACAGCGACGAGTGGGTCGTCCAGCCGGGGTCGGCGACGGGCATCGAGGCCGGCGACGTGCTGCTCGCGAAGGGGACGCGGACGAGCGGCGACCGCCTGCGAACACTCGCGGCGGGCTAACGCAGCGCCTTCCGCTCGGCGACGACCGCGCGCAGCGCGAGGTCCGGTAGCGGGACCAGGAGGTAGTCGCGGCCGTCGTCGTAGCCCGTCACCGTCACCATCGACGTCTCCGACGTCTCGAAGCGGAGTTCGAAGCCCGCCGGGTCCGCGGTGGTGCGCGCTGTCGTTACGCGGTTCACGATGCCGTCGTCGACCAGGGTCTTCCGGCGCTCGGCGAGTTCCGTTGCGACGTCGGGGTCGACGCCGAGCGCGTCGTAGCCGTCGTCGCTCCCCCGAACCCGTGAGAGCAGGCCACCGCTCTCCGGCGGTTCGACGCCGGAGCGGGCGTAGACGTGGCCGTCCTCGCGAGACACCACGAGGCGAGTGGTGCAGTCCTCGCCAGCGAAGCCGACGTCGCAGGTGAAGCTGTATCGCTTCTCGGCGTGGTCGGTGGACTCGACGTCGAAGCGGTGGCCGCCGGGGGACTTCTCGGCCCCGCGGAGCGGCGCGAGCAAGCCCGCGACGACCGCCGACGGCGTCGGTAGCCCGTCGCCACCGTCGCCGTCGGCGCCCATCGACGCGGCGAGGCGCGTCGGGAAGTCGTCGTCCGCCATCTGCGAGATGGAGCGCGTCCGTCTACAATAGGTTTACTTCTAAGAATCAACTAGTCGAGAGACTGCGAGAGGCGGTAGGCGGCGCCCAGCGTGAACGCGAGCGTCGCGAGCAGACCAACGGTGAACGCCAGCACGAGAGCGAGCGCGAGCAGGTACGGCGTGGAGTACGGCGACCCGCCCGAGGAGACGACGAAGAGGTAGTACGTCCCGACTGCGGCGAGGAGCCCCACGAGGAATCCGCGTTTGGCCTGCGTCGCCACGTCGAGCGCGCGCACGAAGTTGTCGACACCCGGCCGCTCGGACATACCCGCTGGTTGTGCCGGATTCGGGAAAGCCTCGTCGGTTCCGGGACCGAATCGCTCAAGGCCCAGCCCACGCCTTCTGTACGTAATGACTACGCTCGGCACGGCGTCCGCGGCCCCCGGGGAGCTCGACACGGGGCGGCTGACCGTCGGCGAGACCCGGGACGGCACGGCGGTCGGCCTCCCGGTCGCGGTCGTGAACGGCGAACGCGACGGGAAGACCCTCTACGTGCAGGCAGCCAGCGACGGCGACGAACTCAACGGCGTCGGCGTCGTGCGGCGCGTCGTCCCGCAACTCGACCCGGCAGAGCTCGCGGGCGAAGTGCTCGTCGTCGGCATCACGAACTACCACGCCTTCCAGGTGGGCGAGCACCGCAACCCAATCGACGACACGAAGCTCAACCGCGCCTACCCCGGGAAGGCCAACGGTTCCTCCTCCGAACGCATCGCGCACGCGACGTTCTCGGCGGCCGAGGACGCCGACCTCATCCTGGACCTCCACCAGGGCTCGACCTCTCGGATGATCAACGAGGTGCGGGTGCGCTGTGGCCGCCACCACCGCCTCCACGGCGACTGCCTCGAACTCGCGAAGGTGTTCGGCTGCGGCCACGTCCTCGACCAGAAGGGGCCGGAGGGCCAGCTCGCCCGCGCCGGCCCGGACGAGGGAATCCCGACCGTCGACCCCGAACTCGGCGGCTGCGTCGGCCTCGACGAGGAGTCCATCCAGTACGGCGTGAACGGCGTGTTCAACGTCCTCGAGTACTACGGCTTCCTCGACGGCGACGTCGAGACCCAGCCTCAGACCCGCGCGAAGGAGTTCGACCGCTACGGCTCCCCGGTCGGCGGCCTCCTCCAGTTCCGGGCAGACCTCGGCGAGGAAGTCGAGTCCGGCGACACCCTCTTCGAGGTGACGGACGTCTTCGGCACGCTGAAGGCCACCGTCACCGCCGACGACGACGGCATCTTCTGGCGGACCTGCCGCCGTCCCCAGGTCGCCACCGGCGAGTACGTCTGCTCGGTCGGGACGGACGTGGACCAGTATTAGGTCCTGAGGAAGAACTTTGTAGAGAACCTCTTTCCTAGACAATATGCCAGTATTTGAAATGATAGTTGAGGTACTAAGTAGTGATGCAGTTGGGAACCTAGCACTACTCCTGGCGGCTATCGTCGGGGTTCTGGGAAGTTGGTATCTCCAAGAGAGACGGAGAAAGATTAGAAGAAATCGCCTGAGGAGAGCTCTGGTTGCGGAGATAATGAGTATGCAACCGATGGTTCGGTCATTAGACCATCGAGAGCTAGAGGGAGACAAAGACCCAGAACTATTCTTCAGTAACAACGTCTACGACTCGAATACTGACAGAATAGGAGACCTGTCAGAGAAGGAGGTTACTGCGGTGATAGACTTCTATTCTGCCGCTGCAAAAGTTCAGGGAGTGGGGAACAAATCTGACGGGAGAGTGTTCATTGAAGCGACTGAGCGGGACGTGTACTCCAAGCTACTGAAGGCGTTATCTGCTCTAAAACAGAATACTAGTGGTTTTGGCCCCCAAGTCGATGAACTGGAGGAACCACTTCCCGTTGCGGAACCCGGCGAGCCAATCTAAAACAGGAAACGATTCACGCGATAAATCGGTTCTAAAACTATGCAAAAATTACTCGAATGCCGTTCCTGTGGCCGAACGTACGACTCCGGGCCGAACGAGCCGTGGCGCTGCGACTGCGGTCACGCGCTTGACTTCGCGGAACATCCGCTCCCCGACAGCGACGAACCCGACGTCGACCCGCGGGAAGGGCTGTGGGCGTTCGAGGAGTTCCTGCCCGTCGGGCGGGAGGTGACCCTCGGCGAGGGGTGGACGCCGCTGGCCGAGGCGCCCGACTGGGGCGCCCAGTTCAAACTCGACCACGTGTTCCCGTCGGGGAGTTTCAAGGACCGCGGCGCGGCGCTGACGCTCTCCCGGGCGGCGGAACTCGGCGTCGAGCGCGTCGTCGAGGACTCTTCGGGGAACGCGGGCGCGGCCATCGCGCAGTACGCCGCGCGGGCCGGCATCGACGCCGACATCTACGTGCCGGCGGACGCCAAGCAGTCGAAACTCGACGCCATCGAGGCGGCGGGCGCGACGCCAGTCCGGGTCGAGGGCAGCAGGCAGGACGTTACAGACGCATGCGTCCGCGAGGCCGTGGGCGGCGACGCGTGGTACGCGAGCCACGCGTGGAACCCGGCGTTCTTCGCGGGCACGTCGACGTTCGCGCTCGAACTCGCCGCCCAGCGCGACTGGGACGTGCCGGACGCCGTCGTCCTCCCGCTCGGCCACGGCACGCTGTTCCTCGGCGCCTACCGGGGGTTCCGCGCGCTCCGCGACGCCGGGTGGACCGGGGAGCTCCCGCGCCTGCTGGGCGTGCAGGCCTCGGGCGTCTCGCCCATCGTCGAGGAGCTTCACGGGCGCGAGGGTGAGCGGAGCGAACCCTCGAATGGGCGAGCGAGGAGCGCAGCGACCCGCGAGGCGGGGACGAACGACGTCGCCGACGGCATCCAGATCCGGGAGCCCGCGCGGCGCGGCCAGATTCTCGACGCCATCGAGGCGACGGGCGGCGACGCAATCGCCTGCGGCGCCGAGGCGACCGGCGACGCGCTCGCAGCACTCCACGAGCGCGGCTTCTACGTCGAACCGACGAGCGCCGTCGGCGTCGCCGGCCTCGGGACCTACCGCGAGCGCGGCGAACTCGACGACGGGGACGACGTGATCGTCGCGCTCACCGGGAGCGGACTGAAGACGTGATTCCGTCGTACTGCCCCCAGTGCGGGACCGAACTCGGCGAGCGACGCGTCGAGGACCGCGACCGCAAGTGGTGTGGGTCCTGCGAGCGCCCCGTCTACCGGAACGCGGTTCCCTGTGCGGGCGTCACCGTCCTCGACGGCGACCGGGTGTTGCTCGTCCAGCGGTCAGTGCCACCCGGCGAAGGGTCGTGGGCGACCCCCGCCGGTCACCTCGAAGTCGAGGAGGAGCCCCGCGTGGGTGCGGCGCGGGAGCTGGAGGAGGAGACCGGACTCTCGGTCGACCCCGCGGCGCTGGTGCTGCTGGAGGCGACACAACTCGAACAGTTCGGAGAGAAACACGTCGTCTCGGTCGGCTACGCGGCGAGCGCGGCGGACGTGACCGGGACGCCGGAGGCAGGGTCGGACGCCGCGGCCGTCGAGTGGGTGCCACGGGAGCGACTCGCGGAGCGGCCGCTACGTCCACACGTCGAGCGGCGGGTGGAGGCCGCGGTTCGCGCGCTGTCCGACTAGCGGATCGTCTGGAGGTCGACGAACGCGTCGTCGGCGGCAGTCACCCACGTAGTGACCAGTTCGTCGGCGGAGGCGTGGGCGGGGAACAGGGTGCACTCCTCGTGGCCATCCTGGGACTCGATGCGAGCCAGAAGCCGGGAGGAGACGCCGTCGCTGCTGGCGCCCTGGGCGGGGTCGGGGTGGGAGCGGTGTCCACCGGTCATGGTTCCAGTTTCGACTGACAGTGAATAAAGTGTTGTGGTACGGTGCTACTGGTTCGCACGCCAGCCCAGCGCGTCGTGGCAGTGCCGTCCCCGGATTACCGCTCCGGGTGGACGGGCGCGTCCCACTCGCCGCGGACGAGCGGTCTGGCGACGTGTCGGCGGGCGCACGGCGGTACCTCGTACCAGCCGACCGCGAGGTCGCGGTCGAGTGGGCGGGGGACCTTGCCGGGGGCGTCGGTGCCGCAGTCGCGACAGCGGTAGCCCTGGTCGGCGCCCGCGCTCTCCATCCGGTTCCCGCAGGTCGGGCAGGTCGGCGTCTCGCGCTCGGTGGTCACGAGGTCGCGGACCGCGAACTTCTCCAGTTTGAACGTGCCGTCGCTCACCTCGCCGCAGACCGTGAGGTAGTCGCCCAATCGGAGCGCCCGCACCCGGTCGCGGAAGCGCTTCGTGGGTTCGAAGGCCGCACACTGCACGCGCTCCCCGTCGGCCTCGACGGGCACGAAGACGTGGCCGCCGCGGCGGGTCTCGGGGTCGCCCCCGACAGTCACGTCGACGCGGTAGGCGCGGCCGTCCTTGACGTCTGCGAGGTCGGCGTCCGCGAGGTGGGCGTCGGTGCCCTGGTTCGTCACGAACAGCTGGCTCGCGTGGACGGGTTCACTGTCTATCTCGTCGGCGACCCACGCGACCGTCTCCAGGTCGTCGCCGCGGATGCCGTAGAGGATGGGGCCGGGCGTGTGCGGGACACAGACGGTCTCGCCCTCCCCGCGGTCGACGGTGTCCCAGGCGTCCGGGTAGGCGGCGTCGGCGGCCGTGAAGACGCTGTCGGCGTCGACGCGGCGCTCGGTCCCCCAGCGCTCGGGTTCGCGGTAGTCGATGTGCTCGTACGTCCAGTCGTCGAAGGCCGGCCAGGCGCCCACCGCCGCGAGCGCCCCGACGACACCGCGGCCGTCGCCCCAGCCCGCAGTCTGGTAGCCGTGGGCGGCCGCCAGCGAGTGGGCCTCACCGGGGTCGAGGTGTTCGCGCATCGCCCGCCTGGCGAACTCGGCGACAGCGTCGGGGGCGTCTCGCTCGTGGGCGACGACGACGCCCGGGTTCGTGCGGGGGTCCGCCGTCTCGGCGTTCGCCCCGACCACGTCCGTCGCGACATCGAAGGCGACGGCGGGGTCGACGTCCACGTGGACCGCGAGCGCCGCGTTCCCGCGGGTCTTGTACTCGACCGCGGGGTTGAGGCGGACGAGCAGCAGGCGCTCGACGGTGGCGCCGCGCTCGCGCAGTCGCTCGGCGACGAGGTGGGCGGCGTACGTCGTACACATCCCGCGCTCGCGGGAGTCCGTGTCGTCAAGCGCAACGACGGTCATCCCCTCGGCGTACGCCCCGGGAACGTTTCGCGTTTCCGGTCCGGGCAGGTCCCCGATTCGGGGATAGTGGGCCGAAAACGCGTGGAAGCGGGGGTTTCCCGGCACAACGCATATATGTGGCCACCGGCTTACCTCACCGTATGTCACGGTCGGCACTCATCGAGAACGTCACCGCGATGCTCGGGGACGCGGGGTTCACGGTGAGCGAGCGCTGTGCGACCCGACCCAAGAGCTTCGACATCGCGGCCCGCCGCGGCGACGACGTGGTGCTCGTCAAAATCCTCGGCAACATCGACGCCTTCGACGGCGAGACGGGCGCCGAGATGCGCCGCATCGGGAGCTACCTCCAGGCCACGCCGATGGTCATCGGCCTGCGCACCCGCGACGAGGAGCTGAAACCCGGCGTCGTCTACTTCCGGCACGGCGTCCCCGTGCTCAGCCCGGACACCGCGATGGACTTCTTCGTGGAGGGCGTCCCACCGCTCATCTACGCGGCGCCCGGCGGCCTCTACGTCAACATCGACGGCGACGTGCTCTCCGACCGGCGCAAAGACGACGACCTGAGCCTCGGCCAGCTCGCCAACCAGCTCGGCGTCTCCCGGCGCACTGTCTCGAAGTACGAGGACGGGATGAACGCCAGCATCGAGGTAGCGATGGAACTCGAGGACCTGTTCGGCGGCGACCTCACCGCACCCGTCTCCGTGATGGACGGCGCCGAGGAGGTCCGGGACGCCGACCCGACGCCGGAGGACCCCGAGGCCGCGCCCGAGGACGTGCCCGTGCTGAGCGTGCTCGCGCGCGTCGGCTTCGAGGTCCACCCGACGCTCCGCGCGCCGTTCAAGGCCGTCGGCGAGGACCTCTCGCGGGCGGACCGACTGCTCACTGGCCACTCCGCGTTCACGGAGGCCGCCGTGAAGCGCGCCCGCATCATGAGTTCGCTGGGCGAGATTACGCACACGCGGGCGGTGTACGTCGTCGACGAGGCGAGCCGCAAGTCCGTCGATGGCACCGCCATCGTCGAGCGCGAGGAACTCGAGGACGTCGAGGGCGCCGAGGAGTTCCGGGACCTGCTGGCGGACCGCGGCGACCCCCAGGAAGCCTGAGGGGTCGCCCGCGCCGGGCCGATATCGTTCTCCCAGGAACAGGGACAACGTTTAGACGAAAGCAGCAACGGCTCCCCCACGACATCGACACTCCACTAATACCGAGCAGTACGACTACGTGGTGCTACCGTCGAACTGACAGTCAATCTGTCGAATCACCCGCCTGCGGGTGGGTAACGTCCCCCTACGCGCCGCCACGTTGTCCATCTTCCCCGTCCACGTGTCGTCGTCGTTGTTACCAGCTGCCGGCACAATGGTCACGAAAGTTATATTTAGGAGAGCGTCACAGTACTGGGCGTAGATGTCGGGTACGAATGTCAGAGAGCACGCAGACGAAGCACACAACTCAGGAACGGCGTCTCCGATCTCCGATTCTGTCACCAGGACGTACAACTGGGCGGACGTAGAGCCGACCACCGGAGTGGTCGAAACGACCGCCGCCGCGACGGGCGTCAAACAGACCGACCTCGAGGTTCTCCACGACGCCGTCGACACCACGGCGTTGAACGCCTTCCTCCGGTCGGACGGGGACGACGAGGACCTCCGAGTCTCCTTCGACTACCACGGCTGTACCGTCGTGGCCCGACAGAGTGGCCACGTCACTGTGTACCCCATCGACGGCTGACGGCCCAGACTGCTGATTCGTTCTCCGGGAGCCAGCGACACCGGAAAGGAAATTGTTCGAAAGCGTCGTCTACGGATGCTGTTCTCCGCTCACCACACGGCAAAAAATCCGGCCCAGACCGTTACGAGCCGTAGGTCTCTTCGAGGTACTCGACGATGTCGTCGCTCTCGTTCATCCCCTCGACGCCGTTGTCGGTGTCGACGAGGACGGGGACGCCGCGCTGGCCGCTGACCGCCTCCACCTCGTCGCGTTCGGCGTGCGAGCTCGCGACGCCGTGTCTCTCGTAGTCCAGGCCGAGTTCGTCGAGTTTCGTCTCGACCTTCGCGCAGTACGGGCAGCCGTCGAGTGCGTACAGTTCGAGCGTCATGCTCGTTCGTTGTGGCGTCTCACTGAAGAATCCGGGGGTCGGAGCGGAGCGGGCCGCTACACTGCGGCGGAGAGGACGCCGCTGGTCCGGACGTAGAAGTAGAGGACGAACAGACCGGCGAGCACCCACTGGCCGGGGTGGACGTCGTCCCACTCACCCACGGCGCCCTTCACGACGGGGTAGGAGACGATGCCGGCCGCGAGGCCGTACGCGATGGAGAACGTGAACGGCATGACGAAGATGGTGAGCGCGGCGGGAATCGCGAACGTGACGTCCTGCCACGCGATCTCCGCGACGTTCGCGAGCATGATGATGCCGACGACGACGAGCACGAGGTGGCTCGCGTACGTCGGGACGGCGACGGCCAGCGGGACGACGGCCAAGCTCAGGATGAACAGCACGGCGACGACGAGCGCCGTCAGACCCGTGCGGCCGCCCTCCTCGACGCCGGTGGCGGACTCGATGTACGTCGTGACGGTGGACGTGCCGAGCATCCCGCCGACGGTGGTGCCGATGGCGTCGGCCATCAGCGGCTTGTCGATGTCGGGGAGGTCGCCGTCCTCGTCGAGGAAGCCGGCGGCCTGCCCGACGCCGGTGAGTGTGCCGGCGGTGTCGAAGAAGTCAACGAAGAAGAACGTGAAGACGATGAGCGCGAACGACACGCCCTCGATGTTCTGCAGTCCCTGAACGAACGCGCCAGCCAGCGGCGTGATGTCGTAGCTAGCGGCGTTGTACGCGATGGGGACGTCGGGCGCGAGCGGGACCGGAGACTGCAGGGTGGCCCCGTACAGCTCCATCGCCTGCTCGGCCGGGTAGGCGGCGTAGTCGAGCGCGCTGGCGGCGTAGCCGAGCAGGCTCGTCGCGATGATGCCGATGACGATGCTCCCGGTGACGCCGCGGGCGTACAGTGCCAGCGTCAGCAGCAGGCCGACGACGCTGACGACGGCGACGGGGTCGCTAGCGAACACCGGGCTGAACTGGACGAAGGTGGCCGAGGAGCCGGCGATGACCCGCATCTCCTGGAGGCCGATGATGGCGAGGAACAGTCCGATACCCGCGCCGACCGCGAGTTTGACGGGTTCGGGGAACAGCCGGATGATGTACTCGCGGGCGCCGACGGCGGTGAGCACGATGAAGACGAGGCCCTCCACGACGACGGCGGCGAGTGCGGTCTGCCACGGGATACCGAGGCCGAGGACGACCGTGAACGCGAAGAACGCGTTGAGGCCGAGGCCGGGCGCCTGCGCGAACGGCCGGTTGGCGTAGAACGCCATCACGAGCGTCGCCGTGGCAGCGGCGAGCAGCGTGACGACAGCGATCATCTGGAACGTTCGTTCCGGACCGATGCCGTCGATCTGGATCGCCGCCGAGAGGATGGCCGGGTTGACGACGACGATGTAGGACATCGTCAGGAACGTGGTGATGCCAGCGACCAGTTCGGTGCTGACGTCGGTGCCGTGTTCGTCGAGTTCGAAGTAGTCAGCGAGCCCCATGATGCACGTTCGAGCACATCGATACCAGAGTATTAAGCGTTGTTATGCACGTTCGTACTTCTTGCACTCAAACAGGTTCTGGGGAGCGATGATAGACACGTACGTGCACAGAACCGGCCGATTCTGGGGCCGAGCGGTGTGTCAGTCGAGGTGGGCGAGCGCGCCGACCGGTGCGTCAGTGAGTTCGCGGGCGCGTTCGACGCCCTCCTGACCGGCCGCGATGAGCGTGAACACGCCGGTGACGTCGGCGTCGGCGGCGTGTGCGATGTCGAGGAGGAGTTCCTGGGTCTCGCCCGAGCGGATGAGGTCGTCGACGACGAGCACCGTGTCGCCCGCGCCGATGGCCGACGCCGGCAGGTAGTAGGTGAGTTCGATGCCCGAATCGAGGCGCTGGCGGGCCTCGATGAACTCCTCGACGGCCGTCTCCTTGGACTTCTTGGCGTACGCGCAGTCCGCGCCGTAGTAGGAGGCCAGCGCGGCGGCGAGGGTGATGCCGTCGGTGGCGGCAGTCAGCACGACGTCGGGGCGCTCGAAGTCGAACGTCTCGGCGGTGACCGGTGCCGCCAGGTCGAGGAACGACTGGTCGAAGACGACCCCCGAGTTGTCCACGTAGCCCTCGTCGTCGACGCGGACGCGGGAGGTCAGTTCCTCACGGAGCAGGTCGGCGCCGGCGTCGCCGACGACCGCCTGCGCCCGGTCCGCGCTCGGGAGCACGTGACCGTTGACGTAGCGGTTCAGGTCGCCCGCGGGGAGCCCCGTCTCCGCGGAGAGTTCGTCGTAGGTGCGCGTCTCCTTCAGGGTCCGCAGGACCGCGACGGCCTGCAACTGCAGGGCCGCCTTCTCGGCTCGGTTCATACAGATACGCACGTTTCCACAAACTTGAATACCTCGAAACGCTGCTGGCGGGAAGGAACCACGAACGCGCTGTTTCAGGTGGCAACCGGGGTCCCGCGGCGACCCCAGACCGGGCGATTGGTCACGCCGAGTCGAGCAGGTCGCTCGCCGTGACCAGCGCCTCCATCTCCACGCCGTGGTCGGCGAGCAGTTCCCGGCCGCCCTCCTCGCGGTCCACGACGAGCAACGCCCGGTTCACCGTTGCGCCGGCGTTGCGGAGCGCCTCCACGGCATCCACGGCTGACTGGCCGGTCGTCGCGATGTCCTCCACGACGACGACCTCCTCGCCGTCGTCGAGGCGGCCCTCGATGCGGTTGCCCGTGCCGTACTCCTTGGCCTGCTTGCGCGCGATGACGTACGGGACGTCCGCAACCACCGACGTGGCCGCGGCGAGGGGTACGCCGCCGAGGGCGACGCCCCCGAGTTTCGTGTCCGCGTCGATTCGCTCCGCGAACGCCTCCGCGATTGCGCGCAGGCAGTCGGGGTCCGTCTCGAAGAGGTACTTGTCCACGTAGTACTCCGAGGTGCCGCCGTGGGAGAGTTCGAACTCGCCGAACTGCACGGCGTCTGCGTCACGCAGCGCCGCGATGAGGTCGTCGTTCGCCATTGCCAGAGACGGCGCGCCGGTCCAGTAAAAGGTGTCCGGTCACCGCCGCCGTCGTGGGGCGCGGTGCCAGGCGGCGAAACCGGTTTGGTGGGCGCCGCCGAACCGACCGTTCATGCAGGTGCGGGAAGCCACACCCGAGGACGCGGAGGCGGTCCACGGCGTCGCGGAGGCCGCGTGGCACGACGCCCACGGGCCCATCGTCGGGACTGAGGCGGTCGACGCGTTCCTCGCGGAGCACTACGAACCTGAAGTCCTCCGAGAACGCTACCGCGACGCCGACAGTGTGACGTTCGTCGCCGAACGCGGCGGGGAGGTGGTCGGCTACGCGAGCGGCGTCCCCTCCGACGACGGCTACACGCTCGGCTCGCTGTACGTCCACCCCGACCGCCAGGGAGCGGGAATCGGGAGCCGACTGCTCGCTCGCGTCGAGGACGCCGCCCGGGATGCCAACTACGACGCCGTGGACCTCGTCGTGATGGCCGAAAACGACGACTCCATCGGCTTCTACGAGTCGAAGGGGTACGAGCGCGTTGGCGACCACCACGACGAGCTGCTCGACGTCGACGGCTACGTGTACGAGAAACCAGTCTGAGGGCGGTGCTCACGCGGTTTCCCTGTTCAGGCAAGGTCGAAGCAGACGAACTGCCGGCCGCGACCTACAGCGGGGACAGCGACCAGTCGCTGACGGACCGCTCGAGAAGAGCGAGCAGGCCGGCCAGGACGAAGAACAGCGGCCACCCGAAGAGAAACGCCAGCGAGTACATACCGGGGCTGGACGCTCCCCCGTCGACGCCACCAGTAGGTAGCAGTCCGAGCAGCAGAACGAGGATGGCAACCGAGAGGGGCGTGACCAAGCCCTCCCGCCCCAAGGCGAAGCCTGCCAGGCCACCCATCGCGAGACCCCCGGATGCGACCCACACGTAGAACGTAACCGGGGAGCCCGAACCCAGTCCGAACACCGCCAGCCAGACGCTCGCGTAGAGCACGGCCCCGAGCGCGAGGCCTGTCGTCCCCCTGTTCACCCCACCTGTCTGGTTCTGCACGGGTTCGAGAACCGACAATAGCGTGGTAAGTTTTTCGTGTTTGTCAACTCCCGTCACTCCAAGCAAGCATCCGCGACCCGAGCGGCTCGAAGAGCCCGGGAGGGTCGCGGTTCACGCTGCGAGCGAACGTAGTGAGCGAGCAGCGGCCGACGACTGAGGGACGCGAAGCGGACCGAATGAGGAGTGCTTTTGGCCGAGCTTTTGCTCTGCGGGCGCGGCGGAGCCGCGCCCGCAGAGCAAAAGGTCGCTTACCAGGGCTCGTCTTTCAGACCCAGCTGGTAGGCGCCGACGTTGGTGCCGACGTGGAGGAGTGGGGTGAGGACGAGAACGGCGGCGATGACTTCGAGGGTGAATGTGTCGCCGAACCAGGCGGGGGCGGCGACGGCGGTGAGCGCGAGCGCGACGACGACGAAGTCTAGCTGGTCGACGAGCGGGAAGGCAGCGCCGCGCTCGCGGCCGGTGCGGCGCTTGACGAAGGAGGCGAGGATGTCGCCGAGCATCGCGCCGGCCGGGAGCGCGACCATCGCGGCGAGCGGGAAGACGGGAATCGGGACGCCGAGCCCGTCGGCAGCAGCAGGTTCGAGAGCATTGAGTACGAGGGCGAGCACGACGCCGGCGAGGATGCCCACGAACGTGCCGCGCCACGTCTTCCCGTCGCCGAGGACGCGGCGTCCGTTCCAGGTGCGGCCGCCGTCGATGGGGCGGCCGCCGCCCGCGAGCACCGCGACGTTGTTCGGGACGTAGGCGGGGAGCATCGCCCAGAACGCGACGGCGACGGTGGCTGCGAGGTCCATGCTCGCCGGTGCACGCGGCGGCCGCAAAAACCCGGGGGTTTCGAACAGACGGGTCGTTTAAGGGAGGGGGAGACACAGACATTGGTATGATACCGCCCATCGCGAGTCAGTTCGTCGCGGGAGAGTCTCCCGCGGCAGCGCTCGACCACGTCGACGACCTGAACGACCGGGGGGTGAAGGCCATCCTCAACCTGCTCGGCGAGCACTACGAAGAGCGCCCCCCGGCCGACGAGGACGCGGCAGCGTACGAGGACCTCGCCCGGGACATCTCGCGCAGCGACCTGGACGCCTGTATCTCCGTGAAACCCTCGCAGATCGGCCTCGACGTCGGCGACGACGTGTTCGCCGAGAACTTCGCGGACATCGTCTCAGTGGCCGACGAGCACGACGTGTTCACGTGGGTCGACATGGAGGACCACGAGACGACGGACGCGACGCTGGACGCCTTCGAGGCGCAGACGACGGAGTACGGCGGGAACGTCGGCATCTGCGTGCAGGCGAATCTCAAGCGCACGGAGGAAGACCTCGAACGGCTCGCCGACCTCCCCGGGAAGGTGCGCCTCGTGAAGGGCGCGTACGACGAACCGAAATCACTCGCGTACAAGAAGAAAGAGCGCGTCAACGAGGCGTACCGCAGCTACCTGGAGTACATGTTCCGGGAGTTCGACGACGGCGTCGCGGTGGGCAGCCACGACCCCGAGATGATCTCGCTGGCCCGGGAGCTCCACGACGAGTACGGCACCGACTACGAGGTCCAGATGCTGATGGGCGTGCGCGACGACGCGCAGGTCGACCTGTCGGCGGAGGGTGTCGAGGTCTGGCAGTACGTTCCGTACGGCGACAAGTGGTTCTCGTACTTCTACCGGCGCGCGATGGAGCGCAAGGAGAACATGCTGTTCGCCCTGCGCGCCGTCCTCGGGCGGTAGCGCCGCCCAACCTCGCAATCACTTTACGTCCTGCCTCTATGGGTTCGGGTATGACCTCCTGGAAACGGGACTTCGCGAGCGGTCTCGTCGTCCTCGTGCCGATTCTGGTCACGGCCTACGTCATCTACTGGCTGTTCGGCATCATCGCGGGGTTCGCTGGCATCGCGACGTCCATCGACGACCCGGTGACCGCGGTGGGGCTGACGCTGCTGGTGTTCGTCTTGCTGGTGTTCTCGGTGGGCTATCTGATGCGGACGGCCGTCGGGAGCATCGTCGAGGGCATCATCGACGACCTGATGAACCGGCTGCCGATTCTTCGCATCGTCTACAACGCGTCGAAGATGGCCGTCGAGACGGTTCTCTCCGGCGGTACGGGCGAGTTCCAGAAGCCCGTGAAGATCTCGCCGTGGCAGGGGATGCGGATGACGGCGTTCAAGACCGGGAAGACGACAGACGACGGCCGCGAGGTGGTGTTCATGCCGACCTCCCCGAACATCACCACGGGCTTCGTCATCGAGGTCGACCCTGACGACATCGTCGAGACCGGCGAGAGCGTCGAAGACGCGCTGACGCGCGTGTTGAGCGCGGGCTTCGGGGAGAACGAGAAGAAGAAGCAGAGCGTCGAGCAGTTCGTCGGGGACGACGAGTAGCGATTCCGGCGGTCGGCCGTCGGCGGTGTCTGTTCTTCGTTCGAGCGCAGAAGGAGAGTCGTCGGGTCGTTCAGCGTTCGGTCGGCGGTTTCAGACGTAGTGGAACCACTCCTCGCGCTCGCCGGCTTCGACGAGGTCGAAGAACGCAGTCTGGAGTTCCTCGGTGACGGGGCCGCGGCCGCCGTCGCCGATCTCGACGTTGTCGACCTTGCGGATGGGGGTGACCTCGGCGGCGCTGCCGGTGAAGAACAGTTCGTCGGCGGTGTTGAGTTCGCCCCGGGAGATGGAGACGTTGTCGTGGACGGTGTAGCCGCGCTCCTCGGCCAGCGTAATGACCGTCTCGCGGGTGATGCCGTCGAGGATGCTCTCGGAGAGGCCGGGCGTGTACAGTTCGCCGTCCCGGACGAGGAAGAGGTTCTCGCCGGGACCCTCCGCGACGTTGCCCTCCTTGTTCAGGACGATGGCCTCGACGAAGCCGTTGCGGCGGGCTTCCTCGCCAGCGAGCATGGAGTTGACGTAGAGACCGGTGGTCTTGGCGTTCGTCGGGATCTGGCTGGAGGAGTGCTTGCGCCACGAGGAGACCATCACCTCGACGCCGTTCTGGAGGGCGTCCTCGCCGAGGTAGGCGCCCCACGGCCACGCCGCGATGGTGACGTCTGTCGGGCAGTCGCCCGGGGAGACGCCCAGCGTGTCGTAGCCGTAGTAGGCCAGCGGGCGGATGTAACAGGACGCGAGGTCCTGGCGGTCGAGCAGTTCGGTCACCGCCTCGGTGAGCTCCTCGGGCGTGTACTCGATTTCGAGGTCGTAGGGCTTGCAGGAGTTGTAGAGGCGTTCGAGGTGCTCCTCCCAGCGGAAGATGGCGGGGCCGTTGTCCGTGTCGTAGGCGCGGACGCCCTCGAAGACGCCGCTGCCGTAGTGGAGGGCGTGCGTGAGGACGTGGACTTTCGCCTCGTCCCAGTCCACGAACTCACCGTTCATCCAGATCGTGTCAACGTCCATCTCGTCGAATCCGCTCATACTCGCCGGAACGGCTCGCCGTATCATAAAACCACGAGTGACGCTCCCCGCGGCGTTTGCTGGTTTCTCCAACACGCGGCAGAAATGCCCGATGATAATCTAACCAACGTCCTTAATTACTGGAGTGAATTAGGCCGCGTCGATGAGCGAGTTCACGCCACTCACCTACGACGACATCGACGAGGCCCTCCGGCCGAGCCTGCGCGAGGCGCTCGTGCCCGTCCTCGCCGTCGTCGTCTTCCTCGGCGTCGGCTCGGGCTACCTGGAGCTCGCGCCGCACGCACCGCTGCTGTGGAGCATCGTCTTCGCGGGACTGTTCGCCCGCTACCGCCTCGGCTACGACTGGGAGGGCGTCTACGACGCCGCGGCCGCCGGCCTCCGCATGGGCCTGCAGGCCATCCTCATCCTATTCGTGATCTACGGGCTCATCGCCACGTGGACCAGCGCGGGCACCATCCCCGGGCTGATGTACTACGGACTGGACGCGCTGTCGCCGACCGTCTTCCTGCCCGTCACCGCCGTCCTCGCGGGTGTCGTCGCGTTCGCCATCGGCTCCTCGTGGACCACCGTGGGGACCCTCGGCGTCGCGTTCATCGGCATCGGCAACGGCCTCGGCGTCTCCCCCGCGATGACCGCGGGCGCCATCGTCTCCGGCGCGTACGCCGGCGACAAGCAGAGCCCGCTGTCGGACACCACCAACCTCGCGGCCGCCGTCACCAACACGAACCTCTACGACCACATCAACGCGATGCGGACCGGCACCGCCATCGCCTTCGGGCTCTCGGTGCTCGCCTACGCCGTCCTCGGCGTGTTCGTCGTGAGCGACGCGGGCGCGAACGTCGCCACCATCAGCGGCCCGCTGGCGGAGTCCTACGCGCTCGGCGCCGTCGTCTTCCTGCCGCTAGTCGTCACGTTCGGCCTCGCGGTCCGCGGCTACCCGCCGCTGCCCTCCCTCGTCGCCGGCGTCTTCGCGGGCGCGTTCACGACGATAGTCGCACAGGGCGCGTCGTTCACGAAGGCGTGGGACGTCTTCCTCAACGGCACCAGCCCCGCGACGGGGAGCGAACTCGTCGACGGCCTGCTGACGACGGGCGGCATCGCCGGGTCCGCCTGGACCATCGCCGTCGTCGTCGCCGCGCTCGCCCTCGGCGGCATCCTCGAGCGCACCGGCATCCTCGCTACGCTCGCCCACCACCTCACGGCCGCCGTCTGGTCGCCCGGGTCGCTGGTCGCGGGCACCGGCGTCTCCGCGATGGTGACCAACGCGTTCTCCGCCCAACAGTACATGAGCATCGTGGTCCCGGGGATGAGCCTCCGGAACCTCTACGAGGAGTACGGTCTCGAGGAGCGTGACCTCTCGCGGGCCGTCGAGGCCGCCGGCACGCCCACCGGGCCGCTGTTCCCGTGGCACGCCGGCGCCGTCTACATGGCGGGCGTCCTCGGGCCCGCGTTCGCGACGTCGTGGGACTTCGCGCTCTACTACTTCTTCGGGTTCCTCTCACCGCTCGTGCTGTTCGCGATGGCGCTGACCGGCCACGGCTACAGCCAGACTCGCGCGGAGGCCGACCCCGCGGCGCCCGCCGACGACTGACGCGCTACGGCGCCGCGAACAGTTTCCCGTTGCCGTCGGCTCTGAGGTGGACGCGGAGTCCAGCGAAGGAGAACTCGATGTAGGCGTTCTGTTCGGGGCGCGAGTCGAACAGCGCGTCCAGCGCGTCGGGTTCGACAGCCGTGTACAGCGGCTCCATCGACGTCGGGTCCCGGCCCCTGTAGGCAGCCACGGCCCGGACGACGGCCGCACTCGCCGACTCGTCGTCGTCCCACGTGAACGTCTGGAGGGGCGTGCGCTGCGAGTCGTCCTGCAACATGATAGCAGAGTACGCACGGACCCTGCCAATAGCTAGTGGTTCCCTCGAGAAGGGAGTTTAAGTGGGGCCGTTCGAATCGCCCCGCGTCGTCGGGTCGAGCAGGGAACTGGTGACGAGGTTCCGGGTCCCGCGACGGAGCCGGTTGGAGACGGCCCGGCCGCTGATGCCGAAGTGGTCCCCGAGTTCCGCCTGCGTGACTTGCCGGGGTTCGTCGAAGTAGCCGCGCTGGTAGGCGAGGAGCAGCGTCCGGCGCTGCTCCGGTGTCAGCAGACGGTCGTCGCCCAGGAGCTCCGCGAAGCCGTAGATGCGGCCTATCTCGACGTCGACGCCCTGGTCGGTGAGCAGCTGCCGGAACGCGCCGAGATCGTCGCGGCTCCCGCCCCGCACCTGGAACGTCCAGCCGTCGGCGGTCCCGGTGGCGTCGAGGATGGTCACCCGCAGGTCAGACATCCCCTGGACGACCACCGCCTCGGACGCCCACTCCGCGCGGAACAGCGCGCCCGACTCGACCTCGGTGAGTATCTCGACGGCTGCGACCCCTTCCTCCGCCTGGAACCGCTCGCGGAACCGCTGCGGGTCGGCGTCGACTACCCAGAAGAACGGGAGCGCGGCGTCGCCCATCGGAACCAGTCGTTCGAGTTCGATCGTCGCCTCTGGGAGGGACTCGAGGGTCTCCCCGCCGGGTATCGCCCGGGGCGGGAGACTGAACTCCGCGACGATGCTCATCGGGAGCGCTGTGCCGACGCCCCCGTCCGGGTGGCCGTCTCGGCGAGCGGTCGTGGACGAGCGGGCGGCGCCCGACTACTGGACCGCAACGCGATGGCTGTCCGGGTCGTAGTCGAGGACGCCCACGTCTTCGAGCACGGGGAGGTGGACGTGGTGGAGCGACACCGCCACCTGCTTCCGTGCCGGCGGGTCCTCGCCCGGGCCGGCGAGTCCTCGCCCGGGCCGGCGAGTTCCCGTTCGAGGACCGCCGTCGTCAGTTCCTCGAGGGTCAGTTCGTCGGTCTGCTCGGGGAGGACGTCGAGGACGACCTGCCGCCGCTCGTTGGCCAGCAGTCGGTGACGTTCGCTCTCCGTGAGTTCGGTGTCATCCCCTCGTTCCAGCCCGTGTTCCAGTTGTGCCTTGCTCATTGTAGGTGTTCACGGCACCCAGCCGTGAGTTCGTGTATCGATAGAGGGGTCGTTCCCGGGTAAGGATTGACCATAAGCAATTAGGCTGCCGTTTCGCCGTCTCCTCGGCGTCGTGGCGGTGATTTGACAGCCACGTGGTACTGATTGGTTACCAGTAGATTTCGACGTGGACAGGATTGATTGCAGCGTTCCCGGACTGTTACTTCCGTCCACGGAGGCTTAATTAGGTATGCGTTCTACAGGGGAAACTAATGGCCAGTGGTACACTGAGTGATGGGCTGCGTGAGGCGCTCGCAGTCTTCGAGACGGTCGACGGCACGGGTGAGCCGTTGACCACGAACGAGGTGGCCGAGGAGTTACCCATCTCCCGTCGGAGCACGTACGCCCGTCTGGAGCGCCTCGCCGACGACGGCTACCTGCAGACGAAGAAGGTCGGGAGCAGGGGCCGCGTCTGGTGGCAGCCAACGGCGGCCACGAGACCCGGAACGGCGGCCGAGAGCGGCGTCGAACTGGCGCGGCTCATCGACAACACCCCGGGGATGGTCTACCGGTGTCTACACGAGTCCGGGCAGCCGATGACGTTCGTCAGCGACGCCTGCAGCGACATCACCGGCTACGACGCCGCCGCCCTCGAGTCCGGCGACGTGAGCTGGACGGACGACGTCGTCCACCCGGACGACCGGGCGGACGTCCGCGAGGACGTCGCCGCGCAGTTGCGCGAGGACGACGAGTTCACGGTCCGGTACCGCGTCCAGACCGCCGACGGCGAGGTCCGGTGGGTGGCCGAACACGGGACCCTCGTCGACGACGACGGCCGTGGGTTCCTCGAGGGGGTCGTGACCGACGTCACCGAACAACAGACGGCCGAGCGGGAACTCGACGAGCGGACGCGCGAGCTCCGGGAGGAGACGGCGTTCGTCGAAACCATCCTCGACAACCAGCGGGACATCGTCTACGCGGTGGACACCGACGGGCGGCTCACGCGCTGGAACGACCGGCTCGTGGAGGTAACCGGCTACGACGACGAGGCGGTGGCGGGGATGCAGGCCAGGGAGCTCCTCGCCGACGAGGCAACTCGGCGGGTCGAGAACGCTATCGAGGCCGCCGTCGAAGAACGGGAGAGCGTGACCCTCGAACTGCGACTCGTGACCGCCGACGGCACGGAGATACCGTACGAGTTCACCAGCAACCCGATTCTGGACGACGGGAAGGTCGTGGGCATCGTGGGCGTCGGCCGTGACATCACGGCGCGCAAGGAGAAGCAGCGACAGCTCACCCGCCACCGCGACGACCTGGAGAGCGAACTCGAGGAGATATACGGCCGCATCACGGACGCGTTCTTCGCGCTCGACGAGGACTGGACGTTCACGCACTTCAACGAGCGCGCCCAGGAACTCGTCGACCCGGACGGCGACGGCCTCGAAGGCGAGAACATCTGGGAGTCGTTCCCGGACGCGGTCGACTCGCGGTTCGAGGCAGAGTACCGGACGGCGATGGAGAGCCAGGAGCCGACCACGTTCGAGGCGTACTACCCCGAGCCGCTGGACGCGTGGTTCGAGGTCCACGCCTACCCCTCGGAGACCGGACTGTCGGTGTACTTCCGTGACGTCACCGACCGGAAGGAACACGAGCAGGAGCTCGAACTGCACAAGACCATCGTCGAGACCATCGACGACGGCGTCTACGTCCTCGACGGTGACTTCTGCTTCTCGCAGGTGAACGACGCCTACGTCGAGATGACCGGCTACAGCCGCGAAGAACTGCTCGGCTCGCACTGCTCGCTCGTCGTCGACGAGGCGGTGCTCGAGCAGTCCGCCGAGGACCTCGAGCAGATTCTGGAAGAGGAGACGGGGAGTGCGACCATCGAGGCCGACCTCAACCGCGCAGACGGCAGCCGTCTACCCGCCGAGAGCCGGTTCACCGCGCTGCCGACCGTGGGCGAGGAGCCGGCGCGGAAGGTCGGCGTCGTCCGCGACATCAGCGAGCGGCGGGAGCGCGAGCGCGCACTCGAGGAGTCCGAGCGCCGCTACCGCACCATCGCGGAGTATTTCCCGAACGGCATCGTGGCCCTCTTCGACGACGATTTCACCTACACGCTCGCCGCCGGACAGGGGTTCGCCGACCTCCCCGTCGACCCCGAGGACGTCGAAGGCCGGAGCGTCCGCGAAGCGTGGGGCGACGAGACCGCCGACGAACTCGAACCCGTCTTCGAGGCCGCACTCGACGGCGAGGAGCGGTCGGTCGAACTCTCGTACGCGGACGCGGAGTGGGTGGTCCGCGGGGTACCTATCACCGACGAGCGCGGCGACGTGTTCGCGGGGATGACGACGGCCCAGAACATCACCGAACGCAAGGAGCGCGAGGACGAACTGGTCCGGCAGCGCGAACAGCTGTCCGCGCTCAACGACATCAACCAGGTCGTCCAGGAGATAACGGAGGCGGTCATCGAGCAGTCAACGCGCGAGCAGATCGAGCAGACGGTCTGCGAGCGCCTCGCGGCCGCGGACTCCTACCGGTTCGCCTGGATAGGGGACGTGGAACCGAACTCCCGAACCGTCGACCCACGCGCCAGCGCGGGCACGGACGGCTACCTCGACGACGTCACCATCTCGGTGAACCCGGACGACGAGCACAGCGAGGGACCGACCGGCAGAGCCCTCCGCACGGGGAAGATGCAGACCTCCCAGGACGTCCAGCACGACGCGGAGTACGCGCCGTGGCGCGACGTCGCGGAGACGTACGACTTCCACTCCTCGGCCGCGATACCCATCACCCACCAGGGCACGGTGTTCGGCGTGCTGAACGTCTACGCCGACCGCCCGCACGCCTTCAAGGGCCGGGAGCGGGCGGTCATCGGCCAACTGGGCGAGATCGTCGGCCACGCAATCGCGGCGGTCGAGCGCAAGCGCGCGCTGATGAGCGACGAGGTCGTCGAACTCCGGTTCCACATCCCGGCGCTCTTCGAGGCGCTCGACACCGACACCACCGCCGACGGCCGGTTCACCATCGAGGAGACCGTCCCGATAACCGACGCGGAGTACCTCGTCTACGGCCACGCCACCCAGAACGCCGTCGAGAACCTGGAGGCCATCGTGGACGCCGTCGACCACTGGAAGGACGTGCGGTTCCGCGACACCGGCGGAGACGGGGTGGCCTTCGAGGCGCGCCTCTCCAGCCCCCCGGTGTTGTCGGTGCTGGCCTCGCTGGGCGGCTCCGTCGAGGAGTTCGTCGTCGAGGACGGCGACCTCCAGATGTCGCTGCATCTGGCGCCGAGCGCGGACACCCGGGCGCTCGTTGACGTCGTCCGCGACGCCTACCCCACGGCCGAGATGGTGGCGCGGCGCCAGACCACGCGCCCGGGGACAGGCGCCGAACAGCTCGACCACGTGTTCACGGAGTCACTCACCGACCGGCAGCGGGCGGCGCTCCGGGCGGCCTACCACGCCGGCTTCTTCGAGTGGCCCCGCGAGGCCTCCGGCGAGGACGTCGCCGCGTCGCTGGACGTCGCAGCGCCGACGTTCCACCAGCACCTCCGGAAGGCCGAACAGCAGATCTTCGAGTCGCTGCTGTCGTCGTCGGTCTGACTACGCCTCGAACGCCGCGAGCAGGTCGCTCCCTTCGACGTAGACGAGGTCGTTGCGCTCGGCGTACGCCTTCGCGTCCGCGACGGACAGCGCCTCGCCCGTCTCGTCGTCGAGCATCTCGCAGACCACGGCGGCCGGCGCGACGCCAGCCGCGCGGGCGAGTTCGACGGCGAGTTCGGTGTGGCCCTGGCGGTCCGCGAGCGAGGGCGCGGCGCGGAGCAGGTGGACGTGGCCGGGCGCGCGGAACTCGTCGGCGAAGTCGACGCCGTCCGGGTCGGCAGCCGCCCGGCCGAGTTCCGAAATGGTGAGCGCGCGGTCGTCGTCAGTGATGCCCGTGTACGTGTCGCGGTGGTTGACGGACAGCGAGAACGACGACCGCTCGTCGTAGCCGAGGTGGTCGTGGTCGGCGACGTCGTGGTCGATGACGTCGGCGACGAACGGGAGGTCGAAGGCGTCGGCCACCTCGTCGGCGAGCGCGACGCAGACGAGTCCGCCGGCGTCATTGCGGAGGCGGACCACGTCCCCGGGGGTGACGGATTCGGCGGGATAGACGAGGTCCACCTCGCCCTCGCGGTCGGCGGCGTCGTGGACGAGCACCGGCTCGCCGTCGCGGAAGGCGGCGACGGCGCGCTCGACGGCGGTCACGTTACCGCTCTTCGACACGGATGGTCACCTCGTCGTCGTCGAGCAGGCCGAGTTCGTCGCGGAGCTTCTCGGGCGCGATGAGCTCCATCTGGCTCTCGTCGTGGTGGGTGCGGTCGGGGACGATGACGTGGGCCGGCGAGAACTCGCTGTCGTCGCCGGCGACGGCGCAGGGGTAGCAGGTGGCCGAGCCGTAGGTGCGGTCCTCGTCCTCCCACTCCTCGATTTTCACGCCGGTCATCGCCTCGAGGGCCGACCGGGCGCGCTGGCTCTCGGCGTCGAGGTCGACGTTGAGCGTGCCGGGATAGGGTTCGTAGCCGAGGTTCTCCTGGAACTGGCGGTTGTAGCCGGGGAGGCTGATGTAGTGGCGGCCCTCGCCCATGCCGCTGGTGACGGCGCCGGAGAGCGCGAGTTCGCCGGGGTCCTCGAAGATGCGGCGGTAGTCCTCGTACTCGTGTTCGAGCGCGCGGCTGCCGTCCTCCGTGATGGCGACCCACTGGCCGTCGCTGACGAGGTCCCGCTCCACGAGGCCGGCGTCGTCGAGTGCCTGCAGGCGCCGCGACGCGGTCTGGTTGGAGGCGTCGAGGTGGCCGGCCAGGTCCCCGCAGGAGACCTTGGTTTCGCCGCGGCGCGCGCCGTCGAGCGCGAGCAGTTTCAGCACGGCGAGTTCGTCGAACCCGACCTCGCGCGTGCCGGTGGCGTGTGACATGTTCGTGGCTACTGTCGGCCGCCGCATAAGCATACCGGATATGGAACGCGTCCCGGAACTGGAAGTCAGTCCGCGCTCGCCGGCTCGTCGCTCCAGAACTCGGAGTCCGCCGCCAGTTCGGGCACCCAGGTGTCCCGCTCGCGGGCGAGCAGGGCGACGCGGGAGACCTCCTGGTCTTTCAGCACCGTGTGCTCGGGCATGTGCGCCTGGATGGCCTCCGCGAACTCCAAAACGTCCTCGTGGTTGGGCATCGCCGAGCGGTCGAGGCGACTCCGGGAGTTGCCGACGTGCATGTACGCCTTCAGCTCCACGAAGTCGGGGTCCGCGCGCTCGAAGAACGCCGCGTACCAGTCCGGGTTCGTCATGTTCTCGCCGCCGACCAGCGTCGTCCGCAGGACGGTGCGGGTCTCGTCCTTCTCGTGGAGCACGTCCATCGTGTCCACGAGTTTCTCCCACGCGTCGTCCTCCGTCGCGCCCACGACGTCGTCGAACGTCGCGCGCTCGGGGGCGTCGACGGAGACGTACAGCTGCGTTGGGTCGCACTCCCGGAGCACCTCGGGGCGGGTACCGTTCGAGACGAGGAACGTCGTCAGCCCGCGGTCGTGGAACGCCTCCAGCAGTTCCGG
>Ga0075106_1000275_pt1 | contig 28554 bp, 25 predicted proteins | sample AntDeeMetag02WF4_FD_69796 | JGI IMG/M metagenome (GOLD analysis project Ga0075106, IMG submission 69796) | Saline lake microbial communities from Deep Lake, Antarctica - Antarctic Deep Lake Metagenome 02WF4 | ecosystem: Environmental > Aquatic > Non-marine Saline and Alkaline > Saline | place... | reverse complement strand
GACCGTCAGGAATGCGAGCCCGACCGATTCGACGTCGATGTCTTCGACGCGACACATGAGGCCGTGGCCGCCCTCGTGGACGACGAGGCCGAGTGCGAGCCCGGTCACGATCTCCGGGGCGACAGAGAGCGGGAGAAAGTCGTTCACGCCCGGGATCGCTAGGACGTTCCGCGGTTCGTTCAGCGCGGAGGGCTGTGGGTTCTGAACCGCCTGAAACGCGCCGACGACGACGAGCAGGAAGGAGCCCGCGAGGACGACGAGCCCGATCCCGATTCCCAGGTTCCCCCAGGCCCGCCAGAAGCGCCTCGGCTGGGCGGCCCAGTCGAGGAAGTCGCGCCCGCGCTTCGTGTGCAAGGTCGTGATCGGCCCGGAGACCTTGATTGACTTCGGCAGCAGTCCGTGGGACCGCAACGTCATCGCGATTATCGAATATCCGACGAGGCCGGCGAGGACCCACGTCAGCGTGCTCACCATTCGTCGTAATGCTGGCGGCGCCCGACAAAGAGGGTTTGGAATGGAGATGAGGAGTGGGAGTTGTCCGTGAGGTGAGTGCTGCTACTACCGCGAACGACCAGAAAGCCCCCGAGCGGTCGTTGGCTGCAACTCGCTGGGTCCTCACTCCGTTGTCGTTCGAAAGGCGCGGAGCGCCTTTCGTGATGACGAGAGAGCTGCGCTCTCTCGAACCACGGTCCTTGCTTCGTTTCGCTCAACGACCACTCGGCCCCTTTCACTCCCACCCGTTTTAACTGACCAGTCAGTCTGGGGTTTCCGGCTGTCAGAAGTCCTCGCCGTCCTGGAAGTCGCGCTGCCGCGAAAAACTCAGGCTTCCCGCCGCAGTCGCTCGACGACGAACTCCTGATCGAGCTTGGCGATGAAGGGGCCGAGCTGTGGACCTTCGTCCTCGTCGAACAGGAGGCGGTAGCCGGCGCCGAAGAACTCGCCCAGTTCCAGGTCGTGGCGCCGGGCGGTCTCGTATATCTCGCCCTGGATCGCCTCGCCGTCGTGACCCGCTTCCACGAAGTCGGCAAGTTCGTCCAGCGCGGCCTCGGTCGCTTCGTCGAAGTCCGCGTCGGGAATCGCGGCGCGCTTGAGTTCGTAATTGAACTCGTTGTCGGTGCGGCGGGCCCATTCGGCGGCCAGGTCGACGCGGCCGAGTGCGGTGTCGACGGCCCACGCGGGCGTCGCGTCGGTGAGGTGCCCCTCCTTCTGTGCTACTTGCTCACGGAGGTCGGGGTCGTCGAACATCCCCAGCACGGCGGCGAAGGTGTAGGGAATCCGGACGCGGTCGGCGAACTCGTCGTCGAGAAGCTCGTTCACGCGCACGCGACCCTCGGGGTCGTCGGCCAGGGTCTGCCAGCCCGCGTCGTCAGGGGCGTCTGCCGCGACGCCGGCAAGGTCGTCGGCGAACACGTCGGCGACGGTGGCTCGGATCGAGAGCGGGTACGTCCGGTCGGCGAGCGCTTCCTCGCGCTCGGAGCCCGATTCCTCGCCGAAGTAGATGGCCTCGGTGCGGTCGAAGTCGTCGACGGTCTGGTCCAGTCGCTCGACGCTGAAGTCCCGGGCCTTGCTCGGGTCCTTCGTGAAGAAGTACCGCAGCACCTCGGGTTCGAGTATCTGCAGGAGGTCGTGGACCAGCACGACGTGTCCCTCCGAGGAGGAGAAGGGCTGGCCGTCGAGAGTGAACCACTCGTACACCATCGGCACCGGCGGCTGGATGTCGAAGACGTTCTCGGCGACGTCGACGCCGGAGGGCCACGACCCCTCGGCGTGGTCCTTGCCGAACGGTTCGAAGTCGACGCCCAGCACGTCCCAGCCGGCGGGCCACTCGAAGCGCCAGGGGAGTTTCCCCTCGCGGAAGGTGGCCGTGCCCTCGTGGCCACAGCCCTGGATGGTCTGGTCGCCGGCCTCCATGTCGGTGCACTCGTACTCGACGGTTTCAGCGTCCAGGTCCACCGCCGTCACCGTTTCAGTGATCTTCCCGCACTCGCTGCAGATGGGGTTGAACGGGACGTACTCCTCGTCTATCTTGTCCTGGTACTCGGAGAGGACCGCGCGGGCCTCGTCCTGGTGTTCGAGGACGTAGCGCGTCAGATCCTCGAACTCGCCGGACTCGTACAGCTCCGTCGTCGAGACGACGTCGATGTCCACCCCCAGGAGGGTCGCCGAGTCCTCGATGAGTTTCGAGAAGTGGTCGCCGTAGGAGTCACAGCAGCCGAAGGGGTCCGGGATGTCCGTGTAGGGGTGGCCGAGGTTCTTCCCCAGCGCACCGGCGTTGACCTCGCCCAGGTCGACGACGTTGCCGTCGAGGTCGGCGAGCTTCCGGGGCAGTTTCCGTAGTGGGTCGCGGTCGTCGGTGGTGAACACTTGCCGGACCTCGTGGCCGCGCTCGCGCAGAACTTCGGCGACGACGAAGCCTCGCATGATCTCGTTGACGTTCCCGAGGTGGGGCACGCCCGAGGGCGAGATGCCGCCCTTGACGACGATGGGTTCGCTCGGCTCCCGTTCGAGGATGCGGTCGGCGACCTCGTCGGCCCAGAAGACGTGCCGTGCGTCCGCGCCATCGTCCTCGTCGCTCTCTCGCCCACCGACGGCGTACGGATCGGCCGTCGTCGAGTCCGCGTCGCTGTCGCTCATTCTCGGTCCCACTGCTCGGGGTCCGTCCCGTGGCCGTTCGGGAGGACGTCGGTCCCGTCGTGCTCGCCGGTCCGGATTGCCTGTGCGACCGCCTCTGGGTCCGTACCGTCGAGGACGATAGCCCGCAGGCCCGCGCGCTGGATGATCTTCGCGGCCAAGAGGTCCACGGGGGCGTTGCTCCCGGCGTTCATCTCCAGGTCGGCGATCAGGTCGACCAGGTCGTCGGCGCTCATCTCCTCGTACTTCTCGGCCGTGGCGTCGACGTTCGGGTCGGCACTAAAGACGCCGGGGACGCTCGTCGCGTAGACGAGCAGGTCGGCGTTGACGTACTCGGCGAAGGCCGCGCTGACCGCATCCGTGGTCTGGGCCGCGACGGTGCCGCCGAGGACGGGGATGTCGCCGCGACGCAGGGCTTCGCGACCGTCCTCGTACGTCTCCGACGGCGTGGGTGCGGCCCGCTCGTCGAGGGCAGCGATGAGCAATCTGCCGTTGAGTCGCGTGACGGCGATCCCGATCTCGTCGAGTTCGATCTCGTTGGCGCCCAGTTCCCTGGCGGTCTCGATGTACTCGCGTGCGGTGGGCCCGCCGCCGACGACGACGCCGAGTTCGTGGCCTTCGTCGTCGAGTCCTTCGAGCGCTGCGGCGTACTGGGAGACCCGGTCGGCTTCGAGGTCCGGCGCGAGGACGCTCCCGCCGACGGAGACGACTACCTTCATTGGGTCGGCGTACCCCCGTGGCGGTCTTAAGGGTTGTCAACCCCGAACGACGCCGACCCGGGCCCTGACTCGGTGAGTCGAGAGCCCAGGTTTCGGGCCCGTCTGGTCGTCAGACGACCGTCAGACCGGCGGAAACTACCGGCAATAAATGCTTGTTTTACGGCCCGTTTGCCGTTCAATCGACCCTTTCTGACCCGTTCAGAAACCTCGTTTGAGAAGTCGTAACACTCTCTCAGATCAGATTGTAAAAGGTCTACTCGCCTCTCGAAACGTCGTGAAAAGTCGGCGGACTGGCGTTTCACCCTGAAAGTGCCCGAAGAGACTCGAAGCTTCCTTTCTTTATATACTCGTCCCGGGGTAATGGACAGTCGAGGTCAACAACATGAGCGCAACTGCGCAGCCCTCCCGCGAACAGCTCAGTAAGGAAGACCGACTGAAGACCTTCCTGCAGGACAAGGCGGCCGACGGCGAGATGTACTTCAAGAGCAAGTTCATCGCCGACGAAGTCGGCCTCTCGCCCAAGGAGATCGGCGCGCTGATGGTCAAACTCAAGGATTCGGCCGAACTCGAGGTCGAGAAGTGGTCGTACACGAGCGCGACCACCTGGCGCGTCGAATCGGCCTGAAACCGATCCGCCCTGGGTCCCCTCCACGCACCCGTTTTCGTTCCCCTTTCGTTCCCCTTTCACCGTCCGTCTGGTCAGCGACCAGTCCATCTCGTCGTCGGCGCACGGCTACTAATCAGCCCAGCGGCGCTGTCCGGGGAGTTTATGCACGCGCGCGGCCTAACTTCCGGTAATGGACGCGGGCGACTCGCTGGCGGGCGCGCTGTCGGTCGAGCAACTCAGACCGGTTTTCCACGTCTACCAGGTCCGGCGCGACGGTGACCGCTTGCTGTACGTCGGTGACCCGCGAACCACGCCCGACGCTATCGAACGGCGCCTCTGGGAGCCCTTCCACGACGCCGGGTACGAACTCTCGCTGGAGCGCAACTACGATCCGGAGACCGACGTACAGATCCCGACCCACGGGTGGGTGCTCGTCGCCCGGCCCCGCTCAGTCGGTATCGATGGTATCCCGTGGACGAACGTCGTGCTCGCGTTACTCACCATCGGGTCGACGCTCCTGGTCGGCGGGATCCAGTGGTACCAGATCGACCCGACCGGCGACCCGCTCGCGTTGCTCCGGGCCTGGCCCTTCGTCGCCGCCGTCCTCGGTGTACTCGCCGTCCACGAACTCGGCCACTACGTCGCCAGCCGCTACCACGGTGTCGAGGCGAGCCTGCCCTACTTCATCCCGTTCCCGACACTGATCGGGACGATGGGTGCGGTGATACGGATGAAAGGCCGGATCCCCGACCGCAAGGCGCTGTTCGACATCGGCGCGTCGGGCCCGCTGGCCGGACTGGTCGCGACGATCGTCGTCTCGGCCATCGGCCTGCAACTGGACCCCCTCGCCGTCCAGCAGGGGTCGCCGGAACCGGGCGCGACCATCGTCGAGTTCCAGTTTCCGCTCCTCCTCCAGGGCATCGCCGCGGCGACCGGCACGTCGGCGAAGCTCGCCGAGAACGCGTACCACCCGGTCGTCTTCGGCGGCTGGGTCGGCATGTTCATCACATTCCTGAACCTCCTGCCCGTCGGCCAGCTCGACGGCGGTCACATCGTCCGCTCGGTGTTCGGCACTCGCCAGGAGTCTATCGCCGCTGCGGTGCCGGCCGCTCTTTTCGGGCTTGCGGGCTATCTCTACTTCATCTCGGACGTCACCAACGCCGTCGGCATCTGGGTGATGTGGGGGCTGCTGGCGACGGGTCTGGCCTACGCCGGTCCCGCGACGCCCATTCGGGACACGCCACTCGATAGCAAACGCGTCGCGCTGGCCATCCTGACGTTCGTCCTCGGCATCCTCTGTTTCACGCCGGTCCCGTTCACAATCATCACCTAGAAGTTTCGGGCGCTCTGCACGCCGTTCCATCGCTCAGCGCCTTCGGTGTGTTCGAATGTTTATAGAACGGGTGATCCTGTGAATTTGGTGTTGGAAGAAACGACGACAACAGCCAGAAAGCCCTCGGCGCGCTCCGGTCCCGCGGACCCACTGCGCTCCTCACTTCGTTCCAGTGCTTGTGGGTCCGGGGTTCCCGGACCCCGTCTCGCCCTTTCATTCCTCCAGGACAGCACAGCACCGCGGGCCCTGCCCTTCCCCTGGTCGCGGCATGAACGCCGCTCCCGGCCAGGCGGTTGCGGAAGGAAGTGTGATTCGCGCCGGGAGGGTGGCGCGTTAGCGCCACCTCATTGCGAACGGCGAAGCCGTGAGCAAGGCGCGAATTTGGGGAGGGGTGGGGAGTCAAACGTGAGCGCCCACGTGGCGCGAGCAAGGCAATCTCCTGGAGGACTGAAAGGGCGAGGCGCGGTCGCGTGGCCTGAGACGGGCCCTATCCGAGCGACGAAGGAGCGAGGATATCCCGCTCAGGGCGCGTCGAGCGGAAGGTCGGCTCCGCCGACCTTCTCTAACTTCGCGGCGAAGCCGCGAAGCGTGCCGAGGGCTTTCGAGTTGTTTCGGTAATCGATTGCCTCCCAGGATACCGCGTTTGATCCGTCCCTCACCTGTACAGACCGATCGAAGAGAGAAGCCAGCAATCGAACGTTGCTCCCGCAGCGCTAGTGCGTCCAGCCCTGGTCGGGGAGCGCGTTCCCGTCGAGCGTCACACCGGCGTCCGTCACCGTCCCGATCCGGGTCAGCTGACAGGGGACCGCCTCACGTGCACGCGCGACAGCAGTCTCCGGTATCGTACACACCAGTTCGAAGTCCTCGCCGAAGAACGCGCCCAGTTCGAGGCGCTCGGCCTCGTCGGCCGCGACTTCGTCGACGCTCGGATCGATGGGGAGCGGCGATTCGACGGCAAACCCGCAGCCGGAGGCCTCGGCGAGCTGGTGGAGCGAGCGGGCCAGCCCGTCGCTGGAGTCCATCATCGCCGTCGCGTGTTCCCGGAGCGCGACGCCCGCGGCCACGCGCGGGAGGAACTGGTAGAGGTCGTTGGCTGTCTCGACGTCACCTCCTTCGAAGCGTCGGAACGCCGCTGCGCTCCGTCCCAGCGTCCCGGTCACGCAGACGGCGTCCCCGACCTCAGCGCCGGAGCGCAACACCGGATCGTCCGTCCGGCCCAGTGCGGTCGACGCGATGGTGAGTTCGTCCGTGCTGTCGAGGTCGCCGCCGACGTACTCGGCGTCGACGCGCTCGCAGACGTCGGCCGCGCCGTCGACGAACGCGAGCAGGTCCTGCTCGTCGAACGTCGGGGCGCCGTAGACGGCGACGGCGGCGGTCGCCTCGGCCCCCATCGAGGCGACGTCTGAGAGCGAGGCACCGACGGCGCGCCAGCCGGCGGTGTAGCTGGTCGTCCCAGCGGGAAAGTCCGTCGAGGCGTGGAGCATGTCCGTCGTGAGGACCAGGCCGTCGACCACCGCGCAGTCGTCGCCGGCGGTCGGGAGCCGGTCGGCGAGCGCGTCGAGGGCCGCCCGTTCGTCCATGGCCGTCCGTCGACCGCGCCTCACTAAAACCGTCGGTCTCCGCCATCGTGGGGTTGAAACGACCGCCACGCCTCTGTATCGACATGGAGAGCGACCGGCTCCCGACAGTTCTCGGCTTCGCGGGGGCGCTGGTCGTGCTCGCAATTCTGGTGTGGGTCGTCGGCGTCGACGACATCGTGCAGGCCCTCACACGGGCCAGTCTCCCCGTCATCGGGCTCGTCATCGTCGTCGCCGCCGTCTGGCTCACGGCGTGGGGACTCGCGCTGCAGACCGTCCTCGAAGCACTCGGGTCGCCGGTGTCGGCGAAAACCGCTATCCTCGTCTACGCGGCGGCCGTGTTCTCGAACAATATCACCCCGTTCGGCCAGGCTGGTGGTGAGCCGGTGAGCGCGCTGCTCATCTCGGAGGCCGCCGACAGCGAGTACGAGACGGGCCTGGCAGCCATCGCCAGCGTCGACGCGCTCCACTTCGTCCCGACCATCGGCTTCTCGCTGGTCGGGTTCACCTTCGTCATCGCCGGCACCGTGCGACTGGGTCGGAACCTCCTGTTCGCCGCCGGCGCCGTCGCGGTACTGGCCGTCGCCCTCCCGGTCGGTTCGTACCTCGGCTGGCGCTACCGGTACGAACTCGAGGCCGCCGTCGTCCGCCTGCTGACGCCGGTCGTCCGGGCCGTCGGACGCCTGGTCCCCGGGCGGTCCGCACCGACGTCGGCCGCCATCGAGGAGCGAATCGAGCGCTTCTTCCTGGCCATCGACCGCGTCGCGGGCGACCGCTCGACCCTGCTCAGGGCGCTCGGCTTCTCGGCGCTGGGCTGGCTCGCGCTCTCGACGTCGCTCTGGCTCTCGCTGTACTCGCTGGCCCCGGCCGTCGACGTTCCCTTCGCCGCGATGCTCCTCGTAATCCCCGTGGGCTCCATCGCCAGCGTGACGCCCCTCCCCGGTGGCTCCGGCGCCATCGAGACAGTCATCGCGACGCTGCTCGTCTCGCTCACACCCGTCTCGCCGGCCGTCGCGACCTCGGCGGTCCTGATCCACCGAGGCGCGACGTACTGGCTCCCGACGCTGATCGGCGGCGGCGTCGCCAGTGCGCTGGGGGCCGACCGGAGCGAGGCCACCGGTCGCTAACGATGGCCTTAAATGACGCCGACGGGAATCCTCCTGCAATGACGACGCTCTACGACGTGCCCGCGGAGGACCTCATCGAGGCCGCCGCAGTCGAGCTCGCTGACGAGGACGAAATCGAAGCCCCCGACTGGGCCGAGTTCACCAAGACCGGCAACTCCCGCGAACTGCCCCCCGAACAGGACGACTTCTGGCAGCGCCGCGCCGCCAGCCTCCTGCGCAAGGTCGCCGTCGACGGTCCCGTCGGCGTCAACAGCCTCCGGACCGAGTACGGCGACGCCAAGGGCGGCTCCAACCGCTACCAGGTCCGTCCCCCGCAGAAGGCTCAGGCCTCCGGAAACATCATCCGCACCGCGCTCCAGCAGCTCGAAGAAGTCGGCTACATCGAGGCCGCCGGCGGCGAGGGCCGCCGTATCTCCGCCGAGGGCACCGCGTTCCTCGACGAACTCGCCGGCGACGTCCTCCGGGACCTGGACCGCCCGGACCTCGAGCGCTACGCCTAGATACGACCTTTTGCATCGTCGGGTTCGCGCTACGCGCGAACCACTCCTCGAAAAACGTCGGAGAAAAAGCCGGACGCTCACTACGTTCGCGTCCGGTGAAACCGCTCGCCCCCGGCGAGCGGTATGCTTGTGCCTTCAGCCACTCTTCAGAGAGCGATCTTTGAGAAGTGGATGCGAGGATGGTAAAGCCTCGTTGATCGGTGCCGAGAGTGCGTTGCGGTAGGATGACCGCATTGGATTGCGACCGAACGGAGTGAGGTCGCGGCCTTTTTCGCCACCGGGAGAGCAGAGCTCTCCCGAGCCCACGCTCGCGCCGCTTGCGTGGACCACGTTTTTCGAGTCGGGCGGGACCGAAGGTCCCGCTGACCATGCGAACGGCGCTACGCGAGGTGAGCAGAGAACGGTTCGAGCGCGGCGAAGCCGCGACCCGAACCCGACGAAGAAAAAGGTGGGGTCGAAACTCATTTCCCCCAGAAGTCGGTATATAGGGTAAGCCATGAGTGGGGAACCCAACGAAGAAGAGCTCGACGAACTGCGCCAGAAGAAGATGGAACAGCTCCGGGAACAACAGGAGGGCGGCGGCCAGGACCCCGAGGCCCAGCAGGCCGCTCAGGACCGGGCCGAGGCCCAGAAGAAGGCGGTCCTGCGCCAGCACCTGACCGACGACGCACGCCAGCGCCTGAACACGCTGAAGATGTCCAAGCCCCAGGTCGGCGAGCAGGTCGAACAGCAGATGGTCGCTCTCGCCCAGAGCGGCCGCGTCCAGGGGAAGATCGACGACGAGAAGATGAAGCAGTTGCTCGAGGAGATGACGCCGGACTCGAAGAGCTTCGACATCCGGCGCCGGTAGATGGACTGCGGCCTGCTGTACAGCGCCGGCAAGGACTCCACGCTCGCCGCGCTCCTGCTCGAGGACTTCTTCGACGTGACGCTCGTGAGCGGCAGCTTCGGCATCGACGAGGACGTAATCGAGAACGGTCGTACCGCGGCCGAGGCGGTGGGACTTCCTTTCGAGGCGCTGGAACTCGATCGCGAGGTGGCCGAGGCGGCCGTCGAGCGGATGGTCGCGGACGGCTACCCGAGCGAGGGGATCCAGCTGGTCCACGAACACGCCCTGGAGCGGCTCGCCGACGATGGAGCATTCGAGGCCGTCGCCGACGGGACGCGCCGGGACGACCGGGCGCCGACAGTCGACCGCCCGCTGGCCCAGAGCCTGGAAGACCGGTTCGACGTGGAGTACGTGGCGCCGCTGGCCGGCTTCGGGAGGGGTGCTATCGACCACCTCGTCGAGGAGCGCCTGGACGTCGAGTCGGGTCCCAGCGAGTCAGTTCCCAAGGCCGACTACGAGACGGAGCTTCGCGCGCTGATGGCCGACGAGTACGGGGAGAGCGCGGTCGACGACGTCTTCCCCGAGCACACCCAGTCCCGGGTCGTCGGGCTTCGGTGACGGTCGCGCGGGATTCGACACGCCTGGCCCTCCGTACCCGGTCGCCGGCTTTTTCTACGTGATGTGATAACGGTTCGGTATGGGGGACCGTCCAGCGGAAGTGTCGTCCACCGGCCAGAACGTCGCCGGCGAGATTCCTGCCGAGGAGCCGGATGCCGTCACCGACGAGGCGACGGTCCAGGACGACGACGTCGAACTCGAACGCACCATCGGGCTCACTGGTGGGCTTGCGATCGGGATCGGTACCATGATCGGTGCCGGTATCTTCGTCTTTCCGGGGCTGGCTGCCGAGAACGCCGGTCTCGCGGCGACCCTCTCGTTCGCCATCGGTGGTGTAATCGCCCTGCTCGTTGCGCTGCCGACCTCGGAACTCGCGACGGCGATGCCCCGGAGCGGCGGGGGCTACTTCTTCATCTCGCGGGCGATGGGCACGGCATACGGCGCGATAGTCGGCCTCGGCCTCTGGCTGGGGCTCGTCTTCGCCTCCGCGTTCTACCTCGTCGGACTGGGCCACTACGCGACCGCCGTCCTCGACGAAGTCGGCGTCGCGCTCTCCGTGAACCCGGTCATCGCCATCGGGGTGGTGTTCGGCGCCGGATTGACCGCGCTGAGCATCGGCGGCACCGAAAACACCGCGAAACTCCAGAACGGCGTCGTCGGAATCCTGCTGGTGGTCCTGACGGGCTTTCTCTCCTACGGTGTCCTCGACGCGGTGGGGGTGTTCGGGGGCGGGGCCGTCCCGGAGACGTTCTTCTCCCAGGGGTACGTCCCGGTGTTGACGACCGCTGCGCTCGTGTTCACGTCGTATCTCGGGTTCGCCCAGGTCGCGACCGTCGCAGGGGAGATCAAGCGCCCAGGGCGAAACCTCCCGCTGGCGATGGTCGGGTCCGTCGTCGTCGTCACCGTGTTCTACGTCGTCACCATCTTCGTCGCGACCAGCGCCTTCGGCGCGGACCAGCTGGGCAGCTTCGGGGAGACGGCGATGGTCGAGGTCGCCCGCGAGTTTCTCGGACTGCCCGGTGCGATAGCGATCCTGTGTGCCGGACTGCTGGCGACGTTCTCCAGCGCGAACGCGTCGATCCTCAGCGCCTCGCGGGCGGTGTACGCACTGAGCCGGGACGCCCTGCTCCCGCGCCGGGCGAGCGAGGTGAACCTCCGGTACGGCACGCCCCACGTCGCCTTGCTCGCCGCCGGGGGACCGATTCTGGTCCTCGTCGCGACCGGTGAGGTCGAACTGCTCGCCGAGGTCGCGTCCTTCCTCCACCTGGTGATGTACGGCCTGATATGCGTCGCGTTGATCATCGTGCGCCGCCGGGAACCGAGCTGGTACGACCCAACGTTCCGAACGCCCGCCTACCCACTGGTACCGGCTGTCGGTGCACTCGCCAGCTTCGGCCTGATCGCGTTCATGCAACGCGCCTCTATCGCCATCGGCGTCGCAGTTATGGTCGCCTCGTACCTCTGGTACAGATACTACGCGGGCGACGTCGTCCTCGAAGGAGACATCTAGCCATGACAGAGAGACCGTCGATACTCGTCCCGGTTCGCGTGCTCGAAGGGGAATCGATTCCGGAGGGAGTGCCCGAACTCCTCGCGAACGCCCACGTCGTCGTGCTCGGCTATCACGTCGTTCCCGACCAGACCGCGACCGGACAGGCCCAGATACAGTTCGAGGAACGCGCGAGGAAGCGCCTCGACAAGTACGAGGCGATATTCGAGGACGCGGGTGCCACCGTCGAGCGCAGGCTCGTGTTCACCCACGACGGACAGAAGACGATAGACCGAATGATCACCGAGTACGACGCGCTGGCCGTCCTCGTCCCGAACGCGACGCGCCCCCCGGAGGACGTCCTCGTCGCGGTCCGCGGTGCGGTCGGCGTCGACCGACTGGCCCGCGTGGTCGCCGGCCTCTTCGCCGACGCGGGCGTCGAGATAACGCTGTTTCACGTCGCCGAAGCGGACGAAACGGCCGACGACGTTCAAACGTTCCTCGACGGCGTCACCGACCGGATGACGGACCTGGGGCTGGACGCGTCGGCGATAACGACGCGAACAGGGGGTGGCGGCGCCCCCCTCGACGCCATCGTCGAAGCGGCCGACGAGTACGACGCGGTCGTCATGGGGGAGTCCGACCCGTCCCTGACGACGTTCGTGTTCGGGATGCCGGCCGACCAGGTCGCCGAGCAGTTTCTCGGTCCCGTGCTCGTCGTGCAGCGGGAGCCGTCTACCGCGGACGACGAGTGACAGTGGAGCCGTCGACGAGCGGCCCGCGCACGGCCACGAGCATGCAGGCAACGGGACCAAGGGCGGGCTGGTCGTAGTGGAAACCCCGGCACGGCGTCGGAGTGGACAACGATGATCCGGACACGTACGTTTCCCCCAGCGAACGCGGACGCACAGCAACGCCAGCTACCGTCGGTCTCATCCGACCGGGGCGCCGGAACGGAGGTCGATTTGCCGTGAACGCGACCCTGAAACCGGTCGAGGACCAGGTGATCGTGATCACGGGCGCGACCTCCGGAATCGGGCTGGCGACCGCCCGGATGGCCGCCGAACGGGGCGCGCGCGTCGTCCTCGCCGCTCGCAGTGAGGACGACCTGGAACAACTCGCCCAGGAAATACAGCGCAAGGGCGGCGAGGCGGAGTACGTCGCTGCCGACGTTCGCGACCGCGAGGACGTCCGCGAGATAGCAGCGGCCGCGGAGGACGCCTACGGTGGCTTCGACACGTGGATCAACGTCGCGGGCGCGTTCATTTACGGGCGCCTCGAAGAGACGCCGATCGAGGACATGCGCGACCAGTTCGACACGAACGTCTGGGGGCTGCTGTACGGCTCGCTGGAGGCCGCGGCCCACCTCACGGAGCGCGATGGCGGCGCTATCATCAACATCGGCAGCGTCGTCTCCGACCAGGCGATGCCGCTGCAGGGGAGCTACTCCGCCTCCAAACACGCCGTCAAGGGGTTCACGGACGCCCTGCGGATGGAACTGGAGGAGGAAGGTGCGCCGGTTTCGGTGACGCTGGTCAAACCGGCCGCCATCGACACGCCGTATCCGGAACACGCCAAGAACTACATGGACCGGGAAGCGGACCTGCCGCCGCCGCTCTACGCACCCGACGTGGCGGCGCGGGCGATACTGGACGCCGCGGAGAACCCCCAGCGCGACGTGTTCGTCGGCGGCGGCGGGGCCGGCATGTCGGCGCTCGGCCGCGCCGCCTCGGGGCTCATGGACAGGGTGATGGAGTCGACGATGTTCGACCAGCAAAAGCAGGACCTGCCGCCCCGACTGGACGCGGAGAACGTCGTCGACGAACCGGTCGGTGGTCTCGAGGAGCGCGGCGACCAGGAGGACCACGTCTCCGAGACGAGCCTTTACAACCAGGCCGTCCAGCGCGGCCTGCTGAACAAGGTGGGCGCCATCGTTCTCGGTGCCGTCGGCCTGGCGCTGTACTCGCGATACATGTCGAAACGCAGCCAGCGACGCGCGGCGGAGCGCCGCGAGGAATCGAAATCGTTCCGGCAGATTCCGATCGAGCGCACCGGTTCCGGGGAGAGTGGGGGATCGATCGACCAGATGTGGCAGGCACTCCGTCGCTGAGTCCCGACTTCCGCCGTCCGCGACGGCCCGTCGCCGAGCGCTGTCGCGGGGCCGGTCGCCTCTTTCCTCGTCGCCGGCGGCGAGAAGGACAGTTTCAATTGTGCGCTCGCCGAAGCGCGTGACATGTACGACCGGATCAAGGGGTTTCGCGATTTCTATCCCGAGGAGATGGGGGCCCGTCGGTGGGCGATGGATGCCGTCGAGTCCGTCGCGCGCCGCTACGGCTTCCGCGAGATCGGCACGCCGGCCCTGGAGGCGACAGAGATGTACGTCGACAAGAGCGGCGAGGAGATCGTCGACGAACTGTACAGCTTCGAGGACAAGGGCGGCCGGCAGGTCGCGCTGACGCCGGAACTCACGCCGACGGTCGCACGGATGGCCGTCGCCAAGCAACAGGAACTATCGAAGCCGATCAAGTGGGTCTCGACCCGGCCGTTCTGGCGCTACGAGGAGCCCCAGCAGGGCCGCTTTCGGGAGTTCTACCAGACGAACGTCGACATCTTCGGCTCGTCCGATCCGGCCGCTGACGCCGAGATCATGGCCGTCGCGGCGGACATGCTCACCGAACTCGGCCTCACCGGCGAGGACTTCGACTTCCGGGTCTCTCACCGTGACATCCTCTCTGGTCTCCTGGAGTCGTTCGAGGCGGACGTCGACGTGCAGGACGCCATCCGGGCAGTCGACAAGCGCGCCAAGATCGACGAGGAGGAGTACATGGAGTTGCTGACCGACGCGGGCCTCAACTACGGCCAGGCAGACAACTTCGACGAGATGCTCCACACCGATGCGGACGAACTCGGCACGCTGGCGGAGCTGACCGGCTCCGACGACGTCGCGGCCGCGGTCGAGAACCTGGAGGCCGTGCTCTCGGCCGCCGAGGACTTCGGCGTCCGCGAGTACTGTACGGTGTCACTGACGACGGCGCGCGGACTGGACTACTACACCGGCGTCGTCTTCGAGTGCTTCGACTCCACCGGCGAGGTTTCCCGCTCCGTCTTCGGCGGCGGGCGCTACGACGACCTCATCGAGGGCTTCGGTGGCCAGGAGACGCCCGCCGTCGGCTTCGCCCCCGGCCACGCGACCCTCCAGTTGCTCTGCCAGCGCGCCGGCGTCTGGCCGGAGGAGGCACTCTCGACCGACTACTACCTCCTGCAGGTCGGCGACACGCGCTCGGTCGCCGCCCGCATCGCCCGCGACCTGCGCGAGCGGGGTCACGTCGTCGAAACGGACGTCGCCGACCGGAGCTTCGGCGCCCAGATGGGCTACGCCGACTCCATCAACGCCGAGACGGTCGTCATCGTCGGCGAGCAGGACCTCGAAAACGACGAAGTCACAGTCAAGGATATGGAAAGCGGCGACCAGACGACTGCGCCGGTCGACGAGTTCCCCGGCGACCACGAGCGCCCGACGTACGACGACGTCGCCTGATCCGGTCCGGATCCGGACCGGCGTCGGCTACGATCCCTCTCCGGTTTCCGCACCGTCACCGAACTCCAGTTCCATCTCCAGTTCCATCCGGTCGATCGTCGTCTCGAACCCGACGGATCGGTAGAGGTTGATGGCGACGTCGTTCGAGCGCTCGACGCAGAGCCAGACGCGGTCGATGTCGGCGGCTTCCCCCTCGCCCAGGAGCGCACGGATGAGCTTCGACCCGACGCCGGCGTGCTGGTAGTCCTGGTGGACGAAGATGGCCAGTTCCGACCTGTCGTCGAACGGAACGAGGATGGCGTGACCGACGACGCTGTCCTCGTGTCGGGCGAGCACGTTCACGCCGTCGGTCAGCAGTCCCTCGATCCACTCGTGCCGGCGCCGCTCGTCGCGGGGCGGTACCCCCTGCGAGAGGTCCTCGTCGGCGAAATCGTCGTACATCGCCGCGAGGTCGTCGAACGCGTCGTCGCCGTCGGTCGCCTCGATCGCGATCCGGCGGTCGTCGCCGTCGACGAACGACAGCGGTGGACGTGCGAAGGACTCGCCGGCCGTCGGTGGGGAGGCTGCCATTGGTTTTCTCTAGGTCCTCCAGGGACCTAAACCCCGGGCGGCGTTCCGAGAAACTGGGAATCCGTCCGGCGGCGGCCCGACGGGCTCGCCCGGAGCCGTGCGCGCTAAGTGTGTCGCCCGGCGAGAAGAGAGCATGCGCGCCTACCGCGTGGCCTACGACGGCCGGCCGTACTACGGCTTCCAGCGCCAGCCGGACGTTCCCACCGTCGAGGACGTGTTGTTCGACGCGCTCGGTCGGCTCGGCGCCGTCGACGGGGACGAACCCTCGGGCTACGCCGCGGCGGGCCGGACCGACGCCGGCGTCTCGGCGCTCGCCCAGACCGTCGCCTTCGACGCTCCCGGGTGGCTCACGCCCGCGGCGTTCAACAGTGAACTCCCCGCCGACGTGCGCGTCTGGGCGAGCGCGGACGTCCCACCGGATTTTCACTCGACCCACGACGCGCTCGCGCGCGAGTACCGGTATCACCTCCACGCACCGGACGCGGACGACGCGTTGGTCGGCGACGTCCTCGCGACACTCGCCGGCGAGCACGACTTCCACAACCTGACGCCCGACGAGCGGGGGACCGCCCGGACGCTGGAGACGAGCGTCGAGCGCGACGGCGAATTCCTGGTCCTGCGCCTGCGCGCCGGCGGATTCGCACGTCACATGGTCCGCCGCGTCGTCGGGCTGGTCGACGAAGTGGGCAGTGGCGCGGCCGGGCCGGAGCGGGTACAGCGAGTGCTCTCGAAGGAGTCGCTCTCCGGACCGGCCGGCGTCCCGACCGCACCAGCCGGGCCGCTCGTGCTGTGGGACGTGACCTACGACGTCGACTTCGCGGTCGATGCGGAGGCGGCGGCGAGCGCGAAATCGGTGTTCGAGGAACGGCGCGTCGAGCACGCGACGAACGCGCGCGTGGCCGGGTCGATTCTGGACGGACTCGACTAGCGGTGTCGACGTGCCATCGGCGGGCGCAGTCCGGGTGTCGCGTCCCCCGAGACGACTGCCAGGAAAGGCTTAGGAGGGGACCGGCCCAAGCCCGGGTAATGAGTTCGGTGCCCGAACGGTCGGAGATCGCAGCGGAGCACAAGTGGGATCTGGAGTCCCTGTTCGCCGACGACGAGGCGTGGGAGGCGGCCTACGAGTCCGCCGAGGAACTCGTCGCGGATCTAGAGAGTTACGAGGGGCGGGCGACCGACGACGCCGCCACGCTTCTGGAGACGCTGGAGACCTACGAGGAGCTGATGCGGACCGTCGCCAACGTCGCCTCCTACGCCCAGATGCGCAAGGACGAGGACACGACGCGGGACAGGTACCAGGCCCTGACGGCTCGCTCGCAGTCACTCTCGTCGGACGCCTCCAGCGCGGCGAGCTTCCTCGAACCGGCACTCCAGGGGCTGGAGTGGGACGACGTCGAGGCGATGATGGACGAGGAGTCCGCACTCGCCGAGTACGAGCACTACTTCGACGACGTGCTCCGGATGAAAGAACACACCCGCTCGGCCGAAGTCGAGAACCTGCTGGCCGAACTCGGTGAGGTCACGGGCGCCCCCGGCGAGGTGTACAACATGCTCGCCAACGCGGACATGGAGTTCCCGAGCGTCGACGATCCCGACAGTGAGCCCCAGCCCATCACCCTAAACAACTTCACGACGCTGCAGAAGAATCCCGACCGGGCGTTCCGCCAGCGGGTGTACGAGACCTTCTACGACGAGTGGGAGACCGTCCGGAACGCGGTCGGGGCGGCCTACAAGAACAGCGTCAAGACGGACGTGAAGATGGCCCGGGCGCGCAACTACGACACCGCGAGAGAGGCGGCCCTGGACGGCCCGAACGTCCCGGTCGAGGTGTACGACAACCTCGTCGAGACGGTCAACGACAACCTCGACACGTTGCATCGACACGCCGAGTTGAAACGGGATGCCATCGGGGCGGACGAGCTGCAGATGTGGGATCTGTACGTCCCGGTCGTCCAGGAAGAGTCGCCCGAACTCGAGTACGAGCAGGCCTGCGAGTTCGTCGTCGACGCGATGGCGCCGCTGGGCGAGGCGTACCAGGACCGGGTGGCGGAGGGCCTGGAGTCGCGCTGGGTCGACGTCTACGAGACCGCCAACAAGCAGTCCGGTGCGTACTCGGGCGGCACCTACGACTCCCAGCCGTTCATCCTGATGAACTACCAGGACGACGTGGAGTCGATGTACACGCTGGCCCACGAACTGGGCCACTCGCTGCACTCGGAGTACACCAGCGACCACCAGCCCTACGTCTACTCGGGCTACGAGATATTCGTCGCCGAGGTGGCCTCGACGGTCAACGAGACGCTACTGACCCACCACCTGCTGGAGACGGTCGAGGACGAGCGACTGCGACGGCACGTCCTCAACGAGTACCTCGAGCGGTTCCGCTCGACGCTGTACCGCCAGACGATGTTCGCGGAGTTCGAACACCGGACCCACGAGATGGACGAGGCCGGCGAACCCCTGACGTCCGACCGGCTCGACGAACTGTACCGGGATCTCAAGGGGACGTACTACGAACCGGCCGCGGTCGACGACCGCATCGCCCGCGAGTGGATGCGAATCCCGCACTTCTACCGCGCGTTCTACGTCTACCAGTACGCGACCGGCATCTCCGCGGCCGTGGCCCTGGTCGACGGCATCCTCGACGACGACCAGCCGGATGCCGCCGAGCGCTACGTCGACTTCCTCTCGAACGGCTCCCATGAGTACCCGCTCGAACTCCTGCGGGGTGCCGGCGTCGACATGGCCTCGCCCGAACCCGTCGAGCGTGCGGTGTCGACCTACGGTGACTACCTCGACGAACTGTCCGACCTGGTCTGAGGGCGACGCCGCCGACTTAGAAACTCTCTAAACGATCCTTATCTGCTGCATAGGATTATTTCCTGGACGAATCCGGACGGATAATGTCGAAGCATTCCCGTTCGCGACGGACGGTCCTTCAGGCGCTCGGCGTCGTCGGTACGGGCGCGCTCGGTCTCGGCGCCCTCTCGAACGCGTCCCGCGGCTCCGCCGAAACGGAGTCCGACTCCGCGACGACCGCTCCTTCCGGTTGGGGTTCCTACCAGTTCGACCCCGCGAACACGGGCTACAATCCCAACGGAGCCGGGCTGGCGGACCCGATGTACTCGTGGCGAACCGGACTCGGCCGGGACGCGACCGGTCCCGTCGTCGGTAGCGAGTGCGTGTTCACGGTTCAGTCCGGGGCGACGGTCACGGCGCTCGACCGCGACACCGGCGCCGTCCGATGGACCGAGACGGTCGACGGCGAGGTCGACCGATCCAGGAACGAAACGGCTCTCGGATTGGCTAACGGGACGCTCGTCGCGGCCCTCGGGAGTTGCGTGTACGCGTTCGACGCGACCGACGGCGCGATCCGGTGGTCGCACCACCTCGCAGCGGAACTGTCGACGCCGACGGTCGCCGACGGATCCATCTTCCTCGCGATGGAAAACGGGGCGTTCCTGGCGTTCGACGTGGCGACCGGCGACGAGCGGTGGCGATTCGCGGACGGCGTCGCGTCGATGTCGATGGAGAACGATTCGCAGAAGGCTCCCGCGGTCGCCCCGGACGGGTCGGCCGTCTACTTCACCGACGGCGAGTTCCTCTACGCGATCGACCCGGCCGCCGGGACCGAACGCTGGCGTATCGCCGCGTCGCCGTCCGCGGCCCCCGTCGCCGCGGACGCCGTCTACGTGACGGCACACGACGCGGTCCGCGCGTTCTCGCCCGCCGACGGCGCCCCCGTCTGGGAGCGGACGTTCGACGAGGACATCGACACGGCGCCGGTCGTCGCAGACGGTCGCCTGTTCGTCCAGCACTACCCACGGGGCGTTCGTGCGCTGGACGCGCGCACGGGGGAGACGCTGTGGACCGTCGACCTGTCGATCGCTGACCGACGTTCCACGCTCGTCGCCGACGGCGACCACCTCTACGTGCCGCTACAGTCGGTGGTGGAGAACGGGGCAGGGGTCCTCGACGAAGTCGCGGCACTCGACCCGACCGACGGGACCGAACGCTGGCGCTACTCCCGTCGCTACATCGACACCGTCGGTTCGGACGCAGTCCGAATCGTGTCGGCGGGAGACGCGCTGTACGCCGTCGTCGACGACGACGTCTACCGGATCGACGAGCGCCCGGACGGGGTCCGCTGGCGGGCCGAGGTCGGCGACGAACCGGACCGGGTGGCCGTCGCCGGGGACGGCGTCGTCTACGCCGCCTCGACGTCGGGCGACGACGGCGCCCTCGCCGCGCTCGAACCCGCGACGGGCGCGACCCGCTGGGAGGTCAGCGACGACGACCTCGTCGGCCGGCCGGTCGCGAACGACGAGTACTGCTTTCACGTGTCGTTCTACCTCCTCGCCCGCGATCCGTCGGACGGCTCCGTCGCGTGGCGGGCGGGCATCCCCGGCGAGGCGCGGACCGGTCTCCGCCTCCACGACGGGACCCTCTACTTCGGCTGGGGCGACGGCGGCGGGGCCATCTACGCCGTCGACGCCGCCGACGGGAGCGAACAGTGGGCCGTCGGCAGCGGGCGGTGCGCCCCGTCTATCGACGTCGGGGGATCGACGCCCGCCGTCGCCGGCGACGTGGTGGTCGCCGACGTCGACGATACCCTGCGCGGGTACGACGCCGCCGACGGCTCCGAACGCTGGTCGGTAGACCAGCGGGTGTACGCGCTCGCCAGTGGGTCGGACTGCGCAGTCGCGTCCTGGCGGGGCGCCGTGCGGGCCGTCGACCGGAAGGGGTCGACGCTGTGGACACGAGACCTGCCGAACGACGTCACGGGACTCGAAGTGGTCGCCGACGCGGGATCGGATGGTGTCGTCGTCGCCCGGACCGTCGGGTCCCCGGCGAGCCACTACCGGGCCCTGTCCCTGGCCGACGGCTCGCCGCTGTGGGAGTTCTCGGCCGACGAGGGCCCCATCTCGATGCCGACAACTTCGGACGGCACTGCTTACGCCGCGACCGCGGGCGGGCGCCTCCACGCGTTCGACCCGGAAACCGGTGAGTTCCGGCAGTCCTACGACGCATACCACGGCCTCCACGACAGGCCGGCCGTCGTCGACGGAACCGTCGCGGTCCCCAGCGACGAGGGGTTCGTCTACGGGTTCGAAACGCCGTAGCCGGCCGGCCGCCGCCCGCTGCGTCGCCGACTTCGCGACGGCCCGACAGCGACGGCTCCGAGGGACGGCGAAACCTGGCGCACCCAAAGGCACTTTGTAGTTCCACGCCGTACGACCGGTATCCGATGTCGCGCAGCCCTTCGCTTCCCGACAGACCCCGGCTGGACCTGGACCCAGAGATGACCCCTGACGAGCGCCTCGAGGCGCTCCGGGAGCACTTCGTCAAGCTCTCGACGGTCCACCGTGAACTGGAATCGCAACTCGACGCCGCCCGCGGCCGGCAGGCCGACCTGACCGACGACGTCGACCAGCTCGAGCGCGAAAACGAGATGCTCAAGACGTCGTCGCTGTACATCGCCACGGCCGAGGAGGTCACCGAGGACGGCGTCATCGTCAAACAGCACGGCAACAACCAGGAGGTGCTGACCGAAGTCGCCCCTTCCATCCGCGACAACCTCGACGCCGGCGACCGGGTCGCCATCAACGACTCCTTCAGCGTCAAACAGATCCTCGAGGCCGAGACCGACGCCCGCGCCCAGGCGATGGAGGTCACCGGATCTCCCGAAGTCACCTACGAGGACATCGGCGGCCTCGAAGAGCAGATCCGCGAGGTCCGCGAGGCCGTCGAGGAGCCGCTGATCAACGCCGACCAGTTCCGCGAGGTCGGCATCGAACCGCCGAGCGGCGTCCTGCTCCACGGCCCGCCGGGCACCGGCAAGACGATGCTCGCGAAGGCCGTCGCCAACGAGACGGACGCGGCGTTCATCAAGATGGCCGGCTCCGAGCTCGTGAGAAAGTTCATCGGCGAGGGCTCGCGACTGGTCCGTGACCTGTTCGAACTCGCCTCCGAGCGCGAACCGGCCGTTATCTTCATCGACGAAATCGACGCTATCGCCGCCAAGCGAACGGAGTCGAAGACCTCCGGCGACGCCGAGGTCCAGCGGACGATGATGCAACTGCTCTCGGAGATGGACGGCTTCGACGAGCGCGGTGAAATCAGGATCATCGCCGCCACCAACCGCTTCGACATGCTCGACCGTGCAATCTTGCGACCCGGCCGCTTCGACCGACTCATCGAGGTGCCCAACCCGGCGTTCGACGGCCGCCAGCGCATCCTGGAGATCCACACCCAAGAGATGAACCTCGCCGACGACGTGGATCTGGCCCCGATCGCACAGCAGACAGACGGTCTCTCGGGGGCCGAAATCGCCTCGGTCGCCACGGAGGCAGGGATGTTCGCCATCCGTGACGAGCGCACCGAGGTCCGGAAGCAGGACTTCGACGACGCGCTGGCGAAGATAGAGGACGAGACGGAGGACGGCAGCCTCCCGGTCGCGTTCGCCTGATCCGTCCCGACTGTTTTCGACGCAGATTGCTTGAATCCGCGTGCTAGGCCGGTCGAGTGGCGGCTGGCGGGCACTCGCATCCAGTCCAGACGCGTTCGAAATCGGGGGCTATCGGGCCCCCGTCTGCCGGTAAGGCGCCCCTTGTCAGATTGAATCGGCCTTGATCGGGTCGAACTCACACCGAATCCCGTCAACCGAACTGAACGATATTCGGCCTTGACGGTGCGTCCGGTCCCGGTGTCTGGTGATGTCTCACAACGATCAGGCCGCCGGCGCGGGACGCGAGGTCGCGGGAATCGACGGACAGCCCACCACGGACAGCCCGGCCGGACCCGGCGAGGCCGACGTCCCCGAAACCGACGCCGACGCGGCCCGCGGCCACCCGAAGCCGAACAGGCTCGTCCTCCAGGCCCGTTCGGAGCAGGCCATCGTCAGGATCGAGGTCGGCGGCGAGATCGGTTCGGACTGCCTCCTCGGCGACTCAGAGCCGTCGTACGACGACGTCGCGATCTGTCGGCTGGACGGTGCGGGCGAGCGCGACGGCTACCGCTTCTCCGGGCCGATGGTGGACCTCGAAGTCGTCGAGGGGGAGGTAGCGGTCGAACTCGACCTCCGACGTGGTGGGCCGGGCGAACGCGGGGGGCCGACGCGCCTCTCCGTCCACGCACAGGGTCCCGCCGTCGACTACGAGTTCGCCGTCTCGGGCGCCGTCGAATCCATCTCCGGGGGGACCACGGCTGACCCGGACGGGAACCTGGTCGACGCCGTGACGGGGCGCGTGACCGGAAGTAGCGTCGACGAGTACCTGTTCTCCGGCGAGGTCACGGCGTTCGAGAGCGGGGCCGACGACGTGCTGGTGCTGCTCGAGGGCCAGGTCGTCGATTCCGCCGACCTCGGTTGAGCCGCCGTCGAGGTGACCGCTCGGCGCGTTTCACGTCAAACTTGCCCCGTGGGGTGGGTTACGGGAACGGGAACCGGTCGTCCGTCGTCGATTCCTCGCTTGTCGTGGCGTTTCGGGCCGCGACGACTCGTCGCTCCAGGGCCGTCAGCCGCCGGTCGTCGACGTCGTGCCTGATGCGCACCGACCTGGGGAGCCTGTCGGCCTCGGTCCGCGTCGCGTTGAGGCGGTCGCGGAGCGACGCCGTGTGGTTTTCCAGCGTCGCGCGCTCACTCGCGTTGAGTTCGTCGAGGCTCCTGTTGGCGACCGGTTCGGTCCCGTTGGTCCCCCAGCACCGCTCGATCGTGGAGACGTTCGCCTCGATCCGTTCGACCTCTTCGGCGATCACGTTGGTCCGTTCCCGGGCCGACGTCGCGTTGTCGAGGCGGGCCTCGAACCCGTCGTCGAGTTCGTTCCCGATTTCGTCGCGCTGGTCGCCGATGGCGTCGGCGAGCAGGCCGCCGGGCGCCGACGAGGCGTTGGGGACGCCGCTCCGATTCTCCAGTAGCTCGGTACACGATACGTCCTGGGCGGACGCGGTCGGGACGAAGAGGACGAGCCCGACAGCGGCTGCCAGCAGGAGGAGAGCGAGCGGTCGCGCGTCGGACGTGGGGTCGTCGGTCATCGTAACGAAAGTAGTGAGTCGTGTGATCGTGTGGTGCGGTGGGGGCTCACGTCTCTGTCCCCTGCCCGTCGATGGAGTCTGCGAGCGACAGGACGTTCTCGCGGCCCATCCGGAAGCTTCGAATCCACTGCTCCTCGCGGAGGTTGGAGACGACGTAGCTGGTCTTGGCCTCTGTCCAGCCGAGTTCGTGGGCCACCTCCTGTTGCTTGACGCGGCCGCCGCGTTCCTCGAGCAGGCGGACGACGCGCTCCTCGTTGCTCAGGAGTTCGGCGTCGTCGCCCCCACTGCCGTCGTCCAGCAGTCGCGCCAGGGAGGGGGCCGGGGGCGTTCCGATGCGACCCCGGAGGGCCCAGGCGCCCGCGGCGAGCACGGCGACGCCGGCCGCCGCGGCGATGGGGACGGGGCTCGTTCCGGCCAGTGGCTGCTGGCTGAGGGTGAGCTGTGGCCCGCCCGGCCCGAAAGTCGTCGGGCCGCGCCAGACGACGGCCCGCTCGCGCTGTGTGTCCGGCGTCGGCTCGACCCCGTCCAGTTCGTATCCTTCGGGCCAGGAGACCACGAGGCGCTCGCCGCCGCTAAGGAAGAACCCCTCGAGGGCGTCGCCGGCGCGGAGCTCCCCGTCCTCGCCGGTCGCGAACCCGTCCCACCGGAAGCTGTAGACGACGACCCCGTACTCGCGGGGGATCCGTCGGACGGTGGTCCGGACGTCGAACTCCGTCGCCGTCATCTCCCGGCCGGTCGCCGACTCGGCGGCCGCGACGGTCCCTCGAATCCGGTCGTGGAACCCGCCGCTGGCGTTTCCAGGGTCCGACTCCAGGTTCCGCTGGAGGCGCGCGAACGCCGTCCTGTCGCCGCGGTCCTCGAGCCGCGTCCGGTACTCGATCTCCCAGCCCGCCGTCCCGTTCTCGTAGAGGTCGACCGAGAGGATGACGCCGTCGGTGCCCGTCGGCGTCGTCTCGTTGCCGGCAGGCGATCCGGCGTCGGTCCCCTCGACCTGCTGGGCCGGCAGGCGCTGGTCTGTCGAGGGCGTCTGTGCGTACGGCACGGCCTGGACGCTCGTCGCCAGCGGCACCACGGCCACGCAGAGGATCAGCGCCGTGGTCAGCAGTCCAGGACGTGGCCGGTGCATCCGTAGGGGACGTAACGACTGACCGCGCAAAATGGGTTGTTGCGGTAAGGCCTCGTTTGCATCCGGAGTTGTTGCCGAGAAGCAACGGGGTGAAGCCGCTCGACGCGGTCGACCGACGACGCTCGGAAGCGAAACGCCTTACCCGGCAGGTCGTCCAGATCCGATAATGACTCTCATCAGGGTCGTCTGGGGCGCCGCCGAGGGCCCCACGGAGCTGTCGGCCTTCGACGCGGCCCTGGCCGAGGCCGGCGTCCACAACTACAACCTGGTGACGCTGTCGTCGGTCATCCCCGCCGGTCCCGACATCGAGGTGGTCGGGACCGCCCCGGATCTCGGCCCCGTCGGCGACGAACTCCACGTCGTCGAGTCGTCGGCCGTCGCCGCCCCAGGAGAGTCCGTCGCGGCGGGCGTCGGCTGGGCCCGCAGCGAGTCGGGACGGGGGATCTTCTACGAGGTCGACGGCGATGACCCCGAATCGGTGGAATCCGAGATCCGCGAGGGCCTCGCGGCCGGCCGGGAACTCCGGGACTGGACGTTCGTCGACGAACAGGTCGTCGTCGAGTCCGCGACGGCGGCGGACGAGTACGCCAGTGCGGTGGTGTGTGCGGTATATGGAGAGAGCCGGCCGAGCCTGAGCGGAGGGAGGGGCCGGCGAACGGGCGAACGGTGACCGCAGGGAACCGTGAGCAGGCCGAGCCTGAGCGGGAGCGAATAGGGAGGTCTGAGCGAAGCGAAGGCCTCCGGCAATCCGAACGGCGACCAGCGGGAGCCGTGAGGAAGCGCCAACGGACGAGCGAGCGGCGATAGCTGCGAACAGGCCGGCGCCGACCGAAGGGAGGGGTCGGCGAAGGGTGAGCGGGGAGCGGAGTGACTCGCGAACAGGCCGGAACTGCGAGCACCGCCGGGCTTTTAAGCTCCGTTGCCGAAAAGAAGTCGAACCCTTCATGTATGGAAACTCTCCCCTCGGTGCAGAGCCCGAAACTGTCTCCCTGACGGCAGAGCAGCGGCAGTTGCTTCGCCAGGACCTCTCGACGATGGCGGCGCGCATGCGGGACGTGCTGCCCGCCGAGTTCGTCGTCGGCTCCGAAATCACGAACGACGACTCGGGCGTCCGCGCGACCATCGCGGTCCAGCCGCCGATGGGGGCGGTCGTGAGCGCGAACTTCACGCCCGAGGCGGACGACGCCCGTATCGACGACGACGAACTCGACGACCTGGTCCACGGGCTGGCGGCCTCGGCGGCGCTCCAGGTCAAGAACGCGATGGGCGGCGACGTGCCGGCAGTCGCGCAGTAGCGGCGGTTTCTCTCCCCTTCCTCTCTGCGGTCGCTATCTGTCGGCGCTATCCATCGCTCGGTGGGTCGTAGAACAGCGCGTAGCCGATGGTCCCGCCAGCGGGGACGCTCCCCGCGCCGAGGGCCACACCGAGCTGGACCGAGTGAACGAAGCCGACCAGCGCCGCCAGGATCATCGGGAGGGCGACGGCGGCCAGCACGAGGTCCGCCGTCGCGACGGGGACGGAGGGAAGCATGCTACCTGTGGCGACGACCGCCACCTAATTAAATATTATTACAGGCTACTTCCCCCAGAAGGGGTCGCGGTTACGTCGTTTCTCCAGATACTGACCCAGCGCCTCGCGCTCGTCGCCGGGGATGTCCTCCTTGAGCTCCTGTTCGAGGATCTTGGCGTGTTTCTCGGGGAGTTCGGTCCAGAGTTCGTCGCCCTCCTCGATCTGTCGGCCGACGGTGGGGCCGTCGATGGAGACGGCGACGCGGTCGCCCATCCGGGCCTCGTCGACGTCCTCGCCCTCGTCCTGGATGGACTTCATCCGGCCGACGCGTTCGGGCTCCGCGTCGTCGAACAGCGCGACGTTGGAGTTGCGCGTGACGGTCCCGGAGAGCACCTCCACGCCGACGACGGCGGGGTCGGACTGGCGGAACGTGTGGTCAGGCAAAATCTGGAAGCGGGCGGGCCGGGTGATGTTGTCGAGGATCTGGTCCTGCTGGGCGGTCTCGATGGCCTCGACGTGGTCCTCGTAGTCCTCGATCAGCTGGTAGATTACGTCGTTCTCGAAGAGGTCGACGTCCTCCTGGTCGGCCAGGTCGCGGGCGTCGTCGAGGATGTCGACGCCGAAGGCGAGGATTGTCTGGTTCGTCGGCTCGTTGGCGGTCCCGGCGACGCGGATGTCGCGCGGCGCGACGTCGCCGACCTCCGCGCGCACGACGGGGATCTCGTGGTCCTCTAGCGTGCCGGAGAGCGCTTCGAGTGACCCGAGCGTGTCGGCTTTCACGACGAGGCCTTCCTCCTCGGTAGAGACGGCGATATCGGCCAGTTCCGCCTCGACGGCGTCGATAACCTCGTCGACGTCCTGGTCGCGGACGACGCGGACCGGCGCGCCGGCCATCGCCGAATCGAGGTCCGGTGCGGCGATCTTCACGCCGTCGGCGGCGGCGACCTCCTCGACGCGCTCGAACTCCTGTTCGGTCCGGATCTCGGCGAGCGGTTTGGGCTTGAGTAGCGCCCGCACGTCTGTGACGATGGGGCCGTTGAGGCCGCCGACGACGATGGTGTCGTCCTCGCGGATGGTGCCGTCGTACACGACGGCGTCGACGGTGGTGCCGAACCCGCGGGCCTCCTTGACCTCCAGGACCGTGCCGACGCCGGGGCCGCCGACGTCGACGGACATCTCCTCTTTGAGATAGCGCTGGGAGAGGCCCATGAGGACGGTCAGGAGGTCGGGGACGCCCTCGCCGGTCTCGGCCGAGACGGGGACGACGCCGACGTTGGCCTGGAAGTTCTGGACGCGCCAGTACATATCCGCCGAGAAGCCGTTGTCGGAGAGTTCGCCGATGATCTCGTAGAGTTTCTCGTCCAGGTCCGCACTGGCCCGGTCGGACTGTTTCTCCTTGGTCACCTGGATCGGTTCGCCCTCGTTGGGGTTCCACCCGGGCACCGTGTCGACCTTGTTCGCGGCGACGATAAAGGGCGTCGCGGTGCGCTTGAGGATGTCCACCGCCTCCAGCGTCTGGGGCTGGAACCCGTCGTTGACGTCGACGACGAGGATGGCGATGTCGGCGAGCGCGCCGCCCCGCGAGCGCAGCGTCGAGAACGAGTGGTGGCCCGGCGTGTCGATGAACAGCAGGCCGGGGAGGTCGAAGTCGTCCGGATCGACCAGGTCCCCTGCCATCGTCGAGATGACGTCCAGCGGGACGGCGGTCGAGCCGATGTGCTGGGTGATGGCGCCGGACTCGCCCGCGGTCACTGCGGAGCCACGAATCTTGTCGAGCAGGCTCGTCTTGCCGTGGTCGACGTGCCCGAGAACCGCGACGATAGGGGTGCGCAGGGCGCCCGTGTCCGGTCCGTCGTCAGAGTCAGCGTCTGTTTCTGCCATAGAAGTCACCGTCCAGAAGTTGTCAGAAAGAAGCCGGTGGTGCCGGATAAGTGCATCGTAATGGCCGCCGCCTGGGGCGGGGTGACTCTCTCTACCGCGCTCCCGCCGGCGATCGAACCGGTCCTCACTCGGTGAACGTCGCCGTCCGGGAGAGGTCGAGGCGGAGGAACGCCGGCAGGGTGACGAGGACGATGCCGGCCTCGAGCAGTCCCGCGGTGGCGAACGCCGCGCCGTAACCGAACGAATCGGTGACGACGCTTCCGACGACGAAGCCCGCGAGGAAGCCGAGGTTGCCGAACACGTTGAACCCGCCCATGGCGACGCCGCGGTCCGCGTCGCCCGACAGGTCCGAGACCAGTGCCATCGTCGCCGGGGAGATGAGCGCGCCAAGCACGCCCAGCAGCACCATCGTCGCGCCCGCGAGCCACACCGTCGGCGCGAGGTAGACGGCGAGGACGGCACCGCCGTA
>Ga0075106_1000266_pt1 | contig 28914 bp, 40 predicted proteins | sample AntDeeMetag02WF4_FD_69796 | JGI IMG/M metagenome (GOLD analysis project Ga0075106, IMG submission 69796) | Saline lake microbial communities from Deep Lake, Antarctica - Antarctic Deep Lake Metagenome 02WF4 | ecosystem: Environmental > Aquatic > Non-marine Saline and Alkaline > Saline | place... | reverse complement strand
CGAGAGGTGGACGACACTCACGGCCGCCTCACCGTCCTCGGGCTGGTAGGCGTTGTCGTTGAACGTCGCCGCTTCGAGTTCGGGCGTCTCGTCGTCTGTCTCTTCCTCGTCCGCTTCCTCGTCGGTCATCTCACCGCTGGTCGCGGCGAAGGTCGTCACGGTTCGCGGGTCCAGCGTGACGTCCTCCGAGTAGACGACTTCGTCGTCCTCGCTCGTCGTGACCGTCACGTTGTACTCGCCCGCTTCGAGCGTCAGGTAGTCACTCACGGCGCCGTAGGGGACCTCCTCGAGGACGGTCTGGTTGTCGACGGACACGTCGACTGCGTCGACTTCGGGCGATCCGTGGACGACGCGGAGGTAGGTGGTCTGCTGGGTGTCCATTTCCCCGTCGGTCGTCTCGTTCTCGGCGGCCGTCTCGTTCGCGTCGGCATCAGTCTCGTTCTCCGTCTCGTTGTCGTCCGCGATGATGCCGACGTCGGACTCGGCCTCGGGCTCTTCCTCTGTCTCGTTCTCCGTCTCGTTCACGCCGGCGTCAGTTTCGGTCTCCGTCTCGTTGACACCTGCGTCGGTCTCGGTCTCGGTCTCGTTCTCCGTTTCGTTGAGACCCGCATCTGTTTCGTTCTCGGTCTCGTCGAGACCCGCGTCAGTTTCCGTCTCGGTATCAGTCTCGTTGAGACCGTCGTCGGCCTCGGTGTCAGTCTCGTTGAGACCGGCGTCGGTTTCGTTGCCGTCCGTCTCGTTGCCGTCTGTCTGCGCAGCGACGATCGCTCCGCCCGCGAAGACACTCAGGAGGAGTGTCACTGCGAGCGCGACCGCCACTACTTTCGTTCGTCTGTTATCGGACATTCCGGTCAACCCTTGGGAGAGCGGGCGCTTTGTTATCCAGCGACATGTGCGCCGACCGACTCACTAAGGTGAAAATATGCGGCCCGCCGCGGGACGGGACTCGAACCGGGCGTCTGTCGCCGTCGCCGTGGGGACTGAGCCGACGGCATGTAAAAACGCAAGACGGCAGTCGGAAATCACGCCGTATCCCGACGGCTGGAACGTATCCAGCGAGTAAGCCGACGTTTCCCGCTAACCCGGTGACGGCGGCCGTGCTAGCGATTCACAGGAAAACGACGGAACGACGTCGTCACTCGCCGGTCGGAAAGACTGGACACGATGGCACGCTCGCGTTCGCGGCGCGTCTCGCAGTCAGAAAAATCAGTCGATGTGGCCTTCTTCGCGCAACTGCTCTGCGTCCTGGCCAGTGTAACGCCACTCGATGTTGGCCTTCTCGTCCTGCCAGTCCCAGGGTTCGACGAGGACGACGTCGCCCTCGTTGATCCACGTTCGGTACTTCATACGGCCGGGGATACGGCCCATTCGGTTCTCGCCGTCTTCGCAGCGGACGCGTACGTGGTTGCCGCCGTTGTGTTCCGTCACCACGGCGAACAGCTCGTCGTTGTTGGGCATCCGGAGATTGCGACGCCCTTGTTCTTCACTCACACCTGTACTAGTTCAGACGCACAGTTAAATGGTTTGAGATTAGTGGTACCGTGTGACACGGTCTGCGGCGCTCACTCGGCCTGGGTCGGGCTATCGACGGTGTACTCGTCGATCCATGGCGGTTCGGTCCGGTCTTTCGCCCAGCCGAACAGGTGGCGTTTCTCGTTGGCGTAGTAGAACCGGTAGGCGTCGACGTAGTGGTCGGCCGACCACGCGCCGGTGACCTGCGGCGGGTCCCGGGCCGATTCGGTGGGCCAGTCGAGATCGGCCACGACGTCGTCGTCCAGCGAGTTCACGACCGCCCAGGAGGCGTGGTTCTCGTCGTCCGAGTGGTCCCAGCGGTAGCGCCACTCGTCGTGGGCGGCCGCCGTGTACGCCCTGAGCCGTCGCCAGTTCGCGTGGCTCGCTGTCGCCCAGCGCGTGAGCGGGTGGTCCGCGTGACTGAAGTACAGGTCCTCGTCCTCGGGGTACCCGTTGACCTGGACGGCGGTGGTGAGCACCGTCGCGTTCTCCAGGACGCTGCTGGTCACGTGTCTGTCCACCAGCCAGCGGGCCGTCTGGACGAGGTCCTCGTCGAGCCAGAAGGCGTTGACCATCTCGTTCACACGTACGCGACGCGAACGGGTATCTCCTGTCCCCGGCGCGTTCCCGCGACCGGCACCGACGGCGAGGCTACTCCGCAGCTAACTGGAAACGTCACTTATCAGGACAGACCCCTTCCGATCGAACGACCCGACATATGGCACTCCAGTTCCAGTGTTTCCAGAGCGGTTGTTCGTTCATGGTCCGCGCCGACACCAGCGCAGAGATCGTCCGACTGGTGACGGTCCACGCCCAGGAGGAACACGACCTCTCGCTAGACGAAGACGCCATCGAATCCGAGATCGAGACCGTCTGAGGAGTCGATGGACGACCAGGACCTCGTCCCGCTCCTCAAGCGCGCGTCGATGCTCGAAGCGCTCCTGGCGGAGCCACGGACGACGCGAGAACTCGAACACGAACTGTCGGCTTCGCGTTCGACGATCCACCGGGCGACCGCCGCGTTCGTCGAGCGGGGACTGCTGACGGATACCGACGACGGCGTCGTACTCACGCCGATGGGGCGCGTGCTGGCCCGCGAGGTCGTCCGGTTTCGCGACCGAGCCGAGACCGCCCACCGACTGGCGGTGCTGTTCGACGAGGAGACCAGCGACGCGGAACTCCCCCTCAGCGACCTGACGGATGCACGGGTCGTCGAGCCGTCGCCGAGGCGGCCCTACGTGGTGCTGGAGACGATACTCGACAGGATCCGGTCGGCTGAGTCGATCCGCCTGATCTCGGCCGTCGCCTCGCCGCTGTACCTCGACGCGCTCGCCGAGCGGGTCGATGCCGGCGCCACCGTGGACGCCATCTTTCCGCGGGAAGTCGTCGAGATCCTCTTCTCCGAGTACGGCGACCTCTCGCGGGAGATGGCACGCGAAGGACCCCTCACCGTGCGCATCCACGACGGGTGCCCGTTCGACCTGTTCGTCTTCGACGACGCGATGGGAATCGCCAGTCACCAGCGGAACGGTGGCCTAGAGGGATTCGTCGAATGCGAGGACCAGAACGCCGTCGCGTGGGCCCGCGAGCGGTTCCAGCAGTGCGCGAACGAGGCGGAGTACGCGACCATCTTCTGACTGTCCGGCGGCATCCGTGGCCGACGACGATCAGCTGTTCACGCGTGATAATATCGTCGATTGTGGGACAGATAATATTAGGGACGTTCGAATAAAATCCAGGGTTGATAGAAACTGTTAAACTGGCGGGGTGACAACGACCGATAGACGCCGGGCCGTACCGTCGACGGCCGACGCGGATTACCGGTACTCACCCAATGTCAGACCGCTTCGACACCACCGCGATGCCCGAACTCGCCTACGACCGGGAGGAGAGCGCCTACCGCGTGCGCTACGACGACGACCCCGTGACCACGGCCGTCCTCGCGGCCGCGCGCCTGACGAGGACGGACCCCCTCGAACTGTCGCCTATCGCCGAGCAGATTGACCCGGAGGACGTCGAGCGGTACGTGCGCTACCGGGACGCCGGCCACCTCCCCGCCTCGACTGTCTCCTTCGACGTCGGCGACGTGGCGGTCGCCATCGAGGAGGGAGTGATCCTCTTGCGTGACCGGAGTACCGCCAGGTAGTACGCGGACCGCCCGGACAGTCCGGAGCGTCCGAATCGACGGGACACCCCGATGGTCGAGCACGCCGGGGACGCCGCCGGTTTCGGTCGCAGAGTGTCAGTGCACGCCCCCGTTCCGACGGATTACTACCAGTCCCAGCCAGGACGCAACCCAGTAGGCGACCATCTGTCTCACGAGAGCGATTTCGAAGCGACCCAGTGCCGCTACCGGTCGGTCGCCCCGGGCAGGGACCGTCGGTATGGACAGCGAAACGCGACCGCCCGTCTCGCGAGTGCCGGTATCCTCCCGTTATCGGTCGTGAACTAACTGGCTCGGTAAGAACGATACCGTCCTATGGCTATTGATGGGACAGTACCGCAACCGATCACGACGTATCGTTCGTGAGTCCGCATGAGTACGCTCCGTTCTCCCGACAGGACCATCGACGTCCTCTACAGCTGCGAGCGAGCCTTCATGCGAAAGACCTTCGAGGCCATCGACCGTCACCTCGACGCCGAATCGGCGTACGTCCCGCTCCGTGCGGAGGCGGTCGGCTGCTGGGACGAGGTACCGATGGTCGACGTGGCGCCGGGCGACGTCGACGCTATTGACGAGGCAGTGCGGGCGCTCGACCCGGACGTCGTGGTCGAGAACCACCGATTTCGGCCCGAGGGTCGCCAGTACGTCCGCGAATTCCCGGTCGTTCACGTCCGTCACGGCTGCTCGCTCGGCCGGGACGAGGAGTGGAACACGACCCGGGATCTCGGGGACCTGGTGGACGTCGCGCTCGCACCCGGCGCGTTCTGGGCCGACCACTATCGCGAGCAGTTCCCCGACGGAGTCCAGACCCCCGTCGTCGGCGTCCCGGAGGCCGACGCCCTCGTCGACGCCGACGCGCCACGGCAACGACGGGTGCTCTACGCCCCCACCAACCACAACTACGGCGGCGGTTCCTACGTCAACACGGCCGATCACGTCCTCGACGTCTTCGCCGACAGCGACTACGAACTCCGCTTTCGCCCCCACCCGATGGACCGCATCGAAGAACCCGGCGAGTCCGTGACCGAGCGGTGTCGCCAGCGCATCGCCGACCTCCCGAACGTCACGTTCGACGACGAGGCGACGCCTCGCGAGAGCCTGCTGTGGGCCGACCTCCTCGTCTCGGACTACTCCGGCATCGTGACGGAGTGGCTCCACACCGGTCGGCCGCTGGTCCAGCTGACCGATATCGCCGCCGACAGGGAGGTCCCGGAAGTCGGCCACGCGACCGACCGGCTCACGCTCGAACTCGTCGACGAACTGTACGAAGACGGCTACGCGCCCGACGTCGAGCGCCGACGGGACCAGAAGCTGTCCGAACTGGGCATTCCGATGGACGGACGCGCCGGCGAGCGCGCCGCGGCGGAGGTGGCGACGTGCGCGCAGTGATCCTCGCCGCCGGCGAGGGGAGCCGGATGGGCGTTCACACCGAGGACCGGCCGAAGGCGTTCATGGATCTCGGCGGGCGAACGCTGTACGCCCGCCAGCGGGCCGTCCTCGACGAGTACGTCGACGACGTCACCGTTGTCCTCGGCTACGCCGCCGACAACGTCCGCGACGAGGTCGGCGCGGCAGACGTCGTCGTCGTCGAGGACTGGGACGAGTACGACAACGCCGAGTCGCTCCGTCGGGCGCTCCAGGTCGTCGACGACGACGTGCTCGTGCTCAACGGCGACGTCATCGTCACCGAGCAGGCCCTCGAAGCACTGCTCGGCGCGTTCGCTAGGGCCCCAAACGGACGGAGCGTCGTCGGGTGTATCCGGGGGGACCAGGAGGAGTCGACGGCGATCCGATGTGACGAGGCGGGCGTCGTCACGGACTACGGGATGATCCGGGGCTACCAGCACGCGGGTGTGGGCGTCGTCGACCGGTCGACCGTCGGCCCGGCGGCGACGTACCTCGCTGACCACCGCAAGGAGTGGTACCCAGTCGTCTACCCGGCGTTCGCCACCGAGGCCGTCGACATTCCGCGGGCCCACCACGTCGAGATAAACCGACCCCAGGACAAGGTGCGCGCGATGCGGAAACTGCCGATGGTCGCGACCAGCGAGGCAGACGTCGAAATCTGAGACGCGCGCGCGGTCACGTCGCCTTTCACCGACGATAGGGACGGGTTAGCGGCGGCCGAAAATTGCCCGATAGCGAGGCGACAGCGTTAATTGGATCCTTCCCTTCGCCTCCGGCAATGCAGGTGATCGGCCACCGAGGCTGCGCCGACGTGTATCCCGAGAACACCGTGCGTGCGGTGACGCGCGCGGCGAACTTCCTCGACGCCGTCGAGGTCGACGTCCGTCGCTGTGGCTCCGGCGAACTGGTCGTCTTCCACGACGAGACCGTGGACCGCCTGACCGACGCGAGCGGTCGCCTCGCCGACGTGGCGTGGGCGGAGCTACAGGAGCTCGACGTCCTGGGGTCGGGCGAGCCGATCCCGCGCCTGGAGACGGTGCTCGCGGCAGTCCCCGACGGCGTAGAGTTGCAGGTCGAACTGAAGGAGACCGGTCTCGCCGCCGACGTTCGCGAGGCCGTCCGTGCGGCCGACTGCGAGGTGAGCGTTTCCTCGTTCGACGAGGCCGCGATCCGGAAGATCGTCGACCTCGGCTGGGACGTCTCGACCGGGCTTCTCTTCGAGTCGGACCCTGTGGAGAAGCTCCAGACTGCCGTCGAACTGGGCTGTGACGCCGTCCACCCCTACTACGACGTGTGCCTGGAGACGGACGTCGTCGAGGCGGCCCACGAGGCCGGCCTGGCCGTCGTCGCCTGGAAGGCCGCGCGCCGCCGGACCGAAATCCACGTCCTCCGGTCGCTCGGCGTCGACGGCGTCACCGCCGACCGCTGGGAGATCGCTAGCGGGCTCGCGTAGGCCCTCGAAACCGGCGTCTATTCCGTTTCTGTTTCGGTCGTCGACTCAGTGCCAGCCCCGGTCTCCGTCGCTGTCCCGGTTTCAGTCTGTTCGACGGGCGCGTTCGCCAGCGAGTCGAGCGCGCCGCTGATCGTGTCGAGGACCTCGTCGCTGGCCGTGAGCCCGTGGCGGCGAGCGAGATACGCCGGGTCGTTGTACACGACGGTCGTCCCCGCCTCGTCCTCGAAGACGAGGAGTTTCTGGGGGAGGTCGATGGCGACGGTTCGCTGTTCGGTCATCAGCTGGGTCCCGAGCGCGGGGTTGCCGAACAGCAGGAGCGTCGTCGGCGGGAGCGAGCGGTCAATGGTCGCGGCGTTCTCCGCGTGGTCGACGGTCGTCATCAGGGTCAGGTTCTCGTTGGCCTCGATCGCGCCCGAGACGGCCGCGACGACGTCCGCGACGGACTCCTCGCGCTCGACGGTCACCAGCCCGTCCATCGCCATCTGGGTCGGCGTCGCAGTCGTTTCATCGGCATCGGTCGCTTCGCCGTCGGGCGTCGACTCGTCGGTCGCCGCCGCGTCTGTCCTTGCTGTCGGGGTCCCGGTCCCCTCTTGGTCGCCGACGGCACCGGTACAGCCGGCCAGCGCGGTCGTTCCGAACAGTGCGCCGACGAGGGCGAGCGCGTCGCGTCTCGTGTGTGATCGTTCCGATTGCATAGCCAGTACATGATGACTCGGTGACGAGTCAAATCGGTGTGTCCCGGCTCGGCGCGGCGTCGTCGCCAGCTACGTATCAGTCTGCTAGACGACGGGGCCGTCACCGGGGTAGGCGCGGTTCGCGTACGACGCTAGCTGCTTCTGCGTCGGCGCGCAACGGGCGACACCGTCACGTAAAAACCGGAGAACGAATCGGTCGGGGAACGAAGCCCCGGTTACCGCTGCATGACGCGCTCGAGGGACTGGACGACACCGCCGCTGCTCCCGCCAGTCGCCTGATCGACCATCTCGCTCATGCGCGTCTGTTCGAAGTAGCTCGCGAACGCCAGGAACGTCGGTGGCCACAGCCCGACGAACAGGCCGGTGAGTTTGTCGCCCTTGACGAAGTAGAAGTACCAGGACAGCGCGACCGACGCCGCCGACGCCACGATGGCGGGGTCCATTCCGGTCTTTTCTGCCGCACGCATCGCCTGTTGCTGTTGACCTCTGTTTGCCATGCTCGTGGGCATTGGGGCCAGGCGTCCTTTGTTAGCATCCGAGTAGCGCGGACAACCCGACGTTAGCACTGGATCGGCGGTCGTTCCCGGCCGGGACTGGAAATCGCGCTATCGGTGATACACGGCCGTGCAGTCGTCTCCAGCGGGTGAAACCCGGCGTTTCCTCGGCCGGGGTGAGCGAACGGTCGGCCTAGAACGGTCTCGACGGGCTCGTCGCGTCCGAAAGCCACGGCCGCCGGCCGTCACTCGTGGGCGTCCCGGAGGTAGGACGAGAGTGCCTCGACCCGGCCGGCGTCGTACGTCCAGAAGCCGTAGTAGGAATCGACCTCGCGCTCCTCGGCGAGGAGGGCACAGGCGTTCAGCGGGTCACCGGCGGCGTCGTACGAGAGAAACCAGTAGTCCCCGATTTCCGTCCCGTCGCTCCGGAACAGATCGATTCCGTCGGGCACGGGGACCGCCTCGTCGCGGGCCTCGACGAACGCGTGGATCGACAGGTCGGTCTGCTCGGCGAGGCGCCGGTAGACGTCCACCTGCGCCGCCAGTGCCTCGGGTGACTGGAACCCGACCCGGAGGGTGCCGGCGCCGATTCGCCAGGCCCGGTTCTCTATCTCGCGCGTGGCACCGAGCAACTGCCGGCGGCCGAAGGAGGCGAACAGTGTGTTATCGAGAATCTCGTACATCGAGCGCCAGGGTTCCGAGACGTCCGTCAGGTACGTCGGCCGGAACAGCGGCGGGTCCAGGAGTTCGGCGAATTTCGAGAGACCGAAGGCACCGACGAAGCCGTCCTCGTCCCGGAGAACGACGAAGCCGTCCGGCCCGCCCGGCGCGAGCGACTCGCGTTCGACGGTGACGTTGCGCGACTCGAAGTGGGCCGCGACGTCGGGCGCGCCGTCGCTCGCGTACACGACCAGCGTCTTGCGTTGCTTTGCCACGTCCGTGACGAAGTCCGCGAGCGTCATCTCCCTGATCGCGTCGGACTCGAACCGGGATTCGGGGATGGACGAGTCATGAGGTGATCGGGTCGCCGGTCCAGTGTTCCGCCAGGTAGGCGGCCTCGACGATCTCGCGCTCCTCGGCCGACAGCGGCGACCGGTCGACGACGGACTGCGTCGCGTCGAAGTCGACGAGCCCCGCGCTCGCCAGTTGCGGGAGGTGGTTGTGGTACAGCGCGATACGCAGCGACGACCGGTCGGCATTCGTGGTGACCCGAGACTCCGTGGTCGCCAGCCAGCCGGCGAGGACGTCGGCGAGTTCGGACAGCGTGACGCGTTCGTGGTCGAGGAGGTGATAGAGCGTGTAGCGCTGCTCACGCGTCCCCAGCGCGCGGAGGATGTCTTCGTCGACGTCCGCAGCCAGGACACGACTGAGAACGTCCGGCGGGTCGTCGTTCATTAAATTGTATATAGTCGCTCGCCCCATTTGTGTCTTCTGCTAACATCACACACGATCTTGTTTCACAGTGTGTACGTATTCGCCGTCGAAGGGGAGCGTGAGAGCGCGATGTACGGAACGCATTTACGTCCTTGCCACCTCGAATCGATATGAACTACGACTCAGCGCTCGACCGTGCGTTCGACGAACTCCCGGACCAGCCCCGGGAGGCCGGTGAACGCCTCTCCGTCCCCGATCCCGTCGGCCAGACAGACGGTGCCTTCACGCGCCTGACGAACCTCGACGACATCGCCGACGCGCTCGCCCGCGACTCCAAGCACGTCCACCGGACCATCCAGCGCGAACTCGGGACCAACGGCCAATTCGACGGGAGCCAGGCCCGCTACAACGGTTCCTTCGACACCGACGACTTCTCGGCCGCCATCGACGCCTACGTCGCCGAGTACGTCACCTGCTCGGAGTGTGGCCTCCCGGACACGAAACTCACCAAGGAAGACGGCGTCGACATGCTCCGCTGTGAGGCCTGCGGTGCCTTCCGCCCCGTCGCAAAGCGTAGTACCTCCTCGAGCCAGCAAAACACCGCGACGCTCGAAGAGGGCAAGACCTACGAAGTGAAGATTACCGGCACCGGCCGCGAGGGCGACGGCGTCGCCGAGAAGGGCAAGTACACCATCTTCGTCCCCGGCGCCAGCGAGGGCCAGGTCGTCACCGCCTACATCGAGAACATCTCGGGCACGCTCGCCTTCGCAAAGCTCGCCTGATCCGAGAGCGCCGCTTCGTCCGATTCTCCCGCTTCGAGCCCGTTGACGGCGAGCCACAGCAACAGCAGTCCCTCGAGTCGCATCGCCGGCACGACCCACTGGCGGACCGTGAACGCCTCGGGGCCCTCGAAGGCCAGCCGCGTGTACATCGTGACGACTTTTTCGGGCGCGATAAGCTGAACCAGTCCGACGACTGCGATGAGGAATCGGAGCATGGCGTGGTGTTGGCGCCCCGCGGAGAAAAGGGCGAGGGGCCCCAGTTCGGATCCCGACACCCGCAATCCTTAGGTGGGATCCGCGCCATCAACCGATAGATGCCAGCCAAGACGGGCGATCACATGGATCGGGCGTTCTGCCGGCTGTACGAACAACTGCGGGCCAGGGCCGAGGCGGAGGGACTCGACCTGGACGACGCGGACGAGGGCGAACCCAGGCGGTCGCGGTCCCTGTTCGAGGACTGAGGCCCAGACCGGAACGGGCGACGCGGACCACAACGGACTTCTTTCGAGCCACACACTGGACAGCCGTGCGATTCGGCGTCGACGAGGCCGGCAAGGGACCCGTCCTGGGTTCGATGTTCGCCGCGGCGATTCACTGTGAGCCCGCGGCCCTGCCAGACGACGTCGGCGACTCGAAGGGGATTGCCCCGACCAGACGGGAGGAACTGGCCGCTGAGATCCGCGATATTGCCACTGTCGGCGTCGCGGAGATTCCGGTCGAACGCATCGACGACCCCGAGACGGACATGAACACGTTGACCGTCGCCGCCCACGCGGAGGCGCTGGCGGAGGTCGCCGCCGACGGTCACTCCGGCATGGTCGACGCCGGCGATGCCAACGCCACGCGTTTCGGCGAGCGGGTAGCGAGCAGGGTGGCGGCAAACGTGCGCATCACCGCCGAACACCAGGCGGACGAGTCCGACCCGATCGTGGGTGCTGCGAGCATCGTCGCCAAGGTCGAACGCGACGCCCACGTCGAGCGACTGGCTGCGGAACACGGCGACGTCGGGAGTGGGTATCCCAGCGACCCGACGACGCGGACCTTCCTGCGCGAGTACGTGGACGAGTACGGTGAGTTGCCGTCGTGTGCGCGAACGTCCTGGTCGACCTGTGACGACGTGCTGGCAGCGGCGGAGCAGTCTGGACTTGACGACTTTTGAGGATGTCTCGTCGACCGCATCGTTCCGTCAGTTGATGCCCAACTATTTCGGCAGACAGCGGAACGCTCACGCCGTTCCGTGAAACGTTTTGATTTGGTTTTCTCTGATAGAGAACCGTACACTGTGTGTTTCCGCATAACCGGACTTCCACCTGAACTCAGTTTCGAGACCACCGTCTGTCCTGATTTGTATCTCACAAACTGCCTCTTCCGGGATCGGATCGTCGTAAACGTGTCTCTCGTCCGCCGAGATCGAGGTTGAATCTGAGAAAAATGCCGATTTTGACCCATCTTCAATGATGTCAATTTCTACTGTTCTGGTTGAAGATGTATTATTAAATATGTATATATCTGACTCGTGATTGTTTCCAATACAACCACTTAAGCCAAGAAACAGTACTGCCGTCGCTTTGAGAGATCTACGACGGGACAGGTGGGACATCTTAGCAAGCAATCGTTGCCATTCGCATATATGTTTTCTTTGGTCGACCAGCAGACGGGATTATTGATCGACAAGCCAGCCCAACACCGACGAACCAATCGAACCGAAAAGCGAGAGGAAACCGACGAGTCCCTTACCGCTCGTCTTCGCTGAGGACGAGGTGGCGGAGGATGTCACCGTAAGCCGGTCGGGTCACCAGGACACCGATGAGGACGCCGACGATGGTGACGATGGCGAAGCCGGTCAGGTCGCCGAGCGAGAGCACCATCAGCGGGCTCATCGCGATGATGGTGGTCGCGGCGGCGGCGCCGATGACCCAGAACGCCTTCCGGAAGCGGTTCTGGAAGACCCGTCCCGTCGCCACCCCCTTCTCCTGGAGGATCTCGTCGGCGATGATTATCAGGTCGTCCACCCCCGTGCCGATGACGGCGATGAAGCCGGCGATGTGGGAGAGATCGATGGGGAACTGGACCAGGGAGACGAACCCGAGCAGGATCACTACCTCCGAGAGCGCGGTGACGACCATCGGCGCGGCGACGCGGGGGTCGCGGTAGCGGGTGTACACCGCGCCGCTGACTGCGATGACGGCGATGAGGCCGGTGAGGACCGAGTTCGTCTTGTACTCGTCACCGAGCGAGGGTTGGAGTGAGGTGGTCTGGGCCTCAGCGAAGTCCAGCGGCGCCGGCAGGGGCGCGCCGACCTTCAGGCTGAGTTCGAGGTTCCGGGCGCGGTCACGGTCCGGCGCCGTCATCGACATCGACGGGTCGTTGACGAACGTGCCGTCGCGGAACGACGACGCCAGGTTGGGCTGGACGCCGGCGGCGAAGACGGGTTCGCCGTTGAGCGTCGTCAGCAGACAGCGGTCGCCCGCCGAGAGCTGTTCTTCGGGCGGCGTCGAACTGGCCGATTCGACGCCACAGCGGGTTCCCTGGGTGTAGCCGTGGGTCTGCATCGCCTGGGTGAACGGCCCTGCGGCGGCATCGGAGAGCGTCACGCTGACGCTGTATCGGCCGGCCTGGTCCTGGCGGACGTTGCCGATGTCGTCGAAGTCCTCCTGGGTGAGGACCTCCTCGCGGACGACCGAGCCGTCGTTGTCCTGGTAGAGTACGTACTGGCGCACGATCCCCCGTTCGTCGAGGATCTCACGCAGTTCGCCGATGTCGCGGCCCGTCGCCTCGATGACGATGTAGTTCTCACCCGTGGGCGTGCGGGCCTCGCGGACGTCGGCGCCGGTCAGCGCGGAGACCCGAAGCTTCTCGTCGATGACGCTGACCATCTCGTCGCGGGTCGACTGCGTGACGCCGTTCCGAACGTCGGATTCGGAGACGTCGTATCCCTCCTCCTGGAGCGCGGTCAGTAGCTCGGCCTGGGTCACGTTGCGGGAGAACACTTCGACGGTACCGCTGTCGGGTTCGTTCTGCTCGTTGGGGGTCACCTCGACGTCCAGGCGGTCGATTCCGAAGCGCTGGGCGAGCGTCACTTCGAGCTGGTCGGACTCGTTGAAGCTCGTGAGGTTCACGTTCTCCGTCGTGTTCCCGACGATGGGCGCCCGGATGCGGGAGCCTCCGTCGAGCTGGATGCCGTACTGGAGGTTCGTCCACCCGCGGTCGGTCGTGGAGACGTTGGCATCGGTCGGCGCCTCCGTCTCGTTGGCGCCGCCGCCGGCCGTCGCGCCCGGAACGAACAGCACGACTGCGCTCGCGGCCAGGAGGAGGACCAGCAGGATGATTCGCCAGTTGTCGCGGATGGCGCTCATCGCGCCACCCCCTCGTACTTGTACCAGCGAAGGAGTGAGAGGTTCAACAGGTAGGTGTTCATGAGGTCAGCAGTGAGGCCGATGACGAGGACGACGCCGATGTCCGCCATCAGGTCGATGTTGAATATGGTCGCCACGACGGCCATCACCGCCATCGCGGCGATAGAGGTGAGCGTCATCGTGATACCGGTCTCCATCGCGCGGTAGACGCTCTCGTAGAACCCACCCGAGCGCCGGAGGACGTGGTTGTTGAGCAGGATGTCCGAGTCCACGCTGTAACCGATGAGCATCAGGAGGGCGGCGACGGTCCCCAGCGAGAGCTTGATCCCCACGAGGTTCATCACCGCAAGCGGGATGATGATGTCGGAGAACGCCGACACCACGACGGCGAGGCTGGGGACGAACGTGCGGAAGAGCCCGAACACGAGCAGGCTCATCCCGGCGAAGGCGACGACCAGTCCGATCACCGCCGTCTGCTGGGCCCCGGCCCCGAAGGACGGCGCCGTCGACGCGCTCGAGAGGATGTTCATGTCGGCCGCCTGGGCCTGCTGGCGGATCGACTGGACGTCGGAGGACTGGAGGCGCACGACGTAGGTGTTGTCCGAGCCGACCACACCCTGGACCGAGATGACGGTCTCGTCGAACGTTTCTTCGACCGCTTGCTGAGACATACCTGATTCGACGCGTAACTCGGTTCCCCCGGTGAAGTCGATGCCGGGCGTCACTGGTGCGCCGGTCACCGCCCACCAGCCGACGAGAATCAGTATCGCGAGGGCGAGCACCGCCAGCGGCACGGCCGCCAGCTGGCGGTTCGAATACTCCGGATAATCGACCTCGCGCACGTCGAACTCCATCATGGGGTTTGGTGCGAAAGGGCTCCGAATAAGCCTTCTTATCTCTGGGTCGAGCGGCACGAGAGTCGCGGGACGGGCGGGCGGGACGTACCGGTGGGGCGGACGAAACATACCGGTGGGGCGGGCGGGACGTACCGGACGCACGGCCGGACCGTGCCCCACGACTGCGGACCCAAACTGCTTTGATCGTGGTCCCCGGACAGTCGACGAACGATGCACGAATCGAGACGGCGATTCCTCCGGGCGGCCGGGGCCGCGGTGGCCGGCGGCCTGGCCGGCTGTACGGGACCGCTCCGGACGCTCGGCGGCGGTCCGACGAGCCCGGCCGATGGAACGGCCGACGCGCAGTTCCGGGGCGAGCCCACCCGACGCGGCGTCGCTCCCGAGACGACTGTCCCGGAATCGGTCCGGGTCGACTGGCAGATTCCCGACGTCAACACGGGAGACCACACCGCCGCGAAGGCCAGCCCGGTGCTGGCCCCGAACGGCGACGTCGTCGTCCCGGGAGACACCGGTGACGTGCTGGCCGTCACGCCGGACGGGGAGGTCCGCTGGCGGACGGACGCAACCGACACGTCCCGGGGCTTCCACGGCACCCCCACGATCGCCAATGACACCGTCTACGTCGGCGCCTACGACGGCAATCTGTACGCCTTCGACCTGGAATCCGGCGAGCAGTACTGGCGCGTCCAGCTCGGCGACGCCATCGGGTCGAGCCCGGGATACCTCGACGGAATCGTCTACATCGCGGTCGAGTACTACGACCCCAGCGGCGGGATGTTCGGCGTCGACGCCGTCACCGGCGACGTCGTCTGGGAGGACCAGCGCCCGACGGACCACCCCCACTCGACGGCGGCCATCGACGCCGACCACGGCCGGGTCGTCGTCGGCTCGAACGACGGCGACCTCTATGCCTGGTCCTACCCCGATCACGAGTTCCAGTGGACGTTCTCGACGGACAGGGCCATCAAGGGCCCCGTCGCCACCTTCGACGGCAGCGCCTTCTTCGGCTCCTGGGACGGGAACGTCTACCGCGTCGCCCTCGACGACGGCACGGAGGAGTGGTCGTTCGAGACGGACAGCCTGGTGATGTCCGGCCCCTCCGTCGAGCCGTCAACCGGGACGGTGTACGTCGGGAGCCACGACTCGAACCTCTACGCGCTCGACGCCCCCACCGGCGAGTCGAAGTGGACCGTCGACACCGGCGGGCGAGTGCTCGGCTGTCCCGTCGTCACGAGCGACCACGTCCTCGCCGGATCCTACGACCGTCACCTCTACGCCGTCGAGAAGGAGAGCGGCGAGGAGCGCTGGCGCGTCGAGACGGGCGGCTGGGTCACCAGCACGCCGCTGGTCACCGACGACGCCGTCTACGTTACCTCGCGTGCGTCCGAGGAGTACCTCGGCGAAGGTGACGTAGACGGCGACGACGGCGACAGCGGCGACGGGCCGACGGGGGCGCTCTACCGCATCGTCGCCGACGAGTAGCGAGGGATTTCTCCTATCGCGCGACGGACCTACCAGTGCGAGGCCCTAACACGGATCGATGACACGAGCCACCCGCGTCGTGCTCTCCTACCCGTCCGACCTGAGCGACTGGGGCCGCGACGGCGTCGAGGGGCGCCCCTTCCGGGCCTATCTCGGGAAGGCCCACGACACCGCGTGCGAGGGCGACGGCTGGGCGGAGTTCGTCAGCGTCGGCTGCTGTGGGGACACGCTCGACGTTCCCCTTCGCGTCGAGTCCGTCGAAGGCGGCGACGCTGTGGACGAGGACACCGAATTCACGTTCACCGAACGCGACGGCGAGGAAGTCAACGGCGGCTGGCGCGTGCAAAGCGCCGGCGGGCCGACGCAGTAGCTTCCTTGCCGCGGCCGGCGTTCACTCCGACCGCTCACTCCGAAGCACGCCGCTGGGTGATCGCCATCGGGAGAATCAGGCCGACGCCGATGAGGACCCCCCACTGGACGAGTTCGTTGTCTGTGACGGCCGATGCCCCAATCCACAGCAGCACCGCCAGCACAACGAACGCGGCCGTGGTTTTGGTGTCTCGGGAAACCATCTCAGTCGGGCAGGTAGCGGACGCTGACCACGCCGTCCGCGGCGCGTACCTCGACCCGTTCGACGCCGAGGCGGGCCGCCCGGGCGACCGTCTCCTGGTCCTCGACGACGTCCGCCGCGGCCTGGTCGGTGCGTTCCTCGGGCACCGTCAGCACGTGAATCTCGCCATCGCCGGCCCGCTCTCGTATCTCGATGTCCCCCTCCGACTGTTCGGCGGCCATCTCCCGTTCCATCGTCGTCGGCGACATCTCGCTCCGTTCGACTGGGATGGTCCGCCGGGAGTCGATCTCGGTTAGCTGGTAGGCGACTTCGAGGGGTGGCTCGGCCTCGACCGTCCCTTCGATGACCTCCCCGACTTCGACGCCCGGGTTGTCCGCGAGCGTGATCACCTGCTGGTCGTGGACGTCGCGCAGCGTGGCGGCCTCGTCCTCTGCGGTCGTCACGAGAAACGTCCCTTCCTTCATGGGCGTGAATTCACGAGCGGCGGCCTTCCCTGTTTCGCCCCTCTGATCTGTCTCTGCTAACGCGACCGTATTGGTCGACGACACCAGCAAGAACAACTCGAAAGCCCCGGCCGGTTCGACTCGGGAGACTAGCTGCGCTCCTCGCTAGCGCTGTCGTTCGAAAGGCGCTCCGCGCCTTTCGTGATGACGAGAGAGCTTTGCTCTCTCGAACCACGGTGCTTGCGTCGTCTGCCTTCGTCGAACCGGCCGCCCCTTTCAGTCCCACCCGAGTTGGTTCTTGAACAGCCGTTGAGGGGGGTTGGCTGTCATCGCGAAACGGTCACGCGCCCGTCGTCGAAGGAGAGCTCGAATCCGCGGGCTTCGAGCCAGTCGGCAGCCTCGCCCTCGCCGTGGAGCAGGACCTCGGCCAGGTCCGTGGGGTCGTCCACGTCCGTCGCCAGGCGGAACGAGTCCACCTCGACGACGTCGTCTGTGAGTTCGCGGGCGATCCGTCGGTGGTCGCGGATCGATGCGTCGTGGTAGTCAACCCGAAAGCCGGGGTGCCGGGCGACGAAGGCGTTGGTGCCACCGCCGCGGCCCGGCGCGAGGACGATGTCCGCGTCGGGGCCGAACAGCCCTTCGAGGGCAGACGGCGTCGCGAGCGCGAGGTCGGCCATGACGACGGCGACCGCTTCGTCGGTGGTGTCGAGCACGTCGTTGACGGCCGGGTCGAGCGCGCGGTCGTCGACAGTGACCGGCGCGTCGACGTCGATCTCGTCGGTCGCGAGCACCTCGGGTTCCCGGCCGACGGCGCGCAGTCCCGCGAGCACGTCTTCAAGCATGGCTCGTGCGAATTCGCGGCGCTCGTCGTGTGAAAGAACGGACGAAAGTCGCGTTTTCGGCTCCGAGACGGCGAACGGGACGACGGTCCGCATCTACAATCTGCTGACCGTCTCCTGCTGGGACTTCCAGTAGTAGACCCCGCCGCCGATGAGGGCCAGCACCAGAACGACACCGCCGCCCATCAGCAGCATGCTGGTGGTCTGCTGGGACTGCTGTGCGTTCTCGGCTTTCTCCTGGGCGTTGTTCGCCAGGTCGACCGCGTTGTCGAAGTTCTCGGCCTCGTAAGCCGACACCGCGCTGTCGCGGAGGGTCTCGGCCTCGTCGTGACCGCCGATTTCGTCGATGGCCGCCTCGGCGTCCTCGATGGCGTTCCGGGCCTCACGGCTCTCCTCCGTGTAGTGGTGGGCCGAGTCGTTGGCCAGTTCCTCGGTGTTCCCGCCCGTAGTCTGGTCGAGCGAGGTGACGCGGTAGGTCTCCTCGGGGCTGTACGTGTAGTTCTCGATGCCCGGCGTCGTGCCGTCGAGGTTGACGACGACCTCGTCGCCGTTGTCGTCGACGTCGAGCGAGTGGTTGAACGATTGCTCAGTATAGGTCTCCTGGGAGACCTGTGTGCCCGCACGCAGGACGGTCACCGTCCAACGCACGTCTTGGAGTTCGGTCTCACCCTGGAGCGTCCACTCGTTCGGGGCGTCGGTGAACGGGTCGTCGATGGTGTAGGTCACCTGAACCTCCTCGCCGACCTGGGACGACTCGGGAACGCCCTCGCTAGAGAGACTGAGCGCACTCGCTGGTCCGACGGCAGCGACCAGAACCGCCACGAACAGGAGTGCGATCGTCGCCCTAGAACAGGGGATCGAGCTCATCCTCGTCATCTTCGACCAGCTGTTCGAGGTTGTCCTCGCTCTGCTGGCGGATGTCGTCGATGTTGTCCTGGGCCTCGATGGCGATCTGCTGGAGCTCCTTGATCCGCGGGACGTTGTGGATGCCCGACAGCAGCACCGCCGCCGCGACGCGAGGCTCGTTGGTCGGGTAGTCCCCGCCCCGGACCTCCATCGACCCGGTCTGCTCCTCGAGCCACTTCCGCCCGCGCTCTATGCCTTTCCGGTTGAGGTGCTGTGACGGTCCGGCCATCACCAGCAGGGCGCGCTCTGCGCCCTCGATCTCGCAGGGCAGCGTCAGCCGACCGAGTGCTGCCTTGCGGACCAGCGACGTGATGCGGTTGGTCGTGTTGGCCGTGTCCATGTCGCTGCCGCCCTCGTCGCCCTTGAACCGGGAGAGGAGGCCGCCACTGGACCCCGAGAGTTCGACGTCCTCGGAGGCGTAGCCCACGGTAGAGACGCCGCCGCCGGCCAGCGTGTTGATGATCTCCGAGGAGTCGACGACGGATTCGGCGACGTTGTCGCCGGCACCGACCTCGCCCGCGCCGAACAGCACGCCGAAGCGCCGGACGATCTCCTCGTTGATGTGGTCGTACCCGCCCTGGACGGATTCACCAGTCTTCCGCCAGGAGTCGTTGTCGAACACGAGGAGGTTGTCCACCTCGCGGACGAACGTCTGGAACGAGCGCGCGGCGTTGAGGGTGTAGATGCCACCCTCGTCGCCCCCCGGCAGGACGCCGAGCCCGTACACGGGTTCGGTGTAGATGCGCTTGAGATGTTTCGAGATCACCGGGGAACCGCCCGACCCCGTCCCGCCGCCGAGTCCGGAGACGACGAGGAACGCGTCTATCTCGTGGACCGGGATGTTGTCGATAGCCCCCTGGATCTCGTCTATGTCCTCCTCGGCGATCTCCGCACCGAGTTCGTTGTCGGCACCGACGCCGTGACCCTTGACCCTGGCCTGTCCGATAAGGACCCTGTGCTCCTCTGGTATCTGTTCGAGTCCGAGCAAGTCAGCTTTCGCCGTGTTCACTGCGACGGCCGAGCGAACGATACCGGAGTTCGTTCGCTGGTCGTATTCGAGGAACTTGTCGACGATTTTGCCACCGGCCTGCCCGAAGCCGATCATCGCGAGTTTCATTGGTTCGAGACTCCGCTTAAAGAGGGCAAGTGCGAAAGCGGGTATAAGCCTTTTGCCAGAATATCGAATACGATAGGGGTTATCCTGTGTGATACTCTACAGCTTCGGGGGCTACAGCCGGTAATTAGCCGAGGATCACTCGCTAACGCCCAGGTACGTAGCCAGCGTGGTGAGGTCCGCTACGTCGACACCGAACGCGTCGACGTCGTTGTCCGCGACGCTGTTGTCGAACTGCAGCGAGCGGTACTGGTCGGCGCCCATCGGAAATCCCGGGATTGCCCCGGCGACGGACAGGCCGAGGCCGGCGAGCACCATCGGCACGGGGAGAATGGTCAGCGATTTTCCGCGCGCGCGATAGGCCAGTTTCGCCACCTCGGCGAGGGTCACCACCTCAGGCCCGCCGATCTCGTAGGTCTCGCCGACGTGCGCCTCGTCCTCTAGGGCTGCCGCCACCATCGGAACGAACTCCTCGACGTGGATTGGCTGGAAGCGCGTCCGACCGCCGCCCGGCAGCCCCGTGACGTACGGCGTCGTCAGTTTCGTCGTGAAGGAGACGAACTCCCCGCCCTCGCCGAAGACGATCGACGGGCGGAAGATGACCCAGTCCAGACCACTCGCGCGCACGACGTCCTCGGCCTTCCCCTTCGCCCGAATGTAGTGGGTGGTCCCCTCCGGGTCGGCACCGAGGGCGCTCTGCTGGACGAAACGGTCGACGCCGTGTTCCTCCGCGGCCCGGACGCAGTTGCGCGTCCCGCCGAGGTGGACCGTCTCGTGCATCTCGTTGCCGCCGCTGGGCTGGAACAGCGGGGATAGTGCGACGAGGTTCACCACCGCGTCGCGGCCCTCGAAGGCGGGTTCGATGGAGTCGTAGTCGGTGACGTCACCGGCCGCCGTCGAGACGGCGTCGGGGAGCGCGCCCTGGTCGGGCGAGCGCGACAGCGACGTCACCTCGTGGCCGCACTCCACGAGTTCGGTACACAGGTACTGTCCGATGAAGCCATCGCCGCCGACCACGAGCACGTTCATGCTCGAAATTGGACCGGGAGCGACCGTAAAACTTGGCGCTCGCCAGGGAGACGCACCGACGGCGGCCATCGGCGAATCGTTCACGGTTCTACACCAGCCAGGGCTTACTGGCCGGTTTGGTCGGGATACCGGCCGCGCTCAGCGTCCGAGAACGGGGGTAATTGCTGAATCAGACCGCCGTCGGTCAGTTTCTCGAATATCGGCCCCGATCGCACCGACGACCCGGGGGGACGTTAATCCGAGATTTGATCGGGTTTCACTGCGACTAAGCCGTCAATTACAATCCCCATTGTCGACGGTTTCAGAGATAGATGTCCAGTCAATCGCAAGAGACGGCCGAAGACACCCAGTCGTCGGCCGACAGGTACTCGGTCCGCTGGTTCCGCAGTGGCGATGCGGACGGCGTCCGCTCCCTGTTCGAGGACGCGCTGGGTCGGACGCGGTCGCGAGCGTACGTCGACTGGAAGTACGTCGACGACCCCTACCTCTCCCACGTCCCGATCAACGTCGCCGAACGCGACGGCGACCTGGTCGGCGTGCAGGCGTACCTCCCCTGTCGGCTCCGGCGCGCCGACCGGACGGTGCTGGCACTCCAGCCCGCCGATGCGGTCATCCACCCGGACCACCGCCGGAACGGGCTCTACACCCGGATGACGCGCCAGGCCATCGACCGGTACGAGGACGGGGAGCCGTCGTTATTCTTTAACTACCCGACCGAGGGCGCGCTGGGCGCCCAACAGAAGCTCGGGTGGGAATCGCTCGGCGAACTCGACGTCTACTACCGGATCCAGCGACCCTCTGCGTTTCTCGGTGACGCTCTCGACGACGCTCTCGGTAGCGCAGGCGGCCGGACGCTCGGGCGCGTCGTGGACGGACTCGCACGCGGGACGTTCGCGGCCCTCGACAGGGTCGGGACGCCGTCGGAGCGCCTCCAGGTCGAACGGCACGACGAACCGCCCGCGGCGCACCTCGCCTCGCTGTACGAACGCTCGATTCCGGAGCGACTCCACGTCGACCGCGAGGAGCGGTTCTACGAGTGGTGGCTCGCCGACCCGACCCACGACTACCGGACCTACGTCGCCCGGTCGCGCGGAGACCCCGTCGCGGGCCTCGTCACCCGGCTGACCGACAGCGGTGTGTTGCAGCTCCGCGACGCGGTGCCGCTCCCCCCGAACCAACCCGCGGCCCCGCTCGGACGGCTGCTGTCGGCGGCGCTCGCCGACCACCGCGACGCCGACGTCGTCAAGTCCGTCGGCGAGACGCTCCCGGCCGACCTGCTGGGCCGGTTCGGCTTCGTCCGTGACTCCGCGCCGGTGCTGGACGGTCGGACGAAACCGCTCCGCATGGCCGCCCGACCGCTATCGAGTGACGAACCGGCCGACGACGTCGTCACTGACCGCGCGAACTGGTTGCCCACCTTCCTCGAACCGAACAAGGACTGATCCGGATGGCACGAGACAGCAGCCGTCCGTCAGTAATGGTGCTCGACGGCGACAACGACAACGCCATCCAGGTCGCTACCGAGCTCTCCGAGGACCTGAACGCCGAGGTAGTCGGCGTCGGCACCAGCAACTGGAGCCGCCTGCTCCGGTCGCGCTACTGCGACGTCGGCGTGACGACGGTTCCAGCGAGTGAGCCGGGGTACGCCGATCAACTCCTCGACGCAGTCGAGGCGCACGGCCCCGACCTCCTGGTCCCGGTCGGCTACCACTCGGTCGCCGCCGTCGACGGAATCCGAGACGACCTCCCCGACTCGGTGGAATGCTGGCTCCCGCCCTCCGAGTCGCTCGACGTCGCCGTCGACAAGGTCGCGACCGCGGAACTGGCGGCCGAACTCGACGTCGGTACACCCACGTCGTTCACCGACCGCGTCGCGGCGCTCGACGACCACGGTCGACCGGGCGAGGTCGCCGACCTCCCGTTTCCCCTCTTCCTCAAGGCCCGCCACGAGTGCGGGAAGAACGTCACGGCAGAGATCGAACGCCCGGGAGCGTTCTGGGCGACCTACGACGACCTCGTCGCCGAGGCCGGTGTGCAGGAGGTCATCGTCCAGGAGTGCATCCCCGGTGACCGGACCTACGCCTGCGGGCTCCTCTACGACGAGGGCGCGCCACAGCTGCTGTTTGCCCACGAGGAACTCCGGTCGGTGCCGCGCGAAGGTGGCAGCGGCACCCGGGTCCGCCTCTTTCGCGATCCCCGGATCGAGACCGCCGCGATCCGTCTGCTCGACAGCCTCGACTGGCACGGACCCGCGCTGGTCGAGTTCAAGCGCTGCGCGGACGGCAGCTACGCCCTCATGGAGATCAACCCGAAGCTCTGGGCATCTTACGCGCTCGCGAGCCAGTCGGGCTACCGGTTCGTCTCGACGTGTGCGCGCCGCGCACTTGGGATCGAGGGTGGCCGGACCGGCCGTCCGCCCGATGCGACCGCGGAGATGGTGTTCCCCCTCCGCGAACTGTACTACGCCGCCCGGACCGACGACGAGTCGGTCCTCCGCTCGATCGCCTCGATCTGCTGGCCGCCCGCCCGCCTGGACCTGAACCTGCGGGACGTCGGGGCCTGGCTCACCCCGCCGGCCGCCGTCGTCGACACCGTCGAGAACGCCAGCGTCGCGACGTCGGTCCAGAACGCGTCGGTTGGCGGCGACCGTGACGACGGAACCGACGGGCTCACCGCCGGCACCGAGCACGCGAACGGCGACTCGCCGCCTGGAGACGCCGGTCAGGGCGACGCCGACGAGGGAACCGCCGATGCGAGTACTGCCGATGTGAGTAACGCCGACGAGGGAACCGCCGATGCGAGTCTCGCCGATGTGGGTAACGCCGACGACGAGATCTTAGACGAGGCCGACCTCCCGGGCGACTGATTCGCCGGCCGAAATCGTTGCTATCCGTTGTGCCCCGTGGCGTAGCGGGGCGTTTACGTGACGCGCCCGTGACCTCCAGGTATGCTCATCACGCTGGAGGGTCTCGACGGGAGCGGCAAGACGTCGGCCTGGGAGTCGCTCCGGGACGGCGACGCCGTGCCCGACGACGCGGCCTTCACCCGCGAACCGACGGAGACCTGGTACGGCGAGGCCGTCGAACGCTCCATCGGGGACGACGACGCCGACCCGCTGGCCGAACTGTTCCTCTACACCGCCGACCACGCCGCCCACCTCGCCGACACCGTCCGCCCCGCACTCGCCGAGGACCGCGTCGTCGTCTCGGACCGTTACTCCGACTCACGGTACGCCTATCAGGGCGCAACTCTGTCGGACGCCCTCGACGAGCCGCTGGCGTACGTCCAGGACGTTCACGCCCCCTGGACGCGCCCGCCGGACGCCACCGTCTACCTCGACGTCGACCCGGAGACGGCCGCCGAACGCAGCGGCGCCACCAACAAGTTCGAGACGGCCGACTACCTCGCAGACGTGCGCGAGAACTACGAGCGACTGATCGAGGCCGAGCCCGACCGGTTCGTCCGCGTCGACGCCTCCCAGTCGCAGGACGACGTGCTAGACGAAATCCACGAAGCTGTCGCGTCGCTCCTCTCGTAGTTTTTTCGTCGGTCGGTAGGGCAGTACCCAGAGTGCCCAATGTGGAATCGTCGGGCTAACCGATCGGCGACAGCAAGACGTCGAAAGCCCTCGGCGGGCTCTCAGGAGTCGGAATCGGGACCGCCAACAACACGTCGAAAGCCCTCGGCGCGCTCGACTCGTGCGAATCCGATGCGCGCGCTCGTTCCTCGCGTGCTTACGGGTCCGGACTTCGCCGACCGCCCCTCGCCCTTTCAGCCCTCCAGGAACAGCATTACTCGCGCGGCCTTTGGCACGCGCTCGCGATTATAACCTCCAAACCTCCCCGGTCGCGCCTTGCTCACGGCTGGCGCCGTTCGCAGTGAGGTGGCGCGTGGCGCCACCCTCCCGGCGCGACACGCTTCCTGCAGTAACCGTGCGACGGTCGGCCGGGAGCGCGTCCCCGAGCAACGCGCGGGGCGCGCGACCAGGGAGAGGTCAGGGCTGCGGTGCTGTGCCGTTCTGTACACCGAAAATTCTAGGATCGGTCGGGCAACTCGACGTCGTCGGGGGCGGGCATCCAGAAGTAGTCGAAGGTGATGCCGACGGCGAGTGGCACCGCGATAGTGAAGACGATGACCGTCGCGCGACTCCCCAGGTCGGTTCCGAGACCGAACACGCCAGAGAGGACGAACAGCACGACGACCATCGTGATGGGGATGAGAAAGAGGGCGTAGAGGACACTTCCCCAGGCCGTTTCGAGGCGGACGCGGAAGAAGCGGGTCATGAGGGCAGCGAGTGCGCTGTTGACCAGCACGATGACGAGGAGACCAGTGATACCGACGACGCCGACCATGGTGGCGCTAGTGACTCAGCCCTCTTTGCCGTATCGAAGCGCTACCGTCGGGACCACCGATTCCGCCCCGCGGCGGGGAACACGGCACGTCGACTCGACCTGCGGGGGTCACTCCAGACAGATGTAGGTGCGCGTGTCGGCGACGCCGTCCATGTCCCGGATCCGCGTCGCGACCGAGTGCATCACGTCGTACACCTCGTCGCCGACGGCCTCGACGATGATGTCGTACTGGCCGGCGACGATGTGGGCGTCGGTGACTCCCTCGTGGTCGCGGATGGCCGCCAGGAGCCCTTCAGACTTCCCCGCGGCGGTCTTTATCATAATGAAGGCGGTGACCATACGTAGTATGTGACACGATACCACGAAAAGGTTTGCCCGCCGCCCCACGGCGATTCGCCGTTCGGGGTACATTTATCCACCCCCAGGCCATACCGGTTACCATGCGATTCGTTATCGTGGGATCCGGTCGTGTCGGGCTCCGGACGGCCCGCGTCCTCGACGAGAGCGGGCACGACGTCGTCGTCATCGACAGCGACGACGCGAAAGTAACGCGTGCTCGCGAGGAGGGGTACGAGGCCATCGAGGGCGACGGCGCGATGGAGGCGACCCTCGACGAAGCGGACCTGGACAGCGCGGACGCACTCGGTGCGCTCACCGGCGACCTCAACGACAACTTCGTCGCCTGTATGATCGCCAAGGAACACGGCTGTCGCACCGTCATGCGCATCGACGAGGACTACCGCGAGGAGATCTACCGCACCTACGCCGAGGACGTCGACGAGGTAATCTACCCCGAGCGACTGGGCGCCATCGCCGCCAAGAACGCTCTGCTGGGCGGCAGCATCCGCGCCGTCGCCGACGTCGCCCACAACCTCCAGCTCGTCGAACTCACCGTCACCGAGCAGTCACCCGTCCGAGGCTACTCGCTGAGCGAACTCGAACTCCCCGCCCACTCGACGATGATGGCCTTCGGCAAGGACGGCGAACCCGTCCGACTGGCCACCGACGACGACACCCTCGAACTCGGCGACCACCTCATCGTCCTCGCGGACTTCGACACGCTCGGCGACGTCCGCAGCATCGTCGTCGGCGAGACCGGCCGCAAGGCCGCCGTGGGGGGTGCATAGCATGGTCGTCGCCTACGTCATGGTCAAGGCCCACACGGGCGAGGCCGACCGACTGAAACGCGACATCGAGGCCATTGAAGGCGTCGTCGAGGCGTCCATCGTCGCCGGCGACGTCGACCTCATCACCAAAGTCGACGTCGAGACCCCTGGAGCGGTCAAGGACGTCGCCGCCACCCAGATCCAGGGGATCGACGGCATCGAGGACACGCAGACGTACATCGCGATGGACTAGAGACTAAACTTTACGGCGTCGGGTATCCTCGCCGGCCTTCGGCCGGCTGCGGGCACCACTCCTTGTAAACTTTAGTTTCAAACTTCCTTCTCGCTCGGCTTCGCCTCGCGAGAAGTGAAACGGCTCGCTTCGCTCGCCGTATGCTCGACCTTTACCGCAACCACTACAGCGGCGTTCCACCGACCTCGCCGTCGCCGCCGCCGCTGGAGGCGTCGCTGACCAGGTCGGCCACTTTGCCTTCGTAGCTGTAGCCAGGAACGATGCCTTCGACGTAGGTGCCCTCGACGTACTCGACGAACGCCTTGGCCACGTCGGCGGCCCGGTCGGCGCTCCCGAGCGTGAACTCGTAGGTCGTCACGACGTCCTCGCCGTCCCGTTCGACCGAGAACTCGTCGAGTTCCACGTCCGCTCGCGTGGCTTTCGGGGCGTCCTCCAGGCGGAGTTCCAGCGTCTCGAACCAGCCGTCGGCGACGGCGTCGCCGACTTCGTCGGCCGTCGCGGCGTGCAACGTCGGCGCGCGGACGATGACTGTGTAGGCGGTGCGCCACTCCTCCGCATCTTCGGCGGTAACGCGGCCGTCGAACACCGTCGTCGTCAGTCGATACGATCCATCCTCGGCGCGGTCGTAGGCGTCGTGGTGGTCCAGGGCCTGTTCGACTGCGTCCGGGAGTTCGTCGGTCATTGGCGTTCGATAGGCGAGTTGCGCCCAAAAGCCCGTCGTCGGCGCGGCGCTATTGGCCCGTGACCGGCGCGCACACGCGAGTCTCACGGTGTGGCTGAACTACTGAGGGGACGGGGGTTCGAACCCCGGAACTCCTACGAGACGGGTTCTTAAGACCCGCGCCGTTGACCACTTGGCTACCCCCTCACAACCGCTCGTCCAGGGTATAGTCTCCGGCGAAGTGTATTGCTTTTCGGTTGTGGTCTCCGTACTCGCCCGGGTCCCTGAAACTGAAGTTCATCTGCGTCCGCGGCGTCTACTCGAAGGGCGCGAAGAGAGTGACGTCTGCCGGCTCGTAGTAGACGACGTATGCGTCCAGTTCGTCGCTCGTGTAGTACGTCTTCTGTGGCGTGCCGGTGCTGTCGTAGACGGTACAGCCGAACTCCACGACGATGGTCCCGGCCCTGTCGTGATGGTCGTAGGCCGTCTTCACCTGCACGCGCTAGAGATCGCCGTCACGGTCGATCACCAGATCGTACCGGTCAGCACCGAACGCGGGGGTGAACACGGAGATGCCCCGGTCGATCAATCGGCTCGTCACGACCGCCTCGGTTCGTCGGCCGCGCCACTGGTGGGCCCGTCCCTCGTTCATTGGGGCGAGTTCGGTCCGTCATCGTACTTGAACCTGCGTCTGGTCTATTTCTCGACGGGGAACCGGTCCTCAGGGAAGCAGTTCGAGCGGGATCAACTTCGTCCGTCTCGGTACCCGAGCAGACGGGTGCGTGCCAGCCTGGCCCTTCCACCTCAGTCGTCTCCGAACGTCTCGTAGCGGGGGAAGAACTTCTCGGGGTCGTCGTGGCGAACCTGTGCGACCACAGTGCCATCGAGGTACCGGAAGACGGAGTTGACGTAACCGACCTCGTGGGTGTGTCTGATAAGGGCGTGCGCCTTCCGGAGTTCGAACTGGTTGGAGACGAGGACGGCCGTCTCCGACTCGGGGTCCATGAGGACAGTCACGCTGAAGATACGGCCGTCAACGTCGGTACGGTAGACGTCGTAGCTAGCGAATTCACCGGCCTCGACTGCTTCGCCGATGGTCTCGGCGTCGCTATCGGGGACGATGTGGACGAGGCCCCAGTACCCGTTGCCGTGCGACGGTGTCACGGACGCGGTGTGGCCCGCGGCCGTCACGAGAGTTTCCCAGCCGTCGTCCTGAAGGTCTGCCTCCAGCGCCCACATGTCGTCGAGCGTCTGCTGCCAGGCGTTGGCTTGAACCTCGCTGCTCACGGCGAGTTGTTCGGCTTCGTCTACGTTCTCCCCGCCGATATCGGGGGCGTCAGTCATACCTTCGAATGGACGTTTCTCGCGGTAAAAACTGTTGCTTACCCGACCGTCGGAACGCCGACGTCGAGGACCTTTTCCAGGCCGAAGGAGACGGCCCAGGCCACGACGCCCGCGACCATGAACCGGGATCCGTCGGAGAGATGTTCCTCACGGGTCGGCTCGTACCGAGCGAGGGGCGGCAGACGGCTGACGAAGCCGCCCAGGCCGTCGTCGGCCATTGAGTTCGAGATGCCCAGCCGCGGGTTCTCACGACCGGCCGGCGGCGGCCGCAGCTTCACTGATCCAACGCCGATGAGAAGGAGACCGACCAGGAAGAGTAGCCACTTGAGTCCCACCAGCGACCCCGTCACGAGTAGGCTCGTCGGCGCCAGCAGGACCAGGACCAGCGCGTTCAGGACGACAGCGTACTGGAGCCCGTCGACCGTCTTGATCCACAACCATCGGGACCGCGTCATCGGATGGTTCGGTCATCGAAGCGCTGGCGTAGTGTCTCGGCCACGCCGTCGTACTCCGGCTCGTGCCGGTGACAGGCGGAGACGCGCCCGCCCGTGTCGACCTCGTGGAAGTCGGGTGCAGTGGCGTCGCACTCACTCCCGAAGGCGTCGAGTAACCGCTCCAGCGCGGCCTGTTCGTCGTTCTCGCGCAGGTGCTCTGTCACGTCGACGATGGGGTCGCGCATATCTCGGGGGAGCGAGTCCAGGACGTCGGTGAAGGCTCGCT
>Ga0075106_1000258_pt1 | contig 29287 bp, 26 predicted proteins | sample AntDeeMetag02WF4_FD_69796 | JGI IMG/M metagenome (GOLD analysis project Ga0075106, IMG submission 69796) | Saline lake microbial communities from Deep Lake, Antarctica - Antarctic Deep Lake Metagenome 02WF4 | ecosystem: Environmental > Aquatic > Non-marine Saline and Alkaline > Saline | place... | reverse complement strand
ATGTGGGGCCTCGTGGTCGAAGGGTCGTAACAGGGACTGGATGATGGGACTCACGGAATTCTCGAACAATCGGCGGGCACGTTCATCGGCCATGCGCCTTGCGTCAGACCGGGCTGGCGAGGCGTCTATGGCGGTAGCGGATGCCGAATGCCCGGATCGTCCGGTCCGGGTGCTCGTGCTGGTGGCTGCCCGGACGATCGATGCGGGCCCGGTCAAGGGGTGCCTTCAGTTCATCCGGTATCTGAGCCGCCCCGATCTGGTATTCCATCTGGTCAACTTCCGCACCGGCGAAATGGATCCGAAGGTCGATGCATTCATCAGGGCGGCTGCCGATACCGGCGTGAATCTGGAGTTTGTCACCCAGAACGGACGTGGATATTTCGCGCTCGCCCGTGCACTCGATGCGATCGTCCGGCGCGAAGGGATCGATATACTGCAGTCCCATGGTTTTAAGCCCGCGGTCATGTGTGCATGGCTGCGGTTTCGCCGGCGACTGCCATGGGTGTGTTTCAGTCATGGTGCAACGGCGGAGAACTGGCGGGTCCGCGTGTATAACGTGGTCGAAGACGTCGCACGGCTGTTCGCCGATCGTAGCGTTTTCGTGGCCGAGGCACAGCGAGACAGAGTGCTGGCTCGACTGACGCGCGGGCGTAGCCGCGTGATCCACAACGCGGTCGATATGAATGCGCCGGCCACAATGTCGACGATCAGTGTCGCCGAGGTTCGTGCTCAGCTCGGTCTCAAGCCACATGACCGGCTGGCGGTGGCGGTCGGTCGCCTCAGTCCGGAAAAGGGTCTGGATGTACTGATCGATGCCCTTGCACTGGACACCGACCCACCCGGACAGCGTTTGCACGTCGCGTTGGTCGGGGATGGTCCCGAACGGAATCGGCTCGCGGATCGGGTACGCCGGCTGCATCTGGATACACGTGTCCACCTGGTTGGTCATTCGACGGTACCCGGGGATTATCTGCTTGCCGCCGACCTGGTCGTGTTGCCCTCACGTTCCGAAGGGATTCCCAATGTGGCCCTCGAGGCGATGGCGCTTGGGCGACCGTTGGTGGCGACCGCGGTCGGTGGTACACCCGAGGTCGTCCCTGATGGCGTAGCCGGATTACTGGTTCCTTCCGATAATCCGGCCGCACTGGCGGCCGCCATCCGGCGGGTGCTAACGGAAGACATGCTCGCGGCCCGTCTGGGGGCTGGAGGCCGAGCTCATGCCGCAGCGGAGCTCTCCGTCGATGCACGCTGCAGACAACTTCACGCCGTCTACACTGAACTGATGCCGCGCTTGCGCGAGATACGGGGAGAGCATGCTGGATGAACGCTGGATCGGTTGATTATCCGAAACGGAATGGCCAGTCGTGCCGGTTGTTGCATGTCGTTGGCGCTCGACCCAATTACATGAAAGTCGCACCCATCATGTCGGCGGTCGAGGCCTACGCGGAACGCGGAGGATCGACGGTCTTCGAACAACTGCTGGTGCACACTGGTCAGCACTACGACCGGGCGTTGTCCGAGTTGTTTTTCGAGGAACTCGGCATGCCGCGTCCGGACGTCAATCTGGAGGTGGGGTCGGGTTCGCACGCGCGGCAAACGGCGCGGATCATGGAGGCATTTGAGCCCGTGCTCGAGTCGTATCGGCCGGATCTTGTCATCGTCGTGGGCGACGTGAATTCGACCCTGGCCTGCGCGCTGGATGCCCGCAAGCTGGGCATCCCGGTAGCCCATGTCGAAGCCGGACTGCGTAGCGGCGATATGTCGATGCCGGAGGAGATCAACCGTCGGGCTACGGATGCAATCGTCGATCTGCTGTTCACCACCGATCGCATAGCCGATGCGTGTCTGCAGCGTGAAGGAACGGACCCGGCCGCCATTCATCGGGTCGGCAATGTCATGATCGATTCGCTGCTGCGCCATCGGGAAAAGGCCATGGCCCGACCCACACTCTCCGAACTGGGTCTGCTCGGCGGTGACGGCCGGCCGGTCCCTTATGCGGTCGTAACCCTGCACCGGCCCGGCAACGTCGACGATGCCGATACCCTGCATGCAATCGGAACCGCATTGGCGCAACTGGGCGAACGCATGCCGGTCATTTTCCCGGTCCATCCGCGAGCCAGGGAGCGCATCAGGAGTTTCGGTCTCGATGGGCTCTTCGCCACGACGAACGGTATTCGGCTGCTGGAACCGGCAGGCTATCTCGATTTCATGAATCTGGTCGCGCATGCACGTCTCGTGCTGACCGACAGCGGTGGAATCCAGGAAGAGACCACCATTCTTGGTGTGCCCTGCCTGACCCTGCGTTCAAACACGGAGCGGCCGATTACGATCGAACAGGGGACGAACCGCCTGGTCGGCAGTCGTACTGCCGATATCCTGGCGGGTATCGAAGCGGTACTGGCGGACAACGCGTCGCATACGCGCACGCCGGAACTGTGGGACGGTTATTCCGGTGAGCGAATCGTGAGGATCCTGGCGGACTGGTGGGCCGCCCGTACCGTAACGCCGCCTGCCGTCGGCATGCCGGAGGCGCCGCCGATCCGGGTCGGTGCCCGGAACGATCAATGAGTGTTCGCGGTGTGAACGTCCATCCCAAAGGGCTCGGTACGGGGCGCTTCGTGGTCGTAACCACCGGCGATCTGCCCGAGGCCTGGTTTCTGGTGAAGCATCTGCTGGAACGTGGTCAGGTTACGGCCGTACTGAATGCGCACCGGCGCCCGCGGCAGAACCAGTGGAAGGTCCTGCGCCACCTGTGGCGCCAACATGGTCCGCGCTACGTCGCCGGCCTGCTGGCCGCGAAGGCGCTGCAGTCACGGTATCCCGCCGGCGAGCATATCCCTTTCCCGGAGATTGATGCCGACGCGATCAAACGTCTACGGTCCGCCATACCGGTTCACGATACCGATGACCTGCATCACCGCCGGTCGTTGGCGTTTCTGCGCGCACAGGAGCCCGATTACATCCTGGTCGCGGGCGCTCCCGTCCTGCAGCGGGAGCTCTACACGATCCCGCGTTTCGGTGCCCTGAATCGCCATCTCGGCATATCGCCGCTGTACCGGGGATCGGACTGTCCGGTCTGGACGCTGGCGGCGGGCGATTTCGATCATTTCGGCTACACGATCCACCGGGTATCGAGCCGCGTCGATGGCGGCGAGGTGTTACTGCAGCGAAGGGTGCAGCTCGTGCCGGGAGAGGAGTTCGGCGACGCGATGGCGCGCATCAACCGGGCCGGTTCCGAGGGCTTGAGCGAGGTCGTCGACGCGATCATCGATGGGCATGTACTGCCGGGCCTCGAACAGGAAAAAAGCGGGCAGCACTATCCGCCGGCCCCGCTCGGCGTGATCCGGCGTGCAGTCGCCCGCCATCGCGAAGCCGTCAAACCCTCGCACCCGGCGACGACCTGAACGGTCAGTTTCGGTCAGCCCTGAGGAACGTCGCCACGGTCGACGCGCTGCCAGGTCGCACTCTGCCCCCCACGAAGCTGTCGCCAGAGTCCGAACGCGAATGCGACATTCACCGCCGTGAAGTAGTACGGCACGTAAATCGCAATATGTTGCCGACTCGCTGGTACGCGCCAGCCGATCAGGGCCAGCGTGTACACGGTGGCCTGGGCGGCTGCTACGGCCAGCCAGAATGGATCGCTCGCAAGCGCGATGCTGGCGACGAACATCCCTGCCATAAACGCGAGGCTCAGCCAGCGCAGGAGCTTGTGCGAGACGAACAGAAACCAGAGCACGGGCCGCCGCCATGGACGCCACAGGAATTCGAGATGCGGCAGCACCTGGAAACAGCCGGCCGCGATCCGGACCTTGCGCCGGAACTCCTGTTCCACTGAAGCCGGTACGAGTTCGACGGCCCGCGCCGCATGCTCGTAACGCACGCGATATCCGGCCCCGGCGATGTGCATGGCGATGAAGAAGTCATCCAGGATCAGATTGCGCGGCAGCACCGGCACCAGCGAGCGGCGCGCCGCGAACATCGCTCCATCGGTGCCGACCACGGTGGCCACGCGCGATTCACGCTCCTGCAGGAAGCGCTCAAGGCGCATGTAGGCGCCCTCGCCGAGTGGTTCTTCCGATTCCAGCGCCTGCAGTTCCACACGTCCGGTAACGGCGCCGCATGCCGGGTCGGCGAAATGAGCGACCAGGCGCGCGATGCCATCGGCGTCAAAGAGCACATTGGCGTCCGAGAACACGACGATCTCGCCGGTGGCATGCAGCATGGCGCGATTGAGCGCGTTCGATTTGCCGGCCCGCGGCTGCACCTCGAGCACGAGCAGGCGTCCGTCCGCGATACTCCGCGCGATTTCCGTCGTGCCGTCGTCGGAACCATCGGAGACCACGATGAGCTGGAGTCGTTCACGCGGGTAATCGGCATCCAGCACGTTGTGGATGCGCTCCCGGATCCAGCGCGCCTCATTACAGGCCGCGATCACGACGGAGACGGTCGGATGGTGAGCCGGATTGCCTCGGGCAGGCGCACGCGCGCGCGACCATATGGCAAGGGTCGCGGGATAGCCGAAGTACGCCCATGCGAACAGCACTGCCGAGGTCCAGAAAAGCCAGCTCATGGATGTCCATCCTGATCAGGAACGTGTTGCTGTGGAACGACCATCCCGCACGCGCGGCCTCCCCGTGCCTGGAGGTCGCGACGATGTGACCCCGAGTATAGTCGGGACTCGGGTTTTTGCCGGCACCGAGGCCGATCATCCGGCATTGCATCTTGCGCGGATTCCAGCCCCGGTCTATCTAATAGACCTGCGCGGACACTTATGACGAGTGGGCCGGTTTCAGGCACCCGCGGTGCGGGCAGGGGCAACATGCGTATTCTGGTGACCGGCGGTGCCGGTTATATTGGCAGCCACACCTGTGTCGAACTGCTTCAGGCAGGGCATGAGGTCGTGGTCGTCGATAATCTCTGCAACGGTTCACTGGCCGCGCTGCGGGCGGTCGAGGCGATTGCCGGGCGGACGCTGACGTTTTACCCGGTCGATATCCGCGATCGCGATGCGCTGGCGGATGTGTTCGCGAGCGAAGCGGTGGATGCGGTGTTTCACTTCGCGGCTCTCAAGGCGGTCGGCGAGTCCGTGTCCCTGCCGTTGCGGTATTTCGATAACAACATTGGTGGGCTGATCACGCTTTGCCAGGTCATGGCGGATGCGAACACAAGAACGTTCGTGTTCAGTTCCTCGGCCACCGTCTACGGCGTCCCCGAACGGGTGCCAGTGGCCGAGGATGCGCCTGTGTCCGTGACCAATCCGTACGGGCGCACCAAGCTCGTCAACGAGGAGATGCTGCGCGATCTCCAGCGCGCGCTGCCCGCGCTGCGTGTGGCGCTTCTGCGCTATTTCAATCCGGGCGGCGCACACCCCAGCGGCCTGCTCGGAGAATCCCCGCACGATATCCCGAACAATCTTCTGCCATTCGTCAGTCAGGTAGCGGCGGGGCAGCTCGATCAGGTCCAGGTGCATGGCGGCGATTACGCGACGCCCGACGGGACCGGTGTACGGGACTATATCCATGTCGTCGATCTGGCGCGTGGCCATATCGCCGCCCTGGATACGCTGCTGCACCCCGACGGTGAATATGTCGACGGCGGTGTCCTGACCGTGAACCTGGGTACCGGCCGCGGGTATTCCGTGCTGGAGATCATCGGGGCGTTCGAGCGCGCCAGTGGCCGCACCATACCGTATGTAATCGGTCCGCGACGCGAGGGCGACGTCGCGTCGTGCTACGCCGACCCCACGCGGGCGCGGGCGTTGATGGGCTGGACGGCGGAATACGGGATCGACCGGATCTGCGCGGACGCGTGGCGCTGGCAGCAGATGCATCCCCGTGGGTATCTGGCCGAGGGGCACGCGGCCTGATCGACGAGGGTAGATGGGGCGTGACCCGGCGCCAGGGATTCCGTGGCCACCAATCCGGACTATGCTCCGGGTGAAGGGCCATGGGGCCCGGGAGTCCCGGAGAGCAGTGATGACCGTGGAACGTATCAGGCGTTTTCTCGACGAAAACGATGTGCATTATCGACTGGCGCCGCATCCGGCCGCATTTACCGCCCAGGAAGTCGCGGCCGAGGCCCACGTGCCGGGCCGTCATTTTGCGAAGGTGGTCACGATCAACGTCGACGATCGGCTGGCGCTGGCCGTGCTGCCGGCAACGGACCAGATTGATCTGGAGCGTCTGGCGCGATCGCTGGGAGCCGGGCGCCTCGCCCTTGCGAGCGAGGCGGAGTTCCGCCGCGCCTTTCCCGACTGCGAGGTTGGCGCGATGCCGCCATTCGGCAACCTGTTCGGTATGGAGACGTTCGTCTCGAGGCACCTGACGGCCAGCGACGAGATTGCCTTCAATGCGGGTACGCACACGGAGGTCATGTATGTGCCCTGGAGCGATTTCGAACGCCTGGTCGAGCCGGTGATTATCGGTTTCTGAGCGCTGGAGAACTCATTCGTCGTCCGGCAGATCCAGGATCGGTTCCTGACGGCCCTCGAGCAGCGGATCGGCGCGAGGATCGTTGGGGGCGGGCTCGAGCCAGTGCCGCAGCGCGTCATGCAGCGCCTCCACGGAGTGGCGCTGGTCCGGGTCGAGGCGCAGCAGGCCGAGGCCGGCCGCCGCGCAGGCATCGTCGATGAACTGGCGTGACTTCCGGTCGCGCTTGCCGGTGTCCCGCTCGACCATGAGCGCCACGAGCGGCCGGGTATCGTCCGGTGCGCACAACAGAAAATCGAACCGGCGCCCCCCCAATCTGGCGAGTGCCTTGCGTTGCTGGCCCCGCCGCAGCGTGCGGCGCGGGACCAGTGCGTCGCGCATGGGGACTTTGACCAGCACGATCGCCTGCTCGCCGGCGGCGTACCGCAGGCCTGCCAGCAACGCCCGCTCCGGGGCTGCCAAAAGGGCCGGAGGGCGTGCATACGGGGGTGGGGCAGCCCGCCGCCGCCGTGCACGCAACAGCAGCCAGATCAAGAGCAGGACCGCCACGGCGGCGATCGTCAATACGACAGGGTTTTTCAGCAACGCGCTCGCGTCCATGGGTCGGCAACTCCAGTCCAGCCGGCGGATGCGGCATTGTGTCCGTTTACGGTAGTCCGGGTCCAAAAGCGCCCATTCTTGCACTCCCGGGCTGGCGCCCCTAATCTCGGCGATCGGGGAGGCGGCCGGTCGGGTTTGTACCGGCCGGCCACCCGGAACCACTCAAACAACAAGGAATTATCCGATGAACAGGAAACTCACACTGTTCGGCCTGATCCTGCTCACGTTCGCGCTCGTTCTCGGCGCCTGTTCCAAGAAGCGGGGCGCCGACCCGGCCGCGGAAACGGAAATGTCGCCCGGGGATTATCCGGCCCAGCAGGTCACGCTGAAAACACCCATCGAGTTCGCGAGTCGCGGCGAGATCCGCGACGCGGTGATCGATGAGTGCCGTCTGCAGGATAAGCTTCAGCAATTCATCACCGAGTTCAGTGCGACCCGTAATATCACGATCGAGCCGAGCAACGGCCCGGTTGATGGTGCCTCGGGCAAGGTCCTCGTGGTTGAAATCACGGACGTGTACGCGCCCGGCGGCGGTGCCTACTCGGGCGGCAAGGCGGTGACCATCGAGGGCGAACTGACCGAGAACGGGGCATCGCTGGGCAGCCTGCGGGCCCGCCGGATCTCTGGTGGCGGTGCGTTCGCGGTATTCAAGGGCACCTGCGACATCCTCGGACGGGATGTGCGGACGCTGGGGGACGATGTATCGCAGTTCCTGGTGGATCCCGGCGAGAACGTCCGCATGGGCAATCTCTGACGGCAGTCGCCGTGAGTGACCGCGTCCCGCGCTTGCGCGCGCGGGGCGCGGCCTGCCCGCCATTCCACCGCCGGATCGGCGGCATCGTTCGAGTCATCCAGGGATGATCGAGCCGGCCGTTGGCTCGCTGCTGCCCGAGGTTCCCGTCTGGGGGACCGCTATCCTGTTGTTAGCGGGGGTGGCGGGGGCGTTCGTCACCACCGCATTCGGCGCCGGTGGCGGGGTCCTGCTGCTCGGTGTCCTGCCCGTATTCCTGCCGGTAACCGCGGTCATCCCGGTCCACGGCGTCCTGCAGGCTGGATCAAACGGGCTGCGGACCGGGCTTTTGATCCGGCATATCCGCTGGTCGCTGCTGTTGGCCTTCACGGCCGGCGGGATGGTCGGCACCGCCATTGGTGCCGGTCTGTTCGTGCGCCTGCCCGAGGCGTGGCTTGAACTCGCACTCGGCGCCTTCATCCTCTGGACGTGCTGGGGCCCGCGCCCAGGGTTGCGGCGCCGCTCGCTCGCCGTACTCGGTGCCGGTGGCGCGGTCACGGGGGCGCTGACACTGTTTGTCGGCGCGACCGGTCCGTTCGTGGCCGCGCTGCTCAGCGCGCTCCGGCTGGAGCGTCATGTCCACATGGCGACATTCTCGGCCTGCATGCTGTTGCAGCATGCCCTCAAGATCGTTGCATTCGGACTGATGGGCTTCGCGTTCGCCCCGTGGTTGCCGTTCATCGCGGCCATGTTCGGGGCGGCATTCGTCGGGACGTGGCTGGGCCGTCTTGCGCTTGGCCGGATGGGCGACGAGCGCTTCCATCGGGTACTGGCGGTATTGCTGACCCTGCTGGCCTTGCGTCTGGTGATCAGCGGAGTGATCGGATTGACGGCCACGGCCTAAGCCGCGGCCGGCGTCTCCGGTTGGTGGGGGCAGGTGTCGCGCCTCCGCGGCGCGACACCTGCAAGGCGTTCAGAGTCGGCCGTTGACGGCGTTCCTGAAGATGCCTTCAAGGTCGGCGGCCTTTACGGGCACCGGGTTCTTCGCGGCCGGCGGGTCGATCTCCCCGAGCCGGCCGATCTCGTCGGCCCGGTTGTCGTCGACCCCGAGGTCGGCGAGCGTATGCGGCACGCCGAGTCGCTCGCGGAACTGCAGGACCCAGTTGAAGACCGCGTCGAACGAGGTGTCCAGCAGTCCAAGCGCCTGTGCGACCGGGCCCATGCGGTCGGCGATCGCCGCGTGGTTGAAACGCATCACGTACGGCAGCATGACCGCGTTCGTCAGGCCATGATGGGTGTGGTAAATCGCGCCCACCGGGTGCGAGATCGCGTGGACCGCGCCCAGTCCCTTCTGGAAGGCCGTCGAGCCCATGCTCGCGGCGGCCAGCATGTGCGTACGCGCCTCGATGTCGCCGCCGTCGTCGTAGGCGCGGGGCAGGGCGGTGCCGATCAGGCGCAGGCCCTCGAGGGCGATGCCATCCGCCATCGGATGGAAGCCGGGCGCGCACCAGGCCTCGAAACAGTGACTCAGGGCATCCATCCCGGTCGCGGCCGTGATCTGCGGCGGCAGGCCGACTGTAGTTTCCGGATCGAGGATCACCGCCGCCGGCAGCATGCGCGGGTGGAAGATGATCATCTTGCGGTGGGTTTCGTCGTTGGTGATGACCGACGCACGGCCCACCTCGGAACCGGTCCCGGCGGTGGTCGGTATCGCGACACAGGGCGCGATGCCATCGGCGTTGGCCCGTTTCCAGTTGTCGCCGATGTCCTCGAAATCCCAGATCGGCCGGTCCTGACCGACCATCAGGGCGATCGCCTTGGCCGCATCGAGGGCGCTCCCGCCGCCGAACGCGATCACGCTGTCATGGTTGCCGGAGCGAAAGACCTCGACGCCGGCATCGACGTTGGCCCCGTTCGGGTTCCCGCGGATGTCGGCGAACATCGCCGCCGGCAGGCCCGCGTTCTTCAGGGCGTCCAGCGTCTCGCCGATCATCGGCAGGTCCTTCACGCCCGGGTCGGTGACGAGCAGGGGGCGCTGGAAGCCGAGTTCGCGGCAGATTTCCGGCAGTTCCGACAGTCGGCCGGGGCCGACCTTGATGTCGGTCGGGAAGCCCCAGTTGGCCGTCACTTGGGCGGGATCGAATGTCTTCATGAATGGTCCCCTCAGGTATTCAGGCGCAGATGGAAGCTCTTGGGCCGCGTCAGCGATTCGTAACCGACGACGGACAGCGTGCAGCCGCGGCCAGTGTGCTTCACTCCGGTCCAGGCCAGTGCGGGATCGAGATAGTCGCAGCGGTTCATGTACACGGTACCGGTCTCTATGCGCTGACCGAGGCGCTCGGCGGCGTCGGCATCACTGGTCCAGATTGCCGCCGTCAGGCCGAATTCGCTGTCGTTCATCAGGTCGATGGCCTCGTCGTCGTCATTGACCTTCATGATGCCGAGGACCGGCCCGAAGGTCTCCTCGGTCATCACGCGCATGGAGTGGTCCACGTCGACGACCACCTGCGGAGCCATGTAGGCGCCGCCGTCCGCCGGGAATTCCGTCGGGTCGATCAGCGCGCGCGCGCCCGCGGCGACGGCATCATTGACCTGCCCGCGGGCGAAATCCGCCGCCTCGGGTTTGACCAGCGGACCGAGAGTCGTAGCCGGTTCCAGCGGATTGCCGAGTTTGAGACCGCGCACCTCGGTGCACAGGCGCTCGACGAATTCGTCATAAACCGACGCGTGTACGTACACGCGTTCGATGGCGCAGCACGACTGTCCGGAATTGAAGAAGCCGCCATCGGCGATGCCCGCTGCGGCATGGGCAAGATCCGCATCGGAACGGACATAGGCCGGATCCTTGCCGCCCAGTTCGAGTCCAGCGCCGGGGAATCCGTCCGCTTCGGCCAGCGTGCGCTGGACCGCGTGACCGCCGCCCACCGAGCCGGTGAAGCAGACCATCCGCACGGGCGGCGCCTGCATCACGACCGCCGCGGTCGAATGGTCCATGTGCAGCGCCTGGAAAACCCCGTCGGGCAGGCCGGCCTCGGCCAGCACGCGCGCCATTCGCTCCGCGGCGAGCACGGTCTGGGCCGCGTGCTTCAGGATCATGGCGTTGCCGGCCGCCAGGGCCGGCCAGATCGAATTCACCGCCGTCATGTACGGGAAATTCCAGGGTGCCACGGTCATGACGACCCCGACCGGTTCACGCCGGACATAGCGCCGGAAACCCTCCGTTTCCGTCGGCACGATGTCCTTCAGCGCATCGGGCGCGGCCTCGATCATGTAGCGCGCACGCTCCTCGAATCCGCCGACCTCGCCGGCACCGGCCGATACCGGCCGACCCATGCTCCAGGCCAGTTCCTCGGCAATGGATTCCTTCTCGGCGACCATGCGGTCGACCGCATCGGAAAGAATCCGCTGCCGCTCCTCGATCGGCGTCTCGCGCCACGCCCTCTGCGCTTTCTCCGCCCGTTCGACGGCCGCCCGTGCTTCATCGGCGGATGCCAACGGCCGCTCGGCATAAACCGAACCGTCTACCGGTGTAATGATCTGCAACTGCTTCGACATTGTTCGTGTCACCCAATCGTTTGAAAGGAACCAGAGATGAACACGGGCGTTCGCCTGGATCGCGGTGGCGGCGTGGTTGCACCCGTAGGCCGGCTTTTGCCGAAGGCAACAGCCGGCGCGTGGGCGCCTTGTGCCGAGCCGCAACCTCGATCGCCGGCTGGCTCCCTTCGGTCGCAAGCCGGCCTACGGGCCGTGTCCCCCATACGTATTCATTCGTGGTTCCCGAAAAGAAATCCGCGCCGTCCATCTCGCGGCCCTGTTCGGAATCTACATCCGCTCGAAACAGCGGACGCGCTCCCAGTCCGTGACCGCACTGTCGAACGCCTGGAGTTCGACGCGGGCCATATTCAGGTAGTGGTCGACGACGTCGGTGCCGAAGGCCTCGCGTGCGACTTCGCTCTCCGCGAACAGGTCGCGTGCATCGCGCAGGGTATCCGGTACCCGCGGCTTGTCGGCCTCGTAGGCGTTGCCGTCGAAGGCCGGTTCCAGTTCCGTCTCGTTGTCGAGGCCGTGGATGCCGCCGGCGATCATCGCGGCCAGCGCGAGGTACGGATTGACGTCGCCGCCCGGCACGCGATTTTCGACTCGCAGCGACGGGCCATGGCCGACCAGACGCAGGGCGCAGGTGCGGTTGTCGCGGCCCCAGCTCACGGCCGTCGGCGCGAAGCTGCCCGGCACGTAGCGCTTGTAAGAATTGATGTTCGGCGCCAGGAACAGGGTCATCTCGCGCAGGCTCTCGAGCATGCCCGCGACGAAGTGCTCGCCCTGGCGCGACAGCGCGTGGCCGTCGGCCATGACTGGCTCACCATCTTCGGAACGGACGCTGAGATGGATGTGGCAGGAGTTGCCCTCGCGCTCATTGTATTTCGCCATGAAGGTCAGGGAATAGCCTTCCTGCGCGGCGATTTCCTTGGCGCCGTTCTTGTACAGCGCGTGCCCGTCGGCCGTGGCCAGGGCCTCGTCGTACTGGATATTGATCTCGTGCTGACCGAAGTTGCATTCGCCCTTGGCATCCTGAATTTCGAGCCCGGCGCCCCGCATTTCATTGCGGATCCGCCGCAGCAGGGGCTCGAGGCGCGGGGTGTCCAGCAGCGCGTAATCGACGTTGTAGCGGGTTGCCGGCGTGAGTTCGTTATAACCTTTGTCCCAGGCGCTCTCGTAGCTGTCGCGGAAGACGATGAACTCCAGCTCGGTGCCGGCGTGAGCGACCAGGCCGCGTTCGGCCAGCCGGTCGATCTGGCGCCGTAGAATCTGGCGCGGCGACACCGTGACCGGGGTGCTGTCCTCCCAGGTGAGATCGCTCATTACGAACACGGAGCCCTCGTGCCAGGGCATCCAGCGCAGCGACGACAGATCCGGCACGAACGAGAAATCGCCGTAACCCGTCGACCAGGAGGCGTGGCGATAGCCCGAGACCGGATTCATCTCGACGTCCACGGCCAGCTGATAGTTGCAGCCCTCGGCGTGGGCGTCGGCGATGTCATTCAGGAAATGCTGGGCGGTCAGGCGCTTGCCCTGGAGTCGCCCCTGCATGTCCACCATCGCCATGGTCACGGTGTCCACTTCCCCTGCCTCGACGGCAGCCTTCAACTGCGTCAGGGGGAGGGACCCCCGTTGCGTCTCGTTACCCATGTTCTGGTCCTCCTCGCATTTTTGTTCGGTTCAGTCCGGTCGATCTTTTATACAGCCGCATCGGCGAGATGAGCGGCGCCGTTACGGTCGTGATGGATCGCCACATTCCGCCGCCGGTCATGGCACTCGTGCAGCCGATCAGCCGTAGTGCTGATTCGGCAGCCACAGGGCGATCTGCGGGAAGGCCATGATCAGTGCCAGTCCCAGCAGCATGACCAGAACGAATGGCACGATTGACCGGTAGATATCGCCAAGCGTTATCTCTGGCGGTGCCATCGCCCGCATCAGGAAAAGGTTGTAGCCGAACGGTGGTGTCATGTACGCGATCTGTACGGTGATGGTGTACAGCACACCGAACCAGACCGGATCGAATCCGAGTTTGGCGACCAGCGGGATGTACAGCGGTGCCACGAGGATAAGCATGGCGGTGTCGTCCAGGAACATGCCCATGATCAGGAACGACAGCTGCATCATGATCAGGACCGTCCAGGGGCTCAGGTCCCAGCGCTCGATGAACAGGCCCTGCAGCGCGTTGCCGGCGCCCAGGCCGTCGAACACGGAACTGAACCCGAGCGCCGCCATGATGACCCACATGAACATGCAACTGACGCGCAGCGTGTTCAGCGCCGTCTTGTGGATGACCTCACGGCTCAGCCGCCCCTTTATGAACGTGGCGAGGGTGGCCATGCCTGCGCCCACGGCCGAACTCTCCACCAGGCTGGTCACGCCCATCAGGAACAGGCCGGTCATGGCAAAGATGATGGCGATCGGCAGCAAGCCGGCCCGCAACAGGCGCAGCTTGGCGGCCAGGCTCATCTCCCGGTCCTCGGCCGCCTTCGGCGGCGCGAGTTCCGGTTGCAGGCGGCAGCGGATGGCGATATAGAGCGCGAACATCGCCGCCAGCATCAGGCCGGGGAACACGCCCGCGAGCCACAGTTTGCCGACCGGAACGCGCCCGATCATGCCGTACAGCACGAGCACGACACTCGGGGGGACCATGATGCCCAGCGAACTGCCGGCCTGGATCACCCCGGTGACCATGCGCTTGTCGTAACCGCGTTTCAGCAACTCGGGCATGGCGATGCTGGCACCGATCGCCATGCCGGCCACGCTGAGGCCGTTCATCGCGGATATCAGGACCATCAGCCCGATCGTCCCCAGCGCCAGGCCACCGTGGAGTGACCCCATCCAGACATGGAACATCTCGTAGAGTTCACCGGCGATGCCGGACTCGGAGAGCATGTAGCCCATGTAGATGAACATCGGCAGCGTCAGCATGGGATACCAATTCAGCAGCGTTATGCTCGCGTTGAATGGCAGTTCGACGCCGCCGGAACCCCAGAGCCAGAGCGCGAATCCCGCCGAGATCGCGCCGATTACGACGAAGATCCGTTGGCCCGTAGCCAGCAGCCCCAGCATCGAGGCGAACATCAGTATCGCGATGAGTTCATCACTCATGTGTGTTCTCCTCGACGATGGGGCGGTCGAACGCAATGCCGAGATCCTTGAAGAAAGTGGATATCGACTGCAGCAGCATCAGCAGAATACCGGTGCCCATGATGATCTTGATGGGGGCCATCGGCGGGCCCCATGCGCTGCGGCTGACCTGATCGTATTGGAGCGCGTAGTCGATGCTCGATATCGATCCGATCAACAGGACGACGAGATAGAAAATGAGCAGGGTGTCGGTCAGCGTGTCGGTGATCGCCTGTTTTCTGCGTGACCAGCTGCCGTAGAGGAGATCCATGCGGACATGGCTGTTGAGGAGCAGCGAATATGCGCCACCGACGAGGTAGTAACCCGTCATCGTGAACTGGGCCGTTTCGACGGTCCAGAGCAACGACCAATTGAAGACGTTACGGCCGATGGCGGCCAGCAGCAGGATTGCCATCAGGACAAAGATCACATACATCGTGATCTTGCCGATGACCGTGTTGAATGCATCCACATAGTGGACGTACAGTCGGATTGCCCTGGGCAAGATTCCCCCTTCGCGCCGCGTAGCCTGTGGTTTCAGGGTCGGGAATGCCCGGCTGCCGCCGGGGTCACTTCCGACTGTACGGCCCGGCGCGAAAGATGCTCGCCGGGCGGGTTTCAATCAGTACCTGTGTCGCGGCCCCGGTGAATCTCCGGGCCTGTATCCTGCGTTGCTCCAGGCCGCCGCGGTACTTGCCGTTGGATCAGATATACTCGAAAACGCTACCCGTTGTAACCGCCTGACGGGTGATTCGCGACCGGTTGCGGTCGGGCGGCGTTTGCGCGCCGGTGCCGTTAATGCACCGGCCTTCCCCGACGGGCGTCGGGGAAGGCCGGTCACGACTCCCGCGTTTGAGCGGATCAGCCCCCGTAGCGGTACGGAGGGCCCGCCTTGCGCATCGTGTCGAGATAATCCTTGAGGATCTCGACGACGCGAGCGTTCCGCTCGCTCTTCTGCGCGACCTCTTCCCAGAACTTCATGGCTTCGTTCTCGACCGTCTCCCATTCGCTTTCCGGGATCGAAGTCAGCTCGAGTTTGTCCCCCTTCACGCGATGGTGCGCCTCACCCCACCAGTACCAGTGGAGCCGGTAGTAGTGGGAACTGTCGATCGAGAGCCTGTAGAGCGTCTTCAGGTGTTCGGGCACCTTGTTCCAGGACTCCGAATTGACGAAATACGACCCCGCCCACGCACCGGCGACCGGGTTGGTGAGGAAGTAGTTGGTGACGTCCGCCCAGCCGTTGTTGTAGTCCTCGGTGATGCCCGACCAGGCGACGCCGTCGAGCTCACCCGTCTGGAGCGCGACCTCGACGTCCTCGAAGGGAAGGCTCACCGGCACGACGCCGAAGCGCTCCATGAAGCGGCCGACCGTCGGGAACATGAACAGGCGTTTGCCCTTGAAGTCGTCCATGCTCCGGATCGGATCCTTGGTCGCGAAGTTGCACGGATCCCATGCGCCGGTACTCAGCCAGGTCACGTTCTCGACCTCGCCGTAGGCCTCTTCCCAGATCTCCTTGAGTCCGTACCAGTGCCAGAGTGCCGCCACGTCCAGGCCATATCGAGTGGCGAACGGGAAGTAGGCGGCGAAGGCGGATACGTCCACCGGGGCGGCCATCGAGTCATCGTCGCTCTGGGCCGCATCGACGGTGCCATCCTGTACAGCGCGGAACAGTTCGCCATGCGGCACGAGCTGATCGGCGTTGTACAGTTCGATCTCCATCTCGCCGTTGGCGGCGCGGTTGAAATCCTCGACCTGTGGCTGGATAACGTGTTCCGCGAGGGCGGCACCCGCGTACGTCTGTAGACGCCAGGTGATTTTGTCCTTGCTGGCTCCGATCACGTACGGCGCGTGGAGGACCGTGCCGGCCGTAACCGAGCCGACGCCGGCTGTCTTGATGAAATCACGCCTTTTCATAGCTATTCCCCATTTTCCGGGTGGTCTGCAGGGGTGCTTCCCCCCTTTGTAGGCCGCCGGTGGCTCCGATGCGGAATCGATCCCCTGCAGGTATTCTCCCCGCTCGGCCGGTGGCCAGGTTCGCAGTTCAAGGTCGAGCCAATCTGTACAATTTCGTACACGTTACCTACGTTTGGTAGCATACACGTACACCGGTGTCCAATAATCGGCGAGGACTCCCGCGGATGACTGAAACGGAATCGCCGCACGATGGGGGGCCGCGCGCCGGTTCCGGGAATACCTCCGTGGCCGAAACGATCCACCGCTGCCTCGATCGGCTCACCCCGACCGAGCGGAAACCGGCCCGGCTGCTGCTTGCGAACTACCCGGTCGTGGGGCTGGAACCGCTGGCGAATTTCGCGCGGCGCGCGGAGGTCAGCCACCCGACCATTCTCCGGTTCATCGCGAAACTGGGGTTTACCGGCTACGCCGGTTTCCAGGCTGAATTGCGCTCGGAATTGGAGGCCCGGCTGAAATCGCCGTTGGCGAAGCGCCACGGGGACGGGGCTGAGGCGGGGGATGACGACGACCTGCTGGCCCGATATGCGTATGCCGCCGCGGAGAATATCCGCCAGTCCGTGGCGTCGATGCCGCGTTCGGAGTTCGAGGGAGCGCTGGCACTCCTGGGCGAGACGAAAAATACCCTGTATCTTCTCGGCGGCCGGTTTACGGATGCGGTCGCGAACTACATGTACATGCATCTGCGCGTTCTGCGCCCGCGCGTCTACCACGTCAGTGGTCCGCCGGTTTCCTGGTCCGAATATGTGCTCGACATGGACCGGCGCTCGGTGCTGGTCGTGTTCGACATCCGGCGTTATCAGGAGGATCTGATCCGTTTCGCGGATGAAGCCGCGGAGCGCGGCGCGCGGATTGTGCTTGTGACCGACAACTGGCTGTCGCCCATCGCGGCGCACGCCGAATATGTGCTCGCAACCCGCATCGAGGTGCCCTCGAACTGGGACTCGGTAGTGGCGATGATGACGCTGATGGAGGCGTTGATCGCGGCCCTGAACAATCGGCAGTGGCCCCGGCTCGAGGGGCGTATCCGCGAGCTCGAGCGGATGCGCGATCACTTCGAGTCCGGCGGGCCGCTGGAGAGAAAACCTGAAAAGGATTGATGACCATGCGCCTCGGCATTCTGCAGTGCGATTCCGTACGTCCCGAACTGCAACCGGAGTTCGGGGATTATCCCGACATGTTCCAGCGCCTGCTGACGACGGAGGCGGTGCAGCCGGAGTTCCGCGTGTACAACCTCACCGCCGGGGAATTCCCCGAATCCAGCGATGAGTGCGACGCGTGGCTGTTCACGGGCAGCAAGTGGAGTGTCTACGATCCGGATGAATGGATTGAGCGGGCGCACGAATTCGCGCGCGAGCTGCATGCGTCACGCCGGCCGACCATCGGGATCTGTTTCGGCCATCAACTGATTTGCCGGGCCCTCGGTGGACGCGTCGAGAAGGCGCCGATCGGTTGGGGGGTCGGGGTGCACACCGCGCGGATACTGCGGCACGAGCCGTGGATGCAGCCGGACCGTGATCAGTTGTCGCTGCTCGTGAGCCATCAGGATCAGGTGATCGAGCCGCCCGAAGGGGCGGAACGCCTCGCCGGGCACGAATTCTGCCCGTATGACATGTTCCGGATCGGTAACCATATCCTGACGTTCCAGGGGCATCCGGAATTCGGTCCGGGCTACTCGCAGGCGACCATGGATATGCGCCGGGAGACGCTGGGCGAGGACACCTACCAGGCGGGAGTCGCCTCGCTGGAAGGGTCGATCAATCCCGATGTCGCCGCCGCGTGGATCCACTCTTTCCTGGCGCGGGCGAGGGGCGCCGCTGACGACTGACTGCGGCCCCGTGCCGCGGCGCGCAGCGTGTCCGGCCATTCCTGCTCCCGTGAACCGCTGCGGCGGCGATCGGCGCGTTGCGGCGCCCGTGCGCGTCACCGGCTTGCCGAGGCCGCTGCGTGATCGCCCAGAGCGATGCCGTTTCCCCGAGGGGCGTCCATCACGGCATCGGATCTCCTCGCGATGGCGCGTGTCTCGTGCTCAATCGCCTCGCCCACCTGGAATGTGACCGAACCCGCGCCCGCATGGCCGGCCACGCCGCTCGCCGCTCGCCGCGCTGGCGCCGTAAATTACACTCCGGTAATATTTCATGCTGTCTGATTCCAGACAGCATACATTTTCCCTGCCATAAACTGCGGAATTATTCAACAAAAAACTGTCAAACTGGGAGAAACACAGTGGAACATTCTCTGACAGCTGCAACCTGGTTCTGGTTGCTCGTTCCCATGCCGCTGTGCGTACTGCTTGCGGTAATCACCTGGTTCCGCGAGCGCCCGGGGGATAACTCCAATGGATGAAGTCGCCCTGAACGCACCGACGATCACGACCTTCGTGATCTACCTGCTGGCGATGCTCGGCATCGGCGTCCTCGCCTACCGGGCGACCAGCAACCTCTCCGATTACGTCCTTGGCGGTCGCAGCCTCGGTCCCGGCGTCGGCGCGCTGTCCGCGGGCGCGTCCGATATGAGCGGCTGGCTGCTGCTCGGGCTGCCCGGCGCGATTTACGCCTCCGGCATGAATCAGATCTGGATCGCCATCGGCCTGACCATTGGCGCCTACCTCAACTGGCAGTTCGTCGCCAAGCGCCTGCGGATCTACACCGAGGTCGCGAGCGACTCGATCACTGTACCCGACTACCTTGAGAATCGGTTCGCCGACAAGAGCAAGGTCCTTCGGGTGATCTCGGCTGCCGTGATTCTGCTTTTCTTCGCGTTTTACACCTCCTCCGGTCTCGTCGCCGGTGCGAAGCTGTTTGAGGCGAGCTTCGGACTGAGCTATACAACCTCGCTCTGGGTCGGTGGTCTTGTGATCATCTCGTACACCTTCCTCGGCGGCTTCCTCGCCGTGTCCTGGACCGACTTCGTCCAGGGCATACTGATGTTCATTGCACTGATCATTGTGCCGATGATCGGCATCAACCTGTTCGGTTCCGGCATCGGCGGGCTCGAGGGCTGGGGCGACGCGGTGCGCACGGTCGGCGAGATCGATCCGAGCTTTAACGACGTCATGAATGGCATGACAACCTTCGGCATCATTTCGCTGATGGCCTGGGGGCTCGGCTACTTCGGCCAGCCGCACATCATCGTGCGCTTCATGGCCCTGCGCTCCGCCGACGATGTTCCGAAGGCGCGCCTCATCGGCATTGCCTGGATGGTGTTCGCGCTGTTCGGCGCGATCTTTACCGGCTACATCGGGTTCGCGCACTTCGCCGACAACCCGCTGCCGGATGGCGAGAAGGTGTTCATCGCCCTGGCGACGACCCTGGCTAACCCCTGGGTCGCGGGTGCTTTGCTGGCAGCCATCCTGTCGGCGATCATGTCGACCATCGACTCCCAGCTGCTGGTCTCCTCGAGCGCCCTGGCGGAGGACGTCTACAAGCCGTTCATCCGGCCGCAGGCGTCGCAGAACGAGCTTGTCTGGGTTGGTCGTGGCGCCGTGGTCGGCATTGCCCTGATCGCGCTGCTGATCGCGGGCGATCCCGACAGCCGGGTGCTTGGTCTCGTGTCTTACGCCTGGGGTGGATTCGGCGCCGCGTTCGGCCCGGTGATCATCCTGTCGCTGTTCTGGCGCGGCATGACCCGCAATGGCGCGCTCGCCGGCATCGTCATCGGCGCACTGACCGTGGTGGTCTGGAAACAGCTCTCCGGCGGCATGTTCGACATGTACGAAATCCTGCCGGGCTTCATCTTCTGCGCCATCGCGATCGTGGTGGTCAGCAAGATGGGCCAGCCGCCGCAGTCGGTGACCGAGGAGTTCGACAAGGCTGCCAAACAGTGGGCCTGATTTCGACCTGATCGGTGATCAGAAACGGGCGGCCTTCGGGTCGCCCGTTTTGTTTTGGGATTTCTGGTGCGGTTTTCAGACAGGGTTCTCGCAGAGGCGCCGAGCACGCCAAGGAAACAATAGAAAATCGATTGAAAAGAATTGATTGTGTAAGAACAGAAGCCTGCGGTGGCCCTCAAGGATGGGCTCCGTCCCGTACCGCCTGACGACCCCTTATGGTTTTTCTTTGCGCCCTTGGTGTGCTCGGCGCCTCTGCGAGAACACTTTTCTACAGCCGCTCGGCACCGATACCCCCCGATACCGAGGACCACAATCGCATCTGGCAAACCGTGGCCGTCGATGGGACGATCACGGCTCCGGTGCCCGCGCCCGTGCGTTGGCGTCTCGTGGAGGCAATGTGTTGATTCGCGAAAACGACGGGAAAGGCCCATGGATTCGGTAAGTCAGGCGGCGCTCGGTGCGGCCGTCGGTGGAGCGGTGATGGGCCGTCAGGCCGGCTGGCGCGCGTTCGCGATCGGGGCCGGTGTCGGTACCCTGCCGGATCTCGACAGTTTCATCTCGTACGGCGGTTCGGTTGCCGATTTCACGTACCATCGTGGTTACACGCATGCCCTGTTTGTGCAGACACTGGCCGCACCGCTGATCGCCTGGCCGCTCGCGCGCTGGCGGCGGCGCCATGGCGAGCCGTACCGGCGCTGGCTGTTGGCGGTGTGGCTGATCCTGATCACGCACGCCCTGCTGGATGCCGTGACCATCTACGGGACGCAGTTGTGGCTGCCGTTCAGTGACTACCCCGTCGGACTGGGTAGCCTGTTCATCATTGATCCGCTCTATACGCTGCCGTTATTGATCGGGGTCGGGGTGGCCGCCGGCAATCCATGGCGGCGTGGACGCTGGAACCGCGTGGGCCTGGCGCTGTCGACGGCATATCTCGCGTGGGCCATCGTGGCGCAGCAGGTCGTCGAGCAGCGCGCCGCTGTCGCGATCGCCCGCGAGGGACTCCCGGTCGAGCGCATGCTGGTAACTCCGGCGCCCTTCAGCACGCTGCTGTGGCGCGTGGTTGCGGTCGGCGACGATGCACACTGGGAGGGGTTCTACACGATCGGGTCCGGGAGGGAGATCGGGTTCAATCGCTACTCGAATTCACCGGAATTGCTCGACGGTATCGAGGACGCCTGGGCTGTCCAGCGCCTGCAGCACTTTACGAAGGGCTTCTACGCCGTCAGCGAGCGCGACGACTCGGTCGTCATGACTGATCTGCGCATGGGGCAGGCCGGGTTCTACGCCTTCGGTTTCCGCGTGGGGGAGCGGCGGGATGGACGCACGATCTCACGCGAAGACGCGCGCTACGAGTATCCGCGCCCGCCGATGACAACGGTGTTTCGGGAACTGTACGCCTGTGGCCGTGGCCGGCCGACCGAGGTCATCGACTGCTGAGTCAGACACGCCATGTGCCGCGAAGGTCGGTCCATCCCTGGCGCTACTGCTACTGGACCGTCGCCGCGGCGTGCTGCGTTTCGCTGAACTTCGCCGCGCGGCGCTGTTCGTATTGCCGAGCGGCCAGTGCGATCGCGCCCCCGTTGCCCGTGCGGAGCCAGTTGCGGATCCGGCCGGCGTCGCCCATCGGTGAGCGCTTGCCGAACGAGTCGAGCAGGACCATGCCGATCCGGCGACCATCGATCTCCGTGACCATTACGAGGCAGCGACCGGCCTCGTTCAGATAGCCGGTCTTGCTCAGCCCGACATCCCAGTGATCGCGATACACCAGTACGTTCGTATTGCCGTAGTACAGGCTGTACCGGGGATTGTGGAAGTTCGCGCGGAACCGGCGTGTCTGGGTGTATTCGCGGATCGTGTCGTAACCCTCTGCCGCCCGCAGCATGACCAGCAGGTCCGCGGCGGTGGAGCGGTTGTTCGAGTCGAGGCCGCTGGGACCCACGAAGCGGGTGTCGGTCATCCCCAGCTCCTGCGCCTTGGCGTTCATCGCCTCAACGAATGCGGTCATGCCGCCGGGGTGATGACGCGCCAGCAGGTACGCCGCGTGGTTTTCCGATGACATCAGGGCGAGCCGCAGCAGATCGCCTCGCGGGAGCCGTGATCCGATACGGATTCGGGTGTAGGCATTGTTCGGAGCGGAATGCTTGCGTTTCACCGCCGTCAGCGATTCGCCCAGCGGCTCCCCGGAATCGAGCACGACCATCGCCGTCATCAGTTTCGTGACCGAGGCTATGGGGACGACGCGGCGTTCGCGTTTGCGGTACAGCACTACGCCGCTGTCGAGATCGGCCACGGCCGCGTGCACCGAGGCCAGATCGATGCCGGAGGGGTCCGGGGAAACGATGCTGGTGTTGTCGGCGGCCGTGAGTGCAGGTGTCGTCAGAGCAAACAGCAGGACGCAGAGGGAGCTTGTTATGGTTCTGGGCACGATGGCGGAATCCGTTGAGGGCGGGGCGAATACGCGTCGCAATGTAGCATGGCGTTCGGGCGCTCGCGATCGAGTGCGTCGCACAAAGTTGATAAGGGAATGCCCATTCGTCGCGCACGTTGTACCGTTCAGCGGTTTCAGCAAGGGCCGGGTGGCGTTGCGACTTTGTAAGCACCGGTTGTTATCGAGCGGCCTGGCGAAGGCCGCGCCTTTGTTTTGTCGACGGTCCATGACGATCCTTCCGGAACGATGGGGATGGCCGGAAAAATCGGCTCGCTCGGTCACCTATAGCCCACAGCGCATTTTTCCTCAAGGTATCCGCCCGCGGTGAAACGCCTCCCAGGGCGATGCAGCATACCTTCCCGACCGCTCAGCGGCGGACGAGCGCCCACCAGCGCGCGACGTTCAGCAGGCTCATCAGGGAAGCCGATACGTAGGTCAGAGCCGCGGCCATCAGCAGTCGCCGTGCGTGGCGGCGGTCGGGCTGTTTCAGGATGCCGGCGCGGTTCAGGATCGGCAGGGCGCGGTTGAAACTTGCGTCGAATTCGGTCGGCAGGGTCGCCAGATGGACGAGCACCGACGATCCCAGGCTCAGCATTCCGCCCAGGAAGGTCAGCACGCCGATCGAGGGCGCGCGGCTCAGCAGGCCGAGAAACGGCGCGGCCATCATCATGCCGGCACCGACGCGCTCGGCATTGCGGGTCGCGCCGATCAGCCGCGTCCGCCAGCGCAGCGGGGTGTACCCGTCCCGGTCCTGGAGCGCATGGCCGACTTCATGGGCCGCCACCGTGATCGCCGTCAGCGAGCGCCCGTCGAACTTGTCCGGGGTCAGGCGCACGACGCCCTGTGCGGGGTCGTAGTGGTCCCCGGTCTCGGTGCGCTCCACCCGCAGATCCGGGAGACTCAGCTGTTTCGCCAGATGGCGGACCAGTTCCGCTCCGGTTCCCGGGTAGCGATCCGCGGGTTCGCTGTAGCGGCGCATGACATGGCTGACCCAGAGACCGGGACCAAACACCAGCGTCAGGAGAATCAGACCGAAGATCACGAAGTGCATGCAAACCGTCCATCACAGGCGGGAAAATCGATCAGCGCACCGGGGAGGGTGCGCCAACGGCCATAATACGATGCCGGCTGGCGCGCCGACATCGGCGACGGCGACGTGGCCCGCGTTTCATTCACTGGTACGCTTGCTTTTCATCATTGCACTGATCCGGAGCAGGAATGAAGACCGAACGTGGTGCACTCCTTCTGTCCTGCGGGACCGCCCTGATGATGGCGGGTCTCGGGCTCGCGTTCGCGTTCATCACGAACTCGCGCGCGATCATGCTCGATGGCGTGTTCAACCTGATGTACTTCGGCATCGCACTGGTTACGCTGCGTATAGAGCGCCTGACCAGTCGTCCCGATAATGCAAGCTTCCCATTCGGCCACGCGTACTTCGAATCCCTGGTCAACGCGGCCAAGGGGCTGATGATTCTGGGGATTTCGGCGGTCGCGCTGGTCGATTCCGGGATGTCCCTGTGGTCGGGGGGACGCGCGATCGCGGCCGGTCCCGCGATCGGGTATGCACTGGCCGCCACGATGATGTGTTCTCTGACCGCTTTCATCCTGCGGCGTGGGCAGCGCAAGCTGGACAGTCCCCTGATCCGGGCCGATGCGGACAACTGGGTGCTCGATGCCGTGATCTCGGCGGCCGTGCTGGGTGCGTTCTGCCTGGCGCCGATCTTTCACGCCCTGGACTGGGTAACGGCGGCCCGCTATATCGATCCCGTGCTGGTGGCCGCGGTGGTACTCCTGTTTCTCGGCGTACCGGTCCGGATGGCGCGCGATGCGATCACCGAACTGCTGAATCGCACACCCCACGCCGCGATTGCACAGCCGGTAACCGCGGCCATTGATGAGGTCCTGGCGCGTCTGCCCGTCCGGCAGCGCTTCGTGCGGATGGTACGGCCCGGGCGGACCCTGTCCGTCACGGTGCACGTGGTCCTCGCCGAGGACTTCGCCGACCAGCGCCTCGTCGCACTCGACCGCCTGCGCGGGGAGATCGATGCTGCGGTACGTGCGGTGCATCCGCGCTCGGTCGTGGATACGCTGTTCACGGCGGATCCACGCTGGGCCGCGCCGTCTTCCGGCCTGACGGCACCGACGGCGGACGCGTCCTGAGCCCTCGCGGTGTCCTCAGTCTCCCATGGTCAGGCCGAGCCAGAGCAGGGCCAGTGCCGTCACGGCCGTCCCGGCATGCAGGACGATCATGAAACCGGGCGGCGACTCCTTCTGCAGGCGGAAAATCAGCAGAAAGGCGCCGCCGATCAGGGCGATGAAGAAGAGCAGCAGGGCCGCGTTCACCGCGATCGGTTGCGTGTAACGGCTGACGGCCAGGGTCAGCAGCCCCAGCCCGGTGGCTGCGACGCCCGCATGGATCAGACCGAGCGCAAACGGGACCGGCCGCCGGCGTGCATGGGCCTGGGCGAGGAGGGCGCCACCGGCAACGGCGGCGGTCAGGACGACGGCGGCGATCGGGGTCAGCATCGGGCTCACCGGTGGCAGTAATGGGCGTGCCTGCGCACGATGACTCATCGTGCTCATTGTACCCGGTCACCATGGCCCTGCACCCGTTGTACACTTGCCGTGCGAGCCGTTCTCGTAGACGATTCGCGAATAGTTCCGTTACCGCTCGCCGAGCGGCCAAACGATCCAGAGGTGTCGCATGTTTTCGATCTGTCGTTGCGCGTGGTTCCGATCTTTGTGTGTCCGTAGCGTGTTGATGGGTGCGCTGTTCGTGGCTGCGCCGCTGCACGCGGCAACCATGACCGTCTACAAGACGGCTACCTGTGGCTGCTGCAGTGATTGGGTTGAGCATGTCCGCGAAGCCGGTTTCGACGTAGAAGCGATCAATGTTGAACGCGCCGGGCTGATTCAGCGCAAGCAGCAGTTCGGCGTCGATCAGCGTCTCGCCAGTTGCCACACGGCCCGGATCGACGGCTACGTGATCGAGGGGCATGTTCCGGCGGCGGAAATCCGGCGCCTGCTGGAAGAGCGTCCCGAAGTGGCCGGGCTGGCGGTGCCGGGCATGCCGACCGGATCGCCGGGGATGGAGTACGGCGACCGGGTGGACCCGTACCGGGTTATCGCCTTTGACAAGCAGGGTGGCATGCGAATCTTTGCCGAATACGGTAACTGAAGCCAAGTCGCCGCAGGGAAGCGGCGAGACTCCTTTCCGCGTTGAACCGACGCGTACGCGCGCACGCTGCCTTTCCCGTTGGTCCCGGCGACGCCCATGAACGCGATATTCTTCGGCATCGTATTCATCGCCTTCACGGTCGCCGCCTGGCGTCAGGCCGGCTGGAGCGCGCCGGCCGGTGATCCGGAGGCACAATCGCCGATGGAAGCGCTTGGCCTCGGCATGATCGACTCCGCCGAGGGGGCCGTCACGCTCGCCCTCGGCCTGATCGGCGTCATGGGGCTCTTCCTCGGCCTGATGAAGGTGGCCGAGTACGGTGGCCTTCTGCGGATCATCGCGAAGGTCCTGCGACCGCTGCTGGTCCGGCTGTTCCCCGAGGTGCCGGCCGATCACCCGGCAATGGGCGCGGTGGTCATGAACCTGTCGGCCAATGCGCTGGGGCTCGGGAATGCCGCTACGCCGTTCGGCATCCGGGCCATGCAGGAACTCGACCGCCTCAATCCGCACAAGGGCACCGCGACCAACGCGATGGCCCTGTTCCTCGCCATCAACACCTCGTCGATCACGCTGCTGCCGACCGGCGTGATCGCGCTGCGGGCCGCCGCCGGTTCGACCGATCCAGCCGGCATCGTGCCGACCACCCTGGTAGCCACGCTGTGCTCCACCATCGTCGCCATCACGAGCTGCAAGCTGTTGCAGCATCGCTTCGCGACGCCGCCGCCCGATCCCGTCGGCGCCGACAACGCTACGACGCAGTACGAGGAGCCGCCCGTGGAGGCGCCGCTGCCGGAAACCACGGACGAGGCGTACTCCACCCGCGTATCGGTCGCGGTGCTGCTCGGACTGCTGACCCTGATTCCAGTCACCGTTGTCTGGGGCAAGGCGATTGCCCCCTGGATCGTGCCCGGGCTCATGGTCTTGCTGCTCGGGTTCGGCGCGATCAAGCGCGTGCGCGTGTACGAGGCCTTCGTCGAGGGCGCGCGCGACGGCTTCAATGTCGCCGTGCGCATCATTCCCTATCTGGTCGCGATCCTCGTTGCAGTCGGTATGTTCAGGGCTTCCGGCGCCATGGAAATGCTGATCGGTCCGCTCGGCGCGGTAACTGCCCTGGTGGGGCTGCCGACGGATGCCCTGCCGATGGCGCTGCTGCGACCGCTGTCCGGGTCCGGCGCCTATGGCGTGCTGGCATCGATCATCCAGGATCCGGCGGTCGGCCCGGACAGCTACACGGGTTACCTCGTAAGCACCATGCAGGGTTCGACCGAGACGACGTTTTACGTGCTGGCCGTGTACTTCGGTGCAGTCAACATCCGGCGCGTGCGGCACGCGCTGCCCTGCGCGCTCATGGCGGATGTCGCCGGGATCGCCGGCGCCGTCGCGATCTGCCTGATCCTCTATGGTGGCGTCGGCTGATGCCGGTTCCCCGCTCCTTCAGGGATCGGGGAACCGGCTGGCGTGGCGTTTGATCCATTCCCGGGCGGCTTCGTCACGCGGAATCTCGCGGCCCTCGGCAAGTGCCAGCTCCTCGCGGAAGCGTTCGATCGCGAAGATCTGTTCGAGCAGGCGCGAGCGATATGCGTCCTCGGAGTTTTCGAAGCGGACACCGATCCGGTAGGCGTCACCCTCGGGCTGACACCAGGCGACGAACGCTCTGGCATCCAGGGTCGTTTCGGCGCCGGCGATACGGATATGCAGCGACGTTCCGATGCCTTGCGGCCCCCCGGAGAGGAATGCGAGCCCGCCATAGCTGACATCCGCGACGCGCGAGGGCGGGTCGCCCGGCAGGGTCTCGATCTCGATGGGAATATCGGCCGGGTGGCGGATGAACGCGCGGCGGTCGTGATTGTCGCTGGATGGTTCGTCGTGCTGCGGGTCCACGGATCGGTTCCGAGGATGGACTTACCCGATCGTACGCCCGGGAACAGGTCGGTACAAACATCTGGCGCGTAGGCCGGTTTTGCGCGTCGCCCGTAGCATTTCGGGCATGGATGGCCGTGTCCGTCGTCGGGTAATACCGGCATTGCGCGGTGATATGCCCCGGACCAGAATCCACCGCCGCGGACCGCGCAAGGCCGGCCTACGACTTCGGTTCTTCGCACTCGGGCGGGAAAGAGGCTGTCAAGCGATCGCGAACAGGTTTGCTCCAACCACGCCGAAAAACCCGTCGCGGTATGCCGGAGGGTGTGGGAGCGAGCTTGCTCGCGATGAACGCGCGTTGGTCCGCTACGGCTCAGGTTGCCCGGACAACGTCCCGAGCGGTCGCGACCCGGTTGCGACCGTTCTCCTTGGCCTCGTAGACGGCCTCGTCCGCCGCGCGCAGGAGCTGTTCGAACTCGACCGTCGCGCCGTGCGGGTGTGCGGCGACGCCCAGACTCGCGGTGACGTCCAGGTCGCACGGCCGCAACTCCTCGATGCGCGCACGGATGCGTTCGGCATGAGTGGCGGCATCCTCGGCGCTGCAGTGGCTCAGTATGAGCAGCAGTTCCTCACCGCCGAAGCGCACGGCGAAATCCTCCGCGCGGGTATTGTCGAGCAGCAGTTCGCCCACGGCGGTCAGGACCTCGTCCCCGACGAGATGGCCATGAGTGTCGTTGATGGTCTTGAAATGATCGATGTCGATGAGGACCACGCTGAGCGGAAAGTCGTGGCGCTGGGCCTCGGCGAGGGCACGGACCGCGAACTCGGCCAGTGAGTTCCGGTTGTACAGCCCGGTGAGCTGATCGGTCATCGCCAGCTCATAGAGGTGGCGGCGCTGGTCTTCGACCTGTTCAATCAACTGCCGGTTCGTGATCAGGTTCGTCACGCGCGCCCGCACCTCCTCGTCGAGCACCGGTTTGCTGATGAAATCGTTCACCCCGAGGCGAAAGAGTTCGATCCGGCGGTTTTTGTCCTCGAGCCCTGAAATGGCGAGAATCGGTGTGCGCATTTGATCCGGACAGGCGGCACGGATCGATCGCACGAGCCCGATCCCGCTCATCTCGCCGTCGACGAGGATGTCGCTGATCACGAGGTCGTAGCGCTCTGGATCGAATGCGTCGCAGGCCTCACTGGCGCTTGTGTAGTGATCGACCTCGAGGTTCATCTCGCCGAGCACGCGCAGCATCACCGCCGCGACCGTGTTGCTGTCCTCGACGTAGAGCACGCGCCCGGAACAGGTCCGGATCGCGCCCTCCACGAACTGTTGTGCGTGCCGGAAAAGGTGCTCCACATCCGTGCGCGGATGGATGTCGGTAATACCGGCCTCGAAGGCCCCGTGGCGCACGGCCTTGTCCTCGGCCGAGGTCATCAGCAGGATCGGGATCCGACCGACACCGCGCATCGCGCGGGCCTGCCGGCAGAACTCGACGCCGCTCATGTCCGACAGCGTCAGCGCGACGCAGACCAGATCGACCACGCGATTGCGCAGCGTATCCAGCCCCGCGCCACCGTCGGTAACCATGATCGGTTCGTGCCCGGC